>Ga0070717_10000235_pt1 | contig 38379 bp, 34 predicted proteins | sample LARL113metaG_FD_71366 | JGI IMG/M metagenome (GOLD analysis project Ga0070717, IMG submission 71366) | Corn, switchgrass and miscanthus rhizosphere microbial communities from Kellogg Biological Station, Michigan, USA - LAR L11-3 metaG | ecosystem: Host-associated > Plants > Roots > Rhizosphere ...
AGTGAGCTTCGTTCCTCTTTAAAAGAACGAGCGAGTTGCTCGAGGTATATGGGGAGAGCCAATCCCCGGGGATCACCGGTCAGAAAGGAGGCGAGGTCGCCCTGACTTGAAATTAAATCCGACAATTTGAGCAAACTGAGGACTTTAGAATTCTGGAGTCGATCGACGATCAAACCGGTTGTCTGTGTCCACTCATTCGAGGCAATCGCAGACCGTTACCAGTCTCGCCGACACCGCTAGGCAACTGCGGACGAAACCGCAGGTTCGATATTATGGAGGGTCTCTCATAGTTGAACAATTAACTAGGCGACCTCACGTCGCACGCGGACAAAGACATGACAAATTTCTTTATTTACATGCTGTTCTATTCAGTGTGAACTGAGTCCGGTTTGAACAGAAGTGAATCACACCTGCGTGGTTGTGAATCCAGATGAAGTCCGAGGCTCACCGGGACGTCGAGCCCCACCGCAAACCTCCCGCGGCTCCCGCCGCGGGGATCTTCTGGCGCGTTCGGAACTTTACGCCTTCACTCGCTCGCCATCCTGCAAGCTGGGGCCTCGTCGAGCAACTCGCGTACCCGGCGGGACAGCGTCGCTACCGTATAAGGTTTCGACAAAAACGCCACGCCTTGTTGAAGCCCTCCGTGAGACACGATCGTATCCTCGGTGTAGCCCGAGGTGAAAAGGATTTTTAAGAACGGGTTGGTCTCTTCTAATTTTTTTGCCATCGCCTGCCCGCCCATGCCGGGCATGACGACATCGCTGATCACCAGGCTAATCTTCGGCCCTCGATCGTTAAGAACAATCCGCAGTGCCTCATCTCCGTTGGTGGCGGAAACCACCTCGTAGCCTTGGTTTTTCAAGACCATGCAATTGAGCTGACGAACAGCGAGATCGTCTTCCACGACCAAGATTTTTTCGGTGCCGCGAGACAAGGGCCACGGTTGCAGCGTGGGCGTGGTTTCAGCCGACTCAGCGAGGCGGGGAAAATAGACTTCAAAAGTCGTGCCTTTTTCCAACTCACTTGAAACCGCAATGTATCCGCCCGATTGCTTCACGATCATCTGACAGGTCGTGAGGCCTAAACCGGTTCCTTTGTCTTTGGGCTTGGTGGTGAAGAACGGCTGAAAAAGACGAGCCTTGGTTTCGTCCGTCATGCCGGAGCCCGTATCCGTGATTCGGAGCGAAACATAATGGCCCACGGGCACGCCGGGATGGCGCAGCGTATCGTTTTCGCTGACTGAAATATCGCTGGTGACGACAGAGATTTTTCCCCCCTCAGGCATCGCGTCCCGAGCATTAATCACCAGGTTTAATACCACCTGTTCGACGTGTCCCTGGTCAGCCTTGAAGCGACCAATCCGGGCCCCGCGAGTCAACGTGAGTTCGATATTTTCGTCGATCAGTCGCCGCAACATGTCCTCGATATTCCCGGTGATTTCATTGAGATCGAGGACGACGGGCAGCACGGCTTCTTTGCGACTGAAAACCAAGAGCTGTCGAGTCAGACCCCCGCCTCGCAACGCGGCGTGGCGAATGCCTTCCACCGATCTCAATAAATGACTATCGGGGGCGAGATCGGAAATCATCATTTCGCTATAACCTAGGACGACCGACAAAATATTGTTGAAGTCGTGGGTCACGCCCGCGGTGAGTTGCGCGATCACGTCCATTTTTTGCGCTTCAATGATCTGCGCTTCCAAGGTTTTCACCCGGCTAATGTCTTGGCTGATTTTCGAAATCCCGACGATTTCTCCATCGATTGCTTCGATCGGAGAGAGGGCAATCGACAGATTTATGATACTGCCGTCCTTGTGCTGCCGCACCGTGGGATAGGAAGCGACCGACTCTCCCTTTCTCACCTTGGCGAGGGTATTCCGGTACTCCGCGCGATGTTCGGGAGGGATTAGTTTAATGATGGAGTGGCCGATGACTTCTTCCGCGCTATAACCGTACTTTCTTTCCGCGCCGCGATTCCAGGTGATGATGTTTCCCTCGAGAGTGATGTTCATGATTGCGTCGTCCGCAAATTCTATAATCGCGGCCAACCGGGAGCATTCTTTTTCTGCCCTCTTTCGTTCTGTAATGTCTTCCGCGATTCCTGCGTAACGTCGGATCACGCCCCCGTCGTCCCGCACCGGATACGAGCGCGCGAAAATCCACCGCGTTTCTCCGTCGGGGCGAATGATTCTATATTCTTCTTCGTATCCCTCGTTTTCATGCTTTGCGTTCATCGCTTCGTTCACGCGAGCTCGATCATCCGGATGAACAGAATCGATGAACGTGTGGGACTGATCGTAGAGGCCCTCACGCGTGCGGCCCCAGATCGTTTCGTAAGCAGGGCTGACATAAAGAACGGCGGTGTCGGCGGCATTTTTCATCCAGAAGACCTGCCTAAGATGGCCCACCAGTTCGCGAAACTGACTTTCCGTTTCGCGTAGATCCCGATGTGTTGGAAACGGTGCAAAAGAAGGCGATGCCGGATCGGTCACCGAACTCGTGGCGGCTGCGAGTGGATTACTCACGGGAGGGGATCGAACCAGCGATGGCAACCGCGCTGGCCGCCACCTCGGCGACGCCGCACCCCGACCCATAACTTTGTTCGATGCCAGCACCCTACGCGTTTTGGTTGCCAAAAAACAATGAGGGGTCCTCCCCAGAGAACCACCGAAACTCGCTACCATGGAACGGAAGCAACTTCGGTTCCGCGAGGCCTTGCCGCCGGGCAAGACGCCGGTGCCTGCGTAGCCCGCGGAGGGAGCAGCGGGAGGTTCGAGGGTAGGGCGAACCCTCCCGGTGAGCCGCGGTGGGAAGGACCTTGGTCGTAAGTATCAAGTTTCAGGTGACAAGGATCAAGCGGCAGCGCGCGCCGCTGCCCATGACGGAAGCGAAGCGCTTCCGCTACGTAGCTGGGTTTCGAAGAAAGACCGCGTTGCAGCCAAGATTACCAGGCGCGTATTGAAATTCTGGCGACTTGACCCGCCAGTCCATGCTTAAAATTGATATTGCAGACACTGCTGCGACGGGGTGGAACAAGCTTCTCAATCCAATGCCCTGCGTTGCCATAGGACCGACCCGCCGTCACCGACTCACCGCCCACTGGGCTCTATTGAACCGAACCGACATGGAGGCCACAGACGCAACCGGCGACGATTCAGACTCGTGGGAGCAATGGTTCAAACGGGTATGGGCGAATCGCGAGGACACGTTATATCCGACCCTGTTTGGGCCTAAGTCGGTCGGGATATTCGCTCTGCCGGCGACCATGCTCACCGAGACTTTTCAGCAGCCCAACATCGATCCGCGATGGTTACATTACGGGGTGTTTCAGTATGCGCCCACTCCGACGCGATCCTCGTGGTTGTATGTGACCTCGGGCATGTCGAACGCTTGGAATGAGGAACGTCCAGATCCCACCGGCGTTTCCGGCCTGGGCTGTGAGTTTATTTTCGAGACGACGGAAGCCGGTCAGTGGCCGATTCTTCGCCTCCTTCACGTCATGGCTTTCCAGATACTCGTGTGTCACGGCAGATATCCGGGACGCCCATCGCTTAACGAGTTTGATCGCATTCCCTTGAGGTGCGCCATCGATGGCCGCGACTCGAGACTCCGCTCCGTGATGCTCGCCCCGAGTCCCCATGGCGGCAAACAGCAACTGGAATCAGGAACGTTTGATTTCTTGCAGGTGGTCGGGATCACGGAAGAAGAGGCGCTCTTCGCCCGGCAAGAGGGCGGGCCAAAACTCCTCGAGCGGCTAGCGGCGGCGCAGGCGTTTCCGGTGACCGATCCAATGAGAAGCAGCCTTTGCCCTGAAGCTTCTTAGACTGAGTTAAGGCGACGCGTGAGTTTGACTGCCTTTTCTCTTTAGCAGTCACTAGGCTTGAGATGAAAGTACAACAGTGGCGCTGACGCGCAATTGGTCTAGATGTAGCCCGCTGCGGGAGCAGCGGGACGATCGAGAAGCCTTATAATTGTCGTCGTCGGCGCCGATCCCGGTGCTTTCTGTTCGGAAGGGCCAACGGCCGAACCAGCCAGCCCAGGCCAACGGCCTGGAAACAGGGCGAATAAAATATCATGAGCCCTGAAGGGGCGGCCTCAACGCACGGCGCGCGGCAAAGTTTCGCATCGCAAGTTTAGGCCGCCCTTCAGGGCTATTCGTATTTGATAAATAGATACGCAAGGCGTTGCCATGGGCTGCGCTGGCGCGCGCCGTCGGCGCTTCGGCAAGATACAGACGATTCGATCTTCGAACCTCCCGCCGCTCCCGCGGCGGGCTACACTGATATGCTTTTTGGGGGGACTCGGCGCACGATGCGGGTCCCGGGGACTCCGATCCGTACACCACGGCCAATTATGATCGGCCTCACCTCGAAGCTTTTGCTTGGCACAAAGCGAAAGCCTCCAACGGTTCGATGCATTGCCCGGCATGAATTTATCGACTGCAGGTTTGAATTTGCTGATTTCCGACAAACCCGATCCAGAGCGGGATGCTTTGGCCGACGTGTTTGCGCGGGGTGGCGGCCCGGTTCATCGGATCGGTCGTTTCTGGGATCCACCCGCACTCGACCCTGCGACGGTGCGCGTTTACGGAGCAGATTCGTTTTGTCTCGTGCTTCAACAGAAGCTGGGGTTCGGACTTTGCTCTCCGGCAGACGATCTTTTGCTGCAAGTGCCGCCCCGGTTTCTGCAGCGGCAATTGAAAAAGTGCACCTTGAGGACGGCGCGATCGCTACCGTTTCCGATTTTCGTCAAGCCGATCACGCCTAAACAATTTCGCGGCGCGGTCTATCGATCGGAGGACGAACTCACTCAAGAATGTCGTGGCCTTCCACCAGACACCTCCGTCTTCGTTGCCGAACCGGTGACACTCACTGCCGAAGTTCGGAGCTTTGTCTTGGGCGGTCACGTGCTCGACGCAGCAGTATACGAAGGCATGTCCAAGACCACGGACGCGATCACCTTCGTGACGGAATTAGCCGGAGCTATAACCCTGCCGCGTACGGTCGTCGTCGATGTTGGCTTGGTCGCAAACCGAGGCTGGGCCGTGATCGAATTCAACGCGACCTGGGGTGCCGGCCTCAACGGCTGCGATCCAGCCAAAATCATTGCAGCCATTCTTGCCGCTTCCGGGCCGTCGACCGGCTGATTGCTCTTGCGTCGCCTTAGCGCACGGTCGATTTCGCCGAGCTCTTCGGTAATTCGATCGGGCTGCGGCGGGTGAGCAACAGCGCGAGGCCGACGATGATGAGGAAGATTGAATAAAATGTCCCTCGGCTCAAACCGAGGATGAGATTCACATCGGCGTCGGGTTCGCGGAAAATTTCGCCGATCATTCGGACGACGGCATAGGCGATGAGAAATTCGCCCGTGAGCTGTCCGGGACGTTGGCGAACGGCGTCCGATCGCCAAAAGCGCCATTGAAAATAAGCGAAGAGTAGAGCGCCTTCCAGCGCCGCTTCGTACAACTGAGAGGGATGCCGCGGTGGAATGTCGGTCAGCGGTGTTCCAGGCGGCGCGCTTTCCGGAAAAATAATTGCCCAGCTGACCACCGAAACTTTTCCCCAGAGTTCGCCGTTGATGAAGTTGGCGATGCGGCCGAGCATCAGACCCAGCGGTGCGGCCGCGACAATCAGGTCGCCCAGGTGGAGGAGGGGGACCTGTCTCCGTCGACCGAATACCGCAAGGGCGACCGCTACCCCGACGAAGCCCCCATGACTGGCCATCCCGCCTTGCCAGACGGCGAAGAAACTCAGGGGATCGTGGATCAGCTGCTCGGGATGGTAGAGGAGAAACCAGCCAAGCCGTCCGCCGATGAAAACGCCGAGCATGATGGCGAAGAGGAGATCCAGGACCTGCGGCGCGGGAATGAGGGAGCGACCGCGTTTCGCATCCTGCATGAGGAGCCAAATCGCGCCGACAAAACCCAAAACATAGGCCAGCCCATAGTAGCGCACCCCGAACTGTTCGGTATGGGGCAATAAGGGAACGAACTTCGGCAGGTCGTGGACCCAGTGGCCGTTAACAATCAGGGCGAAAAAGGACATGAGGCGAAGAGAAGAGGAATCAAAAGCGACTCACTGAGGTGTAGTGTTGGAACCATTACGTGGGTGGGCGTCCATGGAGCGATGGAGCGTCGCCCGGACGACGGCCGCGGCTCTGTTTTTGCAGTTTCGATCGCGCGAGTTCGCGCATGTCCACCGCGACGTCGTCCTTTTCGAAAATCTCGCGGCCGATCAGCAATTCCATCACGTCCTCCATCGTTACGACGCCGGCCGTCGCGCCGAACTCGTCGACCACCACGAGCAGTTGCTGATGGGTTTTGAGAAAAACCTGCAGCGCGTTGGCCGCGGTCACGGTTTCGGGAATAAAATGCACCTCCTGCATCAACTTCTCGACCGTCTCCAGATCGAGGTCGTTCGCTTTGCTTTTCAAGAGATCGCGGCGCCGGACCAGTCCGACCACGTCGTCGACATTCTTGTTATAGACCGGAATGCGGGCGAAGGGAATATTTGGATACTCGCGGAAAACTTCGCCGACAGTGGCGTTTTTGCGAAGCGCGGTGACGACCGTGCGCGGGGTCATGATTTCGCTGACCCGCACTTCATCGAGGGAAAGCGCATTGGTGATGATGCTCGATTCGCTCCGAGAGAGCGTACCCTGCTGGGCACCGCGCTCAGCCAGGAGGATGATTTCCTCGTCGGATTTTTCCACTTCGGGCTGTTGTTTGATGAAAGGACGGACCGCGAGGTTGCAGAGATAGGTGATGGGACGAAGCACGCGGTTCATTAGCCACAAGGGCGAAGCGAGGTAGCGTTGGAGGGTTCGTCGATAAACCACGCCGAGGTTTTTCGGCAGCACTTCGGAGCAGATCAAGAGGGTGGTGCCGAAGCCCACCATCACGAGCGCCAGCATGCGTTCGGAAAAGAGATGCGCGCCCAAAGCACCGATCGTGGCCGAGCCGAGTGCGTTCGCGATCGTGGCGAGGGTGAGGATGGTCGAAATGGTTTCTTCCATTCCCAATTTCAGTTTCTCGAGCACGTTTCCGCTCTTCGGGTGGTCGCGTTTCAACGCTTCCACCTCGGTCACGGTGGTGCTCAGGATCATCGCCTCCATCAGCGAACAGATGAAGGAAACCGCCAGAGTCGCGACGATTGCCAGGATGAGCCATTGCATGGGGCGTGAGTGTACCACGCGGCTGGCATTGACGACTCAATTTTCTAGGGGAACTTCCCGAACGTTCTTGCCCAGAACGTTCTTGCGGGGCGCAGGCTCCTCACGCCAACGTTCAGCATGAGTCAACTCAAGCGGACACCTCTCTACGATTTCCACGTTGCCCACGGAGGGCGGATGGTGGACTTCGCGGGTTGGGAAATGCCGGTCCAGTACAAGAGCATTCTGGACGAGCACAAAGTGGTGCGGCGGGCCGCTGGGCTTTTCGACGTCAGCCACATGGGCGAAGTGGACGTGAAGGGGCCCGATGCGGGAAAATTTCTCGATCATCTCGTGTCGAACGACGTGACCAAACTTTTTCCCGGTCGCGTGCTCTATACTGTGATGTGTTATCCGACCGGCGGAGTGGTGGACGATCTGCTCGTCTACATGCGCGGACCAGAGGACTATTTTCTCTGTATCAACGCGGGCAATGTGGAAAAGGACGTCGCGTGGATCAAAGAGCAGGCGGCAAAATTCGATGTCGCGGTGACCGACCGGTCCAACGACTACGCGCTCCTCGCCCTCCAAGGACCGAAGGCGGCTTCGATTCTGCAGACCCTGACCGGGGCCAAGCTCGAGCTGATCAAGTATTATCATTTCGCCGAGGGCACGGTTGCCGGCGTGCACTGCATCATCAGCCGCACCGGTTATACGGGCGAAGACGGTTTCGAGCTGTATCACGCGACCGGTGACGCGCCGCGCTTGGCCGAGGTGATCTTGGCCGCGGGCGCGGCTCACGGGCTGGAACTCGCGGGCCTGGGAGCGCGCGACAGCCTCCGACTCGAAGCGGGGTATCCGCTCTATGGACACGAGATCGGGCCAGAGATTTCGCCGCTGACCGCGGGACTCGGCTGGGTGGTGAAGCTCGACAAGCCGGACTTCATCGGCCGCGGTCCGTTGGCCCACGAGAAGAAAGTCGGATCCGCTCGCAAAGTGGTGTATTTCAAAACCGGAGACCGCCGTATTGTCCGAGCGGGGACAAAGCTTCTCGCCATGACGGATTTGACCGTCGGCTCGGTTCTTTCTGGAACGCTTTCTCCCATCCTGAACGTGGCGATCGGCTCGGCCATTGTCGGCGCTTCTTACGCGGTCAAACCTTTGGCGGTGGATATCCGCGGAGAAAACGTTCCTTTGCAGCTCGTCAAACCGCCTTTTATCGAACTCAACAAGGTTTCCACATGAGCAGTGTTCCCTCCGATCTGAAGTACGCCAAGTCACACGAGTGGCTCAAACTCTCGAGCGACGCCACGGCGTTGGTCGGCATCACCGACTACGCCCAAAATTCCTTGGGCGACATCACTTATGTGCAGCTGCCGAAAGTCGGGACGACCCTGAAAGCGGGCGATTCCTTCGGCGTGGTCGAGTCGGTCAAAGCCGCCTCTGACCTTTATGCGCCGGTGGGAGGCACAGTTCTCGAAGTGAACAAGGCCCTGGATTCAGCGCCGGAAACGCTCAATCAAGCTCCCTACGAAGGCGGCTGGATTTTGAAACTCAAGCTGACCGATCCGGCGAGTGCTCAGTCGCTGCTCGACGCGGCGGCGTATCAGAAGCTGATCGGGTAAGCTGAGCAGAGCCGAGCCGCTCGCGGACTCGCGGGAAGTACGAAATAACAGGTATCAAGGATCAGGAGACAGCGCGCTGTCGCGCGTCGCGGGGTGAGGGCACCCCACCTACAACGGCTGCCGCGCCAGCGGCGCGCGGACTCTCCTGGTACTTGGTACTTGTCCCTTGATCCCGCCTTCGCCTCTCGCGCTACCTCGTTTTATGCGACCGCGCGCTTGCGCTCGTCACGGCGGGGATGGTGAAGCCACCTATCGGTTGATCGGTTAAAACATAGATCCAATCTTCGATCGTGGAGATGGGAATGGAGACGGGATCGCCGAGCTCGAGGCCTTGGAGGTCAATCGGAGCGTTGCCCAGTTTGCCGCGGACGTACTGCGAGGTGATCGCGGTGACGTCGACCCAGATGTGCTCTGTGTGGCCGTCGCGGGTGATCGGGGCTTTGACCGAAAAATGTTGCTCGGGATGGCGGGTGGAAAACACCTGAGTGAATTCGGGCCAGCGTTCTCGCGCCTCCGCGATGGCGCGGACCATCAGAGGATCATCCGAGGAAACCTGCACGACCGGGGCCACATTCGAAATAGCGAAACAATCGAGCGGCGAGTCGCTGCGCAGCGTTTCTACCACCGAGCTATCCCAGACGCGGAAAGATCCGGTTTCGGGCTGCAAGATCGCCAAGGTGTCAGCATCCGAAAGTTCGGCCAGGAGTCGCGCGATTTGACTGTAGGCCTGCGCTCGCGCTTCGTCACCGGCGGCGGGTCCAACGAGATCCACCGAGATCCAGCCCCGATGTTCGCGCATCGCACGTTGGGCTCGCACATCCGCCAGATGCACGGCGATTTCGTCCGGTTGTTTCCAGTAAGGGTAGTCCACGCTCTGAACCAGGAACGCATGGTCAGCGGACCTCAGCAGGAGCGATCGCCCCTCGCTCGTCACCGAGGGTTCCTCGCGGTGACTGGGACGAGAAAGGTCCATCTCCCAAGCGCTGCTGGCGACCGCGGTTAGCAGCCGATCATCGAGAAACCGCGGGCTGCGCTGCAGAATCATGAGTGAGACGACGGTAGTTTCTTTTCGGTTACGCGGCTTTCCATGCCGGGCCACGTCCAAGATCGCCAGCCCGATGCAGGCCAGACTGGCGGCACCCACGCCGCCCCGTTGCCAGGAGAAAGCGTGTGAATGGATCTGCCAGGCGCAGATCAACATCAGGCTCAATCCCAGGATCAAGTAGCCCCAGGAGGCGGTGCGATATCCGCGCGCCGCTCCGAAGCCCAGGACGGAGAGGAGCAGACCGACGACCCAGAGCCATGTAATGCCGGCGCTGATACCACTGACGAAAACAACTGCGCCGGTGCCGATGACGATGAAGTCCGACCAGTGTGCATGACGCTCGCCAGGGGTAGCGGAAGCCATGGGAGAATGCCAATGGGCAGGAATGGGGCAAAATGCAAGAACTGCCGGTGGGTAAACAGCTGAAGTCGAGCGGGTCGCCGTTTACAAAAGATCGCAAAGAGAACCAAGCGACACGGGTCTGGAGGCATTAAAGTTCCAGGCGGTGTTGGATGGATCGAGGTGGCGCGGCACGTCCCGGGGCGCCGGTTTGGGGTCTCGATCTGAAATCTGAAATTTGAGAGCTCAGAAACGGAAGTTCCGATCCGCCGTTGTAGCTGGGGGCGCTGACCCCGGGTGGCTTGAGATTTTTTGATCGGTTTGGATTCGATTCCTTTCACAGGAGCTAACAAAGAGAACCAAGCGACACGGGTGCGGCGGTATCAAAGTTCCAGGCGGTGTTGAATCGATCGAGGTGGCGCGGCACGTCCCGGGGCGCGATGGTTTTTGATCGCAGCTGATTAGGAATCGCCGTGGTAGCCTGGGGCGCTGGCCCCGGTGGATGAAACGGCGCAGTGGCTCAGAAGCCTGAGCTCACCTGCGTCTCTTGGTTACCTTCGTTTGCTTCTGTGAAATTCTGGAGGCGATACAAACCTCAAACCCCCGGGGTCACCGCCCCCGGCTACAACCAGGCTTCGAGCTACCTCGAGTATTCCAGCCGCGATCACGCCGCGAAGGATTCACGCCCCCCCAAAAAAAGGCGCGGCTCGCGCCGCGCCCGATTGAAAAACTGACTAGGCCGGTCTCAGCGGCCGGAGCGGGCGAATTTGCGCCGCTCGACTTCTTTCAAAATCCGTTTGCGCAGACGGAGATTTTTCGGAGTGACCTCGACGAACTCGTCAGCCGCGATGTATTCGATCGCGCGTTCAAGCGAGAGCTTGGTCGCAGGCGTCAAACCAGCGGCGACACCTTCACCTTGCGAACGGAAATTGGTCAGCTTCTTTTCGCGGACGGCGTTGCAGGCGATGTCTTCATTGCGCGGATTTTCGCCTACGATCATGCCTTCATAGACTTGTTCGCCCGGGCTGACGAAGAGTTTGCCGCGCTCTTGGACCATCAACAAGGCGTAGGTCGTGGTTTCCCCCGCTTCGGTCGCGATCAGCGTGCCGGTCAAGCGGGTGAGCACTTCGCCGGCGTAGGGGCCGTACTCTTTGAAAAGATGGCTCATCACGCCGCGACCGCTGGTGGCGTTGACCACATCGATCTCAAGACCGATCAGACCCCGAGTCGTGATCGTCGCTTCGATCATGGTCGAATGTGGAAGTTTTTCCATATTCGTCAGCAGACCTTTGCGGTTGGCCAAATTCTGCATGATCGAGCCGACGCACTCGTCCGGCACTTCGATCCAAACCGTTTCGAAAGGTTCGAGGCGCTGGCCATTTTCGTGCCGTTCGATCACGGTCGGGCGAGAAACGAGGAGCTCAAATCCTTCGCGTCGCATGGTCTCGACCAAGACCGCGATCTGCATGGCGCCGCGGGCCTTGACGTTGAAGACGCCGGCTTTGTCGGAGTCTTCCACTTGAATGGAGACGTTGGTCTTCAACTCGCGGAAGAGACGCTCGCGGAGTTGGCGAGAGGTGACGAGTTTGCCTTCCTGCCCGACCAGCGGCCCGTCGTTGACGCAAAACTGCATCTCCAACGTGGGCGGATCAATCTGAGTGAAGGGCAGGGGATGGGCGTCTTCCGCGACGGCGATGGTGTCGCCGATATCGATGTCCTCGAAGCCGGATAGCCCGACGATATTACCTGCCGTGGCGCTCTCGGTTTCGCGCGTGCCCAGGCCGGTGAATTCAAAGACCTTGGTGATCTTGGCGCGGACGCGTTTGCCGGCCTCGCTGTGGCGCATGATGAAGACTGGGTCGCCGACTTTGATCGTGCCACCGAGGATTTTTCCAACCGCAATACGGCCGACGTAGTCGCTCCAATCGATATTGGAAACCAACATGTGGAAAGGCTCGTCCGGCTTGGCGAAAGGAGGCGGGACGTGATCGAGGACCGTCTGGAAGAGAGGCGTCATGTCCTTCTTCTCCTCGCCCAGGTGGTACATCATATAGCCGTCGCGGCCCGAGCCATACACCACAGGCGCATCGAATTGCTCCTCGGTCGCGTTGAGCTCCATCAAGAGCTCCAGAACCTTGTCATACATTTTGGCCGGCTCGGCGTTCTCGCGGTCGATCTTGTTGATCACGATCACGACCTTCAGACCGTGGCCCAGGGCCTTGCGGAGCACGAAACGAGTTTGGGCCTGCGGACCGTCGTAGGCATCGACCAACAACAAGACTCCGTCGACCATGCGCAACGCGCGCTCAACTTCGCCGCCGAAGTCAGCGTGGCCCGGCGTATCCACAATGTTGATCGTTTTGTCCTTCCAGTGAACGGAGGTGTTCTTGGCCTTGATCGTGATCCCCTTTTCTTTTTCCAGGTCCATCGAGTCCATAGCGCGCTCTTCGACGTGCTGATTAGCGCGGTAGACACCGCCTTCCTTCAGGAGCTTGTCGACCAAGGTGGTTTTGCCGTGGTCAACGTGAGCAATAATGGCGATGTTACGGATGTTCGGATTCATGGCGCGAGACGCAGTCTTGTATTCGGAAAAAGGGAGAACTTGCCGATCGGGCTTCCCGAAGGCAAGGCCGAAGGCGGGGAGAAGAGAACGAGGGGAATGGCGTGGGTTAATGACCAATGACCAATGACCAGTGGGCCGAGGGAATTTTTGCCCGTTTGGTCGAAAATCCGAAGGCCGAAGGCTGAATGTCGAATGCTGAAAGCAACGCTCGCTGGATCGAGGCCTTCTACTCGCTACGCTGCAACCCACTCGCCAACGAAATCAGTGAGAGACAGCCCTTCGCATCGAACTCTGACGTCTGACCTCTGACTTCTCGACTGCTGACCTCTGCCTGCTTCTTCCCGCTGCTCGCTCCTTCAACCAACAAACTTGTGTCCGCGGAGCCAATACAAGCAGACCTCTGCCCAGGGTGGGGCTGGGCGGTCGGGACGGCCGAGGCCTAGGCCGTGGGGGCCATGTTCGAAGATGTGAAGGGAAAAAGGCACACCGGCGTTACGGAGGGCTTGGGCAAAAAGGAAACTGTTCTCCACCGGCACGACGCCGTCGTCCGCTGTGTGCCAGAGAAAACACGGTGGGGTTTTGGGCGTGACTTGTTTTTCGTTGGAAAGGTTCTCCACCAAGTCGGGCGCAGGCGCATCGCCCAAGAGATTCTGCTTCGAGCCGCTGTGGGTCACCGGTCCCATCGAGATCACCGGATAACAAAGAATGCCCAGGTCAGGGCGGGAGCTTTCGCTATCCACCGGATCAGTGGCCGCAGCATCTCCATCGTCGAAGTGAGTGAGCAACGTGGCCGCCAGATGACCGCCCGCGGAGGAGCCGATAATGCCGACGCGCTTCACGTCGCGCCGTTGATCGCGCGCGATATGGCGTACGATGCGTAACGCGCGGGCGGCATCGAGCAGCATGGAGGGATGCCGATAGCCATCGGAACCCAGGCGGTATTTGAGAACATAGGACGCGATTCCCTGTTCGGCCAACCAGCGAGCGTAGGTTTCGCCCTCGTGGGGCGCGAGGTGAGCATAACCTCCGCCAGGCAAAACCAACATGGAGGCCCCGGTCGCGCGGTTTTCCTCCGGCAAGAAAGCAGTGAGAGTAGGGATGTCTTCGGGCTTGGTGCCCAGTGCTCCGGGCGCGCCAGCAGCCCAGAGGCGGAGGGGTGTGTCGTCCATGGGCCAGAAGTTTCAAGTGACAGAGGACGAGTGCCAAGTGCCAACTTCTGTACCCTGAGGTGAGAGGCGTGCCGGGCGGGAAGTATCAAGGATCAAGTGACAAGGAACAGGAAACAGCGCGCCGTTGGCGCTTTGGAAAGGGCGAAGGATGCAGGCCCGCAAACCTCCCTCCGCTCCCGCGGCTGGCTACATCCTTCCATCCCCGCGGTGTCCCTCTAAATTCCCAGTTGCCCTTTATAAATCGGGGCTGTCACTCTGCCCGTTTCCATGGCTTACGACTGGCTCAAAGGCGTCGATGACGAGTACGATGTAATCGTGATCGGCAGCGGTTTGGGTGGACTGACCGGCGCCAATGTATTGGCAAAGGCAGGACACCGCGTCCTGCTGCTCGAACACCATTATCAATACGGCGGCCTGGCCACGTGGTTCACGCGCAAGGGCGGTCACATTTTCGATATCTCTCTCCACGGGTTTCCGGTGGGCATGGTGAAGTCGTGTCGGAAATATTGGACGAAGGAGATCGCCGACTCGATCGTGCAGCTGAAGGACATCCGTTTCGTCAATCCCCAGATGGATGTCTGGACCACGTTCACTCGCGAGGATTACACCCGGGTTTTAGTCGAGCAGCTGAAGTTGGATCGCGAGTTGGTCGAGCGTTTTTACGACCACCTTCGCGCGATGAATTTTTACGACAATAACCCCGAAACGACCGGCGAGATGTTCAACCGGTTTTTTCCCGGACGCGAGGACGTGCATCGGCTGTTGATGGAGCCCATCGCCTACGCCAACGGCTCGACGCTGGATGATCCGGCGATCACCTACGGCATCGTGTTTTCGAACTTCATGGGTTCGGGCGTCTACACCTTCCGCGGCGGCTCGGATTTATTGATAGAAAAGATGGTCGCGGAGTTGAAAAAAAACGGAGTCGAGCTGCGCAAGCGGGTCTTGGTCGAGCGCATCCTGGTGGAGGAGCGCGAGGGCAAGAAGGTCGCGGCCGGAATCGTGGCCAAGGGTGGGCGCGTGATCCGGGCCAAAGCCATTCTCTCGAACGCAAATATCAAGAACACGATCTTCCGTCTGGCCGGCGAAGAACATTTCCCGACGGCTTTTGTAGAATCGGCTCGCGCGGTGAGGATCAATTCCACTTCCTGCCAGATCTATTTCGGTATTCGAAAAGGGGAGACGATTCCTCACATCGGCGATTTGGTCTTCACCTCCCAGGCGCCGACCTTCAGCAGTGCGGAGCTGACGGATTTTCACACCACCAGCCGCACCTTTTCCCTTTATTATCCGGACACGCGGCCCGGCTCGGATCGTTACACGGTGGTCGTGTCGTTGAACGGGCGATACGCCGATTGGCAAACGCTGACCGACGCGGAATATGAGCAGCATAAGAAGCGACTGATCGACGAGTCGCTCGCCGCCCTGGAACGTTTTATTCCCGGAGTGAGCACGAAGATCGATTGGACCGAAGCCGCCACGCCGCGCACGATCGAGCGCTACACCACCCACATGGCAGGAACGTCTTTCGGCACAAAATTCGAAGGGCTTAAAGTCTCGATGGAGCTCTCGGATAATTTGCCCGGGCTGTATCATGCCGGGTCGGTCGGCATCATCATGTCGGGCTGGCTCGGAACGATTAACTACGGTGTGATCACGGCCAATAAAATCGACAAGCAGCTCTTTAATCAGAAGACCGCGGGAACGAGCGCAACAGGAGTGGCAACGGCGAGCGCGACCTAGCGGGTTTCTCGATCTTCCGACGAGTGACACGGCGAACACAGAGCGCAGACACAGAGGTCACGGAGAGCGCACATTCGACGTGCCCCGCCGTGAGAAGGACAGGATGGACTTTCCTTCCTTAGGTGACCCCGGCGGCCTCTACACTCCACCCCTAACCCTCCTCTTTGAATAAATGACCAACGTCACTGACCTGATTCCGCACCGTCCGCCGTTCCTTTTCGTGGACGAGATTGTTTCGGAGACGCCTGAGTCTCTCGTCGCGAAGCGTACCTGGCGCGTGGAGGAAGATTTTTATAAAGGGCATTATCCCGGTGCCCCGATTACCCCCGGGGTGTTGCTCTGCGAAGCGGTTTTTCAAGCCGGCGCTTTGTATATGGCCCGCCAGGCTCAGGCCGCGGGGGGAAAACCTGGCGAAGGCGTCCCCCTGCTCGCGAAAATCAGCGACGTACGCTTTCGCAACCCGATTTATCCCGGAGATGTGATCCTGATCGAGGTGAAGAAAAAAGACGTGCTGGGCGGCTTCACCATGATGAGCGGCACGATCAAAAAACCGGACAACACCCGAGTGATGAACGTCGATTTCGCCGTGGCCTGGAAAACGCCGGAAAAAACCGAAGGCGTCGCCGCATTGTGAATACGGAGGACCACAGCTCTGAGGGTAGGGCGAGGCCTCCGGGCGAGCCGGGATTGAATCCACCCCGCGAAACAGAAAACGCTGCAAACCACAAACCCGGCTCACCGGGGACGGTTCGCCCTACCCGCAAGCCGCTGGGCCATGAGGTGCCGGCTTGGGTCGCTGATGGTTCGCCGTTTTTCATCACGATCTGTGCGGCAGTTCGCGGAGCCAACGTTTTTGCGGTAAAGCCGATCGCCGAACAGCTCCTAGAATCGGTGCGTTTCCTTCATGAGAGAGGAGATTGGTACGCGCGGATTTTTCTAATCATTCCGGACCACGTGCATGGGCTGATCTCGGTGCCGTCGGATACGTCGATGTCCCAACGTATCAAATTTTGGAAAGGATACACCGCTCGAACTTTTGGCGTGGCCTGGCAGGACCGGTTCTTTGATCATCGTATTCGTTCGGACGAAAGCATTGACGAGAAATTTGAATACATCCGGATGAACCGGGATTGAATCCACCCCGCGAAACAGAAAACGCTGCAAACCACAAACCCGGCTCACCGGGGACGGTTCGCCCTACCTTCGGACCAAATCTTCATGCCTGATTTCCTCCAACTCTCGGGAAAAACCTTTGTCGTCTTTGGCGTGGCCAACCGCAAGAGTGTCGCTTGGTTTATCGCTAAGGGGCTCGAGGCGGAGGGCGCGCAGGTGGTCTACAGTGTGCGCTCCGAGGCGCGTCGCAAGAGTCTGGATACTCTCCTGGCCGGCAAACCGGTCTTTCTTTGCGATGTCGAGCAGGAGGGCTCAGCTGATCGGCTGGCCGCGGAAATCGCCGCTGCGGGGCATGGCCAAATCCATGGCCTGGTTCACTCCATCGCTTTTGCCAACTACTCCGAGGGTTTCAAAGCCTTCCACGAGACGAATCGAAAAGATTTTCTCCAGGCCACCGCGGTCTCGGCCTTTTCGTTGGTGGAAATCGCGCGCGCCTTCAAACCGCTCCTGGTGAAGAACGCCTCGGTCGTGACGATCGGTATTTCCTCCCTTCAAGTCACGCCCGACAACTACGGCTATATGGGACCGATCAAGGCGGCGCTCGACTCAGCTGCGCGTTTTCTGGCCAAGAGCTTCAGCGCCGATACGGAAATTCGGTTCAACGTGGTCGGGGCCGGTCCGCTCAAAACCAGTGCCTCCGCCGGGATTCCTGGATACATCGAGAGTTACCTCTACGCCGAGAAACTGACCTTCCGTAAGAAGAATCTCACTACGCAGGAAGTGGCCGACGTCGCGCTCTTCCTTCTCAGCGAACGCAGCAGCGGGGTAAACGGGGGTACTATCGTGGTCGACGCGGGACTAGGTTCGAACTTCTTCGACCAGGAAGTCATCAAGCTCGCGATGCGACCGCAGGCCGCGGCGGAAACGCCACAGGCCAAAGAACCAAACGCCAAATGATCGAGCCGTATTTATTCTGTTTGGTTTCGGTTGTAGCCGGGGGCGCCGACCCCGGTGAGGTTAGGTTAAGACGGCTCTACCGCCGGAGCGGCTTTTGTTGTAGGCGGGGTGCCTTCACCCCGCGACAGCGAAGCTGCCTCCGCGGAGCGACGTCTCTGCGGGGTGAGGGCACCCCACCTACATCCGATACCGGAACGGACCTAACAAACGTCAGACTTAACCTCATGCCATTGGTCTCTGAACTGGGACGATCAGTTTATCGAATCACAATCCCCGGGGTCAGCGCCCCCGGCTACAACGGGCTGATGGCCAGGGTTTCCTCATGAGGTTTGAAAACGTCTGTCTCGAGTCCATCGCGGTCGCGTTGCCCGAGGAGGTTTGGAGTTCGGCCGCGATCGAAGAGCGGCTGCGGCCGATGTACGAGCGGCTCAAACTTCCCGCGGGTCGGCTCGAATTGATGACTGGGATTCGCGAGCGCCGTCATTGGCCGGCGGGTACACGACCTTCTGACGCGAGCGCAGCCGCCGGTCGCGCGGTGCTGGCCAAGTCGACCTTGCGTGCCGAGCAGCTCGGCGTGTTTATCCACGGCGCGGTGTCACGCGACATGATGGAGCCGTCAACCGCTTCGTTCGCCCATCGCAAGATTGGGCTGCCGGGGACGACCCAAATTTTCGATGTTTCCAATGCTTGCCTCGGCTTCCTCAACGGGATGGTCACATTGGCTGGGTTGATCGAGTCGGGACAAATCGAGGCGGGAATGGTTGTATCCGGAGAAAACGGACGTCCTCTGATCGAGCAGACGCTGCACCATTTGCTCTCGGGTTCCCTTTCGCGGAACGAAATCAAACCTTACTTCGCCAACCTCACGATTGGTTCCGGGGCGGTCGGCGCGATCCTGTGTCACCGTTCTTTGGTGACAGGTCGGCCGCATCGCCTGCTCGGGGGCGTTGGTCGCGCCGCCACGCAGCACAGCGATCTTTGCCAAGGCGACTCGCACGGCGCCGATGCACTGGCGATGCAGACCAATTCGGAGGAGCTGTTGATTGCGGGCGTGGAACTGGCTCATCGCACCTGGGAGGATTTTTCCCAACGGATCGGTTGGGGACGGGCGACGGTGGACCGTTTTATTTGTCACCAAGTCGGCTCGGTTCATCGTCGCAAACTTTACGAGACCTTGGGCCTGGATTTGGGGAAGGACTTTTCCACCTTCGAAACCCTGGGCAACATGGGTTCCGCTTCGCTCCCCGCCACCCTCGCGCGGGCAGTGGATCAGGGGGCAGTGGTGGAGGGAAATCGCGTCGCGCTGCTCGGCATCGGCAGCGGACTGAATTGTTTGATGTTGGGACTCGAATGGTAACGACGCAAACTTCGGTCCTGCCCGAGTGGCTGCGGAAGCTGTATCCGTTTACCCCGCACAAATTCGTCACGCCGGGTGGCGCGACGATGTCGTATGTCGACGAGGGGCCTCGCTCGGACGAGGCCGTGCTGATGTTGCACGGAAATCCTACCTGGTCGTTTTTCTACCGCGACCTGATTCGTCAGCTCGCACCCCACCTCCGCTGCGTCGCGCCCGATCACATAGGGATGGGTCTCTCGGAGAAACCGGAAGTTTACCCTTATACGCTGGACCGGCGGATCGGCGACATCGCAGCGCTGGTGCGCACGCTCGGCCTCAAGCACATCCGGCTGGTGGTGCACGACTGGGGTGGGGCGATCGGGTTTGGCCTGGCGACTCGCTACCCGGAGCTGATCGATCGTATCGTGATTCTCAATACCGCGGCGTTTTTGTCGAAACGCATTCCCCTCCGGATCGCGCTCTGTCGCGCGCCGGGAATCGGATCGTGGCTGGTGCGAAGCCTGAACGGATTCGCCGGGCCGGCGACGCGGATGGCGATGCATGCTCGGTCGCTCAGCCGAGACGAGAAGCGAGGCTATCTTTTCCCCTACGATTCTTGGTCGAACCGGGTGGCGGTCCACCGTTTTGTCACAGACATCCCGATGGAGAAGGATCATCCGACTCGCGTCACGATGAAGGAAATCGAGGAGAAATTAGACCTTTTGGCGGATCGCCCGAAATTGATTTTGTGGGGCGGCCGAGACTTCTGTTTCAACGACCATTTCCTCGAGCAGTGGCAACGGATTTATCCCCGAGCCGCGGTGCATCGCTTCCCGAACGCGGGTCACTACGTGCTCGAGGATACTGGGACGGAGGCGAGAGATCGCGCCGTTCAGTTTCTTCGTCGGGCGGAATTTATATGAAATTCGAACACCTCGCTCTCAACGTTTCCGATGCACGCGCCTTGGTTCGCTGGTATGTCGACCATTTGGGCCTGAAGATCGCGCGCGCGCGCGAAGAGCCTCCTTATACGCATTTCCTGGCCGACGAAACCGGCCGCGTGGTGGTGGAAGTTTACACCAATCCCTCCGCAGTGATTCCGGATTATGCGTCGGCGCATCCACTCTGTTTTCATATCGCCTTTGTCGCAAGCGACGCGAAGGCCGCGCGGAGCAAACTGGAGCAGGCGGGCGCCAGCTTGTTCATCGAGGAGATCACGCCCGATGGTTCCCTCCTCATCATGATGCGAGACCCGTGGGGCATCCCGCTCCAGCTTTGCCAACGCACGAAACCCTTTTGATTGTAATTGCCGAAGCACTACGGCGCGGCCGGGCTTCGCCGCGATCTAAGCGGGGGCGACTAAACCCAACCGGACTTAACTCAGAGAGCCCGCCGCGCGGCGGTCTCAGCGGCGGGTCCAGAAGCGGAGCGAGCCGAGCAGGAACTCTTCGAGGGCGGCCGATTCGTTCAGATTGACGCGGAGCAGACCGACGGCCTGCTCGAGTTTCTCGATCGAAGCGGTGAGGGCGCGACGCGTCGCGGTGTCGTTCTCCTGCAAACGGGGGAGGGCAAAGGCCCGCGTGGCCTGCTCGATTTCGACAAAGAGCCGGGCGCGAAGGCCGTTGGCGATTCCTGTTTCGATCGCGACCTGTTCGTCGTCCTCGATGTCGGGAGGCAGTTTCGCCTTCTCCTGTTTCCACATCTCGGTTGTCGCAAAATCCAGGATGGCCCCGAAACGCGCGATCAGGCCGTAAGCGGCAAAGATCGAGTCGGCCACCGCTTTCTTCTCCGCGATTCCGTTAGCCAATTTTTCCAGCCAGTTTCGGTAGTCACTCAGCCAGGCGGCCCAGCCGTCCGGAGAAAATCCGGCCGAGGCGGCGGGAAAACGGAAGGTCAGGCAGCGGCTGCGGATGGTCGGCAGCAGGGCGTAGGGGCGGGTGGTGAGAAGGAGCAGCGCGGTGTTGGCCGGCGGTTCTTCCAGCGTCTTCAAAAACACATTCGCGGCCGTGACGTTCATCCGGTCGCACTCGAAAATGACCGCGACCTTACGTGGCGCCAGAGTGGGGGAGACCTGGAGTTTTCCGATCAGCTCGCGCGTGGCATCGGCTGAGATCTGCCGCATCTTGCCCGCCGGTCGGAGATAAAAACTGTCGGGATGATGCTCGGGTGAAAACCGGGTCGTGCCGGTAGCGGCGGCGCCCTCGTTCAGCAGCCGGTCCGCGATGGCGTAGGCCACGGCGTGCAGCGTATCCAGATCATCACCGGTCAAAAGCAGACTGTGCGACAGCCTCCGCTTCTCGATGGCGCGTTCGATCACCGCGATGGCGGGAGTGCCCACGAGCGAGGCGGGCCAGGAAACCGAATCAGCCATGAAACGAGAAAAGAGACTGACGTAGTGAAGCGACGACTACCAGCAGGGCGAGGCGCACCGAAGCGGCCTAGCGTCCGGCCTTGACCGGCTGAGGCGCCCCGGCGATCCGCTTCTCCACCTCGGCCCAGATTTTCTTTTGGACCACGTCTTCGCTCTGCGTGCCATCGACGACGAAGAAACGGTCCGGTATCCCCTTTGCGAGTACGAGATATCCGGCGCGCACCTTTTCGTAGAAATCGATGTTTTCGCGTTCCATCCGGTTCGGCAGATCCGAGGCGCGCTGACGGATGCGAGCGAGACTGACGTCGGTCGGGACGTCGATGATGATGGTGAGGTCCGGCATCACATTGCCCACGGCGAAGAGATTGATGTGGTTCACTGGATCGAGCGAAAGATTGCGCGCAACGCCTTGATAGACGGTCGACGAATCGAGAAACCGGTCGCTCAAGACGACGGCGCCGCGGAGCAACGCCGGAGCGATGACCTCACGCACCAGTTGCGCGCGTGCGGCGGCGAAAAGAAGGAGCTCCGTCTCGGCGCACATCTCGTCGCCCTTGGAGTTGTGGACGATAATATTCCTGATCTGTTCTCCGATCTCGGTGCCACCTGGTTCGCGAGTTGAAATCACGTCGCGCCCAATTCCCTGGAGGTGCCGCGCGAGATGCGCGATCTGGGTCGATTTGCCGCTACCTTCGGATCCCTCGAAGGAGATGAGTTTGCCAGCGGATTTCTTTTCTTTGAGAGGCATGGACATGAAAGCTGAACAGATATTTCCTACTTCGCGAGGAATGTTTCTAGGTCGTCAAGGGTAGGACTGATGGCCGTCCGGACATACAGCCCCGAGGTGCTCACTCCGAGAGCCAGGCAGGCCTCCGAGGAAAGTCCGAGGAGCTGTCCGGTGGAAAACCCGGCGTTAAAATGGTCGCCCGCACCTGTGGTGATGAGCGGAGTTTCACAATATGGCCCGGGCACCCACGCTGTTCCCTCGGAGGTGGCGCACGCGGCGGAGGCGCGGGGATGGACCACGACAGTCGCGACTTTGAGGTGCGCGCGAATTTCCGCCGCTAGCAAACGAAGGACAGCCTCGCTTTCGCCCGCGCCGACCGCGACCTCCAGAGCGGCGCCCACCTGTTGGGCTTCCTTAAGATTTAACCCGAGCGTCACCCGCCCGAATTTTTCGAAACGCGCAATCAGGCTGAGTGCTTCTCGCAGATCGGAGACGGAGCGTTTTTCGGGATCGGCCAGATCGAAGAAAAAGCGACGCTCGCGCGCCGGCAGGTTAGGCAACAGGTCGTCGAGGAAATGACGGAAGATCGACGTCATGCCGTTGATCATGGTCCAATTGGTCAGCGCGATCAGGTCGGCCTCGGCCAGTGAACCGCGCAGGCCTTTTTCGCCCAACACTTCGACGAGCCGCTCGTAGGTCACCTCGTCGAGCGACTTCATTTGCCCGAGCATCAATTTTCCATCGGTGAACTCGACTGCGGTGGTTTGGGCCGGGTCGCAGAGCGAAATCACTTCGCAGGCCTCGGCGAACGATTTGAAAACGGGATGAACGGCCTCGCGGCCCAGCGCGCCAATATAGGTGATACGCGCTCCGGCGGCGCGCATCGCTCCGGCCATGATTGGACCGTTGCCGCCCAATTTTTGCATGCGCGGATACAGCTCGATATTCGCGCTTTTGCCGGCCGCGCCGAGGACGCGTTGACCAAACTCGGGGATGGTGGCGAGCGGGGTGAAGGCCTCACCGGGGCCGGAGCGCAAGGCCACGGGGGAAACGATCGTATCCACAAAACCATCTAGTCCGGCGACAACGTGTTTCGACGAGATACTTGAACGTTTGGTGCGCAGCTCGATCAATGTGCGAACTTGAAAACTCATGAGAAGCCGCAGGGAAAAATCTCTCGGCAGCGGGGGCAATCTGATTCGGCGAGGACCATTCCGAGCGTTGCCCGGAAAGCCACGAAACGACCGGAAAAGAAAATCTAAGGCCGGATGGCGCGCGCCGCCCCGAGTCACCGAGGGTGGCGAAGGATCCGTTCGCGGGAAATTTCGGCTCAATTTTCTCCCCGGTGTTCCGTGTATTCGGTGGGCCAGACCGGTATTCAGGTTTTCCTTTCGAGGTTTCGTCCGCAACTCTCTGAATTCCGTTGATCGGGCTGTGCAAACGCGCCAACGCTTCACTTTATAAATCACGTAATGCTCGCACCGTTTTTTGCCTCCGCTAACATTTGGGATATTTTTGTCCGCTGCGATTTTGTCGGGCAGTGTATCACCGCCGGCCTCGCGCTCTTCAGCGTCATCGCCTGGGCGGTGATGATCGGCAAGCGCAATGACCTGGCCGAACTTCGCCGACTCAACCAGATGTTTGAACAGCATCTGCGCGAACAGCGCACCCTCCTCGATTTGCCCGAGTCGTACCGCAACAAACGCGCCATACCGTATGCCGATCTTTTTGCCGACGCGATCGACTCTTATCAACGGGCTGCCTCGATTGGCAAAGAGCGCGGGGCGGATACCTCCCGTTTTCGCTTGGAGCACACGGAAAACGCCCTCCAGCGTGCGCTGGCGCGGCAAATCCTCCGTTATGAATCAAGCATGGTTTTCCTCGCTTCAATCGTGTCCGGCGCCCCGTTCATGGGACTGCTCGGTACGGTCTGGGGCGTGATGCAGGCGTTCAGCGCGGTTTCGGTCCAGCAGACGGCTAGTATTCAGACGCTCGCTCCGGGTGTCTCTGCCGCCTTGCTCACCACGATCGCGGGCCTGGTGGTGGCCATTCCGTCTGTATTCGGATATAATTACCTTTTCGCCTGCACCAAGCGGCTGATCACCGAAATCGAAAATTTTGCCAGTTCACTTGCCGATCGGATCGAGCTGGAGGCTCCCTAATTCGCCATGGCTCGGACTTTTCGCCGACAACGTCAGTCGCATCCGATCGCGGAGCTCAACGTCACGAACCTAATCGATCTGGGGTTCACTTTGCTGATCATCTTTATGATCGCGACGCCTCTGATCAATCAGGAGCAGACGGTCCCGATCAATCTTCCCGGCGAGTCCAAGCGGCCACAGCTTAAAGTGGATAAGGAGACGAAATTTGTCTCCGTCTCGCTCGATACGAAGGGCAACACCTACGTGGACAATGTCATGGTGACGCCCCGAGACCTGTCGGCGCGGTTGCATGCGCTTGCGGCGGAAGCCAAGCCCCCCGTCATTCGTATTCGTGCGGATGGGACGGTTCCTTACCAGCGGGTCATCACCTTGACCGACGAGCTGAATAAGAACAATCTCACGCGTATTCAGTTCGACACTCAGGCGAAATAAACGCCGCAGTTTTCGACGTCGCTGCGTCTCGATGAACGCCCGCCTTTCCAACGCGTATCTTGCTTCGATCCTGTTGCACGGCCTCTTCGCTGGCGCTATTTTGCTGTCCGCTTATGCGTTTAGTGATGAGTCAGTGAATACAAAGATCATTGAGCTCGTCGCCGGGGCGGGGGACAATTATGGCGCCTTGGTGGCTCCGGCGCTGGGCGATCCAAACAGCACCAAAAGCCCAGATCCAAGCGCCGAAGCTCCGCCCGTCGTGGCGCCGCCCGCTCCGCCTGCGGCTCCTTTCGAAGCGGTTGCGCCCCAAGCTACGCCTGAGCCGCAACCGTTGGCGAAGACCCCGAACTTTACCCGCATTGTCGAACGCAAGCTGAAAGCCTACGAGGCGAAGCGGGCTAAGGAAGAGGCTGCGGCCGCGAAAAAGGCGGCGGAAGAAGCAGCGGCGGCAGAGAAGGAAGCGGCCCGCCAAAAAGAAGCGGAGGCCAAGGCCAACCGCATGACCAAGGCGGAGTGGGACAAACTTCATCCGAATCAGCCCAGCCCGGCCCGTTCCAGTTCGCCCAGTCCGACCAAAATTGCGAAACTCGACACCAAGGGTATCCGCGAAGGGGTGGTCGGAGGTTCAACCGAAAACACCAAAGGAGGCGCGGGAGGTACGGCGTTGAGCCGCGAAGAGGCCGACCGCCTCACCGAATACCTGTCCGCCCTGGTCCAACGATTGAAAGAAGCGCATGAACGTCCGACCGGCTTGAGCGACCTCCTCACCGCGGTGGCGGAATGTTATATCTCGGATAGCGGGACGCTCTCGCAGGTCCGAATTTCTCGTTCGTCGGGCAACGCCGAGTTCGACCAATCCGTCTTGTCCGCCTTTCGCAACGTTCGATCCGTGCCGCGGACCGACGGCGGGGGAACGATTCGCCGGGAATTTGTATTCAAGATGCGGGACGACTGAGAAAAAGTCCTTGCCTTCCCCCCCGAACCTTCGATTTTTCTGACCTTCTTGTTGGTGACGGGCTCGTAGCTCAGTTGGTAGAGCGCCTCAATGGCATTGAGGAGGTCGCAGGTTCGAGACCTGTCGGGTCCACCACCACCAGAATAGCCGCCTTTCGAGGCGGCTTTTTTTATGCCATGACGAGGTTTTGGACGCGCTTGAGGCGGTGGAGGAACGTTCGTGGGGAAGGAGGCAATGAATGCACCTGATGCCGGTCGTTTCAATCGTCTCGGCTTTCTCCAGACGTTGTGAGGGAGCGAACCGTCCTCGGTGAGCGGCGTTGATTGCGGCTCGTCGGGACGACTCGCCCTACCTCGGAACGCGCGAATTGCGTTCGATAAAAGCGCGAGTTCGAGGGAGAGTGTAGCGGCACTTCAGACCAGAGTGGCTTCAATGTAATCAGTTGGTTATCCAGCGACGGAGGGCGATGAAGGTGGTCCGACGGCTTGGCTCGGGGTAGGGTGAACCGTCCTCGGTGAGCCGGGATCGAAAACGGCTCGTCGAGAACGACTCGCTCTACCTTGTAAGTTCGGTGTCGTGAGTCGCTGTCGGAGGGGTGCGATTGACTAAAGGGAACGGGCTCGAGACGCCAGGACAGGCGTTTATTTATCGGCCTGCCTGTATTCACTCCCTCCGCACACCCGCAGGCCTGCCAAATCCTGGCCAGCTCTGGTTGGATGGAGGCGGAGTGGTTTATATTTTTCTATTTCATGTCAGCTGGCGCAGTACTTTGCCGAGTGAAATAAAACGGCCGCGATATGTCTCCGGATGACAAAACCGGTTCAAAACACCTTTTTTCTGGCGCGCAGGGTAGCGAGCACCCCGTCTAAAATTCGCTATGAGAAACAACCCGCAGCTATAGCAAACACGATATTTCGTCGGCCAAGCGTCATCCCGCCCCCGTGACCTTTTAGTGTGAATTTCCCGCTCAGGCGGGGTTTTTATTGTCCCATCATTAAAGAGCGGCCCGGCTTATGGCGGTAAAATCGCCACCGATAATTGGGGGGAGGGCGATGCTTGAGGAGGCAGAAATCAGAGTCCTTGCCCTGTGTAGCACACTCTCTCTAGCGAGCTGCTTTCGCGATTTCTGGACTGATAGAGAACACAACGGCGCAAAAATTATACCCTCTTCACACCCGTCGGATTCGGCGGGAAGTGAGTGATCGCCGAGGTTGGCTGACCCCGGTATTTACTGGTTTAGCTATGATCGGGGCGTTTTTTTCGCCGAGTTTATCAAAGAACACCTGGGATCTATGGTTTTGTATCCATTCTCCGGGGCGGCGCTCAGCCCTGTGTACACCTAAAAGGCTTCAGCTCGCTCCTTCCTCCGGTGTTTATTGGAGTTTGGCCATGGGTGATTTCCCCATAAATGCGAATTATGTGAGAACATCAATATAGTGGGACTTGCATAACGAGAATATATATGTCACCAAAAACCTGATGCTTAACGAAACAGCCAAAGAATTACAGGCCGCTAAGGCCAAACTCGCCGAACTCGAAGCTGCTGCCGCTAAACAAAGCGCAGCCATGCTTGCCCGCCTACCTGAAGAATATGGATTCGACAGCGTGGACAGCTTTATTGCCGCGCTAAAAAGTGCTGCGCGCAGTGGAGGTGGACGTCGTGGTCGCCCCGCAAAGAAGTCCGCGGTGAAGGTCACTGCCTCGAAAGGCAAAGCCCGTAAACGCGCTAAGATCACGCCTGAAATCAAACAGCAGGTGAAGGAACTCGTCGGAAAAGACGAATCCGGAGCGGCCATCGCGAAGGCCCTCGGTATTTCCCTCCCGAGCGTTCAGAATATCAAGAAGGAGCTCGGTTTGGTTAAGTCCCGGAAGTGATGACGGGTTCACGCTGGACGTGTTTTCCACGTCCAGCGTGATCCAGCTCTAGATAGGGTAGGAGGAGGGGCGGTCGACGGTGTGTTCGCCGCGATAGATTTTTTCCCGCGAGAAAATGCAGACGTTGATTGCGTGTGTTTCTCGACACTTGGCTCAAGCGCGATTCCGGTTTGATCAGTACCGCACCGTAGAGAATGATAATAATTCGGTCGAATGATTCACGCGTTTCCCGGAATGGGCGAGATTCTCGGATGTATCCAAGTCCCTGGGACGATTTGCCTGAGTTCATCGCGCATGATTGGCCGAGGCACGGAGGAGAACGGACCTTAACCGACATCGCTCGAACGGTGATCAGTCGCTATACGATTCGCTGATCGGGTCTTCGCTCGGCGGAATGGTTGCCGGTGAGATCACCAAACTACGTCGGATTCACACCCTTTATCTCCTCGGCAGCGCAATCGACAAAGCGGAGGTGAGTCCCTTGCTCACGCTCCTCCATCCCCTCGCGGATTTTGCGCCGATCGACTGGCTCCGGGTCTCGGCGGGAAAGATACCGACGGACCTCGCGCAGATGTTCACCGGGATAGACGCGTCGTTCGTTCGAGCGATGTGCGCCGCAGTCTTTCAGTGGGAGGGAGTGGACGCCAAATCTGTAAGGATCGTCCGAATACACGGAAAAAAAGACCTGGTCATTCCCCTGCCTCGAGGCGCCGACCTCGTGCTTGATGGCGGTCATCTCATCTCGATGTCGCACGCGAAAGAATGCAAGGAGTTCATCGCGGCGGACCTCTACACCCGTAAGAATTGATTTGAAGATTTCACAACATCGACGGAGAACTGCGGTGCCTGAGCGGCGGGGGCTTTATTGGTCCGCCGAATCGTGACTCAATTTTATGTTCGGACAAATGCTTACCATTCTGTTTTTCGTCCTGCTGGGAGGGATTGTATTTGGGGTGTGGTTGTATGCCCTGATTTCTGCGATTAAAAATGAGCGCCTCGATTCCACCATGAAACTGGTTTGGGTCGTGGTCATTCTCTTCGTCAATATCGTTGGTGCTCCGCTTTACCTGATCGTCGCTCCGAACCGGTCGTCCCGCTGAACGGGAGGAACGAAGACCAACGCAGGCCTCCCAAAGACGATGGGCGTCTAACGGTAAGATCGGCGAAGAACGATTTTTGTTTGTACGAGGAAAAGGTCTATCTTTTGCTTGAACGGTTTTATTTCGACTGAACCAAAGTCTAGTCGGTGGGGAGTCGAGCAACGTCCTTTATGAATTCTGTCATTATTCCGATTGCCGGGGGTGTCCCAAACGAGCCACCGCCGCTTCTTGATCCTTCGAATTTATCCGCGCGCATTGCCTCTGTCGCGGACGGACAATCGATCCTAAGAATCATCAAGGACGAGGAAAACCACCTCGATATTGGAGCGACTTCGAAAGGCTTCATCATTTCGGAGCAATATGGGAAAAAGTGTTTTCACCTGAAAGGCACCGCGACGTTAGACGAAGCCGTGCAACTGGCTCGGCGCTACGAAAAGGATTCAGTTTCGGAAGCCACAAACTGGTATCCCACCCTGATCGAGGGCCGGAATCTGCGTTTTTCGAATCCTCGTTTGTTTTCACTCCTGAACGAACGCTATCGGATCTCCAACCCTATCGCGCTGTGCGTTGTGCTGATCACCGCGATGGCGGTCATCGTGGCGTGCTTTGCTCTCGGTTCGGTCTTGGGCACGCGGAGTAAATTGGTTTATGCGCCCTTCGCGATTTATGCCCTGATCGTGGCCAAGCGGATCGACTTTGTAGATCCGACCGCCAAGCGCTACGGCTATAGCGGCTAAAGCCTTTAGACTATGCTTTAACTGGGGCGGTCAAAGCCCTCGACTCGCCACGCGATTTCCAGACCGAGCGGGCTCAGGCGGCGCGATCCTCTGCCTGGGCCGCCTCTGCCGAGGGCGATGGTCTTCCTTCTGAGCGGGGATAGCTTTATTGAACTGGTTTTCGCGCGGTCAGGAGACGGACAGGTCAGTGCTTTTCTCGCGACGCATGGCGCAGTTCTGCCTGCGCGGCCGATAGGCAAGCACCGAGCACCACAATACACCCGGAGAAATAGACCCAGAGCAGCAGGGCCATGATTCCGCCGAAGGTGCCGTACAGCGCGTTGATCTGCGAGAAGTTGCTCAGGTAATACACGAAAGCCGTTCCAAGGAAACGCAAGAGCACCGCGGCGGCCAAGCCTCCGGCCCAGACTTCTGCGAACGTCGTGGTGCGTCGCGGCGTCAGTTTATAAAAGAGCGTGAGGCCATAAAAGAGGATCAAGATAGACGCCAACGAAAGCCCGGCGGTGTAGAGTCCTGCGGTGACGCTGTCCGACATCGGCAGGGCGTGGCGGATCACGCGGCTAAAAACCGACACCGCTATTCCGACCAACAAGGTGCTGCCCATGACGATGAGCAAGAGCAGGCTTTTCAGCGGGACGCGCCACCAGTTGTGCAGCGGGGCGCCCCAAGCCAGATTGGTGGCGCGGATCAGCGCCTTGAAAAAATGGAGCGACCCCCAGATCAGCACCGCGGAGGCGAGGATGCCGTATCTCGCTCGGACCTTGACCACCCGTACGATGGTTTCGAATACCTGCCTTCTGGTCTCGGCTTCAACCGGGGCAAAACTTTCGAAATACCCCAGCACGCGTCGGGTCGCAATTTCTGGCGTGGCAAAGTAAGAGCCGATCGTGACGAAGAGCACGACCAGCGGAAAGAGGGAAAAGAAGGCGTAGTAAGCGAAGGAGGCGGCGCGCTGTGGACCCTCGATGATGAAGAATTTCCTCGTGGTGAGGATGAGTATCCGGAGCAGGAGTACGGGCCGAGAAGTCGATTTGCGCAAAAGCCGCATCGCCCTATATGCCGACGTGGCTCGGCCGATTGACCAGCCAAATCTTCAGACCGCCGTCGCCGCGCCGGCGGGAAGTGCGGTGTTTTTTCCGCGGTGGATCCGCAGCACGCCCAGCGCGGCGATCAAGCAGAGGCTGCCCGCGGCCATGAACGCCACAGTATAGTCTCCCAATCCGGTGCGAAGCGCGCCGGCACTGAAGGCGGCGAAGGCAGCGCCGAGTTGGTGGGAAGCGGCGATCCAGCCGAAGACGATCGGGGCCCGCTCCGGCCCGAAGACATCGGCGGTCAACCGCAGGGTAGGCGGCACGGTGGCGATCCAATCGAGCCCGTAGAAGACCGCGAAAAGGGACAGCCCCGCCTCAGGACCGGCCAGGGCCGTGGGCAGGAAGATCAGGGAAAGCCCCCGCAGCCCGTAGTATCCAAAGAGCAACCACCGGTTGTTGAACCGGTCGGACAGCCAGCCGGAGAGCGTGGTGCCGACCAGATCAAAGATTCCCATCATCGCCACCAATCCGGCGGCGCGCACTTCGGGAATCCCGCAATCGAACGCCGCCGAGACCAAGTGAGTGCCGATCAGACCATTGGTGCTTGCCCCGCAGATGAAGAACGATCCGGCCAACAGCCAAAAATCCCGTTTCCGCATCGCCTCACGGAGCGTAGCGAAGGCGAGCCGGAGTGGATTACCCGTCGTGCGTCGGGCGGTTGCCGCGGCCGTGGGGCTCTCTCCATAGGGCAGCAGGCCGAGATCGCGCGGGTCATCGCGCATGAGAAACCAGATCACCGGTATCAAAAAAGCGGCTACACTGGCCGTGACGACGGGCGCGATTTTCCAGCCCTGCGTTTCGATTAGAGAAGCAAGCAATGGTAGAAAGACCAATTGTCCGGTCGCCCCGCTGGCGGTGAGAAGTCCCATGACCAAACCTCGTCGTTCGGTGAACCAGCGGCTGGCGACACTGGCGCCGAGGACGGTTGCCGCCATTCCCGAGCCCGCGCCCACCATGACGCCCCAGAGCAAGACCAGTTGCCAATAGTGATGCACGAAGATGGTCGAGCCGAAGCCGATCGAGACCAGCGCCATGGCCGTCATCATGGAACGTCTCAGACCGAATCGCGCGTACAACGCCGCCGCGAACGGTCCCATTAATCCATAGAGCAACAGGTTGATCGCGACGGCGGTCGAGATCGCGGCGCGGCTCCATTGAAAGGCATTGCCGACCGGAACCATCAGCACATTGGGCGCGGCGCGCACTCCCGCGGCCGCGAGCAAGGTGAGAAACGTGATCGCGGCCACGATCCAGCCATAGTGAAAACGGCCGCGAGCGAAACGAGCGATGAGGTTCATTGCGCCAAGCCTGCGGCAAAAAGACGGGCGTCGTCACGCCTACACTCTTTTCCAGCGTTCACCGGTCGTTATTTTTCCCGTTTCACTGTCACCTCCGCCGGCTGGCGCGTGAGGGAGGGACCATCCATCCAACGTCCTCCGATCATGGTGACCCGCGCGACCTTGGGAATGCCTTTTTCCCCCGCTTGAATCTGGCTGTGAAGAAGATCGATCGCTGTCTTCCCGATTTCTGCCGGCTGTTCGTCGATTCCTGCCCACTGGGATCCTTCCCCGCGCGCTAAGACCGCGAAATCTATTTTCTCGGAACGATGGGCCGCGAGCGAACGGGCGAAGGCCCGACAATCCTGTTCGCCCGCGGCCACGACCACATCCGGTCGCTCCCGATCGAACCAGCGTCTGACTTGAGTCGGCAAGGTCCCCGGGTAGACGAGAGGTTGAACGACTTCCATGCCTCCGGAAAAACACATCCCCGCGAAGGCGGAGGTGAAGCTATGATTGGATCGGATGTCGTGCAGTTCAGGAACGACCAATCCGATCCGGCGGTAGCCTCGTCGGGCGAGCTCCTGATAAATCTGTTGAGTGTTGGAAAACTGATGTGGCACCACGCGATGAAACTGCGGCGCAATCACGCCATAGGTCGCTGCGACCACCGAAAATTTTTCCCACTGTAATAACCGAGTGAATACACGAGGGCTTTTCATCGGCAACAGCAGGATGCCTTCCACCCCTCGGTTATAGAGCATGCGCTGGAGGTCGCGGCGTTTTGCGGCACTGTCCTCGAGCTGAATGTGTTCCAGTCGATAACCCAGCGCCTCGGCCCGTTGCCTGGCACTTTGCAGCAGGTCCCGTGGATACATTGTTTCTGTTCCCGCCGGGATGGTGGTGAGCGCGCAAAGGGTCGATTGATATCCCGGTTTGTGCCCTTCCCGCAGGTGGTACATCAATTTTGCAACCTGGGGATTGACCCTGTATCCAAGTTCCGTGGCGATGCGGTGGACTTTGTCTCGGGTGGCTGCGGAAATTTTAGGATTATCCCGCAGCGCCATCGAGACCGCGGTCGAACTCACCCCGGCGAGCTTCGCGATCAGCCGGGTGGAAGGACGGGGTTGGGGAGTAGACGGGGTAGCCAACGAGGGGAGCGGTGAACGCAAACCAGCCTGAGTGGGAAAGCGTGGCGCGGCAACCGGATTATCATCGCGTCTCGTCTACGTTCGCCCGTCAGTCTTCTCGAGTGCGCAACACTGCGGATCGAGGCGGATCCGGCTTGTCTCGTTAGCTCGTTCAGGTTGCTGGGCGGAACCCGGCTCCGTTCGGGCCCACCCGGAATTGCCGGCCCGCGCGTCATGGGCAAATGAATACGCGGGCCGGCGTCGAGGAAGAAATCAATATTCGTCGAAGATCCGTTTTATCTCCGCTAGGTCGGTCGTCTTGGTCAACGCGAGCTGAAGAAGAATCCGGGCTTTCTCCGGCATCAGATTATCGCCGGGGACGATCTTTGCTTCCTTGCGGCGAATGGTCTCCTGAACCCGTCCGCCGTGGACCCGCGCGGTCATCACGACCACCACGCCTTTCTCCTGCGCGCGCTTGATCGCCTCCGTCTGGCTGGTGGTCGCGCTGCCCGCACCGGTGCCGTCGATAATCAAACCTTTGACCCCGTGATCGACCGCGGCGTCGATCAAGTAACCCGGAGCGTCGCGATAACTATAGAGCACTTCCACCCCTGGCACCGTCTTGTAGTCCACTCCGGCAAACTCGGAATTGAAGGTGTGCCGGCGCACCGGCTCGCGGTAAAAGACAACTTTGTCGGGATCGGCAAAACCAATCGCGCCAACATCGACGCCTTTGAAGGTGTGGGTGCGATAGGCACTGGTTTTGTTCACATCGCGGGCGGTGTTGATGATTTGATTCATACAATGGAGAACGCCCTTGCCCTTCGCCTCCTTCGTGCCGGCCACGCGCACCGCGTCATAAAGATTGCGTGGGCCGTCGCCGGAAAGGCCGGTCCAAGGGCGCTGTGATCCCACGAATACAATCGGTTTGTCGGTCTTCACCACCAGGTCCATGTAGTAGGCCACTTCGGCCATGGTATTGGTGCCGTGGGTCACGACGATCCCATCGACCTTCGGGTCGAGCGCGATCTCGTTTAATCTTTTGGCGACCCGCTGACAGTCTTCGAAGGTTTCCTGACCAGAAGGACGATCCACCGGCGCGCGTTGATCCTCGAGAATGATATTAGCGATGCTCTTCAACTCGGGGAGATCGTGGACCCAATCCTCCGGTCCAACGCGGGGCACGCCTTTGCCGCCGTAGTTGGATATATTGAGACGAGTGTCGCCTCGGCTTGCGATCGTTCCGCCCATCGACATCAACACGACGGTCGGCAGGGTCGAGGGATCGGCGGGTGCGGGCGGCGGGTTGGGAGGAATTTCCTGGGAGAAAACCGGGCTCAGTAGGGCTAGAGCAAATACAACGGAAAAGGCGGACGTGAGGGGAGAAAGATAAAATTTCATGATGGGTTCGGAGAGTAGACCGAGCTCAGTATTCGTTGAACATGCGTTGGATTTCTTTTGGGTCCGTCGTCTTGGTCAGCGCGAGGCGCAACAGAATCCGCGATTTCTGAGGATTGAGGCTGTCGGCCGTGACGATGTTTTTCTCTGCCTGTTTATCGCTCAGCACGACCCGGCCCGAGCCTTTGCGATCGCTTTGGACGAAGACCACTCCCTTGGCTTGACCATCTTTGACCGCATCTGGACTTGCTCCGGTGAGAATAATGCCTTTCGCGCCGGCTGCGATGCAGGCATCGATTGGGACGCGATCCGCCTCCTGATAGGAATAGATCACGTCGACTCGGGGCAGTGTTTCTAAATTGGATACATCGAATTCCGATTTGGCGGTGTGGCGGTAAAGCGGTTTTCGATAGAAGACGATGCGGTCGGAGTCCGCGTAACCGAGCGGCCCGACGTCCCGCGCGACGAATGTATCCATCCGGTAAGTATTGGTCTTGGTCGTTTCGCGCGCGGAATTGATTTCGTCGTTCAACAAAATGAAGACGCCGTAGCCCTTGGCCTGCGACGCCGCGGCGACCCGCACGGCGTTGTAGAGATTAAACGGACCGTCGCGGCTGACCGCGCTGAACGGTCGCATCGCGCCGACCACCACGACGGGCTTGTCGGACTTGATCACCAAGTTGAGAAAGTAAGCCGTTTCCTCGAGGGTGGTGGTGCCGTGCGTGACCACGGCGCCCGCGGATTCCGGTTGGGCTAGCCAGGCGTTGATGCTCTTGGCCAACTTGAGCAGGACCTCGACCTTCATGTTGGGCGAGCCCTCGTTTGCGATCTCGGTAAAACTCAGATCGGCGACCTCCTTTAATTCGGGAAGATCGGCGATGAGTTCCTCCGGCCCCACTTTGCCGCCGTCGGTGTATTCCATCAGTTTTTCGCGATGAGAGCCCTTGCTCTGAATCGTGCCTCCGGTGGTGAAGAGCTTCACCTTGGGCAATTCGGCGGCGGAGAGAATCGGGGAAGCGAACAAAACGCCGAGGCAGGCGTGAAGGCAGAGTTTTCGAAAAAAAACGTTCATACAAGAGGCGAGGGTCGACGAAGCACGCCACCCCCGAGCGCAACCGCGTCGTTGGTCCCAGCCCATGAGCCCGCTCCGACGACGCGAAGGGCACGTCACGGACGGACGACGAAAGAGGGAGACGACCCAGCTGAAGCGCAGGAGCATGCGCGCAGATGAAGGGCGAAGAATGATTGGCGAAGGCGGTAGAGCAGGATTCTCGCCAGATCCTGCTCATTGCGCGGGACGTTTCGTCCGAACCCGGGAAGCGAAAAACGAAACTGCGCGGAGGTGAACGCAAACCACGCTGCTTCGTTGCGTATAACCGAACCTCCTCGTTTTCTCCTTGCACGGTACCCCGCCGCGATCGCGCCCCCCCGCCTCTTGGTTTGCCTACCCTCTCTCCAAGGGCGATGCGCTGAATGCTCTATCCCGCCCTATACCCCAGAAAATGATTAGTATGAAAATCCAACTCACCGCAGCTGTGCTGCGCCGGACTTCCTCGTTCGGCCTCGCTGGAATAGTATTATGCGGATTTTTGGCCAACGCTACGTCGGCTGCCCTGGTTCACCCGGGTGGTTATCAAACTCAGGATGCGATGGCGCTCGTCCGAAGCAAAGTGGCGTCGAATACTGAGCCTTGGGCCAGCTCCTGGGCCGCGATCAAGAACTCGGGACCCGGTCCCGATTCGAAGGCCAGTGTGAAGCCAGTGATCACCAATCCCTATGATATCCAAAACCAGGGGCACACCGTCTACGTGCTCGCGATTAAATGGGTCGCTTCCGGCGATATTGCTTATGCGCACGCGGCCGAAGGCATGATCGACGCCTGGGTCGACACGGTCACGGATATGTCGGCCACAACGACGTTGCGGACGGGCCTGGGCGCGGGACAGATGGCAAATGCCGCCGAAATATTAGCCTATGGGTTTAATGGCTCAGCCGACTGGCCCGCGGCCAATGTAGCCAAAGCCAAGGCGTGGTTCAAACGCGTGGTTTGGCCAAAAATCGGTACAGGGCCGATGCGCTCGGCCAATTGGGGCACCGCCGATATGTCCGGTTGTATGTCGGTCGCAATTTTCTGCGACGATGCCGCCCTGTTCAATTATACGATCAATGCCTATAAACATGGTTTTACGGATACGCCCGACGGCTTGGCCGGCGTCACTGAATATATCGACGCAACCGGCGAAAATGCAGAGAGCGGTCGGGACCAGGGCCACAGCCAGGGGGGCATCGCTCACTTGTTGGAAGTTGCCACCATGGCATGGCATCAAGGGGTGAACCTCGTCACCTACACCGATACGCAGGGAACCGTCGATGCCAAGGGCGTAAGCTACGGTTCGACCGGGGCCAATCGCATCCTTCTCGGTTTTGAATACACCGCGAAATATAATCTCGGCCACGACGTCCCTTATCATCCGTTTGAGGCTGATAAGGTGATTTATCCGAACGGGATTTCGGCCATCGGCCGAGGCAGCTTTTCGCCCATGTATGAGATGGCGCACTACCTTTTTAGCCAGGCTGGCTTGCGTCATCCTTACACCACCGCGGTCCTCGCGACGGCGGGTTATAGACCGGAAAAAAGCAGCAGCGATCATGTCGGCATGGGTACTTTGCTTTATACCCCGGACCCAAATGCAAAGGTGGTCGACGGCACGTATGGTATCATCAACCGCAAGAGTCAGAAGGCGCTGGACGTTCCCGCGGCCGCGACCGTCAGTGGCACAAGGATTGATCAGGCGACTTATACGGGTGGCGCTCACCAACGTTGGACAGTGACGAGCGTTGGCAACGGCCAATATCGTATCATCGGCGTCGGCAGTGGAAAGGCCCTTGATGTCAGCGGAAACGCGCTGGCCGATGGGGGAGTGGTGATCATTTCCCCGGACCACAATGGTGACAACCAGCGTTGGATTATAAAACCGGTGGGCGACGGATATTACCGCGTGACCTCGGTCCACAGTGGCAAAGACTTGGAAGTAAAGAATAATGCGTTGGTCGATCATGCTCCGGTCGATCAGTGGACGCCCAACGGCGGCATGAATCAGCAGTGGTCGTTTCGGGCCCCTTAATCGCGATTGGATTTATTTCTTTTGTCGGCCCGACCCGCCGGCCGCGGCCAAAACCGTTCGCTCGGCTTTAGACAAGCGAACGAAGAGAAATTAGAATGAGTTTTCTAAAATTCTCCTCTGAGAAAATCGGCGGGCACGGCCGCAAATAAAAGAAATAAAGTGCCGCAAGAGTCGGAGTCCGGGTGGAATGTGCACTCTGAGACAACGGTGAGCTCACATTCTCAGCCACTCAAAATAGAGTTTTCGCACCTAGAATTTTGCGCCTGGGGCAAAGGTAGATAAGGTGAGGCGTGCCGGCGAATGCCGTGGCAACTTTCAACTAACCCTTGCCTCTTATGAATACACCTACGCATCAGGAAGTGACGGAACGGGCTTATCAAATCTGGGAAGAATCCGGTCGTCCTTTTGGCCGCGACACGGAATTTTGGCTTAAGGCCGAGCAGCAACTTAGCGGATCGACGTTGGGGAGGAACGTGCCGTCTGAAAACCATGAGACGGCACGCACCACGCCTGAATCGAGAGGCGCCTCGGTCCTTGCCGAACGGATGAAGGAGGAGATGGCGGCGGAGAGTACGATTGAATATAATATTTCCCCCGCCGTCTCGCAGGACGCAGCGATCCAAGCCGCGCTGCAGAAAAAAGAGGCGCGGACCCCCCAACGTCCTACGAAGAGCGCGCCCCACGCGGCCCCGCCGGAGTCAGGCAAACCGCTCTGGAGCCAACCTCACTCAGCCTAGTACCGCCAAGTTGGGCGGTGGAGCGCGACGCCCCAGCCAAGCCGTCAGGAACGCGGCTGGCGGAGGCGTTTAGTTGTCCGGATCATGGTGGCGCGAATCAGCGCTTTCAGCTGATCGAGGAATATAACGATCGCGGCCCATCAGATCTGCCAAGAGATCTATTTACCACGGAAAACAAGGAAGCCGTTTTGCCTCCTTTACCCAGGAGGATTGGTCGGCGTATC
>Ga0070717_10000236_pt1 | contig 38270 bp, 31 predicted proteins | sample LARL113metaG_FD_71366 | JGI IMG/M metagenome (GOLD analysis project Ga0070717, IMG submission 71366) | Corn, switchgrass and miscanthus rhizosphere microbial communities from Kellogg Biological Station, Michigan, USA - LAR L11-3 metaG | ecosystem: Host-associated > Plants > Roots > Rhizosphere ...
TCACCGGCCGACCTTGTAAATGCTGGCTCCCACGCCTCAGATACTCTTCGGTCTTGGTGAAGAGGGCGGGGAGCCTATCTTCGCCACGAGCTCAAGGCTCCAGGATCTCTCGGCTTCCCCCGCGTCTTCATCCTCAACATACAAGGATCTCCGAATACGCAGATTTAGATGCTTCGCCGTCCCTTCGGCTTTGCTGGAGCTTCCGTTAAGTTGATTTTCCAGATGTGACCCCAGCCCCGTGGATGTTCGGCTTTGCTGGAGCTTCCGTTAAGTTGATTTTCCAGATGTGACCCCAGCCCCGTGGATGACACGATCCCGGGAAATCGTTAGAGTCTCCGAGGTTTTTCAGCGATTGCGTCCAGCACCCACCACCACCCACGCCGCGGCCACGCGGAGCTTCGTCCATCTTCGCGAGGGCATCGAAGCCTTCCTGCGCTACGCGCGCGGCAGCGTCTGGAGCGAGGCCTCGCTGCACGAGCGGCTGCAGGCGCTCTCCGTGGCCGTGCGGCGGCCCGCGCTCGACGCCATGCGCGAGAGCGAGCGGCGCTATCAGGAGCAGGACGCCAAGCGCCTCTACTACCTCTCCATGGAGTTCCTCATGGGCCGCGCCCTCGGGAACAACCTCACCAACCTCGGCCTGTACGACGACGCCAAATCGATCCTCGCGGAGCTCGGCTCCGACCTCGAGGAGATCGCCGCGCTCGAGTCCGACGCCGCCCTCGGCAACGGCGGCCTGGGGCGTCTCGCCGCCTGCTTCCTCGACTCCCTAGCCACCATGGACATGCCTGGCTTCGGCTACGGCATCAACTACGAGTTCGGCCTCTTCCGGCAGACCTTCGTCAACGGATTCCAGCACGAGAAGCCCGACCATTGGCTCGACAGCGGCGGCTCGCCGTGGCTCATCGAGCGCACCGGCGACGAGATCCGCGTCCCCATCTACGGCTCCATCGCCCACACCAGCGCCGGCGGCGTCTACCGCCCGGCCTGGGTCGACTACAAGGAGATCATCGGCGTGCCGCACGACATGCCGATCGTCGGCTACGGCGGCACGACCGTGAACGTCCTGCGCCTCTTCACCGCGCGCTCGTCCGACGAATTCGACATCGGCATCTTCAACGCCGGCGACTACATCTCCGCCGTCCAGCACAAGATCAACACCGAGGCCATCACCAAGATCCTCTATCCGTCCGACTCCGTCGACCGCGGGCGCGAGCTGCGCCTCCTGCAGGAATACTTCCTCGTGGCCTGCTCGGTGCGCGACATCGTGCGGCACTACCGGCGGAGGAACGAGTCCTTCGACGACTTCGCCGACAAGATCGCCATCCAACTGAACGACACCCATCCGGCGCTCACCGTCGCGGAGCTGATGCGGACCTTCGTCGACGACGACAACCTCCCGTGGGAGCAAGCCTGGGCCATCACCGTGAAGACGTGCGGCTACACGAATCACACGCTGCTCCCCGAGGCGCTGGAGCGGTGGCCCGCCGAGCTCATGGAGCGCGTCCTGCCGCGGCATCTGCAGATCATCGGCGAGATCAACCGGCGGCTCCTGCTCGAAGTCGAGCGGCGCTTTCCCGGCGACGTCGCCGTCGCCCAGCGCGTCTCCCTCTTCGACGAAGGCGAGCGGCGCAACGTGCGGATGGCGAACCTCGCGATGGCGGGCAGCCACTCCGTCAACGGCGTCGCCGCGCTGCACTCCGAGCTCGTGAAGACCACGCTCGCCCCCGACTTCTACAAGCTCTGGCCGGAGCGCTTCAACAACAAAACCAACGGCGTCACGCCGCGGCGCTGGCTGCTGCACGCGAACCGCCCGCTCGCCTCGCTCATCACGAAAGCGATCGGTGACGGGTGGATTCGCGACTTGGATGAACTGCGGCGGCTCGAGCTCTTCGCCGACGACGGCGCGCTGCTCGAGCGCCTCGACGCCGTGAAGAGCCGCAACAAGCTGGCGCTGGCGAAGCTCACGCGCGATCTGACGCAGATCGCCGTCGACCCCGAGTCGATGTACGACGTGCAGGTCAAGCGCATGCACGAGTACAAGCGGCAGCTCCTCAACATCCTCCACGTCGTCGACCGCTACTGGCGCATCGTCGAGGACGGCGAGATCCCGCTCGTCCCGCGCACCTTCGTCTTCGCCGGCAAGGCCGCGCCGGGCTACTTCATGGCCAAGCTCATCATCAAGTTGATCCACTCCGTCGGCGAAGTCGTCAACGCCGAGCCGCGCACGCGCGACTGGCTGCGCGTCGTCTTCCTGCCGGACTACCGCGTCAGCCTAGCCGAGGCGATCATCCCGGCGGCGGAGCTGAGCGAGCAGATCTCGACGGCGGGGAAGGAAGCGTCGGGCACCGGCAACATGAAGCTGGCGCTCAATGGCGCGCTCACCATCGGCACGCTTGACGGCGCGAACATCGAGATCCGCGACGAAGTCGGCGACGAGAACATCTTCATCTTCGGATTGAAAGCCGATGAAGTCGCGGCGCTGCTGCCCGGCTACCGGCCGGAGCGCTACCTCGCCGACCCGCGCATCCGGCGCATCGTCGACACCATCGCCGCCGGGCACTTCTCGCGCGGCGACAAGGACATCTTCCGCCCCATCGTGGCGAAGCTGACGAGCGCGCGCGACGAGTACGTGCATCTGGCCGACCTCGAGCCGTACATCGAGACGCAGGCGCGCGTCGACGAGCTCTATCTCGACCGCGCGGCGTGGCGGCGGAAGTCGCTGCTGAACATCGCGCGGATGGGGAAGTTTTCGTCGGACCGGACGATCGCCGAATATGCGCGGGAGATCTGGGGAATCAGATCGACCATTATTGGGAACTTCGCACACGCGGGAATCTGAGTAGAGGGCGCAGGGCGCAGGGGGCGGGGCGCAGGTGGTTGTCTCGCCGCTGCACGTGCGTTCACCGAGGACACCATCTGCGCCCCGCCCCCTGTCCCCTGCGCCCTAAAGATCACTTCTTGACCCTCGAGCTGGGTCAAAATCCATTCCTGACCCACCACTGCTTCTCCTAACTCATTGATTCCATTGAGGACGCTTGTGGCAGCGCCCTTGCCTTTCCGCCGCTCCTGCCCGGACGAAAAGAAAGGATGTTCTTGATGCAGCCACGCTCCTCCCGTCCAGTGATCCTGACCCTGGTCCTCCTCCTCGCGGCCACGTCGCTCCTCGCGGCGTCGTCCAACGCGCACAAGCGCAACGTAGACGACAACGACACCGTCGTCCTCTACGGCAACACCCATCCTCTGGCCTCCCCGCAGAACGACCGCGGCCCGGCGGATGCGAACATGAAGCTCGAGCGGATGATCCTGCTCCTCAAGCCGCGCTCCGGCGCCAAGGACAGCATCGACCGCCTCCTCGCGCAGCTTCACGATCCCAGCTCGCCGCAGTACCACCAGTGGCTCACGCCGGCGGAGTTCGGGGCGCGCTTCGGCGTCGCCGACGCCGACCTGGCGGAGATCACCGCCTGGCTGAATCGCAGCGGCTTCACGATTGACGAAGTCGCGGACGGCCGCGGCTGGATCAACTTCAGCGGCACGGTCGGCCAGGTCGAGCGCGCCCTCAAGACGCAGATCCACAAGTTCGAGGTCGACGGCAAGATGCACACCGCGAACGCCAAGGATCCGTCGATCCCGCGCGCGCTCGCCGACGTCGTCGGCGGCGTCGTCACGCTGCACGACTTCGGCCGCAAGCCGATGAACCACGGCTTCAAGCCGGTGCCGATGCCGGAGTACACCAGCGGCACGAGCCACTACCTCGCGCCCGCCGACTTCGCGAAGATCTACAACGTCAACCCGCTCTACACCGCCGGCGTCAACGGCAGCGGGCAGACCGTGGCCATCGTCGGCCGCACCGACATCGCCCTCGCCGACGTCCAGTACTTCCGCAGCTTCTTCGGCCTTCCGGCCAACGATCCGGTCTTCGTCCACAACGGCACCGATCCCGGCGACCTCGGCGGCGGTGAAGAGGGCGAAGCCGACCTCGATGTCGAGTGGTCGGGCGCCGTGGCCCAGAACGCCACGATCAAGTTCGTGATCTCCAAGTCGACGACGACCACCGACGGCGTCGACCTCTCCGCGCAGTACATCGTCAACAACAACGTCGCCAAGGTGATGAGCACCAGCTTCGGCCAGTGCGAGTCGTCGATGGGAACGACGGAGAACAACTTCTACAACAACCTCTGGTCGCAGGCGGCCACGCAGGGCATCACCTCGTTCGTCTCGTCGGGCGACAGCGGCGCGGCCGGATGCAACGGCGGCAGCGACACGACCGGCAGCGGCGCCGCGGTGAGCGGCCTGGCCTCGACGCCGTACAACGTCGGCGTCGGCGGCACGCAGTTCAACGACACCGCCTCGCCGTCGACGTACTGGTCGTCGACGAACAACTCCACGAACCAGAGCTCCGTGCTCAGCTACATCCCGGAGATGGCCTGGAACGAGTCGGGCAACGTGACCGGCGGCTCGGGCCTGTGGGCCTCGAGCGGCGGCCAGTCGACGGTCTACGCGAAGCCGTCGTGGCAGGTCTGCGTCGGCGTCCCGGCCACGAACGCGCGCTTCGTCCCCGACGTCGCGCTGACGGCCGCGGGGCACGACGGCTACCTCGTCGTGCAGGGCCACACCTCCACCGCCTCGGGCCTCGGCGCGGTCGGCGGCACCTCGGCGGCCTCGCCGTCGTTCGCCGGCCTCATGGCCCTCGTCAATCAGAAGACCGCCACCAGCTGGGGCAACGCGAACACGAAGTTCTACGCCCTCGCCAACGCGCAGTACACCGGCGCGGCCGGCGCGGCCACGATCTTCCACGACATCACCTCGGGCAACAACAGCGTCCCCGGCGTGACCGGCTTCTCCTGCGGCACCGGCTACGACGCCGTCACCGGCGTCGGCACCGTCGACGCGAACTCGATGGTCAACAACTGGAGCGGCACGACGACGTCGCCCGACTTCGGCATCTCCGCGTCGCCGACCTCGGTCAGCGTCGCGCAGGGCGGCAACGGCACCTCGACGATCACGACCTCGGTCAGCGGCGGCTTCAACAGCTCGATCTCGCTCAGCGCCAGCGGCGCGCCGGCGGGAACGACCGTCAGCTTCAGTCCCGCGTCGATCGCGGCGCCGGGCAGCGGCTCCTCGACGATGACGATGGCAGTCGGCTCGGGCACCGCGGCCGGCACGTACACCATCACCGTCACCGGCACGGGCGGCTCCACGTCGCACACCGCCACGGTCTCGCTCACCGTCACCGCGCCGGGCGGCGCGCTGACGAACGGCGGCTTCGAGACCGGCACGTTCAGCGGCTGGACGACCGCCGGCAGCGCCGCGGTCAACACCGCCGCGCACCACAGCGGCACGTACGGCGCGCAGCTCGGCGTCAACACGCCGACGACCGACAGCACGGCCGTGCAGACGTTCACGCTGCCGTCGAACGCCTCGACGCTCACGTTCTGGTACGCGAACACCTGCCCCGACAGCGTCACGTACGACTGGGCCACGGCCACGCTCAAGGACAACGTCACCGGTACCACGACGACGATCCTGGCCAAGGTCTGCACCGCCACCGCGGTCTGGACGCAGGTCAACACCAACGTCGCCTCGAACGCCGGCCACAGCGTCACGCTCACGCTGGCGAACCACGACGACAACTTCGCCGGCGACCCGACGTTCACCTACTTCGACGACGTCTCCGTGGCCACGTCGGCGCCTGACACCACGCCGCCGACGACGTCGATCACCGCGCCGGCGAACGGCGCGACGGTCAGCGGCACCGCGGTCAGCGTGACCGCGAGCGCCTCCGACAACGTCGGCGTGACCAAGGTCGAGTTCTACCTCGACGGCGCGCTCAAGTCGACCGACACGACCTCGCCGTACGCCTGGACGTGGGACTCGACGACGGCGGCGAACGGCTCGCACACGCTCGTATCGAAGGCCTACGACGCCGCCGGCAACGTCGGCACCTCGGCCACCATCACCGTCACGGTCAGCAACACGTCCGCCTCGCAGCTCCTCGGCAACCCCGGCTTCGAGAACGGCTCGACGAACACCGCCCCGTGGACCACCACGAGCGGCGTCGTCGACAACTCCACCGGCGAGGCCGCGCACAGCGGCTCGTGGAAGGCGTGGATGGACGGCTACGGCTCGGCGCACACCGACTCGATCGTGCAGACGGTGGCGATCCCGGCCGGCAAGACCTCCGCGACGCTCACCTTCTGGCTGCACATCGACACCGCGGAGACGACGACCACGACGGCGTACGACACGCTCCAGGTCCAGGTCCGCAACAGCAGCGGCACCGTGCTGGCCACGCTGGCCACGTACTCGAACCTCAACGCCGCCGCCGGCTACACGCAGAAGTCGTTCAACCTCAACGCGTACATCGGCCAGACGATCCAGGTGTACCTCGTCGGCACCGAGGACGCGTCGGCGCAGACGAGCTTCGTCGTCGACGACTTCGCCCTCAACGTCCAATAGCGTTTCTCGATGGAGGACAGGCACTCATGCCTGTCCTCCACATTCTTTGATAGGAGGCTGCATTTGAAACGAGCCGCAATCGTGGCCGCTCTCTGGTTACTCGCCCTCGTTCCCGCGTATGCCCAACAGAAATCGATCCTCTTCGACGCCAAGCATGCTCAGACCGCCGGAAATGCCGATTGGACTCTCGATGAAGACAGTTGCGGAGTCGCCCAGCGATATCCAACGCCCGATCAAGCCGGCATCACCTCGTCGACCCCCGAAACCTATTGGAGCGGAGCGTTCTCCGCGATGGGCGTCGACCTCGTCAAGAAAGGCTTCCACGTCGAAAGCCTCCCCACCACCGCCCGCGTCAGCTACGGCGACACCACCAACGCCCAGGACCTGAAGAACTACAACGTCTTCGTCATCCCCGAGCCGAACATCGCCTTCACCTCGGCGGAGATCACGGCCATCCGCAGCTTCGTGCAGAACGGCGGCGGCCTGTTCATGATCGCCGACCACGCCGGCGCCGACCGCAACAACGACGGCATCGACGCCGCCGGCGTCTTCAACCAGCTGATGGGAAGCCCGTCGATCTTCGGCATCGTCTACAACGACAACTCCGCCGACAAGACGTACGGCTGGTTCGACAACCATCCGGACGACAACTACACGAGCGACACGACGTCGCCGGTGATCTGGTCGGGCGCGTTCGGCGCGCCGTCGTCGGGCCGCGGCCTCGGCCTCTTCGGCTCGTCGTCGATGACGATCAGCGGCGCGGCCAAGGGCCACGTCTGGAAGACCGGCCTGTCGAACACGTCGACGATCGGCGTGACCTTCGCGACGTCGACGTACGGCACCGGCCGCGTGGCCGCGGTCGGCGACTCGTCGACCGGCGAGGACGCCACGAATTCGTGCGGCCACACGACGTACCTCGGCTACAACGATCCGAGCTACGACAACGGCCTGATCTACGCGAACGCCGTGGCCTGGCTGGCCAACGGCAGCAGCGGCGGCGGCGGCGACACGACCGCGCCGACGACGTCCATCACCGCGCCGGCGAACGGCGCGACGGTGAGCGGCACGACGAGCGTGACCGCGAGCGCGTCCGACAACGTCGGCGTGACGAAGGTCGAGTTCTATCTCGACGGCGCGCTCAAGTCGACCAGCACGGCGTCGCCGTACTCGTGGAGCTGGGACACGACGACCGCCGCGAACGGCTCGCACTCGCTCGTGTCGAAGGCGTACGACGCGGCGAACAACGTCGGCACCTCGGCCACGGTGACGGTCACGGTGAGCAACTCCACCGGCACCACGCAGCTCCTCGGCAACCCCGGCTTCGAGAGCGGCGCGGTGACGTGGACGGCAAGCTCCGGCGTGATCGACAACTCCACCGGCGAGCCCGCGCACAGCGGCTCGTGGAAGGCGTGGATGGACGGCTACGGCGCCGCGCACACCGACACGCTGATGCAGCAGGTGGCGATCCCCTCCGGCAAGACCTCGGCGACGCTGACGTTCTGGCTGCACATCGACACCGCCGAGACGACGACCACGACCGCGTACGACACGCTCAAGGTGCAGATCCGCAACAGCAGCGGCACCGTGCTGGCGACGCTGGCGACGTACTCGAACCTCAACGCGAACAGCGGCTACGCACAGAAGTCGTTCAGCCTGAACTCGTACATCGGCCAGACCATCCAGGTGTACCTCGTCGGGACGGAGGACGCGTCGCTGCAGACGAGCTTTGTCGTCGATGACTTTGCGTTGAATGTGAATTAAATCAGGGCGCAGGGCGCAGGGGGCAGGGCGCAGGTGATGGTCGTCGCGAGGACACGACCTGCGCCCCGCCCCCTGCGCCCTGCCCCCTCCCTTCAAATCACTCCCAAATCGATCGCCTTCAGCACCGCCCGCGTCCGATCCCTGACGCCGAGCTTCGCCAGCAGGTTCGAGATGTGATTTTTCACCGTCCCGTCGCTGATGTTCAGCAGCTCCGAGATCTCTTTGTTGCTGTAGCCGCCGGCGAGGAGGCGCAAAATCGTCTTCTCGCGATCCGTCAGCGGCTCGGGCAGCTCCGCCGAGTCGAAAGCGACGTTGGACTCGCCGAGGGCGCGGACGATGCGCTCGGTGATCACCGGCTCGATGCAGGTGCCGCCGGCGGCGAGCGTGCGGATCGCGCCCGTCAGGCGCTCGAGCGACACGTCTTTCAGCAGCCATCCCTTCGCGCCTGCGCGCACCGCGTCGAAGAGATTCGCGTCGTCGTCGAACGTCGTCAGGATCAGCGTCGGAAAGCGGCCGCGCAGGCGCTTCAGCACGCCGACGCCGTCGAGCTTCGGCATGCGCAGGTCGAGCAGCACGACGTCCGGCTTCGCCGCCTCGATCACGCCGATGGCCTCCTCGCCGTCGGCCGCTTCGCCGGCGATCTCGATGTCGCCGGAGAGGCCGAGCAGCGAGCGCAGGCCCTGCCGCACGATCGTTTGGTCCTCGACGATGACGACACGAATGGTCATGAGCTCGGAGCGCCGGCGTCCCCGCCGGCTGGTGCGGCGGCGTCCTCGCCGCCGGGGCGGACGCGAGACGCGTCCGAGCCAGCCGGCGCGACGCCGGCGTTCCCAGGCGGCAGTCTAATATGCACTGAAAAGCCCCGCCCGCGCATCGACGACACTTCCAGCCGCCCGTGCACCTGCTCGACGCGCTCGCGGATCCCGCGCAGGCCGTTGCCGAACTCGATGCGGTCCGTGCCGGCGCCGTCGTCGCGCGCGTCGACGTCGAGCGTGTGATCGGACGACGACAGCCGCAGCCACAGGTTGCGCGCGCCGGAGTGCCGCACCGCATTAGTGACGATCTCCTGCACCGCGCGCAGCGCCACCTGCGCGACCGCGGGGTCGCTCACGGCGACGTTCTCGAGGTCGATGTGCAGTGCCGGCGTGGCGATCGAGTCGCGCAGCTTGTGCAGCGCTTTGGCGAGGTCGACCGGCTCATCCGCGCGCAGCCGACTGACTACCGCGCGGACGTCGCCGAGGAGCTCCTTCGTGATCGCCTGCGACTGCTCGATCGACTCTTTCGCCTCGCCGCCCGCCAGGTGGCTGGCCACTTCGAGGTTGAGGCTGAGCGCGGTGAGGTGGTGCCCGAGCAGGTCGTGCAGGTCGCGCGCGATCCTCAGCCGCTCCTCGGTGCGGCTGCTGATGTCGAGCAGCCCCGCCGTCACCTCGAGCTCCGCGTGCGCCGCCGCGAGCGCCTGCCGCGCCAGCGCCTCGCGATGCGCGATGCGCACCGCGAAGTAGGCGAAGAGCTGGAACGCGGCGAACGAGACGATGACGCTGTCGAACTGCCGCGCGATCCACGCCAGCGCCGCGGTCTGCGCGCCGATCCAGACGAACGCCGGAAGGATCTCCAGGCCGCCGAGCTCGCCCGCGACGATGACGAGCAGCACCGGCTCCATCTTCAAGCCGTGCGGCACCGCGGCCATCGCGCCGAGCGCCGCGAGCGTTTGCAGCGCCGCCAGCACGCGCCGCCGCGTAGCCGGGCAGTCGCGGTACGTCGCCAGCACGAAGGCGGCGACGAAGACGAGCATGCAGACGAACCAGAGCGGGCCGCGCGAGCCGATGCTGGTGAAGAGGATGACGGCCCACGTGGCGATGCCGATGAGGATGAGATTGCGGCCGTCCATGGCGGTTAAAAGTACACCCTCGCGCCGAACGTCGTCAGGCGCTTGACCTGGATGTACGACATCTCGCCCGCGCCGAGGAACTCGGTCTCGATGACGTACGCGGAGAGGTTCGGGCGGAGCTTGCGCGAGAGCGTGGCGCGCGCGATCGACGAGCCGTCGCGGAGGTTCGTCAGCGCGATGAGCTCGACCTCGTTCCTGCCGAACGGCTTGTCGATGCGCGCGAACGCGTAGTTGCGGGCCATGCGCAGCGGCGCGTAGCGGCGGTTCGCGTCGTAGAGCGATGCGCCGGCGCCGTCGCGGAACGCCCGCCACTGCGCCTCGGTGAGCCCGTCGCCGGAGCGATAGACCTCGGCGACGACGTTGACGTTCGCGGCGAACGTGTACTGCCCGCCGAGGAGGAGGTGGCGGCGCGTGGCCTCGCCGTGGAGCTCGAGCGCGTCGCCGAAGACGCGCGCGGCGCTGACGCCCTGCTGCGTGCCGGAGGCGTCGCGGCGGACGTGCAGCGAGACGTCGGTGCCGACGACGAGGCGGTAGACGCGCGCGGCTTCTCCGCCGCCTCGCAACGCGTAGAACGAGACGTTCGTGTCGCGGACGAACGCGTCGGCGCGGAGCATGTCGACGCCGCGATACGCCGCGCGGCGGTCGGTCGGATCGGTCGGATTCTTCTGTGGGCTGACGAAGGCGACCGGATTCCAGGCGTAGCCGGTGCCCCACTTCTCGATGACGCGGCCGGCGGTGACGTCGAGCCACGGCCGGAGGTTTGCCTGCACGAAGCCCTCGCCGAGCTGGAGGTGATCGGCCGCGCGGTCGCTGGCGTCGGCGCGCAGCTTGACGTGCGCCTTGACGCGATCCGTCTTCGCGTCCGCGTAGAGCGCCGCGTCCGCCGAGTTCGTCGTGTACGGCACGCCGAGGACGTTCGACGGATTCAGCGGCGACGCCTCGTTCGCCGGCGAAAACTGCGCCTCGGCGCCGGTCGAGCCGAAGAAGCGGAAGGTTTCGGCGTGGGCGGTGGCGATGAGTGTCAGTGTCATCCCGAGCGCAGCGAGGGATCCCCTGCCGCGGGGGATTCCTCGCCGTGCGCGGCTCGGAATGACACGAGTGTTCACCATTTGCCCAACGCGTCCTTCGTGAACATCCGATCCGGGTTCTCCCTCGGCATCAGCTTCGAGTACCGCATCACCGTGCGATAGCCGGGGCGCAGCAGGTCCTCGATCACGATCCCGGTCACGACGCGCCGCCCCGCCATCACGCCGTACTCGCGGTACAGCGCGCGCTTGATCAGCTTTCCGCTGACGACGTAGAAGTCGGCGCGCAGCGGCTCGTACGTCGTCTTGTCGATCCAGAGCTGCACGCGGTTGTAGGCGATGTCGCTGTCCTTCGCGGCGAGGTCGAGGACGAACGTCTTGCGCCCTTCGAATTCGCCGTCCGCCGCCGACTTCGGCACGTAGTCGACCGTGAAGCTCGTGCGCGCCACGTCGCCGTTCGAAGCCTGGCCCATCAGCCGCTGCAGCGGCGAGATGCGGATCGGGCGGCTCGCCGACGGCATGTAGATCCACATGGCGTCGCGCAGCATCAGCATCAGCTTTCCCTTCTCCGTCGCCGGCGCGACGAACTCGACGACGCTGCGGTCCGCGCCCTTCCCGTAGACGCGGAACTTCGACGTCTCCGGCGCGTCGTGCGGCGTCTCCGCGGTCAGCTCGACGTCGATGGAGAAGCTGTCGAGCGGCGCGCGGTACTGATCGACTCTGGCCAGGATTGCCGCGGCATCGTCGGCGCGCAGCGGCGCGGCCGCGAGCAGTGCGAGTGCAATGAGCAGGCGTTTCATCAGATGTGCCCCAGCGCGTCGACGATCTTCATGCGCGACGCCTTGAGCGCCGGCACGATCGAGGAGATCGTCGCGGTGATGATGGAGATGACGGCGGCGGTGACGAGGATCGACGGCGACAGCAGCATGCGCAGCGGATAGCCGACGGTGTAGCCGGGCGGCGGCGGAAGCATGACGTGGCCGCGGTTGATGACGGCGGCGAGAAGCGCGCCGCCCACGACGCCCGCCGCCGCGCCGAGGACCCCGATGACGAGCCCCTCGGCGAGGAACATGCGGGCCACGCGCGAGCGCGTCGTCCCCATCGCCATCAGCGTGCCGATCTCGCGCGTTCGCTCGAAGATCGACATCAGGATCGTGTTGGCCACGCTGAAGACGACGATCGCGGAGACGATCAAGCCGAGGAAGCCGAAGATGCCGTTGTAGAGCAGCACGACCTGGTGGTAGAAGGTCGCCAGCTCCGACCAGTCCTTCATCTCGATCTCGGGCAGCGCGCGCCCGAGCGAGGCGCGCACGGCCTGCGTGTCGTCGGTGTCGTTGAGCATGACGATGAGCCGCTCGACCTTCTTCGTCTGCAGCAGCTGCTGCGCGCCGATGAGCGGCATCTTGACGGCGCGGTCGTCGTACTCCTTGACGCCGCTCATGAAGATGCCGGCGACGCGGACGTCGGCGGCGTTGAGCGAGCCGGTCGACGTCGTCGTCATCAGCGTCAGGTAGTCGCCCGGCTTCGCGTGCATCGACGCCGCCAGGCCGCGGCCGAGGATCACGGCGTCGGGCTCGTTCGCGGGAAGCTCGCTGCCCGCGACCATGCGCTGCCCCTGCATCTGCCTGTCCTTGAGCGGCTCGACGGCGGTGGCGAGGAAGGTCTCGGACTTGTCGCCGTTGCTGATGAGGCCCATGAGCGTGATCTGCGCGGCGGTCATCTTCACGCGCTTGTCGCTCTCGACGGCGCGGCGCAGCGCGGCGACGTCGTCGAGGCCGTACTCGAGCGGCTTCTTCGCCTCGTGCGTGGAGAAGCCGCGCTTGTAGACCTGCAGGTGGCCGAGGCGGCTGCGGATCGTCGACTCGCGAAGGCTGCGGAAGGTCTGCTGCTTGTAGCCGCCGAAGAGGATCAGGCCGACCGCGCCGAAGACGATGACGAGCAGCGTGATGGCGGAGCGGCGGCGGTTGCGGAAGACGTTGCGAAACGCGATTCTGGTGAGCATGGCGGTCTCCTCACGCGAACAGTGGTGTCATTCCGAGCCGCGCAGCAGGCGAGGAATCCCGTGCGGCGGGGGATTCCTCGCTCCGCTCGGAATGACACACGCGGCCGTCGCGCAGGCGCACGCAGCGCCGCGCGCGCGACATGACGGCGGGGTCGTGCGTGGCGAAGACGAACGTCGTCCCCGTCTCGCGATTGAGCTGTTCGAGAAGGTCGAGGATGTGCGCGGCGGTGTCCTGGTCGAGGTTCGCGGTCGGCTCGTCGGCGAGGACGAGCTTCGGCTCGGCGACCATGGCCCGGGCGATGGCGACGCGCTGCCGCTGCCCGCCGGAGAGCTGGTCGGGGCGCTGCTTCGCCTGCGCCGCGAGCCCGACGTGGTCGAGCCAGCGGCGGACGCGCGCGTCGCGCTCGCGGCGGCCTACGTTCTGGAGCAGCAGCGGGTACTCGACGTTCTCGTACGCGGTGAGGACGGGGATGAGGTTGAAGGTCTGGAAGATGTAGCCGAGAGTGTCGCGGCGCGTGGCGGCGAGGCGGTGCAGCGGGACGGCGGTGACGTCGACGCCGTCGATGACGACGCGGCCGCCGCTCGGCTTGTCGATGCAGCCGATGAGGTTGAGCAGCGTGGTCTTGCCGCTGCCGGAGGGGCCGGCGAGGGCGAGGAAGTCGCCGCGACCGATGTCGAGGCCGACGCCGTCGAGCGCGCGCACGTCGACGCTGCCGAGGCGGTAGGACTTTTCGACGTTGAGGAGATTGACGAGCATTCCGTGTTCCTTTCGCTCGGCAAGATAGGCGGGGCGCGGGGAGAGCGCATGTGCCGGTGGGAGGGTTTGTAGATCATGACTTTTGGCATAGGTAGAGCCGGCGTCTCGCCGGCCGGAGGGGCGCCGTCCCGGCGCCCGGGCGGCGGGACGCCGCCTGTCCGGCCGGCGGGGACGCCGGCTCTACTTGTTGGCCGCTTCGCTCCTTCCCCCACCGGCCCTCTCCACCTCGGCAGCCTCGTCGCCGCCCTCGGGTCGTACCTTTTCGCAAAGCAACGCGGCGGGCGGTGGCTCGTCAGGATGGAAGACCTCGACACGCCGCGCGTCGTTCCCGGCTCGGCGGACGAGATCCTGAGCGCGCTACAGCGCTACGGATTGCAGTGGGACGGCGACGTCGTCTATCAGTCGCAGCGCGCGACGCTTTATGAGCAGGCATTGCAGGCGCTCAGAGACAAACGCCTCGTCTACGACTGCGCCTGCTCGCGCGCGGAGCTGCAGCGCGCGGCGTCGGCGCCGCTCGGGCGCGAGCCGGTCTATCCGGGGACGTGCCGCAACGGGATTCCGGCCGGGCGCGCGCCGCGCGCGGTCCGCTTCCGCGCGCCCGACGAGGTCATCGCCTTCGACGACCTCCTGCGCGGCCGCGTCGCGGAGAACGTCGCGCGCGAGACCGGCGACTTCGTCGTCCGCCGCGCCGACGGCATCTTCGCCTACCAGCTCGCCGTCGTCGTCGACGACGAGGCGCAGGGCGTCACGCAGGTCGTGCGCGGCGGCGATCTCCTCTCCTCGACCGCGCGCCAGATCGCCCTCCAGCGCGCCCTCGGCTATCGCACGCCCGAGTACGCACACCTGCCGCTCGTCCTCAACGACGACGGCGAGAAGCTCGGCAAGCGCGACGGCGCGCTGCCGCTGGAGACCCTCGACGACGCGCGCGTAGCCGCCACGCTCGCCGAGGCGCGGCTCATCCTCAGCGCAGCCGGAATCCGAACAGAATCGACGTGAAGTTGATCCCAGGGTTGTGGTCCGCGTAGCCGGCGTTCGAGATGTGGAAGACGCGGATGCCGATCATCAGCGGCGTGTGCCCCGTCGTGATCACGCCGGCGCCGGCCTGGGAGATGAAGTTGAAGTGCGACGTCGTCTCCGGCACGCGGCGGCTCGCGTAGATCGGGCCGCTGGAGATCTCGATGTACGGCTTCACCGAGCCGCGCCGCGAGAACGTCTTGCGCGCCAGGAGCGAGAGTGACGCGGCGTTCACGCTCTCGGTCTCGTGCAGCGTGTCGAAGAAGTCGACCGGCTGCGTCATGTGCGTCGGCGCGAAGACCAAGCCCCAGTCGAACGGCCACTTCGCCGGCCCCGTGGCCTCGAAGTTCAGCGACTGAAAGCTCCACTGGCCGTGCTTGTTCGGAGCGCTCTTCGCGCCGATGCCGTAGATCGAGAATTGCTCCGGCCACGCCGCGGCGGCGGGCACGGCAAGAGCCAGCATTAACACAAATAGAAGTTTTTGCATCGTCGAGTTTCGGAATGGTAGCGCGGATTGCGTTTGACGCGCGCACCTCCGTGTCGCACAATCGCGCGAAACCAAAAACTGATCGAGAGGTAAGGAAAACGATGGCAACGAAAAAAGGGTCGGGTAGCAAAGGTGGCGGTAAGGGCCTCGCGGCCGAAGTTCAACCGAGCGCCGATCTCGCTCCGATCACCGGCAGCAAGCCGATCCCGCGCAGCGAGGTCACGAAGAAGGTGTGGGATTACATCAAAGCCCACGGCCTGCAGGACCAGCAGAACAGGCGCATGATCAACGCGGACGACAACCTGAAGAAGATCTTCGGCGGGAAGAAGCAGGTGTCGATGTTCGAGATGACGGCGCTGGTGAACAAGCACCTGAGCTGACGCGAAGGGCTCTCAGCTCGTGACGAGCTCTCAGCTCTCAGCAAGGGCGGCGGGCCTGAGAGCTGACAGCCGAGAGCCTCGGTGTTTTCATCGCAGTCCGGTGTCGATGCTGATATCCAGCTTCGTTACCGTATTCGCCTTGATCTCGACGACGGCCGGCACGCCGCTGGCCCGGTCGATGCCGGCTTTCTTCACATCGACGGTGTACCTCGCCGGCGCCAGGTCGACGAGGTACGCGCCCTGCGAGTCGATGTCGACGGTGAAGAGCAGCTTCGTCTTCGCCTCGTCGTAGACCAGCACCTTGCGCAGCGCGTACGCGTCGGGCGGCGTCGGGCACGGCTGCGTCGCGCTCTGCACCGGGCAGTTCGGGCCGATCGTGACGACGCCGGAGAGCCGCCCGTGCGCCTGGCTTTGCGGCGCGGTCGGGCTGTCGCCGCCGTGGCACGCGGCGAGAGCGATCAGCAGCGCGATTGCGCTTCTCACGGTCATGATGAGATTCTACGCGCCATGAAACGAGCTCTGCTTCTGGCCGTGGTCTTCCTCGCCGCCTGCGCCTCCACGAACGCGCCCGTCGACACCGACGCCGGGTTGACCGCGCACCGCCGCGCCTTCGCGGACAACGCGCGCGCCGGCAACGCCGCCGGAGTCGCCGCCGGCTACGCCGACGACGCGATCCTGATGCCACCGAACGCGCCGGCCATGCGCGGCCGCGCCGCGATTCAGCAGTTCTGGGGCGGCTTCCTCAGCCTCGGCAAGATCGACGTCATCCTCACGCCCGAGAAGTTCGTCGCGTCGGGCGACGTCGCCACCGAAGCCGGCAAGTACGATCTGACGATCACGCCGAAGAGCGGCGCGCCGATTCACGACGTCGGCAAGTACTCCGCGACGTTCCGCAAGATCGGCTCGCAGTGGCTGATGGAGATCGATATCTTCAATTCCGATTTGCCGGCGCCGCCGAGTAAGTAGCGCCGGTGTCCTCGCCGGCTGGAGCGGCGCCGTCCCGGCGCCGGGGCGGGCGGCGGGACGCCGCCCATACAGCCGGCGCGGACGCCGGCACTACTTACTGCGCGAGGATCGCGTCCGCGACATCCGCGTACTTCCCCGCGAAGTGATGCCCGCCGGGCTCGCGGATGATCTTCGCGAGTCCTGGGGCGAGCTCGTGGCAGAGCGACGCCTTCTCCTTCTCGCCGTAGACGCAGAGGATGTTCTCGCCGCGCAGCTTCTCCAGCTCCGGCTTCACCGCGAACTGCGGCTCCTTCTTGAAGTGCCAGAAGAACCATGACGGCGTGTACTTGAAGTCGATCGTCGCCTCGAGGCCGAGGAGCGCGATCAACTTCACGGACGGGCGGAGGTCGGCGGGGATGCGGCTGGCCATGAACGGCAGCACGTCGGCGCCGCGCGAGTAGCCGATCAGTACCACGTTCGGCTTGCGGAACTTGATGCGGTAGTAGCGGATGACGCGCTCGAGCGCGCAGCCGCAGTCGTCGGGCGTGCGCCGCGTGCGGAAGTACTCGTTGGCGAGGAAGCCGACGACCGGCATCCCGTCGGCGCGCAGCTTGTCCGTCACCTTCGTGTCGATGCGCCGCCAGCCGCCGTCGCCCGAGACCATGATGGCGAAGCGGTCGCCCTTCTGCCGCGTCGCCTGCAGCTCGACGAGCGGGAGGTCGCGCACGTCGGCGCGGGCCACGCACTCCGCGCGCGCGGCGGCGGCGGTCGCCGCAAAGACGAGAATCGCGAAGAGCCGTCTCACTTCAGCTGCTCGAGGATGATGTGTCCGAGCTTCTCGTAGCCGCCGTCGAAGTGGTGCGCGCCCTTGAGCGTGACGACGTTGATGTGCGGCTGCCCGCCGAGGGCGCGGCAGAGCGAGTCCTTGTCGTCCTCGCCGGAGAGGCAGAGGATCGAGTGCCCGTGCAGCTTGTCGACCTCCGGCTTCACCGCGATTCCCTTGGCGTTGCTGTGCAGCCAGTCGCTCATGTGAAACTCGAACTCCACGGTCGGGCTCGGGCCGAGGAGCGCGATGAGGCGGATCTTCGACCGCAGCTCCGGCGAGAGGCGGCTGATCATCGCCGGCAGCACGTCCGCGCCGCGCGAGTAGCCGACGAAGAGCAGGCGGCCCTTTTTCCACGCATTCAGGTAGCGGTCGCAGATCGACTGGAGGTCGCGCGCGGCCGTGTCGGGCGTCCGCTTCGTCCAGAAATACTGCAGGGCGTTGAGGCCGACGACGGGCAGGCCGTTGTCGGCCAGCACCTTCGAGATCGACTTGTCGATCGCCGCCCAGCCGCCGTCGCCCGAGACGAACACGACGAGCGTGTCCGAGGCGCCCTTCGTCGACGGGACTTCGACGAGCGGGAGCTTCTCGGCGGCTGCGGAGACGGCGGCGCAGAAGAGCGCTGCGGCGAGGAAAAGGTTTCGGACCAAACTCGGCTATGGAACAGCGGGAGGGAGGGGCGGTATGCCCGCGCGGTCGAGAATGGCGTTGACTTCCGGTGACGCCTGCTCGCGGACGAAGTAGATGTGGGGCATGGCGCTGCAGAGCTCCGTCTCGTTCTGCACGGCCTCGCGCAGATACCGGATGGTGCTGACGAGGTCGCCCTCGAGGTACGTCGCCTCGGCGGCGAGCCCGAGGTAGGTCGCCCGCGCCGGGCTCTGCGCGCCGCGCGCGAGGATGGTCTTAGGATTGACGAGCCCTTCCTCGACGAGCTCGATGGCCTCGGGCGTCATGCCGAGGTTCGTCGCGCATTGAAAGAGGATGTTCGCGTCGACGCCGAGCTTCCGCAGCTTGCGCAGCGCGTTGCGCAGGCGCTGGTAGATGTGCTCCGGCGGGACGAAGCGCATCAGCTCTTCGAAGCGGTCGACTGACGGATCGCGCGCCATCGCCGCGAGCTGCTCGCGCCACTCCTCGGGGGCCTCGTCGATGTCGTCGAGGCACTGCTCGATCTCCTCGGCGTCCGGGCAGTCGGCGCGGCCGAGGGCGATGCGGGCGATGGCCGCGGCGTGGTCGCCCTCGCCGCGCGTCACCAGCAGGCGCACGAGCGGCAGCGCGCTGCCGCCGTCGAGCCACGCCTGCTGCAGCGCGTCGAGCTCCGGATCGGTGATCAGTCTCATTTCGTCACGACGCCGCGCAGCCCGCCCGAAATCAGCGCCGCGAGGTTCGTCAGAATCCGCGGCAGCGCCAAGCCTCCGGGCGATGCGAGGTACATCGGCTCCCACACCGGGTCGAATTTGTCCTTGTACTGGCGAAGACCCTGGAAATTGTAGAAGTTTTCGCCGAGGCGGTAGGTGAGCGCGCCGACGCGGCTCCACATCGTGCCGAGGGTGCGGTTCTCCAGGCCGGCCAGCGGCGCCATGCCGAGGTTGAACCAGCGGTAGCCTTCCTGCTGCCCCCACACGATGAGGTTGACGAAGATGTAGTCCATGACGCCGGCCGGCGCCTCGGGGAGATGGCGCATGAGATCGACGGAGAGCTCTTCCTTCGTCCCCGACGGCCAGATGTTCGCGAAGGCGACGACCTGTCCCTCTCTCCGCACGACGGCCACGGGAAATCGGCGGATGTAGTCCTCGGCGAAGAAGCCGAGGGAGAAGCCTTTCTCGCGCGTCTTCTTCTCGGCGAGCCAGGAGTCGGAGATGGAACGGAGCTCGGGGAGGATCGGCTCGGCGGGCTCAATGGCGAAGCCGCACGACTCAGCCTCGACGCGGCGCTGCATCTTGCGCATCCACTTGCGCGAGCCGCCTTCGAGCGAGAACGTGCCGAGGTCGACGCGCGCCTGCTCGCCGATCTTCAGCGGCGTCAGGCCGAGGTCGAGGTAGTAGTGGAGGTTCTGCCGCTGGATCTCGTAGAAGACCGGCCAGCCGGCGTGGAGGTCGCAGAGCTCGCGGAACTTCCAGAGCAGCTCCTGCTTCTCGTCGTCGGGGCCGACCGGGTCGCCCATGGCGATCCAGCTCCGCCCCTCGACGCCGTACATGATGAAGGCGCGCCCACTCTCGCTGAAGAAGAGCGGCTTGTCGCCGAGGAGCGCGAGGTGCGCGTGGGAGCTGGAGTCGACGTCGACGATCTTCGCGGCGCGCTCGATGTCCTCGATCGCCGGCGGATCGGGCTCCGGCGCGGCGGGACGCAGCAGCCGTCCGATGGCGAAGAGGAGCAGCGTGCCGACGACGCCGACGGAGGCGCGCAGGAAGCGCGGCGCGTCGGCGCGGAACTGGAAGTGCCACCAGAGGTCGCGCGAGTACTCGACGTGCTTGTAGCTGAAGAAGCCGAGCCACGCGGAGGTGAGGAGGACGAGGAGGATCGCCGCGATCCAGCCGGGCCCGAAGCCTTCGTTGAGCAGCGAGGCCTTGCGGTAGAAGTGCCGCCGCGACGCCACGAGGCCGAAGAGCATGACGGCGAGGATGATGGCTTCCTCGAAGTCGGCGCCTTTGAGGATCTGAAAGAAGATGCCGAAGCCGAGGACGCCGACGGTGATCTGGTACGCCGCGTCGAGGCGCCGCTGCAGCCCGCGCGCGAGGAGGAGCAGCGCCGCGCCGCCGATGCTGCTGAGGAAGTGCGAGATCTCGACGAGCGGCAGCGGCACGAGCCGCCGCAGCCAGCGCACGCGCGCGCCGAGCTCCGGCGTCGCGCCGGAGAAGAGCAGCACGGCGCCGGCGACGAAGGTGGTAAAGGCGAGGAGCTGCGGGGCGATGCCGGGCGCCCAGCGGCCGAAGATCCGCCATGCCTTGGCGACGCCTTCGCGCTTCTCGACGATCTCGTGCGTCGCCAGCAGGACGATGGCGACGCCGAGCGGGACGAGGTAGTAGATGGCGCGGAAGGCGACGAGCGCGCCGAGGATCGCCGCGGCGGGGTAGTACGGCGCGAGAAAGATGAGCGAGATGGCCTCGAAGATGCCGAGGCCGCCCGGGACGTTCGAGGCGACGCCGGCGATCTGCGCGAGGAGGAAGATGCCGAGGAAGCGCGCGAAGCCGAGCGGCAGGGTGTCGGGCAGCAGGATGTAGAGGACGGCCGCGGCCAGAATCCAGTCGAGGCAGGAGATCCCGACCTGGGCGAAGAAGAGGCTCGACGACGGAAGCTCGAACTCCCAATGGCGGATCTTGATCGGCTTGCGCCGCAGCGTGATCCAGGCGATGTACGCGATCGCCGGCAGGAGCAGGACGACGCCGAGGGCTTGCACGGAGTTGAAGGGAATGTGCAGCGTCGGCGGCACGGCCGGCGGCGCGGCGAGGAAGAAGATTCCGCCGAGGATGACGAAGCCGAGCCAGAACGTCATCGTGCAGAAGGCGATGACGCGGGCGATGTCGACGCCGTTGAGCCGCCAGGCGTTGTAGAGGCGATACCGCAGCGAACCGCCGACGAGGCCCGAGAGCCCGACGTTGTTGTTGAAGGCGTAGCCGATGAAGGAGGCGAGGGCGATTTTGAAGTAGGGGAGCGGATGGCGGATGTAGCGGAAGGCCAGGGTGTCGTAGCCGGTCATGACCAGGTAGCCGAGGAGGGTCAGGACGACGGCGAGGATGATTTGGTTGACCGGGAGGTGGCTGACGTAGTGGATGACCTGGCGGTAGTCGTAGTGCGCGAGGGTGTCCTGCAGAACGCGCAGGGCGATGGCGAAGAGCGCCACGACGAAGAGCGGCTTGACGAACGGGACGATCCGCTTGAGTCGTTCCACCGGCGGCGACTATACAATGCGTCCCGTGCCCCTAACATTCGTCGTTGGGCGCGCCGCCGACGTGTTCGGCCCGGTGCTGGCGGACGCCGTCGACTCCACCCTCCGGGCCCGCTTTCCCTCCCTCGCGCTCGGCCCCGGCGACCGCTGGGAATCGGAGCCGGTCGAGTTCGCCGGCTGGCGCGAGCTGGCCCGCCGCATGCCGATGCTCTCGGCGATCGAGCCGTACCAGGCGGTGTTCATCCCCGCCGACGTCGCGGCCGTGGAACGCCTCCCGATCCCGAACGCCGCCGACCCGCTACAGGTGGCCAGCCTCCCCCGTTTGCTCGAGGCGTTGCGCGCGTTCACCGATGCCGCCGCCCTCCCGACCGACGACGTGGAGCTGATGGAGCTCGGCGCGAAGTATCTGGAGGATGACCTGCTGATCAGCGACGACCTCGACGTGCAGGCGTACGTGCAGCTGATGCTCAGCGCGAAGCAGGCGGTAGCAACGCGGCGCGCGTTGTGGGCGGTGGCGTAGCGCCGCCGTCTCGGCGGCTGGATGGGCGGCGTCCCGCCGCCCCGCCGGCGGGGACGCCTGCGTGCCAGCCGGCGGGACGCCGGCGCTCCGGCCGACGACGTCGAGCGATGGAGCTCGGCGCGAAGTATCTGGAGGATGACCTGCTGATCAGCGACGTACGTGCAGCTGATGCTCAGCGCGAAGCAGGCGGCGGCGCGTAACGCCGCCGTCTCGGCGGCTGGATGGGCGGCGTCCCGCCGCCCCGCCGGCGGGGACGCCGGCGTGCCAGCCGGCGAGGACGCCGGCGCTACACCCGTCGACTCGGCGGCAGCAGCGACTTGTTGATCGCGATCGCCGCGATCGCTCCGTCGGCCGCCGACGTGATCGCCAGTTGCGCGCCGGGCACGAGGTCGCCGATCGCGTACACGCCCTCCACCGTCGTCTGGCGGTACTCGTCGACGACGATGTTCGGCGTCTCGCTCTCCACGTCGCAGCCGATGTTCTCCGCGAGGATGCACGAGCGCTCCACGCCGCAATTGAAGAACAGCGCATCGATCTCGACGCGCTCGCCGGTGGAGAGCACGGCGGCGCGGACGATGCCGCCGTCGCCGAGCAGCTCCACGACCTTCTCGTCCTTCACGTTGATCTGCTCGGCCAGCAGCTTGCTCGTCTCCTCGTTCGAGAACTCGCGCTCGTGGCCGTGCGTGAAGATCGTCAGGTCGTCGCTCCACTGCAGCAGTTTGAGCGAGAGGCCGACCACCTTCTTCCCCCAGCCGATCACGCCGATGCGCTTGCCGCGGACTTCGTAGCCGTCGCAGTCGGGGCAGTGGAAGACGCTGCCGCCGTAGAACTCCTCGACGCGCGGGATGTCGGGGAGCGTGTCGCGGACGCCGTACGCGAGCACGACGCGGCGCGCGCAGAACCTGCCGCTGCTCGTATGAACGTTGAAGATGTCGCCGACCGCCTCCACGCGCTCGGCCGTGCACTCGCAGAGCTCCACGCCCGCGGCCTCGGCCTCGGCGCGTCCGCGCGCCCGCAGCTCCTCGGGCGCGATGCCGTGCATGCCGAGGAAGCCGTGCACCGCGCGCGCGGCGTAGTTGCGCGGTTTGCCGCCGTCGATCAGCAGCACGTTGCGGCGGTAGCGGCCGAGGAAGATCGCGCAGGTCAGGCCGGCCGGGCCGCCGCCGATGATGATCGCGTCGTACGTGGATTGATTGGGCATCCGCGCGGACTAGTGCCTACCGCGTGCCACTCGAGGCCGTGCTCTCGCTCACGCGCACCGACACGTTCGTCGCCGGAATGGCCTCGTGCGCGCCGCGCGCGTGCACCCACACGACCACCGTGTAGACGCCCGGACCGTCGGGGAACGGAATCGCGAAGGCCACGCCGCCGTCGGGCGCGACTTCGAAGTCGCCCTGGCGGCCGTCGCCGTACGTCGCGTGGACCTCGCGGCGGTAGCTCGCCGTCTGCTCGACCTGGTCGTGCAGGCGCGGGAGGTACTCGCGGCGCTTCTGCGGCAGCGAGTAGCTGGCGATGTCGTTGGCGAGCTTCGCCGACATCGCCTGCGGGAACGGCTCGTGGTGGACCGTGATGGCCTCGACGATGTAGCCGGCGTGCGGCTGCACGCGCAGCATGGCCCGGTCGCCGGTCGACGCGGTGCGCGCCAGCGGCCGCACCCACTCGACGTACCGCCGGATGAACTCCTCGGCGATGCGGAACTCGCCGCGCTCCCACGCCAGGCCGATGCCGACGTGCGTCGCGTTGGGGTCGAGGATCGTCTTGCGGTGGCCGTCGTGCGGCTCGGCCTCATCCATCATCGCCTTCTCCGAGCGGCGCATCATGTCGTACAGCGCGCGGTCGCCGAAGCCGTAGTTCGCCGACCACGCCGCCACGTTCTCGCTCACGCCGTCGTTGCCGCCGGCCAGCGAGTAGCGCATGTACGGCGCCAGGCCGTCGAGCGTGAAGTGCCCGGTCGTGCCGTTGCGGATCTGCTGGCGGCAGTAGTCGTCGGCCAGCGCCGAGGCGACCGGATCGAGCTTCACCGGATGAAGGCCGAACTGCGCGCGGTCGCGGTTGATCACGCGCAGCAGCTCGTCGCGGAGCGCGAAGCGCGTCTCGTCGCCCGGCGCATCGCCCTGCGCGAGCGGCGCGGCGAGCGTCAGGACGACGGCAATCGTGGCGAGCAGGAGTTTCTTCATCGCAGCGGCAACTCAATGGAAATGCGGAATCCGGGGCTCAAATTCTCCGCATGGATGTGGCCGCCGTGCTCCTCGATGGCCTTGCGGGCGATGGCCAGGCCGAGCCCGGTTCCGCTCGACTTCGTGGAGAAGTAGGGATCGAAGATCTTCGGCAGCATCTCCGCGGGGACGCCGGGGCCATTATCCTCGACGCGCACGACGACTTTCGAGTCGACCGAGCCGCTGCCGAGGCGGACCGCGCCGCCGGGGGCGGCCTGGAACGCGTTCTCGATGAGGTTCGCGATCGCGCCGCGGAGCAGCCGCTCGTCGCCCGTGTAATTCGCCGGCGTCGACGCGTCGATGTCGGCGCGGAAGTCGATGCCGCGCTCGCGCGACGACGCGTAGCTCGCCGCGATCTCCTCGAGCAGCTTGCGGAGGTCGAGCGGCTTCCGCTGCACCTGGCGCAGCGACGCGTAGTCGCCGAACTCCTTCGACGTCTCGCGCAGCGTGACGACCTGGCGGAGGATGTTGTCGACGGCACCGCGGACGACGTTCGGCAGGTTCGGGTCGTTGCGCTCGGCGAGGGCGCGGAGATGCTCGGCGGTGAGCTGGATCGGCGTCAGCGGGTTCTTGATCTCGTGCGCGACCTGCCGCGCCATCTCTCCCCACGCCTCCAGCCGGTTCGAGCGCAGGATCTCCGTCACGTCCTCGGCGATGAGCAGCTCTTCGTCGCTCTCCGGCAGCGGCACGATGGTGACGCGGAACGTGCGGATGGCGCCGTCGACGGTCAGCTCGAGCTCGGCCGACTCGCTTTGGCGCGGGCGGTGGCGGGCCAGGAACTCCTCGAGCTCCGTGGAGCGCTCCTCGAGCAGCGCGCGCGCCGCGGCGTTCGTCGCGCCGGCGCGCCCGTCGCCGTCGAGCACCGCCACGGCGGCGTTGATGTTCTCGAGCAGCGTCTGCAGGCGGTCGCGCTCGTGGCGCAGGTCGTTCTGCTGGCGGCGGATCGACTGGGCCATGTCGCGGAACGTCGTCACCAGCAGGCCGAGGTCGGGGTCGTGCGGTGGCGTGACCTGCACGTCGAAGTCGCCGCGGGCCACGGCGCGCGCGCCGACGACGAGCGCCTGCACCGGCCTGGTCACGCTGCGCGCCGCCATGACGGCCACGGCGATCGCGCCGAGGACGATGAAGACGAGGAGCATGTAGATCGTCGTGGCCAGGTCGTTCACCTGCGCCTCGATCTGCCGCCCCTGCACGATGAACGGCAGCGCCAGCGTGTAGTTGTGGCCGGCCGCGAGGTTGATCGGGCTGTAGATCTCGATGTAGCGCGCCGAGCCGGCGTTATGCGACGCGCGCACGAGCTGCTGCCCGCCGAGGATGATCTTCGTGTACGTGCCGCCGGGGAGCCGCTCCGCCTCGACGTGCGCGGCGAAGAGGTCGCGGCGGCTCGAGGCGATCAGCTTCTCGTCGCGAAAGAGATGGAGGTCGTGCCCGATGACGCGCGCGAGCCAGCTCAGGACTTCGTCGTCGAGGACCTGCTCGGGGCTCGACGACGTCTGCGAGGCGAGGTAGTCCTCGATGACGCGCTGCCCGGCCACGAGCGCCGTCTGGCCGCGCTCGAGGTACTCCGCTTCGAGGCGGCCGGCGAGATAGGCGCGGACGAAGAGGACGAAGACGATGAGCGGCAGGACGACGACGGCGGTGAGGTAGAGCGACGTGCGCGTGCGGAAGTCGAGCGCGCGCGGCGAGCGGCGGAAGAGTCCCGCGATGAGCGGCAGCGACTGGATGGCCATCGCCAGCGCGACGAAGGCGATGCCCCAGATGGCCACGCCGCCGGCGCGCCGCACCTGCTGCCCGCGCGTCGGCAGCGGCAGCGGAAAGGCGTAGAGCAGGTCCTGCGTGCGGCGCACGTAGATGGCCGAGCCGGCGTTGCCGTCGATCCAGGTGCCGTGTCCCGGCTTGAGCGTGGCGAAGAAGAATTTCGGGCTCTCCGGCAGGCGCACCGAGGAGCCATGGACGTTGCCGTCGCGATCGTAGACGACCGGCTCGCGCTGCACGTGCAACCCGATCGACGGCTCCTCGGCGTCGGGATCGAAGAAGTCGCGGTAGGCGTCGGCGTACGTGACGGCGCCGGGATCGGCGGGGTTGACGACGTGCACGCTCCCCTCGGCGATCGGAATGCCGAAGACGGTGAGCTCGAAGTCGTGGTGGATGAGGACGCGCGTCAGCGCGCCGAGCTGCAGCGTCTCTTGCCCCTGCTCCGAGCCGCGCTCGCTGAACTGCGGCAGCCCGACGCCGAAGCGGCTGAGCGGATGGTCGAGGACGTCGCGGATGGTGATGACCGCGGGGACGCGCAGCTTCGAAAGATCGGAGCGCAGCCAGAGTGCGTAGGCGAGGTCCTCGAGGTTCATGCGCGAAAAGTGGTCGGGGAGGAAGGTGCTGAGGTCGGTCTGCGAGAACTGGTTCTGCAGCGTGTCCTCGATCATCGTGCGCAGCTGCCCGCCTTCGCCGGCGACGAGCGGCGCGTACGTGTCGGCCATGAACTTCTGCGCGCTGGCGCGCTCGTACGCCTGGATCGGCCACCAGACGACGAGGACGAGCAGGAGCGCCGACGAGAGCAAGCGCAGCGACCGCCGCCGAACCACGAGCTGCAACGCGAAGGCGATGGCGACGGCGGCGGCGATGGCAAAGAATGCTTCGCGCCGCGCCGCGTCGAGAAAGAGCCCAACGACGACTGCTCCAACAACCACGAGGACAACCCCTGCGCCCCGCGCCCTGCCCTCTGCGCCCTTCGCCAATTGCAGCAGCGCGAAGCCGAACAGCAGCAGCGCCGCGAGCAGCACCGCCTGCGCCGTCGACGCCGGCACGATGTGGTCGGGCAGCGAGGAGATGCGGCTGTTGTCGGCGAGATTGCTGGCCAGCAGGGCGAAGCCGAGCGCGCCGGCGAGCGCGAGGAGCGCGCGCACGAGTGCCGGCAGCGCCCGCGCGGCCACGACGACGATGGCCAGCACGGCCGCGGCGGTCAGGAGCAGGTCGAACGGCGACTTGGTGAGCGGGCCGAGGATGCGCGAGGCGTAGACGTCGAAGCCGAAGACGTGCGTCGGATCTTCGTCGAGCGTGAACGGCAGCATGGCCGCGCGGGCGATGACGATGAGTGTCATTCCGAGCAAAGCGAGGAATCTCCCGCGTGCAGGGGATCCCTCGCTGCGCTCGGGATGACACAGCAGGAACACGAGCAGCGCGCCGACGGCGAGGAGCAGGCCGGCGACGTCGTGGCCGTCGTGGCGCGCGCTGTCGACGATCGCGCCGCGCGTGCGGGGGACGATGTCGACGTAGAGCGTCGCGTCCGGCCGCTGCTCGACGACGAAGCGCCGCGTGCCGCGCTCCTGCCGCAGCGCGCCGGCGTGGAACATCCAGCTGACCAGCCAGTCGTCGTCCGGATCCCACAGCGAGTGGCGCCGCGTCTCGTTGGCGATGCGCTCGAAGGCCTGCACGGTGTAGCGCGGCGACGGCACGGTCTTGGTGATGTAGAGGCTCGTGGCGTCGAAGAGGTACGTGGCCGCGCCGGAGACGCGCAGGTCCTCGCCCCACCAGGCCACGACGCTGCCGTTCGGCTCGACGACGCGCATGCCGTGCAGCGGCTTGCCGTGCATCTCGCCGTGGAGCATCTCGAAGATCTGCCCGCGCGAGGCGTTCGGATTCGCGGCCAGCGCGCGCGAGACGCGCTGCGCGGCGCCTTCGAGCTCGCCCTCGTCGCGCCCGATCTCCCGCCGCAGCCGCTCGACTTCGCGGCCGAGGTGGACGTCGGCGCGCGACGCGAAGGAGGTCGAGACGACGCGCATGCGATAGAGCGTGGCCAGCTCCGCGAGCGCCGCGAGGGCAACAAAAAGCGCCGCGATCCTGACGATCGCGGCGCGCGTGATGGCGTTGCTGCCGGGGCGAATGACGTCTTGCATCAGATCCTTCGTCGCTCGCGGTGCACGACGTCATCCTGAGCCGCGCAGACGGCGAAGGATCTCAGGATGCGATTCCGTTGCATTTTGAGGTGCTTCGGCGTCTGCGCGCCTCAGCATGACGTTCGATCTTCGCGGCGTCACTTCCCTGCGGAACGTACCGAAGCGATCGACCAGCGGCCGTCGGGCTTCTGCCGCAGGGTGATGTAGAGCTCGCGGTTCTCCGCGCCGACCGCGGTCTTGATCGCCCAATTCGCGACGAGGTGATACTGCCCCTCGGCGCTGACCTTGCGCGCGCTCTTCGTGTCGAAGCCGCTCGGCTTCACTTTGTTGAAGAGGCTATCGAGGATGTACGCGGCCTGATCGCGGCCGAAGAAGCCGCTCTGATCGACGAGACCGGGGAACTGCAGCTCGACGTGATCGTCGCCCGCCATGCCCGCGACGACGGCCTGCGGGTCGCCGCTGCCGAAGCCGCGCTGCAGGTTCGACATCGCCACGTCGAGGTCCTTGAATTGCGCGGAGGCAATGACCGGCACGAAGGCGAGGACCATTGCGAATGCGATGTTCTTGAGTCTCATGATCGTCTCCTGGATGTCCTCCGCAACAGGGCGTCGTGCGGGGTTATTCTAACAGATTCAATCATTTAGCCGCACTCGAAAACGGACGTTCCGTCCTCGCCGCGCGACACGATGCCGTGTTCCGCGGCGCACTCGGCGAAGTCCTCCGGGGGCGCCGCCGCGACGCGCAAACGCTGCCGTGTCAATGGATGCATCATGACGAGCTCGACCGAATGGAGCATGGGCCGCGCGGCGTCGCGCGCGCCGTACAGCCAGTCGCCGAGCAGAGGATGCCCGATCGCTGCCAGGTGAACGCGGATCTGATGCGTGCGTCCGGTGCGGAGCTCGACGGCGACGAGCGAGCCGCGCGCCGTGGCGCGCCGCGGCGTGACGACGGTGACGGCGCGCTTGCCGTCGTCGCGCACGGCGAACTTGATCGCGCCGATGCGCGCGAGCGGAGCGTCGATGATTTGCTGTTCAGCGAGCTCGCCGCGCACGAGCGCGAGATAGCGCTTGCGGATCTCCCTGGTCTCGAACTGGCGCGTGAGTTTGGCGTTGATGGAGGAGAGCTTGGAGAAGAACATGACGCCGCTGGTGCCGCGGTCGAGACGCTGCATGAGGAAGGCATTTGGTGCATGCGCGAGAACGTCGGCGAGGAGATAGGGCTCGCCCTCTTTCAATGATGGCTGGATGACGATGCCGGGGGGCTTGTTGATGAAGAGTAAGGCTTCGTCTTCGTAAAGGATTTGGAGCATCGGTCATCGGCCATGGAAACTTAGAACGCAGAATGCGAATGCAGAATTGAGAAATCGGCGCGAGCTTTCTTCATTCTGCATTCGCATTCTGCGTTCTGAATTTCCGTGGCCGTTCTGCATCACTCCAACAAATGCGTCTCCCACGGCCCCTCTCCCGTAATCTGCACCACCGTCTCCACCGGTACGATCACGTAGTGGTGCGCCTCGGGGAGATTCACGTAGAAGTCGCCGGGGCCGAACGTCGCGGTCGTCGTCTGGTCCACGACGTCGCCGAAGCCGACCATCACGCGGCCGGACAGCACCGTCACGCGCTCGGGGCGCGGGTGCCAGTGCGCCGGCACGACGGCGCCCTGCGGGAACTTGATGCGCAGCGTGAAGATGCCGCTCTTGGTCTGATCGCCTTCGATCACCGCGATCTTCGAGCCCTTCGGCATCGTCGGCGGGGCGCTCTTCCAGTGGAGCGCTTTGGCGTGGACCTGAATGGTTCCGGACGGCGGGGTTGCGAGCCAGAGAAGCAGCGCGCTAACGATCAGCATCCGAGGCACGGTACAACAAAAACTCCTCGCGCGTCCGGGCGAAGTCGCGCAGCGGATCCTCCCACTCGGCCACCCACTCGTCGACGTTGCCGCCGCTCTCGACGATGTGCCGGTAGCGGTCGCTCCCGGCGAGGAGGTCGATGGCCAGCCGGTCGGAGACGAACTCGTACGTCTCGCGGCGCCAGTCGAACTTCTCCGGGTTCATGTCGCGGGCGATCTTCACGCACCAGAGGCCGGTGCGGTACGGCTCGAAGAGCGCGCGGTTCGTGACGTGCAGCTCCGCGCCGCCGCAGACCTTGCCGGCGTGCTTCTGGAACGTCGGCAGGAAGTAGTGCGGGCGGAAGCGCACGCCCGGCAGGCCAACGTTGTTCAGGCGCTCGGCGAACTTGAACGGGTCGAGCCACGGCGCGCCGAAGAGCTCGAACGGATGCGTCGTGCCGCGCCCTTCGCTGAGGTTCGTCCCCTCCACGAGGCACATGCCGGGGTAGACCGTGGCGGTGTAGACCGTCGGCATGTTCGGCGACGGGATGACCCACGGCAGCTCCGTGTCGCCCCACCACATCGAGCGGCGCCATCCCTTCATCGGCACGACGAGGAGATCGCAATTCAGCTGGAAGACCTTGTTGAAGTAGCGCGCCAGCTCGCCCGCGGTCATGGCATGGCGCGTCGGCAGCGGGAACATTCCGACGAAGCTCGAGTACTTCTCCTCGCGGATGTTCCCCTCGAGGTGCACGCCGTCGATCGGGTTCGGGCGGTCGAGGACGATGACCTGCACGCCGAGCGGCGCGGCCTCGCGCATGCACAGGGCCATCGTGTAGATGAAGGTGTAGTAGCGCGAGCCGATGTCCTGGAGGTCGATGACGAGGGCGTCGAGCTGGCGCAGGATCTCGCGGCGCGGCGCGAGGTCTTTCTCGTCGCGGCCGTAGAGCGAGTAGACGGTGAGCCCGGTGAGCGGATCGATGGAGTGCTCGACGTGGGCCATGTCCTGCGCCTCGCCCCAGATGCCGTGCTCGGGCCCGAAGAGCGTGGTCAGCTTCCAGCCGCGGCCGTGATGGAGCAGCGGGACGGCGTGGCGCAGGTCGCTCGTGACGGCGCTCTGGTTCGTGACCAGGCCGATGCGCTTGCCGACGATCGGCCGCGGGTCGTCGAGCAGGACTTCGAGTCCGGTGCGGACGCTCATGGGTGGCGCTCCACGGGCGCGCCGCCGAGGAGCTCGAGCGCGTGCGGGACGAGGTGGAGGATCGCGGAGAGATTGTCGACGGCGCCGTTCACGCTGCCGGGTAAGTTCAGGATCAATGCCGACCCGCGGATCGCCGCCTGCGCGCGCGAGAGCGGCGCCATCGGCGTCTTCTCGAGCGAGCGCAGGCGCATCAGCTCGCCGAAGCCCGGAATGAGCCGCTCGCACACGCGCATCGTCGCCTCGGGGGTGACGTCGCGCGGCGCGATGCCCGTGCCGCCCGTGGTGACGACGAGGCGCGCGCCGTCGCCCGTGGCGTTCTCGATGGCCGCGGCGATGGCCTCGGCGTCGTCGGCGACGATGACGACGCTGTCGACGTCGTAGCCGTTCCGCGCCAGCACGCCGCGCACGGCCGGTCCGGAGCGGTCCTCGCGCTCGCCGCGCGACGCGGCGTCGGAGCAGGTGATGACGCGGGCTTTGATCACGGTGCGCGATTTTATGCGCGCGGTGGGGTTGCCGTGCCGTTGGGCCACGGAAATTTAGAACGCAGAATGCGAATGCAGAATGAAGAAGCGCAGCGCGCGCGCCGGCCGTCTCCCGTTTTCTCCATTCTGCATTCGCATTCTGCGTTCTAAATTTCTTTGGCGACGAGCGACGAAGCGCGCTTCCTCTTCAGGCGCTTTGATCACGGTGCGCGTGATTCTATGCGCGGCACGGCGGGCTGCGTCGCCTCTCGCCACGGAAATTCAGAACGCAGAATGCGAATGCAGAATTGAGAAAGCGGGAGCGCGCGCGGCGGCTGTCTTCGGTTTTCTTCCTTCTGCATTCGCATTCTGCGTTCTGAATTTCTGTGGCGACGAAGCGAAAGATTCGCATCGTCTCAGGCATGATGCGCAATCGATGAAGCGCGCCGACTTCGCCTATCACCTCCCGCCCGAGCTCATTGCCCAGGAGCCGCGCGAGCGCGGCAAGTCGCGGATGATGGTGGTGCGGCAGGGCGCCATCGAGCACGACTCCTTCGCGAACTTTCCGCGCCGCCTCGCATCCGGCGACGTCCTCGTGCTCAACGACACGCGCGTCATTCCGGCGCGGCTGTTCGGGCGGCGGGCGGGGATGACGCGGGCGGTGGAGGTGCTGCTGACGCGGCAGCGCGAGGACACGACCTGGGAGGCGTGGGCGAAGCCGGCGAAGCGCCTCAAGGCGGGCGACGAGATCGTCTTTTCCGACGCGTTGCGCGCGCACGTGATCGAGCGCCACGAGGGCACCGTCGTCCTGCAATTCGACGGTGACCTCGCCGAGATCGACCGAATCGGCGTCATGCCGTTGCCGCCGTACATCGCCCGCGAGACGCCGCGCGAGAGCGACCGCGAGTCGTATCAAACCGTCTACGCCGACCGGCGCGGCGCGATCGCGGCGCCCACCGCCGGCCTCCACTTCACGCGGGCGATGCTCGACGAGCTCGCGAAGTCGCACGAGATCGTCCGCATCACGCTGCACGTCGGCATCGGCACGTTCGAGCCGGTCAAAGTCGACGACGTGGCGCAACACGTCATGCACGCCGAGCGCTACGAGATCAGCGACGACGCGGCCGCGAAGCTCAACGCCGCGAAGTCCATCGTCGCCGTCGGCACGACCACCGTCCGCACGCTCGAAAGCGCCATCCGCGCCGGAAACGGCCGCTTCCAACCCGGCAGCGCCGAGACCTCGATCTTCATCACGCCCGGCTTCGAGTTCCGGGCCGTTGATAAAATATTGACCAATTTCCACCTGCCGGAGTCGACGCTGTTGATGCTAGTCTCGGCGTTCGCCGGGATGGAGACGATTCGCCGCGCATATGCCGAGGCGATCGACCGGCGCTACCTCTTCTTCAGCTACGGCGACTGCATGTTCCTCGAGGAAAGGATCCGATGAAACGAGCACTCTTCGCGCTGTTGGTCATGTTCGTCGTTGTCTCCGGCCTGCCGGCGCAGACGCCGCCGCCCGTCCCCTCCGAGGACAAGAAAGCGGAGCCGAAGAAGCCGGAGAAGGGGGAGCAGGAGCCGCGGCCGGCATCGCAGGAGCAGCAGAAAGAGCAATCGCAGAAGAAAGACGCGCCGGCGGGGACGGCGCAGGCGTCGCCGAGCCCGATCACGGCGGAGTCGAGCGCCGAGAAAAAGGAAGACAAGAAGTGGGACGTCAACAACCCGCCCGGCCCGCACCACGACGTCGACATCGACGTGACCGAGGGGACGTGGCTGTCGCTCGACGTCAGCCCTGACGGCAAAGAGATCGCCTTCGACCTCCTCGGCGACATCTACACCATCCCGATCGGCGGCGGCGAGGCGAAGTCGCTGACGAGCGGCGTCGCCTGGGACATGCAGCCGAAGTACTCGCCGAACGGCAAGTGGATCGCCTTCACCAGCGACCGGGCCGGCGGCGACAACATCTGGATCATGAACCGCGACGGCTCGAAGCCGCAGCAGGTGACGAAGGAGACGTTCCGCCTCCTCAACTCGCCGAGCTGGACGCCCGACTCCGAATACCTCGTGGCCCGCAAGCACTTCACCGCGGAGCGCTCCCTCGGCGCGGGCGAGATGTGGCTCTACCACCGCAGCGGCGGCGACGGGCTGCAGCTCACCAAGAAGCGCAACGACCAGAAGGACTCCGGCGAGCCGGTCTTCTCGCCCGACGGCCGCTACCTCTATTACAGCGAGGACACGACGCCCGGCGCGATCTTCGAGTACAACAAAGACCCGAACAAGCAGATCTACGTCATCCAGCGCCTCGACCGGCAGACCGGCGACCTCGACGCGTTCGTCACCGGGCCGGGCGGCTCGATCCGCCCGACGCCGTCGCCCGACGGCAAGTCGCTCGCGTTCATCCGGCGCGTCCGCTACAAGTCGACGATCTTCATCCTCGACCTCGAGTCGGGGCGCGAGACGCCGATCTACGACGGCCTCGACCGCGACATGCAGGAGACGTGGGCGATCCACGGCGTCTATCCGTCGATGGCGTGGACGCCCGACGGCAAGTCGATCGTCTTCTGGGCCGGCGGCCACTTCCACCGCATCGACGTGGCGTCGAAGGCCGTGACCGACATCCCCTTTCACGTGAAGTCGACGCGCCGCGTCACCGAGGCGCTGCGCGTCCCGGTCGACGTCGCGCCGCGCGAGTTCCCGGTGAAGATGCTGCGCTGGGTCACGGTGTCGCCGAACGGCAGGCAGGTCGTCTACTCGGCGATGGGGCGGCTCTACGTGCGCGACCTGCCGAACGGCACGCCGCACCGCCTGACCGCGCAGAACGACGACTTCGAGTTCTATCCGTCGTGGTCGCGCGACGGCAAGTCGATCGTGTACGTGACGTGGAACGACGACAAGATGGGCGCCGTGCGCATCGCCCCGGCGGCGGGCGGCGAAGGGCGCGCCGTCACCGACAAGCCGTGCCACTGCATCGAGCCGGCGCTGTCGCCGGACGGCACGAAGGTCGTCTACCGCACGACGAGCGACGGCTTCCTCATGCCGGCGCTCTGGTCGCGCGAGCCCGGCATCTACGTCGCGCCGGCGGGCGGCGGAGCGTCGAAGCTGGTGACGAAGAAGGGGGCGTTCCCCGAGTTCGGCGCATCGAGCGACCGCATCTACTTCATGTCGTTCGAGGGCGAGGACAAGCGCGCGCTGCGGACGATCAACCTCGACCGCACCGACGAGAAGTCGCTCTACCTCTCCGCGTTCGCGACGCGCTTCGAAGTCTCGCCCGACGAGAAGTGGCTGGCGTGGCAGGAGAAGTTCAACGTCTACGTGACGCCGTTCGTGCGCACGGGGCAGACGGTCGACGTCGGCCCCGACACGAAGTCGATCCCGGTGGCGAAGGCGACGAAGGAAGGCGGCAACTACCTGCACTGGGCGGGCGACTCGTCGCGGCTCTACTGGTCGCTCGGGCCGGAGCTTTTCGAGCGCGACCTCAAGGATGCGTTTGCATTCCTGGCGGACGCCGACGTGTCATCCCGAGCGTCAGCGAGGGATCTCCCGCCGCAGGGGATTCCTCGCTCCGCTCGGAATGACACAGGCATCAACATCTCCTTCAATCAGAAGTACGACGTGCCGGCGGGCGCGCTGGCGCTGACGCACGCGCGGATCATCACGATGAAGGGCGACGAGGTGATCGAGGACGGCACGATCGTGATCGACGGCAACCGCATCGCCGCGGTCGGGAAGAACGTCGCCATCCCCGCCGGCGCGAAGACGATCGACGCCGCCGGCAAGACCATCATGCCCGGCATCGTCGACGTGCACTGGCACGGCTCGATGGGCTCGGACGATCTGATCCCGCAGCAGAGCTGGGTCGACTACGCGACGCTCGCCTTCGGCGTGACGACGCTGCACGATCCCTCGAACGACACCGCGGAGATCTTCACGCACGCGGAGATGGCGCGCGCCGGCCTCGTCGTCGCGCCACGCATCTTCTCGACCGGGACGGTCCTCTACGGCGCGAAGGCGCCGTTCAAGGCGGACATCAATTCGCTCGACGACGCGCTCTTCCACCTCAAACGGATGAAGGCCGCCGGTGCGATCAGCGTGAAGAGCTACAACCAGCCGCGCCGCGACCAGCGCCAGCAGGTGATCGAGGCGGCGCGCGAGACCGGGATGATGGTCGTGCCCGAGGGCGGATCGCTGTACGAGCACAACATGACGATGGTCGTCGACGGGCACACCGGCGTGGAGCACACCATCCCCGTGCCGAACGCGTATCAGGACACGCTGCAGCTCTGGAGCGGGACGAAGGTCGGCTACACGCCGACGCTCCTCGTCGGCTACGGCGGGCTGTGGGGCGAGAACTACTGGTACGCGAAGACGAACGTCTGGGAGGACCCGCGCCTGATGTCGTTCGTGCCGCGGCGCATCGTCGACGCCCGGGCGCGGCGGCGGATCCTCGCGCCCGACGACGAGTGGAACCACTTCAACATCGCCCGCATCGCCAAAAACCTCTCCGACCGCGGCGTGTCCGTGCAACTCGGCGCGCACGGCCAGCGCGAAGGGCTCGGCGCGCATTGGGAGCTGTGGATGTTCGTGCAGGGCGGGATGACGCCGATGCAGGCGCTGCACTCCGCGACGATCGCCGGCGCGCACTACCTCGGCATGGACAAGGACATCGGGTCGCTGGAGCCGGGCAAGCTCGCCGACCTGATCGTGCTCGACGCCAACCCTCTCGAGAACATCCGCAACAGCGAGTCGGTGCGCTACACGATCGTGAACGGCCGGATGTTCGACGCCGCCACGATGAACGAGGTCGGCAACCATCCGCGGACGCGCAAGCCGTTCTTCTTCGCCATTCCGGGCGAAGACGTCAGCGGCCGCAATACCGGCACCGACGCCGACGATTGACGAATGAAATGCGCGGGCCCAAACGGCGGGCCCGCGCATTTCACGCGATTACTACGGGACAGAGATCACGGCGACTTCGTCGATACCGGCGGCGCGGTCACGGGCGAGGGCGTCGTTCCGGGCGTTTGCGGCGCCGGAGCCGGTTGCGATTTCGGCTTCCGGTTGCCGCGGCGGCCGAGGGCACGAGCCATCGCCTCGGCTTGCGGGGCGAGATCGGCGGTCTCGGGCCGTTTGGCAAGCCTCTGCGTCAGCGCGTACGTCGTGAGCGCGTCGTTGCCGGCCTTGTTCTTCGCCGACGTGACGCTGTGGCGAACGAAGTAGGCGAGCGCTTCGAGCTCGTCGGCTACCGGTCCATACGCGTCGCCGAAGGCCAGAAGGTCTCGGAACACGTCGGGATCGGGGCCGCCTCCGCGGACGAGAGCCGCACTGTTTTTCACCGCCACGGCCGTCAGTTCGATGAACTCCGGCGGCACGGTCGCGGCATTGGTCAGCCGGCGCCGTTCGCCTTTTGCGGTCGGGACGACGAAGTTGGGGATCTTTTGCCGCATGGCGCGAATCTCCTCGATGCGCGCCTGTGCGGCCTGAATGTGGGGGTTCTGTTCGTTTTGTGTAGACATACAAATATCCTTGCCTTTCTTTTCGATTTGCTGGTGGACGGGTAAAAGCAAATCAAAGGGAAGGCGGCGCACGTCCTCGGGAGATCCGTCTGGGAGCTTCCGTGAGGGCCGAAGGAACGGACCGGCGGCGGCGATTCAGAAGGAGCCGGATGCGATCCGCGGGCTGCGAGGGGCAGTATTGGAGAAACCAGCGCGGCGAGGGCGGGCGGCGGAGGGGGATCACCGGCCGATCATCGACGGGCGATCCTTCCTTCGCGCTGCGAAGCAGCCGCGCCATCGTGTCGTCGAGGCGGTCGGAAGCGACGGCGAGGCGTCCGGCGGCGGCGAGCCAGCGGGCGGTCGCATCGATCAGGCCTTGCGGCGCCGCTGCCGCGCGTTCCGGCGCGAGGGCGGCGCACTCGGTCGTGTCTCTCATCCGGATTCCGGCACGCTGAAGCTGCACGGCAGCGTCGACGAGCCATCCGGACACCTGCTGCAGGTGGTCCGTGGCCCGAAGCGGCCGCCGCGAGGCAAAGCGCTGTGCCGCATCGATCACGCGGCAGGAGCCCTCGATCCGCCGGACGGAGGCGTCGATCGCCCGCCGCGCGCGGCGGAGCGAACGAGTCCATCCCTGACGCGAGCCGTGGCTCGCGGGGACTGCGAAGGCGGACCGAAGACGACGTTCTTTCATGCGTCCTTAGACGCGCGAAGCGCCGGGCGGCGTACACGGGCGATGACGAGTTGACCGGAAGTTCAAAACTGTTGAAACGAAGGCATCGATGCCGAGAACTTCCGCATCGATGTTCAAGACATCGTCGTGACCGGTCACGAGAACTTGGTCATCGGTCTAAAGATCGTTGTCATCGATCACGAGAACTTGGTCATCGGTCTAAAAGTTGTCGTGATCGATCACGAGAACGTTGTCATCGATCTAAACGCCGTCGTCGTCGATCACGAGAACTTTGTCGTCGATCTAAACGCCGTCGTCGTCGATCACCAGAACTTTGTCGTCGATCTGAACGTCGTTGTCGCCGGTCATGAGAACTTTGTCGTCGATCTCGACGCCGTCGGCATCGATAAAGACGTCGTCGTGAGGGCCGGCTTAATGCCAATGGGCCTTAAGTTAGCGTCGCTCGGCGGGCCAATTGGAGCGCCGCCGTCCCGGCGGCCGGCGAGGCGGCGTCCTCGCCGCCTCTCATGAACGCCGGCGGGACGCCGGCGCGCCAGCCGGCGAGGACGCCGGCG
>Ga0070717_10000237_pt1 | contig 37986 bp, 32 predicted proteins | sample LARL113metaG_FD_71366 | JGI IMG/M metagenome (GOLD analysis project Ga0070717, IMG submission 71366) | Corn, switchgrass and miscanthus rhizosphere microbial communities from Kellogg Biological Station, Michigan, USA - LAR L11-3 metaG | ecosystem: Host-associated > Plants > Roots > Rhizosphere ...
TCGAGTGATCGAATCGAGTCCGCGAGTGATCGAATCGAGATCGCGAGTGTTCGAATCGTGATCGCGAGTGATCGTCGGATCACGTCGAGTGATCGAATCGAGTCCGTGAGTGATCGAATCGAGTCCATGCGTGATCGAATCGAGTTCGTGAGCGATCGAATCGAGTCCGCGAGTGATCGAATCGAGATCGCGAGTGTTCGAATCGTGATCGCGAGTGATCGTCGGATCACGTCGAGTGATCGAATCGAGTCCGCGAGTGATCGAATCGAGTCCGCGAGTGATCGAATCTAGATCGCGAGTGATCGAATCGTGATCGCGAGTGATCGTCGGATCACTTCGAGTGAACCAATGTCTGCCGGGGGATAGGGCAAAGGGAACAGGGCGCAGCTGGTGGTCGTCGCGAGAGCCACCACCTATCCCCCGTTCCCTGTTCCCTATCCCCTTTTTCTACACTTTGTGGATTTCGGTGGACAGAAGTGGTCAGCAGTGGTACAAAGGCACACTCAAAGGTGAAATTCGACCGTGGACAGCGTACTGATGGGGCATGCCCCCGCCAAAGTCGACGACAAAGGTCGTCTCAAGATCCCGGCCGAGTTTCGCAAGATCATTGAACAGAAATACGGTCCGGAGTGCTTCATCACTTCGACCGACGGCCAGCGGGCGCTGATCTACCCGATGCCGGTCTGGTACGACTACCAGGCCCGCCTCGCCAAGGTGCCGTCCGCCTCGGTCGCCAAGTCGAAGCTGCTGGAGCGCCTCGGCTACTTCGGCCAGGCCTCGACGATCGACCAGCAGGGGCGCGTGCTCGTCCCGGTCGTGCTGCGCAACGTCGCGGCCATCGCCGACGACGTGGTGGTCATCGGCAGCAACGACCACCTCATCGTCTGGAACGACGAGCGGATCCAGCGCCGCCTCGCCGAGAACCCGCTGACCGACGAAGACTACAAGGAGTTGGAGTTGCACGGGGTGTAGCCGTGCACCAATCGGTTCTTTTCAACGAGGTCGTCGAATTTCTCCGTCCCGCGCGCGAGGACGGAACGCTCGTCGACGCGACGGTGGGGTTGGGCGGGCACGCCGAGGGGTTGTTGGAGCGGTACCCGGCGGTGCGCATCCTGGCCATCGATCGCGATCCGCGGGCGCTCGAGCTCGCGCGCGAACGGCTGGAGCGGTTCGGCGGCCGCGCGGCGTTCGTTCAGGGACGCCACGAGCAGCTCATTGAAATTCTGAAGCAGTCGAACATCGAGACCGTGAGCGGCGTGCTCGCGGACCTCGGCGTCTCGTCGATGCAGCTCGACGACGCGTCGCGCGGCTTTTCGTTCCGCTACGACGCGCCGCTGGACATGCGCATGGGCCCGGACAGCCGCTCCGCCGCCGACGTCGTCAACGGCGAGTCGGAGGAAGAGCTCGCGCGGATCCTGCGCGACTACGGCGAGGAGCCGATGGCGCGGCGGATCGCGCGGGCCATCGCCGAGGCCCGGCCGCTGGCGACGACGATGCAGCTCGCCGAGGCCGTGCGGAGCGTGAAGCGCGCGAAGAAGCCGCACGACATCGACCCGGCCACGCTCACGTTCCAGGCCATCCGCATCGCCGCGAACGAGGAGCTGGTCGGGCTGGAGCGCTTCGTCGACGACGCCGTGAGCGCGCTCGAGCCGGGCGCGCGCATCGCCGTCATCGCCTTCCACTCGCTCGAGGACCGCATCGTCAAGCGCGCCCTGCGGCGGCTCGAAGGCGAGTGCACGTGCCCGCCGGGACTCCCGGTCTGCGCGTGCGGCGCGGCGGCGGTGGTGAAGGTGCTGACGCGCCGGCCGATGACTGCTTCGAAGGAAGAGATCGATCGCAATCCGCGGTCGCGCAGCGCGAAGCTGCGGGTCGCGGAGAAGCGATTGGCGGTTAGCGAATCGCGATTCGCGAATCGCGAATCGGGAGCCCAGAAACAAGGGTGAAGGTTGGGGAAGGGTGGGTGTGAGTGCGGTGTCGGGAGCTCGGGAGGGGTGGAGCGTGGAGCGTGGGTGCGTGTGGATGGCTTTCGGCGCCGTGCGTGTAGGCAGATCTTCACCCTTGTTCCTTGGCTCCGGGTGGCGGCATGTACGCGCAGAAGAAATCCATCGACAATGTCCACATCGTCCGCGAGCGCGACCGCCAGCGTCTGCGTGACCTCATCACGGTCGTCCTGGTCGGCCTGCCCATCGGCCTCTTCCTGGCGCTCTTCACGTACCAGAACCTCGAGGTGATCCGCCTCGGCCACGAGGCCACGCGCCTGCAGAAGCGCCGGGCCGAGATCGAGAACGAGAACAAGGCCCTGCAGCTCGAGCTCGACCGCCTCACGTCGCTGCAGTCGGTCGAGCAGAAGGCGACGAAGCTCGGCTTCGAGCGGACCGACCCGCGCGCGGTGGTGATCGTGGAGAAGAAGAGCGCGAAGAAATGACCCTGCAGCAAAAGCGCCTCCTGCAGCTCTTCGCCTTCCTCGCGGCGTGGGCGGTGGTCCTCGTCGGACGGCTCGTGCAGATCCAGCTCGTGCGCCACGCCGACTACGTCGCGCGCGCCCAGCGGCAGCAGGAGCGCACCATCGAGCTCGCCCCCGTGCGCGGCGCCATCCGCGACGCCCGCGGGCGCATCCTCGCGGAGAGCGTCGCCGCCGAGTCGATCTACGCCGACCCGCAGGCCGTCGTCGACCGCCGCGCCGCCGCGCTCGCCCTCGCCGGCCCGCTGCAGATGAACGCGCGCGACATCGAGCAGAAGCTGGCCGGCGGCGGCGGCTTCGTCTGGATCGCCCGGCAGCTGCCGCTCGAAGTCGCGGCCGAGGTGAAGAAGCTGCGCGTGCCCGGGATCTATGGATTCGAGGAGCACCGCCGCTCGTATCCGCGCGGCACGCTCGCCGCGAACGTCATCGGCTACGCCGGCGTCGACGGCAACGGCCTGGCCGGCATCGAGCACTCCTTCGACATGTACGTCCGCGGCAAGGCCGGCAAGGTCACGCTGCTGCGCGACGCGCGCAGGGGCATGTACCTCGTCGGCGGCGAGGGCGCCAACCGCGCCGTCGACGGCCACGACGTCGTCCTCACCATCGACTCGGTCATCCAGTTCATCACCGAGCGCGCCCTGCAGCGCGCCGTCGACCAGTACCACGCCGCCGGCGGCGCCGCGATCGTCATGGACCCGCGCGACGGCACGGTCCTGGCCATGGCCTCGGCGCCGACGTTCGACCCGAACCGCTTCGGCGACTTCGGCCCCGCGGCGTGGCGCAACCGCAACGTGCAGGACGCCTACGAGCCCGGCTCGACCTTCAAGATCGTCACCGCCTCGGCGGGCCTCGAGGAGGGACTCGTCACGCCGTCGCAGTTCATCGACTGCGGCGACGGCTTCATCACCATCGCCAACACCGAGATCCACGAGCACGGCGGGAATCGCTACGGCGTCATCACTTTCGAGGACGTCATGGTGCACTCGTCGAACGTCGGCGCGGTGCGCGTCGGCCTCGCGGTCGGGCCGTCGCGCTTCTACGACATGATCCGCCGCTTCGGCTTCGGCGAGCGCACCGGCGTGCAGTTGCCGGGCGAGGCCGCGGGCCTGGTGCGGCGGACGCAGAGCTGGTCGGCGCTGTCGAACGCGGAGATGTCGTTCGGACAGGAGATCAGCGCGACGCCGCTGCAGGTCGTGACCGCGGTCTCGGCCATCGCGAACGGCGGCGTGCGCGTGCAGCCGCGCATCGTCGACCGCGTCGTCGACGCGCAGGGCAACACGATCTACGCGCCGCCGCGCGCGGCGCCGGTGCGCGTCGTCTCGGAAAAGACCGCGGCGGTGCTGAACGAGATCCTCAAGGCCGTCGTGGCGCGCGGCACGGGACAGAAGGCCGCGCTCGCCGAGCACGTCGTGGCCGGCAAGACCGGCACGGCGCAGAAGGCGGGGCGCGGCGGCTATTCGATGGACAGGGTCGTGGCGTCGTTCGCCGGCTACGTCCCGGCGGACAGGCCGCGGCTGGCAATCCTCGTCGTCGTCGACGAGCCGAAGGGGTCGCAGTACGGCGGCACGATCGCCGCGCCGGCGTTCAAGGAGATCGCCGAGCCGGCCCTCCGCTACCTCGGCGTGGCCCCCTCGCTGCCGCAGCGGACGCTCGACCTCGGCGCGCCGCAACTGGCCGCGTTTTCGCAACCGGAAGAGCGGAGGAGCGGGCCCGGCGTTCCCGATCTGCGAGGACTCGACGCGCGCGCGGCCATCGCCCGCGCGGTGGCCGCGGGGCTCACGGTGCGCGCGAGCGGGAGCGGCGTGGTCGCCTCACAAGATCCTTTGCCGGGCGGAGCTTTGCCGACGAATCGAACCATCAGCGTCATCCTGAGCGCAGCGAAGGATCCCCTGCCGGCTCGCCAGGGGGATGCTTCGCCGCCGATGCGGCTCAGCATGACACCAGCGGCGGTCGTCCCATGAAATTGCGCGACCTCCTTCGCGACGTTCCCGTGCGCGCCTCGCGCGCGAGCGACGACCTCGACGTCACCGCCGTCACCGCCGACTCTCGCCTGGCCGTCCCCGGCGCTCTCTTCGTGGCCGTCCCCGGCACGCAGCAGGACGGCGCGAAGTACATCGCTCCGGCGCGCCGGAAAGGCGCCGCCGTCGTCGTCGGCGAGACCGCGGATGCGGATATTGAAGTCGACGACGCCCGCATCGCGATCGCCCTCATCGCCGCGAACTTCTACGGCCGTCCCGCCGAGAAGCTCTCCCTCGTCGGCGTCACCGGCACCTCCGGAAAGACGACGACGACGAAGATGATCGAGTCGATCTTCGACGCCGCCGGCGCCCCCGTCGGCCTCATCGGCACCATCGAGTACCGCGCCGGCGACGAGCGCCTCGTCGCCGACCGCACCACGCCCGACGCCGTCATGCTCCACGAGTGGTTCGCCAAGATGGTCGCCGCCGGCGTCCATCACGCCGTCATGGAAGTCTCCTCGCACGCCCTGGCGCTGCACCGCACCTACGGCATCCATTTCGCCGCGGCCGTCTTCACGAACCTCTCGCAGGACCACCTCGACTTCCACAAGGACTTCGAGGACTACTTCGCCGCCAAGCGGAAGCTCTTCGACCAGATCGACCGCTCGCGCAAGACCGCTGTCGTCAACATTGACGACATATATGGACAGCGCCTGGCCCAATCAACAGGTCCGCGGGCGACGATCACCTTCGGCCGCGATCCCGACGCCGACATCCGCCCGAGCGACACCTTCGACGTCTCCGTGCGCGGCCTGCGCGGCCGCGTGCACACGCCGCGCGGCGAGGTGCGCATCGAGTCGCCGCTCCTCGGCATGCCCAACCTCTACAACTGGCTCGGCGCCATCGGCGCGGCCATCGCCGTCGGCATCGACACGCGCGCCATCGAGGAGGGCATCCGCTCCCTCGGCACGGTGCGCGGCCGCTTCGAGTACGTCGGCACGCAGTCGCCCGACGCGCCGGCCGTCGTCGTCGACTACGCGCACAAGCCCGACGCCCTCGAGAAGCTCCTCGCCGCCGTGCGCGACCTCGCGCCGGAGAGCCGCCTCTGGGTCGTCTTCGGCTGCGGCGGCGACCGCGACAAGGGGAAGCGCCCGAAGATGGGGGAGATCGCCGCGCGCATGGCCGACCGCGTCGTCGTCACCAGCGACAACCCGCGCAGCGAGGATCCGCACGAGATCATCCGGCAGATCTGCGCTGGCGCCCCCGAGGCGGAGGTCATCGAGAACCGGCGCGACGCCATCGCCCACGCCGTGGGGAGCGCCGCGGCGGGCGACGTCGTCGTCATCGCCGGCAAGGGGCACGAGACGTATCAGGTCATCGGCGACCGCGTCGTCCACTTCGACGACCGCGAAGAAGCCGAGCTCGCTTTGAAAAAGAGACATGAGAAGGTATTGCTGTAAATCGTCATGACAATGAACTACTCTATTTCGTATTGCTCTCTCCCGGCGGCGATGGTTTCGGGGAAGGGAACGATCGCCGGCGAGGCCGAGCGGACGGGCCGGGAGGGAGCAAGAGATGCTTCCATCGATCCTTCTCTCCGCGTGCGGGGAGAAGGTGCCGCGAAGCGGCGGATGAGGGGCGCCACTCGTCCCAGCTTCACCCCTCACACGGCCTTCGGCCACCCTCTCCCCGCAAGCGGGGCGAGGGGCCTCGATCGGGAGGCGTCATGCCGACGCTGACCTTCGCCGCGATCGCCGCGATGACCGGCGGCACGGTCGTGCAGGGCGGCGACGTCGTCACCTCCTCCGTCGTCATCGACTCGCGCGAGGCCAAGCCCGACTCGGCCTTCTTCGCCATCCGCGGCGAGCGCCTCGACGGCCATCAATTCCTCCCCCAGGCGCTGGCCACGGCGCGCGGCGCGGTCGTCTCGCAAGTCCCCGATCCGCTGCCGCCCGGCAAGGGCATCGTCAAGGTCGACGACACCACGAAGGCGCTGCAGAACCTGGCGCGCTCGATCCGCGAGCGCCAGCCGTTCACGCTCATCGGCATCACCGGCTCGGCCGGCAAGACCACGACGAAGGAGATGATCGCCACGCTCATCGGCACCGAGCGGCGCACGTTCAAGTCGTGGGGGAACTTCAACAACGTGATCGGCTGCCCGCTCTGCGTCGACAACACGCCCGACGACGCGGAAGTCGTCGTCAGCGAGATGGGGATGAACCACAAGGGCGAGATCGCCCTCATGGCCGGCCTCACCCATCCCGACATCGGCGTCTACACGAACATCGGGCCGGTGCACATCGAGTTCTTCGGCACGGTCGAGAAAATCGCCGAGGCCAAGCGGGAGCTGCTCGAGAACGTGAAGCCGGGCGGGACCATCGTCATCAACGTCGACAACGAGCACGTCGTCCGGATCAGCGAAGGCTTCGAGGGCAAGAAGGTCACGTACGGCATCGACCACGAAGCGATGTTTCACGCGACCGACGTCAAAGAGCGCGGCCTGCTCGGCACCACGTTCAAGCTAAAGGACAACCCGATGGAGCTCGCGCTGCCGGGGCGGCACAACCTCTACAACCTCCTCGCGGCCATCGCCACGGCGCGCGTCGTCGGCATCTCGTGGGACGGCATCATGCGCGGCATCCAGCAGCTCAAGCCCGCGTACCACCGCGGCGTCGTCGTGCAGACGCCGAACGGCGCGATGCTCTACGACGACACTTACAACTCGAATCCCTACGCGCTCAACAGCGCGCTCACGCTGCTCGAACAGGCCGACGTCCGCGGCCGCCGCATTGCCGTCATCGGCGACATGCTGGAGCTCGGCGAACGCGAGCTCGAGTACCACCGCGAGTCCGGCCGCGACATCCCGAAGTCGATCGACGTCGTCGTCGGCGTCGGCAAGCGGAGCAAGGCCTTGCTCGACGGCGCGCGCGAGGCCGGCTTCGGCGACGACCGCCTGCATCACTTCGACGACGCCGCCGGCGCCGCGCAGTTCCTCGAGACCTTCATCAACGACGGAGACCTCGTCCTCATCAAGGCAAGCCGCGGCATCGGCCTCGACAAGATCGTCACGCAGCTGGAGGGCGCGCACTAATGCTGTTCTATCTGCTCTATCCCCTCCGCAACTCCATCGCCGGCTTCAACGTCTTCCGCTACATCACCTTCCGCACGGCGTGGGCGGCCATCACCGCGCTCCTCATCTCCTTCATCCTCGGGCCATGGCTGATCGAGCGGATGCGGCAGATCAAGCTCGGGCAGTACATCCGCGAGGAGGGGCCGAAGTCGCACCAGCAGAAGGCCGGCACGCCGACGATGGGCGGGATCCTGATCAACATCGCCATCTTCGTCCCGACGATCTTGTGGGCCGACATCCTCAACCCCTACATCTGGATCGTCCTCTTCGTCACGCTCGCCTACGGCGCCATCGGCTTCGTCGACGACTACCGCAAGCTGATCAAGAAGCACAACCTCGGCCTCACGGCGAAGCAGAAATTCGCCGCGCAGTTCCTCATCGCCGCCGCCGTCGGCATCGCCATCGCCTGGCTGCCGTCGATCCACAACAACTACTCGACCGTGCTGACGTTCCCCTTCATCAAGCCGGAGCTCTTCAAGCTGAACCTGCACTGGCTCTACGTGCCGTTCATCATGGTCGTCCTCGTCGGCGCGTCGAACGCCGTCAACCTCACCGATGGCCTCGACGGCCTGGCCATCGGCTCTACGCTCGTCGTAGGCGTCACCTACACGGTGCTCACCTACGCCGCCGGCAACTTCAAGATCGCCGACTACCTGCGCATCGCCTGGGTCCCGCAGGCCGGCGAGCTCGCCGTCTTCTGCGGCGCGATGGTCGGGGCATCGCTCGGCTTCCTCTGGTTCAACGCGCACCCGGCGGAGATCTTCATGGGCGACGTCGGCTCGCTCGCGCTCGGAGGCGCGATCGGCTGCCTGGCCGTGATCATCAAGCAGGAAGTGCTGCTCGTCTTCGTCGGCGGCCTCTTCGTGCTCGAGGCGGCGTCGGTGATCATCCAGGTGGCGTCGTTCAAGCTCACCGGGCGGCGCGTCTTCAAGATGTCGCCGCTGCACCACCACTTCGAGCTCTCCGGCTGGCGCGAGACGAAGGTCGTCGTCCGCTTCTGGATCATCGCCATCCTCTTCGCGCTCTTCAGCCTCTCGACCTTGAAACTGCGATGAAGACTCTCGTCATCGGTGCCGGCAAGTCGGGCGTGGCCGCGGCGAACTTCCTCGCCGCGCGCGGCGGCGTCGTGCTGACCGACTCGAGCCCGAGCCCCGCGCTGCCGACGCCGCTCGACGAGCGCGTGGAGCGCGTCTTCGGCGCGGAGCCGCCGCTCGACGACGTCGCCGAGATCGTCGTCAGCCCCGGCGTGCCGCTGACCATCCCGCTGCTGCAGGCCGCCGCCGCGCGCGGCATCCCGGCCGTCGGCGAGATCGAGCTCGCCTATCGCCACCTGCACGGCACCGTCATCGCCGTCACCGGCTCGAACGGGAAGTCGACGACGACGGCGCTGATCGGCGAGATCCTGAAAGTCGCCGGACGGCAGCCGATCGTCGCCGGCAACATCGGCAATCCCCTCATCGCCGCGCTCGACCTCGAGAAGCCGCGCACGTACGTCCTCGAGCTCTCCTCGTTCCAGCTGGAGAGCGTCGATGCCTTCCACGCGAACGTAGCCCTGCTGCTGAACATCACGCCCGACCACATGGACCGCTACCCGAGCTTCGACGCCTACGCCGCGGCGAAGTACCGGATCTTCCGCAACCAGACGGCGCGCGACGTGGCCATCGTGAACGCCAGCGAGCGGCGCGGCACGCCGCGCGACAGCGGTGCGCGCACGTGGCGCTTCTCGTCGGCGCAGCCGGTCGAGCAGGGCGCGTACCTCGACGGCGACCAGCTCGTGCTCCGCATCGACGGCGAGGAGCGGCGGATCCCGCGCGCGTCGCTGCGCCTGGAAGGGACGGCCAACGTCGAGAACGCGCTGGCCGCGTGGCTCGCCGCGCGCGCCGCCGGCGCCGACGACGTCTCCGTGCAGATCGCCTTCGGCGCGTTCACCGGGCTGCCGCACCGCATGGTCCTCGTGCGCGAGCTCGGCGGCGTGCGCTGGATCAACGACTCGAAGGGGACGAACGTCGACGCCACGCTGAAGTCGCTGGAGAGCTTCCCGCCGTCGAGCGTCCTCCTGATCCTCGGCGGCAAGGACAAGGCCGGCGAGTTCGAGCGGATGCGCGGGCTCGTCGCGGAGAAGACGCGCGCCGTGATCACGATCGGCAAGGCGGCCGGGCGGATCGCCGAGGCGCTCGATGGAGCGGCGACGATCGTGGCGATGCACGACATGCAGCGCGCCGTCGAGTGGGCCCGCGCGAACGCGAAAGACGGCGAGACCGTGCTGCTCTCGCCCGCCTGCGCGAGCTTCGATCAATATCGAAACTTCGAGCACCGCGGCGAACACTTCGAGGAATTGGTGCGCGCGCTATGAGCCGGAAACTTTCCTACGACACCTGGCTCTTCGCCAGCGCCATGCTCATCGTCTTCCTCGGCGTGGTGATGATCTACTCCGCCTCGGCCATCATCGCGGCGCAGAAGATCGGCACCGACAACCCGTACTACTTCGTCACGCGGCAGTGCGTCTGGCTCTTCGGCGGCGCCATCGCCATGCTCTTTCTGATGCACCTCGACCTCGCGCGCCTGCGCGATCCGCGCGTGCTCGCGGCGCTGCTCGCGCTCGTCATGATCGGCCTCGTCGTGGCGCTCTTCCAGCCGCCCATCAACGGCAAGCATCGCTGGATCGTGGTGATGCACCTCTTCCAGGTGCAGCCGTCCGAGCTCGCCAAGCCGGTGCTCATCCTCTTCGCGGCGTGGTACATCGCGCGGCGCGAGGAGCGCGTCAACGAGCTCACCTCGACGCTCCTGCCGCTCGCGCTCATCCTGGCGCTCTTCGGCGGCCTGATCGTCCTCGAGGACTTCGGCACCGCCACCACGATCGTCTTCGTCGTGGCCGGGATGATCTTCGCCGCCGGCATCTCCTGGAAGCGCATCGCGCTCTTCTCCGTCGTGCTGATTCCGGCCGCGGCCGCGCTGGCGTACAGCGCCGCGTACCGGCGCGACCGGCTCTTCACGTTCCTGAACCCCGAGGCCGATCCGCTGGGGAAGGGATTCCAGGCCATGCAGTCGCTCATCGCCCTCGGCACGGGCGGCCTGCGCGGCCTCGGCCTCGGCAACGGGCGGCAGAAGCTCTTCTTCCTTCCCGAGCCGCACACCGACTTCATCTTCTCCATCGTCGGCGAGGAGCTCGGCTTCATCGGCGCGTTCGTCCTCGTCGTCCTCTTCGCCTTCCTCGTCTGGCGCGGCTTCCGCGTCGCGCGCTACGCGCAGGGCTTCGAGTTCTACGCCGCGGTCGGCTTCACGCTGCTCATCGCCGTGCAGGCGCTGATCAACATCAGCGTGGCGCTCTGCCTCCTTCCGACGAAGGGCCTGCCGCTGCCGCTCGTCAGTTACGGCGGCTCGTCGTTGCTGACGAGCCTCGCGGCGGTCGGGGTGCTGCTGAATCTTTCACAACATTCATCATGAACAGGACGCAGGGCGCAGGGGGCAGGGGGCAGGTGTTGGTCGTCGCGGGGGGCGGCACGGGTGGGCATATCTATCCGGCCATTGCGATCGCTCAGGAGTTTCTTTCGCGCGATGCTTCGCGGCGAGTCGTGTTCGTCGGGACCGAGTACGGGCTCGAGAAGACCATCGTGCCGCGGGCGGGCTTTCCGATCGAGTTCATCTCCGTCGGCGGCTTGAAAGGGAAAGGTCCGCTCGACCTCGTGAAGAACCTCGCGCGCCTGCCGCTCGGCTTCGTGCAGGCGTGGCGGTTGATCGGCAAGCACCGGCCAACCGTCGCCCTCGGCGTCGGCGGCTACTCCTCGGGGCCGGTGCTCCTGGCGGCGCGCCTGCGCGGCGTGCCGGCGATGATCCACGAGGCGAACGCCTTTCCCGGCCTCGCCAACCGCGCCCTGGCGAGGATCGTGACGGCGGTGGCCGTCGCCTTCGCCGACGCGGGGCCGCGGATGAATCGGAAGGACGCGGTCGTGACGGGGAATCCGATACGGCGCGAATTCTTCGAGACGACGAAGCCGCCGTCCGAGAACAGACGCCTCCTCATCTTCGGCGGCTCGCAAGGCTCGCACGTCCTCAACGAGGCCATGGCCGGCGCGCTCCTCTTTCTGGCGCGGCTCAAGGGGCGGCTCGACATCGTGCACCAAACCGGCCCGCGGGAGCTGGAGACGGTGCGCAAGGCGTACAACGATTCGGCCTTTGCCGACGCGCGCGTCGTGCCGTACCTCGACCCCATCGTCGGCGAGATCGCCGCGGCGGACCTCGTCGTCTGCCGCGCCGGTGCGATGACGATCGGCGAGCTCGCCGCGGTGGGGCGGGCGGCCATCCTCGTCCCGTTCGCGGCGGCGACGAACAACCATCAGGAGCTGAACGCGCGCGTGGTCGAGCAGGCCGGCGGGGCCATCGTCATCACCGAGGCCCAGCTCTCGCCGGAGCGCCTCGGCCTGGCCATCGCCGAAGTGGTCAACGATCCCGACCGGGCCGCGCGCATGGGCGCCACGGCGCATTCGCTGGCCATGCCGGAGGCGACGAAAAAGATTGTGGATTTACTCGAAAAAATTCAGCGACGCGATTAAACTTCATCATTAGCACTGCCACTATCAGAATGAATTTCGATCAGATTAAGAACATTCATTTCGTCGGCATCGGCGGAATCGGAATGAGTGGCATTGCCGAGATTCTGCGCAACCGCGGCCTCACGGTCTCCGGCTGCGATCTCAAGCGCTCCGCCGCCACCGATCTCCTCGGCGAGCGCGGCATCCCCGTCGCTCTCGGCCACGACCCCGCGCACGTCCACGGCGCCGACCTCGTCGTCGTCACCAGCGCCGTGCGCGGCGAGAACGCCGAGGTCGACGCGGCGCGCGCCCGCGGCATCCGGGTGATGAAGCGGAAAGAGCTCCTCGGCGAGATCGTCAACGAGAAGCGCGGCGTCGGCGTGGCCGGCACCCACGGCAAGACCACGACCTCGGCGATGATCGCCACCGTCCTCGAGGAAGCCGGCCTCGATCCCACCGTCCTCGTCGGCGGCATGCTGAGCAACTTCGGCGGCAACGCCAAGAGCGGCCGCGGCGACGTCGTCGTCGTCGAGGCCGACGAGTACGACCGCACCTTCCACGAGCTGCGCCCCGAGGTCGCCGTCGTCACGAACATCGAGGCCGACCACCTCGAGTACTACGGCAGCTTCGAGGCCATCGAGGAGGCGTTCGCGATCTTCTGCGCGGGCGTGCGGGAGGGGGGCGCGGTCATCGGCTGCGTCGACGATCCCGCCGTCGCGCGGCTGCTCGCCGGCGTGCGGCAGCGCGTGGTGCGCTACGGCCTCGGCGACGACGCCGAGCTCACCGCCGTCAACATCAAGTACGAGCATCGCGGCTCCTCCTTCGAAGTGCCGGGCGTCGGCTTCTGCAAGCTGTTCGTGCCCGGCGAGCACAACGTCCGCAACGCCCTGGCGGCGATCGCCGTGGCGCGCGAGCTCGGCGTCGCGCCGCACGTCATCGCCAACGCGCTGGCGAAGTTCCTCGGCGTCGACCGGCGCTTCCAGATCCTCGGCGACTACGCCGGCGCGCTCATCGTCGACGACTACGCGCACCATCCGACGGAGATCCGGGCCACGCTCGACGCCGCACGGCGCGGCTATCCGGAGCGCCGCATCGTCGCCCTCTTCCAGCCGCACCTCTATTCGCGCACGCGAGACTTCGCCCGCGAGTTCGGCGAATCGCTGGCGCAGGCCGACCTCGCCATCGTCGCGCCGATCTACGCGGCGCGCGAGAAACCGATCGAGGGGATCAGCGCGCGGATGATCGCCGACGCCGCCGGCGGCATCGAGTTCCTCGACCGCAGCAACGTCGAGATCGTGAACGAGCTCCGAAGATTGCTGCAACCGAACGACATTTTCATTACCATGGGGGCGGGCGACGTTCACGAGGTCGCCGAAGCGCTCGTACGTGGGATGGGGGAGGTGGCGTGATGTCGAGCAGCGTCGAGTCGGCCCAGCGCTTCTTCCGTCCGCCCGACGCCGGCCGCGTCCGCCGCAACTACCGCCGGGTCCAGGTCCAGCGCCTCTTCGCCGTCGTCCGCAACGTCCTCGTCGCCGCCGGCGCCGCGCTGGCGATCTTCGCCGCGTACCGCCACACGCAGTCGGGCGCGCAGTTCGCGGTGAAGACGATCGAGATCGACGGCGCGACGCACACGCCGCGCGCCGCGCTCGACGCCATCACCCGCCGCTACGCCGGCATGAACCTCTTCAAGATCGACATCGCCCGCGTGCGCCGCGACCTCGGCGCGCTGCCGTGGGTGCGCCACGTCGACATCGAGGAAAAAGTGCCCGACACGCTGCGCATCAAGATCGTCGAACGGACGCCGGTGGCGCTCGTGCTGAGCGACGGGGCGGTGCGCTACGTCGACGACGACGGCGTCACGTTCGCCGAGCTGTCGGCGACGGTCGGGGATGCGGATCTGCCTGTCATCCTGAGCCGCGAAGACGGCGAAGGATCCCCTGCTGCGAAGGGGATCCCTCGCTCCGCTCGGGATGACACGCAGCACACCGACCTCGTTCGCTGCGTCGCGCTGCTCCGCGACCTCCGCGCGCGCGATCCGCAGCTCTACGCGCGCGTCTCCGAGGTGCGCCCGGCCGCGCCGCGCGGCTTCGCCATCTTCGATCGCCAGCTCGACGCCTTCGTCTACGCCGGCGCGGACGACCTCGCGGCCCGCTGGCGCGACCTCTACGCCGTCGTCGAGCGCGAGAAGCTCGCCCGCGGCGCCATCGAGTACGCCGACCTCCGCTTCGCCGACCGGATCATCGTCAAGCCATGGAGTGCGGCGGCCATGCCTCCGCCCTCGAACAACAACGGCGGCGCGGCCGCCGCACTCCAGGATTAAGAGGAGCATCCATGCCCAAGACCGAAGACAAGTACGTCGTGGCCCTCGACATCGGAACCTCGAAAGTCTGCGTCCTGGTCGGCGAAGTCAACGACCGCGGGCAGCTCGAGATCATCGGCAAGGGGACGTCGCCGATGAAGGGGACGCGGCGCGGCAACATCATCAACCTCGACCAGGCCATCGACGCGGTGAAGAAAGCGGTCGACGAAGCCGAGGTCATGGCGGGCTTGCAGATCGAGTCGGTCTACGTCGGCGTGGCCGGCGATCACATCCGCTCCGTCAACTCGCGCGGCGTCGTCTCCATCGCCGGCCGGCAGCGCGAGATCGCCCGCGAGGACATCGACCGCGTCATCGAGGCCTCGAAGTCGATCAACGTGCCGGGCGAGCTGGAGATCCTGCACGTCATCCCGCGCGAGTTCGTCGTCGATGGGCAGGACGGCATCCACGATCCGCTGGGCATGACCGCGGCGCGCCTCGAGGCGAACGTGCACATCGTCACCGGCGCGCGCACGCACAACCAAAATGTGCTGACGGCGGTGAACAAGGCCGGGATCGCGGTCGACGAGCTCGTGCTCGAGCAGCTGGCCGCGGCCGAGGCGGTGCTGACGCAGGACGAGCGCGAGATGGGCGTGCTGCTCATGGACCTCGGCGCCGGCACGACCGATTACGCCGTCTTCCTGGAAGGGAATGTCGTGCACACGAACGTGCTCCCGGTCGGCGCCGGGCACTTCACCAGCGACATCAGCGTGGTGCTGCGGACGCCGATGGAAGACGCCGAGCGGATCAAGAAGCGCTACGGCTGCGCGCTGGCGTCGCTCGTCACCGAGGACGATCCGATCGAGGTGCCGACCGTGGGCGGACGCGCGCCGAAGATCCTGTCGAAGCACGAGCTCACCGGCATCCTCGAGCCGCGCGCCGCGGAGATCGCCAAGCTCGTGCATCGCGACCTGGAGAAGGTCGGATTGGAGAAGGAGATCCGCAGCGGCGTGGTCATCGTCGGCGGCGGCGCGGAGATGGACGGCATGGTGGAGATCGTCGAGCAGATCTTCGACCAGCAGGCGCGCAAGGGCATGCCGCGCGGCCTCGGCGGACTGGCCGACACCGTGGCCGGCCCGGAGTGGGCCGCGCCGGCGGGGCTGCTGCTGTGGGGCTTCCGCGAGCGGGCCCGCGTACGGCGGCGTCCGCGCAAGGGACTGGCGAAGGTGGCGGAGTCGGTGCGCTCGTGGTTCGGGGCGACGTCGTCGTGAGGAACGTCATCCTGAGCCGCGGAGACGGCGAAGGATCTCAGGTTGCGCAGGCCGAGACCCTTCGCTGCGCTCAGGGTGACGAACAAGAAATGTTGTTGATATCGCACACCAAAATGTCTAACATCCGGAGAAACGGTTAATGATCACATTTGACGAGAAACCTGGCGACGGAAAGCTGGCCGTCACGTACGACGAAGACCAGCTCACGGCCAAGATCAAAGTCATCGGGGTGGGTGGTGGTGGTGGCAACGCCGTCAACCGGATGATCCAGGCCGGCATCAAGGGCATCGAGTTCCTCGTGGCCAACACCGATGTCCAGGCCATGCGCACCTCCCTGGCCGCGAACAAGATTCAGATCGGCGGCAAGCTGACCAAGGGCCTCGGCGCGGGCGCCAACCCCGAGGTCGGCAAGCAGGCCGCGCTCGAGGACACCGACCGCATCCTGGAGGCGCTCAGCGGCGCCGACATGATCTTCATCACCACGGGCATGGGCGGCGGCACCGGCACGGGCGCGGCGCCGATCATCGCCTCGCTGGCCGCGGAGCTCGGCGCGCTCACCGTCGCCGTCGTCACGAAGCCGTTCGCCTTCGAAGGGAAGCGCCGGCGCGTGCAGGCGGAGCAGGGCATCCGCGCGCTGCGCGAGACGGTCGACACGCTGATCACGATCCCGAACGAGCGGCTCCTGAACTTCGTCGAGCGGGCCACGTCCCTCGGCGACGCGTTCAAGATCGCCGACGACATCCTCCGCCAGGCCGTGCAGGGCATCTCCGATCTCATCACCGTGCCGGGCGAGATCAACCTCGACTTCGCCGACGTGAAGACGATCATGCACGGCATGGGCATGGCCCTCATGGGCACGGGCGTCAGCTCCGGCGAGCACCGCGCGGTGGAGGCGGCGCAGCGCGCCATCTCCTCGCCGCTGCTCGAGGAGGCGTCGATCGACGGCGCCAAGGGCGTGCTGATCAACGTCACCGGCGGCGCCGACATGACGCTGTTCGAAGTGCACGAGGCGGCCTCGATCATCCAGGAAGCGGCCGACGAAGAGGCGAACATCATCTTCGGCACGGTCATCGATCCGAAGATGAAGGACGAGGTCAAGGTCACGGTCATCGCCACCGGCTTCGACGCGGCCACGAAGGGCTTCCTCAACGCGCGCGGCGAGGCGCTCTCCGCGCCGGCGCGGACGCAGACGGCGGAGCGCTCCGTGCCGTACCGCCCGTTCGCGCCGAAGGAGATCGCCGCGCAGCACGAGGTGCCGCAGGGCGAGGCGGCGCCGCCGCAGGTCGGCGCGGACGGCGAGATCTACGATCCCCCGTTTTTTCGCAAAGGCTTCACCCGGCCCGACGGCTCCGGCGGATTCGGACCGATGGCGTCGAGTGATTTCGGCAGTGATCTCGATATTCCGACGGTGATCCGGAACTTGAGCGATTGACCCGGTGAGTGAGTGCGGACGGGCTTCGGGCCGTCCGGTGGCACGCCCCTTCTGCGTGTCAAGGGTGACGGGGAGAGGGACCCGGCACTGACTGCTCAAACGGGGCGCGGTCTTCCGCCGCGCCCCGTTTTTTTTCGAGCGGGTTAGTTCTTCGGGAGGTTGTTGTCGCGAACGACCTCGTAGTCGAGATAGCCCTTGCGGACGCCCTGCACGAGGTAGTCGAACTTCAGGTCCTGACCGCCCTTGGCAACCTTGATGACCAGGCGCCCGGGCGACTTCTCGGAAACGTAGAGCTGGCCCCACTCGCCGACCGGCGTGAGCTGCACGGTCATGCGCTCGGTCTCGGTGATGCGGGAGAAGTACCCCGGCAGTTCGATGACGGCCTCGCCGTCGACGGTCTTGGCGCTGCCGCGATAGTACGTGCCGGCCTCGGGACCTTCGAGCGACGTGTAGTAAATGGCCTTCTTCTCGTTGGCCGGGTCGGGCATGGCGAAGTTCTTCGTGCCCGTGACGGTGAAGTTGCCGGACACGGTGACGGCGCCGGTCGTGCCGTCGATCTGCATGCGGTTGACCGCGTTGGTGCCGAGGATCAGCGAGGTCGCGGTGTTGGTTCCGACGATGAGACCGTTGCCGGAGCCGGCGTTGATCTCGTTCCAGCCGCCGAGGGTCACGCCGAAGCGGGTGATCGTGCGGGCCGAGGCGTGCGAGAAGATCGACGTCTGCGCGGTGTCGCTGTTGGTGCGGAGCACGGCCGCGGCGTTCGCCGTCGCGTTCGTGTTCTGGACGTCGGCCACGGTATTCGAGTCGGCGGCGTCAAAGACGTGAACCTTGTTCGCCGGCGAGGCCGTGCCGACGCCGACCAAACCGGTGGCGCTGATGTCGATCGAGCTCGTCGGCGCGCCCGGACGGATGCGCAGCGGCAGGCGCGAGCCGCCGGTGAGGTCGCGGACGAACCAGTTGGCCTCGTTCGCGCCGATGTCCCACGTCTGCGCCGTGAAGCCGCCGCCGTTGGTCTGCTCCTGGCGGATGGCCGGCGTATCGGTGGCGGTGATGTGGAGGTTCAGCCCCGGGTTGTTGTTGCCGAAGCCGACCTTGCCGCTGGAGGCGACGAAGATCGAGTTCGTCGGCGCCGCGGCCGTGACGGTGAACGGCGTCTTGCTGTTGGTGATGTCGTCGATCGAGAACTTGTTCGCGCCGCCGCTGTTCGAATCGTTCGCGGTCAGCTGCCAGTTCACGTTCGGGAAGCCGGTCGACGTGCTGGTGTCCTGGAACTTGATGCGGGTGTTGTTCTCCTTGAGGCGGATCGTGTCGAAGCCGAACGACTCGTTGACGACGCAGTCGAGGCCGACGCAGAGGCTGCCCTGGATGATCTCGTCGTCCGCGGTGACGACGTCGTTCGGGGCGGGATTCAGCTTGCCCGGGACGGCGTTCGACGACGTGGCCTTCGGAGTCTTCGGGCCGTTGTACGGCGCTTCCACGCTGTCGGTCACGAACGAGCCGTTGTGGATCGAGAACGCGCCGGCCTGCACGACCGGCTCGCCGATCCCCGCCTCCGCTTTGATCTTCGCCACGGCGGCGTCGTCGTCCGCGGCGCGCGCGGCGGCCAGACGCTCCTTCACCTCGGGCGAGATCTTCGGGATGGCGCGCAACTCGAAGAGGTACGTGCCTTCGGCGACGACGCGCGGCGCGAGGTCGGCGGCGCGGAAGCTGGCGCGGTTGCCCTGGAATTCGCGCGTGATGGTGTTGCCGTCGGGCGTGGAGACGATGAGAACGAGGCGGTCGAAGCCGCCCGCCGACTGCCAGTCGACGGATGCGGCGCTGACCGTCATCCGGCCGACCGGGCCGCTGCGTTCATCGGCGATGGATGGGAGTGCAACTAATACGGCGAGAATGAGAGCGGACACAAAACGAACCTTCATTGATTCCTCCTCCTGCGATGGTGGACGGCCATACCCCCTCCGGTACGCCGGCCTGCGGGTTTGTACTGCAGTTGTGAACTGGACGCGGAGCAACATAGGTCCGGAACTCAAAAGAGTCCATACCCCCGCTGCACGAACCAAGATTTTTTTCGGCGGACCCGCGCCTACTCCCACTCGATGGTGCTGGGAGGCTTGGAGGAGATGTCGTAAACCACGCGATTCACGCCGCGCACTTCGTTGACCATGCGCCGGGCGATGCGGTCCATGACCTCGTGAGGCATGCGATACCAGTCCGCGGTCATGAAGTCGGTCGTCGACACGGCGCGCACGGCGACGACGTTCTCGTACGTCCGCTCGTCGCCCATCACGCCGACGCTGCGCACGGGAAGCAGGACGGCGAAGGCCTGCGAGATCTCACGGTAGAGCCCGGCGCGGCGGATCTCGTCGATCACGATCTCGTCGGCGTTCTGCAGGACCTCGACGCGCTCGGCGCTCACCTCGCCGAGGATGCGCACGGCCAGCCCAGGGCCGGGGAAGGGATGCCGCCAGACGAATTCCTCTTCCAGTCCGAGCTCGATGCCGAGGGCGCGCACCTCGTCCTTGAACAGCTCGCGCACCGGCTCGATCAGTTTGAGTCCCATCTTCTCGGGCAATCCGCCGACGTTGTGGTGGGTCTTGATGACGGCGGACGGCCCCTTGATGGAGACGGACTCGATGACGTCGGGGTAGAGCGTGCCCTGCACGAGGTACTCGACGCCCGGCCGTGTCATTCCGAGCGACAGCGAGGAATCCCCTTCGGCGGGGGATCCCTCGCTCCGCTCGGGATGACACCCGAGCTTCTTCGCCTCTTCCTCGAACACGGCGATGAATTCGTTGCCGATGCGCTTGCGCTTGACCTCGGGCTCCTCGATGCCCGCGAGCTTCGCGTAGAAGCGCTCGCGCGCGTCGACGGCAACGAAGTGCAAACCGAGACGGTCGCTGAGGCGCGAGGCGACCTGCACGGCCTCGTTCTTCCGCAGGACGCCGTTGTCGACGAAGATCGCCGTGAGCCGGTCGCCGATGGCCTCGGCCACGAGCAGCGCGGCCACGGTGGAGTCGACGCCGCCGCTGACCGCGGCGATGACCTTCGCGCCGCCGGCGGCCTGGCGGATCTCCTCGACTTTGCGGCGGCGGTAGTCGCCGAGGTCCCACGTCGGCGTGCAGCCGGCGACGTCGAAGAGGAAGTTGCGCAGGATGGCCGTTCCGTGCTCGGTGTGCGTGACCTCGGGATGGAACTGGATTCCGTAGATGCGCCGCTCGCCGTCCTCGAACGCGCCGACCGGCGCGCTGTCGGACTTGGCCGTGGTACGGAAGCCGGGCGGCCCGGCGAAGATGGTGTCGCCATGGCTGGCCCAGACGCGCTGCCGCGCGGGTGTGCCGGCGAAGAGCGGCGACGCGGCGACGACTTCGATCTCGGCGCGCCCGTATTCGCGCTCGCTGGCCGGCTCGACGCGGCCGCCGAGGAAGTAGGCGGTGAGCTGCATGCCGTAGCAGATGCCGAGGATGGGGACGCCGAGCTCGAAGACCTCGCGCGAGCAGTACGGGGCGTTCTCGCCGTAGACGGACTGCGGGCCGCCGGAAAGGACGATGGCCTTCGGCGCGAGCGCGCGGATCTTGTCGATGGAGAGGTCGCAGGGATGGACGACCGAGTAGACCTTCTGCTCGCGAATCCGGCGCGCGATGAGCTGCGTGTACTGCGAGCCGAAGTCGAGAACGAGGACGGTTTGCTCGGGGGTCACTACAGCAGGTTCCGCAGTTCCTTCCCCGGCTTGAAGCGGATGGTGTTGCCGGGCGGGATCTTGACCTCCACGCCGGTCTTGGGATTCCGGCCGATCCCTTTCTTGCGCTGCTTGACCTGGAAGACGCCGAAGCCGCGGAGCTCGATGCGCTGCCCGCGCGCGAGCGCGTTGCGCAGCCCTTCGATGACCGTGTCGACCGCCTGGGCCGCTTTCACGCGCGAAATTTCAGATGTTTCGGCGACCTTGTTGACGATATCGGCTTTGATCATGGTCCGGTCATTATAAGCAATGAGAATCGACCTCTGGCTCAAATACGTCTGCCTCGTCAAGCACCGCGCCGACGCCACGGAGATGTGCAAGGGCGGCCACGTGAAGCTGAACGGCGCGCGCGTCAAGCCCGCCGCGACGGTCCGCGCCGGCGACGTGATCGAGATGTATCTGGGCGAGCGTTTCCGCCGCGTGGTGGTGTCGGTCGTCCCCCAGGCGCAGGCCGCGAAGGAGCTCGCCAGAACGATGTATGTCGACGAGTCGCCGGTGCAGGAGAAGCTGGACGCCGTGACCGCGATCCTCCGCGGCCGCGGCATGGGACGCCCGACGAAGAAAGAACGCCGCGACATCAACCGCTTTGTAAAGTAAAAGTAGCGCCGGCGTCCCGCCGGCCGGAGCGGCGCCGTCCCGGCGCCGGGGCGGGCGGCGGGACGCCGCCCATGCGGCCGGCGAGGACGCCGGCTCTACTTTACGCGTTCACGAAGCGCCGCATGTCGACGTTCAGCATCAGCCCGATGGCGATGAAGAACATCATCGTCGACGAGCCGCCGTACGAGATCAGCGGCAACGGAATGCCGGTCGTCGGCAGGACCCCGATCTGCATCGACACGTTGATCAGCACGTGGAAGACGAAGAACGAGATCAGGCAGATCGCCAGGAACGTGCCGCCGCGGTCGCGGGCGTGCTTGGCGAACGTCAGCGCCTGCACGATCAAAAACAGATAGAGGCCGAGGACGATCGTCACGCCGATGAAGCCCCACTCCTCGCCGAGCACGGCGAAGATGAAGTCGGTGTGCCGCGCGGGGAGGAACTCCAGCTTCGCCTGCGTTCCCTGCTTGAAGCCTTTGCCGTGGATGCCGCCGGAGCCGATGGCGATCTTCGCCTGCGTGACCTGGTAGCCGCGGCCGAGCGGGTCGCGGTCGGGATTGAGGAACGTGACGATGCGGTCCTTCTGGTAGGCCTTGAGCATCGTCCAGCCGAGGGGGATGGCGATCAGCACGACCAGCACGGCCACCACCCAGATCCGCCAGCGGATGCCGCCGAAGTACATCGCCACGGCCACGAGCGGAAAGAACGTCGCCGCGGTGCCGAAGTCCGGCTGCACGATGATCAAGCCGACCGGCACGGCGATGATGGCCATCGCCTGCACGAAGAGCCTGAGGTTCAGGTAGGCGACGTCGTGGCGGTCGAAGAACTTTGCCAGCATCAACGCCGTGAAGATCTTCATGAACTCCGACGGCTGGAACTGAAAGCCGCCGATGTGGATCCACGACTTCACGTTCGCCGTCAGCTTTCCCCAGGCCAGAAGATAGATGAGCAGCACGATGCCGATGCCATAGAGGATCGGGGCGACGTCGAAGAGGACGTGGTAGTCGACGAAGAGGAAGACGCACATCAGGCCGAGGCCGATGGCCATCCAGAGGATCTGCTTGTGCACGATGCCGAGGCCGGGATCGTTGAAGTACGTGGCGCTGTAGATCAGCGTCACGCCGATGGCCGACAGCAGCAGCGCCGTGCCGAGGAAGTTCAGATCCGGAAACGAGAACGTGCGGGTACGGGGCATGTCAATGACCGAGGTTCGCGTCGGCCGGCTGCGCTTCCTGCTTCGGCTCCTGGCCCGGCACGGGGATCTGTCCTTTCTTGATCATCTCGAGCAGCGCGGGATTCGTGAGGTCGAGATGCGCGGCCACTTCCTGGCTGAAGGCCGACTGGTAGAGCAGCTTGGCCAGCGGCGCCGCGTCGGTGCCGCCGTGCGCGCCGGCGTGCTCGACGAAGACGACGACGACCATCTGCGGGTTGCCGCTCGGCGCGTACGAGGCAAACCAGGCGTGGTCGCGGCTCATGAACGGCAGCCCGGCCGTGCTGAACCAGCCGCTCTGGGCGATGACCTGCACGGTGCCGGTCTTGCCGGCGATGTCGAGGCCGTTGATGCGCGCGTTGCCGCCGGTGCCGCCTTCTTCGTTGACGACTTTCCAGAGGCCGGCCTGCACGTGCTCGAGCGCGTCCTTCGACAGCTTCTCCTGCCGCAGCGCCTGCGAGGCCACTTTGTAGCGCTGCACGCTGCCGTCCGGATTCACGTGCTCGACCATCTTCACGACGTGCGGCCGGTAGATCGTGCCGCCGTTGGAGATCGCCGCCATCATCACCGCCACCTGCAGCGGCGTGACGATGAGCGGGCCCTGGCCGATGCCGACGGAGATCGTCTCCGACGGATACCACTTGCGGTGCTGCTTCTGCTCGGCCCACTGCGTCGACGGGACGACGCCGGCCTTCTCGCCGTCGAGGTCGATCTGCGTGATCGCGCCGAAGCCGAGGGCCTTGGCGTGCTCGGCGATCTTGTCGACGCCGAGGCGCGCCGCGGTGTTGTAGAAGAAGATGTCGCACGACTGCTTGAGCGCCTTCTCCACGTTCACCACGCCGTGGCCGTTCTTCTGCCAGCAGCGGAAGCGCCGGCCGAAGAAGACGCCGCTGCCGCCGCAGTCGAACGTCGTGCCCGGGCCGATGGCGCCTTCGGCGAGGCCCGCCGCCGCCATCACGGTCTTGAAGACGGAGCCGGGCGAGTAGAGGCCCTGGATGGCCCGATTGAGCTCGATCTTGAAGGGGTTCGAGACGATGGTCTTCCACACCTCGGGGGTGAAGCGCTTCGAGTAGACGTTCGGGTTGAACGTCGGCGAGGAGACCATGGCCAGGACCTCGCCGTTGCGCGGATCGAGAGCGACCGCGGAGCCGACGAACTCGTTCTCGGCGAAGTACTGCTCGGCGCGGCGCTGCAGATCGAAGTCGATCGTCAGATAGAGGTTGTCGCCGGCCTGCGGGTTCTTGCGCGCCGGGCGGTACTCGGCGAGACGGCGGCCGTGGCTGTCGTACTCCCAATACTGCGCGCCGTCCTTGCCGCGCAGGTACTGGTCGTACATCAGCTCCACGCCGCGCTTGCCGATGAGGTCGCCCTGCCGCAGGTCCTTGCGCGTGCCGAGCTCTTTCTCCGAGACCTCGCCGATGAAGCCGAGGATGTGCGCGGCCATCGTGCCGTAGGGGTAGTTGCGGCGCTGCACCGGCTCGACGTTGAGCTCGGGAAACATGACCGCCTGTGCCTGGATCATCGCCACCTGCGGCATGCTCAGGTCTTCGGTGATGACGAAGGGCTGCGCGAGCGGGACGATTTTCGACTTCTCGAAGCGCGCCTCGATGTCCTGCGGCGTCATGCCGAGGACTTGGGAGAGAAAGGCGATGAGCTTCGGCCGGTGGCTCTTGTCGGCCTTGACGAGCGGCCGCAGGACGACGCGGTCGAGCTGCAGCGAGTAGGCGGCCTGGTTGTCGGCGATGACCTTCTGCCCGGTGCGGTCGAGGATCAGCCCCCGCTTGGCCGGCGTGACGATCTCGCGCAGCGCGTTCGCCTCGGAGAGCCCGCGGTACTTCTCCGCCTGCACGCCCTGGACGAACCAGAACGAGCCGGCCAGGAAGACGAAGACGGCGACGATCGACCACAGCAGAGCATTGATGCGGAAGGTGAGAAATTTCTGGTCGTCACGATAGACGCGCATGGTTTACCAGCCGGCGGGGCGACGCGTGGCCTCGATCGGCTCCTCTCGAAGGAACAGCGTCAACAACTGATAGACCAACATCCCAAATAGACAGGTGAAGATCGTCTTCACCACCATCCCCTGCTCGAACATCTCGATCTTCTGCTTGAGGAGGATGTTGACGAGCACGTAGATCACCAGCTCGTTCACGATCACCGCGCCGACGAGGCAGGCGCCGAACGCCAGCGTGCCGCGGAGCACGAGGCGCGAGTTGATGTAGGCGACGGCGTACGCGCAGACGGTGAGGGCGAAGGCGTGCAGCCCGAAGATCGCGCCGGAGTAGGCGTCCTGCACGAGGCCGGCGATGACGCCGGCGACGATCGCGCCGAAGATGTTGCCGCCCATCGAGTAGTAGACGATCAGGATCACGTACGGGTTGAAAAAGGCCAGGGCGTTCGGAAAGAAGCTGTCGAGCAGCGAGTGCAGGGTGAGGGCGATGAGCAGGCCGACGAGGAAGCGGAGCCACCTCACGGCGCGTACCTCACCACGTCGTGCGGGATCTTGCGCGTGTGCAGGACGATGACCTCCTCGATGGAGCCGAAGTCGACGGACGGCTTCATGACGATGCTCTTGAAGAGGTCCGCCCCCTTGTCGGCCTTCACCACGTTGCCGACCGGGATGCCTTTCGGATAGATGCCGTCGATGCCGGCGGTGAGGACGGCGTCGCCCGGCGCGACGTCGGCGAGCGACGGGATGTCGTAGAGCTGCGCGCCGCTGCCGCCGTCGCCGCGGAGGACGCCCTGGCGCCGCGTCCGCTCCAGGAGCACGCCGACGGCGGAGTTGCCGTCGGTGACGAGCTGCACCTTCGACATGTCCTTCGTGGTCAGGACGACGCGGCCGATCAGGCCGCTGGCGTTGACGACGGCGTCGTTGACGTCGATGCCGGCGGCCGAGCCGCGGTCGAGGACCATCGACTTGAAGCGCCCCGAGGTGTCGAGCATCAGGACGTGGGCGAGCGTCGACGGCGTGGAGAGCTGCTCGGAGTAGTCCATCAGCGCGCGCAGCCGCTTCAGATCGCCCTCCGACTGCCGGAGCTGCAGGTTCTCGGTGGTGAGCTGCGCGACCTTGCGGTGGAGCTCGAGGTTCTCGTTCACGGCGTGGCGCATGTCGAGGTAGCCGTGGTAGCCGTCGGAGGCGCTTTGCCCGAGCCAGTTCACGAGCTTGGGCACGGGCGAGAAGAGGGTCATGACGGTGCGCTCGAACATCGTGCGGGTCTCGCCGATGTAGCGCGTACGGCTGCTCAAGCTCATCAGGATGAAGAGCAGGCCAAGAACGACGATGAAGAGAAGCGTCGGTCGGCGCGGGACTACGTCGGCGGATACAGCCATGTTTTACGGCACGCTACTCAGCAGATTTTCTGCCAGCACGGCTATTCGATCGAAATCTTCCGCAGCAAATTGAAGTCGGTGAGCATCTGCCCGGTGCCGAGCGCGACGCACGCCAGCGGATCCTCGGCCAGCGTCACCGGCAGCCCGGTCTCCTCGCGCAGGCGCTTGTCGAGGTTCTTCAGCATCGATCCGCCGCCGGCGATGATGATGCCCTTGTCCATGATGTCGGCGGAGAGCTCGGGCGGCGTCCGCTCGAGAGCCACGCGCACGGCCTCGACGATCGTGGCCACGGTCTCGGAGAGGGCCTCGCGGATCTCCTCGTCCGAGACGACCAGGGTCTTCGGCACGCCCTCGACGAGGTCGCGCCCCTTGATCTCCATCGTCATCTCCTCGTCGAGGGGGAAGGCCGAGCCGATCTCGATCTTGATCTGCTCGGCGGTGCGCTCGCCGATGAGGAGGTTGTACTTGCGCTTGATGTACTGAATGATCGCGTCGTCCATCTCGTTGCCGGCCACGCGCACGGAGCGCGAGTAGACGATGCCGGCGAGGGAGATGACGGCGACGTCGGTCGTGCCGCCGCCGATGTCGACGATCATGTTGCCGGTGGGGTCGGTGATCGGCAGCCCCGCCCCGATGGCCGCGGCCATCGCCTGCTCGATGAGATAGACCTCGGTGGCGCCGGCGCGGAGGGCGGAGTCGCGCACGGCCCGCTTCTCGACCTGGGTGATCTCGGAGGGGACGGAGATGACGATGCGCGGCTTCACCAAGTAGCTGCGCCCGTGCGCCTTCTTGATGAAGTAGCTGATCATCTTCTCCGTCACTTCGAAGTCGGCGATGACGCCGTCCTTCATCGGACGGATGGCGACGATGTTGCCCGGCGTGCGGCCGAGCATCTCCTTCGCTTCCTTGCCGACCGCCTCGACGTTGTTGTTGATCTTGTTGACCGCGACGATGGACGGCTCGCGGACGACGATGCCTTTGTTCTTGGCGTAGACGAGCGTGTTCGCTGTCCCGAGATCGATCGCCAGATCGTTCGAGAACATCGAGAGGAGGGACTTGACTGCCATTCGTTACGTCGTTCCTTTTTCGTGATTCGCGCGGGTGCCGCGCTTGCGCCGGTGCAAACTAGAAACCAGACTCGGTTTCATTCTTCCACGAGCACCGTCTCCGACGCCACGCTCTGCTTGCCCGCGGCGTTGATCGCCTTCACCACCACCACGTTCCGCCCGACCTTGTTGAAGCTGACGAGCTTCTTGAAATGGCCGTTCGGCTCGACGTCCACCTCCTCGTCGTTGATCAGCACCGTCGCCCCCGGCTCGGTGTTCCCCTCGATCATGTAGAACGGTCCGCCGATCGGGTAGGGGCGCTTGAGCGTCAGCGGCGGCGGCGGCGCCTGCGAGCTCGCCGCGGTGCCGGTCTCCCGGCCGGTGCCGGTGGCGCGGAAGCGGCGGAACGCCGAGAACGGGCCGGGGTCGCCGTCCGCGCCGATCGACGCGACGCGCCAGTAAAACGCTCCTTCGCCCGTCAGCCTCGCCGTCGCCGTCGTCTTCTGCCGCCTCGAGTTGATCTCCAGCGCGGCGAAGAGGCGCGAGCGCGAGACCTGCAGGATGTATCCGGTCGCGCCCGGCACGGCCTCCCACGCGAAGTCGACTTTCGTCTCGCCCGCCGAGAAGATCTGGTTGTCCCCCGGCGTGCCGAGGATGGGCGGCGGCGAGACTTTCTTGACCGGCGAGAGCGCCGCGTCCGGCCCGGCCACGAGTTTCTCGCCGCTGGCCAGCTTCACCGCTTCGCCGCCCGCGGTCGAGGTGACGGAGGCGGTGCCCTTCGTGGCGACGACGGCGGTGGCCTGGTTCTGCTCGACGCCGACCTGCGTCTGCGACTCGGAGTCGACGACGATCTGCGTCACCGGCGTGCGCACGGTCGAGGCGTCGTCCGTCGTCGCCACCTCGACGGAGCCGACCTTCATCTGCACGGAGTTGCTCTTCTTCGACGTGGCGGGGTTGAACTGCGCGTAGATCTCCAGGAGCGCGTTCGGGCCGACGGTGTAGCGGGAAAGGTTCGAGAAGATGAGCTCGGCCGAGGACTTGTCCGAAGTCTTGACCCAGTCGCCATTGAAGAGTGCGGTGCGCGGCTCGGCCCGCTTCCAGTCGGACGTCGACGACTTTTGATACTGCACGTCGCCCTCGATGGTGATGAACTGCGCGTCGCTCTCGCGCTCGCCGCCGCCGCTCAGCGCGGAGCGGCTGATGGTCTGCGACTCGACGGCAGCGCTCTGCGCGTCGGCGAAGCGGCCGTTGCCGAGGAGGGTATTGGCCTCGTCGAGGCGCTTCTGGGCGCGGTCGAACTCGCTGCGGTGGCTGGCGAAGTCCTTCGACGCGGCCAACGAGTTGAGCGCTTCGCGCGCATCGGCGATGGCAGCCTCGGCCGTGGTTCTGGGATTTCCCTTCTGATGGCTCCAGTACCACCAGCCGGCGCCGCCGAGGATCAGGAGGAGGATGACCAGGCCGATCTGCTTGAGCCGCTCGATCGAAATCAGGTACCAATCGATGTCGGCGCCGGCGACTTTCTTCTTCTTGGCCATCGCGGACGGATCGCGACTTTATAGCACGCATTTGCGCAGGCGGGACGGGAATAGGTAAACTGCCGCGTTTTTTACGGATCTCGCGTCCGCACCGTAGCTTCCACGCAGTGGACGCGCTCCAATCTCAAACGACAACAGAGGTTTGACTCCCGATGCTCAAGTTAATGCGCGACAGCTTTCAGCAGCTCAAGTGGATTTTGATCGCCATCGTCGTGGCGTTCGTGGTCCTCATCTTCGTCGACTGGGGCGCCGGCGGCGCCGGCGGCAGCGTCGACGATCGCTCCTATGTCGCGCGCGTGAATGGGGAGACGATCTCGTCGCGCGAGTACGAACGGGCGATGTACTACACGCAGAAGCAGTACGAGCAGATGTACCGCCAGGCGCTCACTCCCGAGGCCATCAACGCGCTCGGACTGCCGAAGCAGGTGCTCGACAGCCTGGTCGACCAGCACCTCCTCCTGCAGGAAGCGTCGCGTCTCCATCTCACCGCCACGCCTGAGGAGATCCGCAAGAAGATCCTGGAGATCCCGACGCTGAATCCCGACGGTAAGTTCGTCGGCGACGAGCTCTATGCGCGCTACGTCACCGGCGCGATGGGCTTCTCCTCGCCGGCGGAGTTCGAGGACGAGCTGGCGCGCGAGATCACGATCGAGAAGATGGAGAGCGCGCTGCAGAACTCGGTGATCGTCGCGCCAAAGGCCGCGCAGGCGGAGTACCGCCGCACGACGGAGAACGCCAAGATCCGCTACGTGCTCTATCCGGCCAGCCGCGAGTCGGCGCTCGTCAGCGTGACGCCGCAGGAAGTCGAGCAGTTCTACAAGGCCAACCAGTCGAAGTACATGCACGGCGAGCAGCGCGCCATCAAGTACCTGATCGCCGACTTCGCCCGCATCCGCTCGCAGATCAATCCGACGGACGCGGAGCTGCAGAAGCGCTACGCGGCCACGAAGGACCAGTTCAAGCACGCCGCGCAGGCGCACATCCTCCACATCCTGATCAAGGTCGATCCGTCGGCGACGCCGCAGCAGGACGCCGAGGCCAAGGCGAAGGCCGACAACATCGTCAAGCAGCTCCGCGGCGGCGCCGACTTCGCGGCGCTGGCGCGCGCGAACTCGGGCGACCCGTCGTCGGCGCCTAAGGGCGGCGACATGGGCTTCGTCGATCAGGGCTCGACGGTCGAGCCGTTCGACAAGGCCGCGTTCTCGATCCCGCCGAACACGATCTCCGATCCGATCCGCTCGAAGGAGTTCGGCTACCACATCATCAAGGTGCTGGAGCGCCGCCCCGCCGGCTACAACTCGTTCGAGGAAGTAAAGGCCTCGCTGGCGCAGCAGGTGGCCGACGAGCGCTCGCGCGACATCGCCCGCGACGAGGTCGCGCGGCTGCTGCAGCGCATCAAGGCGAACAAGCCGAAGACGCCGCAGGAGTTCACGGCGCTGGCGAACGACAAGGTGAGCGCGAACGACACGCAGTGGTTCGGCAAGGCGGACGCGATCCCCGGCCTCGGCAACAACGCGCCGCTGTCGACGTGGGCGTTCTCGGCGAAGCAGGGCGACGTCGGCGACGCGATCATCGCCACGCAGCGCGGCCCGGCGATCCCGTATCTCTACGGCGTCCGCCCCGCGGGCGTGAGCTCGCTCGACGAGATCCGCGGCCGCGTGGAAGCGGACGCGCGCATGGAGAAGGCCCGCCAGGCGGCGAAGACGGCGCTGGCGAAGGCGCTGCCGGCCGCGAACGCGGACGAGGTGGCGAAGAAGGTGGGCCTCACCGCCGCCGACACGACGGTGACGCGCCTCGGCTACATCACCGGTTTCTCGGGCGACACGGCGCCGCTCGTCGACGCGGCGTTCAAGACTCCGCTCGGCCAGCTGACCGGGCCGATCGTCGTCGACGCCGGCGCGGTCGTGCTGCAGGTGACGGAGCAGAAGAAGGTCGACGCCAAGGACATGGCCGAGCACGGGACGGCGTACGCCGACGTGATGCGCCAGCAGGAAGCGCGCACGCTCCGCTCGGCGCTGCTGCTGCGCCTCCGCAAAGGCGCGAAGATCGACGTGAACCAGAAGTATCTGAACCAGCGGACGCAGGGCGCGAGCGACCAGCAGCAGAGCTGATGTCCGAGATCCTGCCGAAGTGGAACGAGCCGGCCATCCGCGTGCTGATGATGCCGCGGGACACGAACGCGCACGGCACGATCTTCGGCGGGGTGATCCTGTCGTACATCGACCAGGCCGGCGCGATCGAAGCGCGCCGGCAAGGACTGCAGTTCATGGTGACGGTGTCGATGGACCGGGTGGTGTTCCACGAGCCGGTGTACGTGGGCGACCTGGTGAGCTTCTGGACGGAGACGCTGCGCATCGGCACGACGTCGATCACGACGAAGGTGACGGTGGAGGCGATCCGCACCGGCAACAGCGTCCGCCGCGTGACGGTCACTGAAGCGCAGGTGGTGTACGTGAACGTGGGCGAGGACCGGAAGCCGAAGCCAATCCAAGCGGCGGAGTCGTGAGTCCGGTGTAATCTCTTCCCCAAAGGAGAGAGTCCAATGCCTCAACGCGCCGGGTCTTTGTCGCTCGTGTGTCTGCTCCTCTTTGCGGTCCCCGTCCTCGCCGACGACTTCGACATGAAGTGCCATCCGTTCGCGTCCATCGAAGTCAAGCGGCCGATCGACTCCAAGTGCGGCCCGACGGGCGACGCCGGCGCGAAAGATGCCCTGGCGCTGCAGGACGAGGCGAAGGACAATTTCTGCGCGAGCGGGAAGCCGAAGGAGCTGACCTTCGCCGACTATCCCAAGATGCAGGCCGCCGCGCAGAAGGCCCTCGGCGGCGCGAACTACAAGCCGCCCACGAGCCGCGCGGCCCTGAAGAAGCTCGGCGAGGGGAAACTCGTGCGCCTGGTCGCCTACGTCGACCGGGCCCGTTACTCCGACGTCGAGAAGGGCGAGAGCGTCAATTGCAACCTCGGCGGCGACTCCGATAACGACGTGCACATCCCGCTGCTGGCCAAGCCCGGCCAGGACGAGTGCACCAGCGTCACCGCCGAGGTCAGCCCGCACTATCGCCCCGATGCCTGGACGCCGGAGAACCTCAATAAACAGACGATGCCGGTGCGCATCACCGGGCAGCTCGCCTTCGACGCCGAGCACAAGCCGTGTACGAAGACGAAGGTCGAGGAGCCGAAGCGGCAGTCGGTGTGGGAGATCCACCCCGTGTACAAGATCGAAACGTGCACCGCGAAGAGCGCCGCCGACTGCGTGGCCGGCGACGACAGTGTGTGGGCCGTGTTGCAGTGAAAAGGGTCATCATCATCGCCGGGCCGAACGGCGCCGGGAAGACGACGTTTGCGCGGGAGTTTTTGCCGAACGAGGCGGCCTTGCCGGTGTTCATCAACGCCGACTTGATCGCCGCCGGGCTATCCCCTTCGACGTCGAAGCCGCCGCCATCCGCGCCGGCCGGATCATGCTCGAAGAGATCGACGCGTTCGCGGCTTTCTGGAACTCTATCGGCATAGAGTTGATGATTGGCAGTGGGTCGACAACAGCGGACCGAGAGCTCGGCGGCTGAAGGAAGGATCGAACGGATGAGCACGAAACTCGATATCGAAGTGCCTGAAGATCTTCGCTCGCATCTGGCCGATCCCGACATGCAGGCCGTTCCTCGCGCCCTCCTCCGCGCCGCCCGCCGCGCCCGGGAGATCGCGCGGCAGACGAACACGCCGCTGATCATCGAGCGCGACGGGAAGATCGTCGAGGAGTGGGTCACCGACGTCGACGACCAGTAACCTGCACGTAGACGAGCCTCCCTCCTTGGCCGTAGTACCGGGCAACACCGTGAAGATGCTCGTCCGGGCCGCCCTCCTCTTCGTCTGCATCCACGCGGCGGCGGCGGACGGACCGTATTCGTTCATCAAACAGCTCGGTGGGCCGGGGCGGCAGTTGGTCTACGCCGTCGATGTCGATCGTGATGGGAACATTGCCATCGCCGGTGCGCTCGAAGGCTCTGCCGACTTCGGCGGCGGCCCGCTCACCTCCGCCGGCCACGCCGACATGTTCGTGGCGAAGTTCAATGCGCGCGGCGAACATCTCTGGAGCAAGCGCTTCGGATCTCGCGACTACGAAGTTTTCGTCCAAGTTCGCTTCGACAGCCAGGGCAACCTCGTTCTGGCGGGCGTCGCGGAGGGCGCCGTCGACTTCGGCGGCGGCATCCTTTCTCCCGACGATCCTTACGACATCTGTCTCGTGAAATTTGGGCCGGACGGCTCTCACCTATGGTCGAGGCGAATCGGCTCGAAGGGATCGCAGAGCGTGGGCGGAATGGCTCTCGACGGGAGCGACAATATCGTCCTCGCCGGCACCTACAGCGGCGTTCTCGACTTCGGCCTCGGGCCGCTGCCGCCCGGCAACTTCGGCAGCATCTATCTGGCGAAGCTGACCTCGTCCGGCATGCCGGTCTTCAGCAGGGCCTTCAGCTCGGTGACGGGAACCGATGCGCAAGCGACCCGGGTGGCAGTCTCTCCCGCCGGCAGGATCGCCATGAGCGGCCCGTTCCTCGGCAAGCTCGACATCGGCGGCCACGTGCTCACCGCACCGGCACCGTATGGCTTCGACTCGTACGTCGCCGAATTCGAGGCGGACGGCACGCCCTCGTGGGCACAGGCCTATGAGATCGTGCAGCCGGCGCTCGCATTTGCTTCGGGCGACGATCTCGTCATGTCGGCGGGGACGGCGATTCTCCAGTCGGTGACCATCGGAAGCGACGTGTTCAGCGGGCAGGGAGTGGTGATGGCCCGGTTCGACACCGCAGGATCGCCGCGTTGGGCGAGATTTTTCCCAGGGGGCTTCGGCAACGCCAGCGGCAGCACTCCGCTGATGGTCGACGCGGCCGGCGGGATCACCTGGCTCGGCACCGGCAGCAGCGGCGACCTCGGCAACGGGCCGCTGCCGATGCACAAGGACGATTACGACATCGTCATCGCGCGTCTGGACAGCGAAGCGCGCTTGATCTCCGCGACCGTGCATGGCGACAAGCGGCCGCAGTTCCTCGCCAGCGTCGCGCGCGGGCCCGCGGGTGAGATCGTCGTGGCCGGCAGCTTTAGCGGTGCGATCGCCTTTGGCGATGTCACGCTCTACGACTCCGACGGCAGCGGCCTGACCGAAGGAAGCGAGCAAACCGAGGAAGACATGTTCCTCGTCGGAATCAAAGGACCAGCGCCGCGCCGGCGATCGTCGCGGCCTTCGTCGTAACCCGCTACTTCTTCCGCGCCGCGCGCATCCGCTCCAGGCGCGCCTTGATCTCCGCCTCCGCCCCCGCCTCCTTCGGCTCGTAGAACCGCCGCCCGGCCAGCGCCTCCGGCAGGCACTCCATCGCCGCGGTCTGCTCCTGGAAGTCGTGCGCGTACTCGTAGCCGCGGCCGTAGCCGAGGTCCTTCATCAGGCGCGTCGGGGCGTTGCGGATGTGGAGCGGGACCGGCGGGTTGTCGCCCTGGCGGACTTCGCGTACCGCTTCGCCGTAGCCGGCGTACACCGCGTTCGACTTCGGCGCCGCGGCCAAATACGTCGCCAGCTGCGCGAGCGCTACGCCCGCCTCGGGCATGCCGAGGAAGTGCACCGTCTGCTGCACGGCAATTGCGAAGATCAGCGCCTGCGGGTCGGCGTTGCCGATGTCCTCCGACGCCGCGCGCACCAGGCGGCGCGCGATGTAGAGCGGGTCTTCGCCCCCTTCGAGCATCCGCACCAGCCAGTACACGCTCGCGTCGGCGTCGCCGTTGCGCAGCGACTTGTGCAGCGCGGAGATGATGTTGTAGTGCTCCTCGCCGCCCTTGTCGTACATCAGCGAGCGGCGCTGCAGGATCGCCGTCGCCTTCTTCGCATCGATCGGGCTTTCGTTCGCCGACGCCGTCTCCACCACGAGCTGCAGCGAGTTCAGCGCCTGCCGCGCGTCGCCGGCCGACGTCGCGGCGATGAAGTCGAGCGCGTCGTCGGTCAGCTCGATCGCGTACTTGCGCACCGACGGGTCGGCCACGGCGCGGCGCAGGATCGTCAGCACCTCCGCGCGATCGAGCTGCGGAATCACGACTACTTTGCAGCGCGACAGCAGCGCCGAGTTCACCTCGAACGACGGGTTCTCCGTCGTGGCGCCGATCAGCACGATGTCGCCGGCCTCTACGTACGGCAGGAACGCGTCCTGCTGCGCCTTGTTGAAGCGGTGGATCTCGTCGATGAAGACGATCGTCTTGGCGCCGCGCGAGCCGCGCGCCTTGCGCGCCTCTTCCATCAGCGCCTTGATGTCCTTGATCCCCGTGCTCGTCGCCGAGAACTGGACGAAGCGCGCGCGCGTCGACTTGGCGATGATCCGCGCCAGCGTCGTCTTTCCGGAGCCGGGCGGCCCCCAGAAGATCATCGAGGGGATGCGGTCGCTCTCGATGGCGTTGCGGAGGAAGCGGCCCTCGTCGAGGAGGTCGTGCAACCCCACGACGTCGGCGAGCGACGCGGGGCGGAGGCGCTCCGGGAGGGGAGCGTCGGGCGGGGCTTTGGGTTCGTATTCTGGGAAGAGGGACATGAGATGTTAAGAATTGCGAATACCGAATTCCGAATTGAGAATGAAGAATTGCTTCGTCTTAACTCTTAATTCTCAATTCGGAATTCGGTATTCGCAATTCAACAGAGCAACGAAAAGTCCAGGTTCCCGCCCGACACCACAATCGCAACGCGCCCTTTTACGCGCAACGCACCCGACATCACTGCTGCAATCCCAAGCGCTCCCGTCGGCTCGATCACCAGCTTCGTGCGGTACATCGCGTACTTCGTCGCCTCCAGCAGCACGTCGTCGTCGACGCTGACCACGTCGCGCACGCGCTCGCGGATGATCGCGAAGTTCCGCTCGCCGATGGCCAGCGTGCGCGCGCCGTCGGCGATCGTCTTCGGCGGGTCGATCGTCACGATGTGACCGCTGCGGAACGACTGCTCGCCGTCGTTGCCGGCGCGCGGCTCGACGCCGTACACATCGACGTTCTTCAGCGACGTCGCGGCGAGCGCGGTGCCGGACAGCAGCCCGCCGCCGCCGAGGGGGACGACGATCGCGTCGACCTCCGGCCACTCCTCGACGATCTCCAGGCCGACCGTGCCGGCGCCGGCGATGATCCGCTCGTCGTCGAATGGCGGGATGACCGCGGCGCCGGTGCGCTCGGCGATCTCGCGCGCCACGGTGTCGCGCGTGGCCGCGGTGACGCCGCCCTGCACGACGCTCGCGCCGTACGCTTGGGTCGCCGCCACTTTCGACGCCACGGAGTTCTCCGGCATCACGATCGTAGCCTGAATCCCGAGAGTTTTTGCGGCCAGCGCAACGCCCTGGGCGTGGTTGCCCGAGGAGAAGGCGACGACGCCGCGCCGCCGCTCATCCTCGGATAATTGCAGCAGCGCGTTCATGGCGCCGCGCACCTTGAACGACCCGGCGCGCTGCAGGTTCTCGCATTTGAGGCGGACCTCGGCGCCGGCTCTTTCCGAAATCGAGCGGCTGGGGAGGAGCGGGGTGCGGTGGATGTACGGCCCGACGCGCGTGGCGGCGGCGCGAACGTCGGCGATGCCGAGGGCCGTGCCGCTGTTTGTAGAACTCACCCGCGTTAGTATAAACTCGCACGAAACAAAGTGGATCGGCGTCTCCAGACGCACCGATCGTCAGTGACCGGACACGTCATCTCGGGGTTGGAGGTTGGGGTTATGTGGAGATGGGTTACCCGCTGCGTGGTTCTCACCGTACTGGCGATGCTGCTCACATCCTCGGCGTTCGCTCAGGATTTCGCAGCGCTCGACTTCCCCAATCCCGCCGTCACCCAATCGGGCGTCGTCCTGGTCAAGGGTTGGGTCCTTAATCCTCTGGCGGTCAGCAAGATCGACCTCTACGTCGACGACCAGTTCCAGCAGAGCGCGGTCAAGAACCTGCCGCGCATCGACGTCATCGAGGCCTACCCGAACTACCCCGGCATCCAGAACATCGCCCCCGGCTTCGAGACCGGCTTCCTCGCCAGCCGCTTCTCCAACGGCCCGCACACGGTCTTCGTGAAGGTGACGCTGTCGGATAACTCGTCGTTCGAGCTCGGGCGGCGGACGATCACGATCGACAACACCATCAACCAGGCGCCGTTCGGCTCCGTCGACATCCCCGACGTCGGCGGCGGCATCTACAACGCGGCCGGCTCGTTCCCCATCGTCGGCTGGGCGCTCGACTCCGACGGCATCGCCCGCGTCGACGTCTATGTCGACGGCGGCATCATGCAGTCGGCGATGTACGGCGACGCGCGTCCCGACGTCGGCAACACCTTCCCCGACTTCCCCTCGGCGCTGTTCAGCGGCTACATCGCGAACATCGACACGACACGTATCCAGAACGGCGTGCACCTGCTCGACGTCCGCGCGATCGACCGCCTCGGCATGTCGCGCTCGATCGGCACGCGCCAGGTGCAGGTCTTCAACGACAACCAGAACCTCAAGCCGTTCGGCTACCTCGACGAGCCGAAGCGCGACGCGGTGCTATACGGCACTCGCTGCGGCACGGTGCCGATCGTCTCGCCGGCGGTGAACCCGCAGTCGCACATCACGCCGGTGCGCGGATGGGCGCTCGACCTCGGCACGCGCTCGGACCTCGGCCGCGTCTCGTACGTCGAGCTGCTGATCGACGGCGTGCGCTGGTACTCGACCGACGACTGCGCGTTCTCCGCCGCCTTCAGCACGTACACGAACTGCTACGGCCTGACGCGCTTCGACGTGGAGCGCTTCTACCCGAACTATCCCGACGCGCCGCGCGCCGGATTCCTGTTCACGATGGACGTCGGCGCGCTGCTGGCCCTCGGCGTGCGCCCCGGCAACCACGTGCTGAAGGTGCGCGTGGGCGATCAGGAGGGGACGTTCTCGGAGCTGCCGAGCCGCGACGGGATCCCGGTGTTCTTCGAGTGCGCCGAGGACCGCGTGGCCACGGCCATCGGCTTCATCGACGTGCCGCGGTCGTTCGATTACGTGACCGGCAACGTGACGTTCCAGGGATGGGCGGTGAACGAGCAGGGGACGGTCTCGCAGGTCGAGATCCTCGTCGACGGCAACTTCATCGGCCCGGCCGCGTACGGCTTCCGCCGCCCCGACGTGCAGGAGCAGTATCCGTTCATCGCGAACAGCCTGAACTCCGGCTGGCAGTTCACGATGGATACGACGAAGCTCAGCAACGCGCGGCACCGGCTGACGGTGCGCGTGCTGAACTCCCTCGGCCTGCGGACGGAGATCGGCTCGGTCGACTTCTACGTGCAGAATTTGTCGCCGATACCGTAGCCGGAGCGCCGTCGTCTCGACGGCCGGCATGGCGAGCGTCCCGCTCGCGCGGCGGCGAGACGCCGCTTGGCCAGCCGGCGCGGACGCCGGCGCTCCGATCCGACGTGCAGGAACAGTATCCGTTCATCGCGAACAGTCTGAACTC
>Ga0070717_10000238_pt1 | contig 37979 bp, 39 predicted proteins | sample LARL113metaG_FD_71366 | JGI IMG/M metagenome (GOLD analysis project Ga0070717, IMG submission 71366) | Corn, switchgrass and miscanthus rhizosphere microbial communities from Kellogg Biological Station, Michigan, USA - LAR L11-3 metaG | ecosystem: Host-associated > Plants > Roots > Rhizosphere ...
AAACCACATTCACGGAAAGGCCGCCATGCAGGATCGACACCGGCAGCAACCGCACCATGCCGCCGATCACCACCGTTCCAGTGCGTTCATTCACCACCACCCGCGCCCGTGGATATACCTCAATTTCGACCGCCTCCACCGCATCCAGCAGCGCCGCCCGATCCTCATCGGCCCCGGGAACAATCTCCACCCGCCGGCTGTCGAGTGCATGCGCCCGCCCCGGCCCGAGGCTGGCGTTGATGGCCCCCGCCATCCGCTCGGCGGTGTGAAAATCGGCGTCGTTCAACACCACGTCCACCGTCGGCATTTGTTTGAGATCGAAGGGCACTGGCCGCTCCACGATGCCGCCTCCGGGAACCCTCGCGGTGGTGGGATGATTCATCTGCTTTCCGTTTCCATTGGCGGCGGCGAGATATCCGCCCAGCACCAGCGCTCCCTGCGCCTGCGCATAGATCTGCCCGTCGGGCCCGTAGAGCGGAGTCATGAGCAGAATCCCACCCTCCAGCGAGCGCGCGTCTCCAGCGGATGAAACGGTAATATCCACGCGATATCCCGGCCGGCTGAACGGCGGCAACGTGGCCGCCACAAACACCGCGGCCATGTTCTTCACCTGCATATTGCTGGCTGAGTTCGATCCGGTTTGCGGCACCGTGATGCCCATGCGCTGCAACGCCGAGATCAAGGTCTGCGCGGGGAATACCGTCTGCGAGCTGTCGCCGGTTCCACGCAGCCCGACCACCAGGCCGTAGCCGACGAGTTGGTTGTCGCGAATGCCCTCGATGGTGGCCACGTCCTTGATGCGCGCCCGCTGCGGTGCGGGCTCACAATGAACCACCAGGCTCGCCAGCATCAGCGCGGCGGCAAGCACCAGCCAGCGACTCAAGCCGATGTCTGACCGCTCGATATGCGCATTCCGACCTGGTTCCAGCACTCGCATTTCTATTCCGTGTTTCCTGATCCCGGTTAGAACACCAGCAATCGCTCCAGAAACCGCACCAGCGGGTTCTGCCGGTAAGTAGAGTCGTTCACGATTCCCTTGCCCGTCACCTCCAGCTCGAGATCGGTCATGGCGGTCGACAGAATCTGATTCTGGGAACTGACGTCTTCCGGCCGCACCAGCCCGCGCAGCCTGATCAGCTGCGTCTGCTGCGAAAACGTAAGCTGCCGCGTGGCCTGGACCACCAGCATGCCATTCGGCAGCACATCCACCACCTCCGCGCCGAACGTGGTCACCAGGCTGGAATTGGTCGTGCTCTGACCCTGGGCCGTCAGCCCGGAGGAGGAGGTCTGCGCGAGCAGATTCTGCATCGCATTGCCCGGCCTCAGCTTGCCAAACAGGGACGTAATGCTGGAGCTGGCATTGGACGCCCGGCTGTTCTTCACTTGCCCGTCGGTCGAAGCCGCCAGGCTTTCCGTCACCACCACCGAGACCACGTCATGTATCCGGAATGCCTTCACATCCGTGCCCAGGCGGACGAGCTGTCCATTGGGACTCCAGATGGACCCGGTTGTCCGTACCTCGGCGGCCTGCTGAGCCCGCACCCGATCCACGTAGGCGCGGAGGGCCGCTTCCGGCGGCGTGCGCGGCGCGTCGGCAGGCTTTTGCTTTTTCAGGACGGCATGACCCTGGTTTGCTCCGAGAAGGATCGCCGCGGCCAACATCCATACCAGCCACTTCATCGAAGTCATCACTGCACCCCCTGAACGGGCATGAGAGCTGCTCGTCTGGGCGCGATCGCCATAACGCGCACCACCTTGCCCCCGATCTTCAGTCGAACAAGGAAGGACCCTCCCGTCACTGCCGGTTCAAGCGCAACCGCCTCCAGGTATGCCTCGGCCACACGCGCGTGCTCTTCGACCACTACCCGGTCACCCAGGTGGATAGCCACGACGGGCGCGACTTTTTCCGCCGCTGCGCCCACCTCGGATCGGCCGAATTCCCGCGCCAGAACCATGCGTCCCGGACCTCCCGGGTTCGCAGCGTTGGGGAGAATCAGCCAGTGTGCGCAGGTTTGCGGATCCCTGATTTCGCGAAAAACGTGAACCGGAGTAGGTGCCATCGGCTCGGCCACCGCGCGCGGACCGGGGTTTAACCTGACGGTCTGCCGATGCAAGCTCTGTGCCTGGCAGGCGAGTGCGGAAACCATCAGCACGACCAGCAACCGCATCCGCTGGCCTGCGCCCGATTTCCCCTCTCGACTTCGCAACCACGATCCCACAGCAGCCTCCCGCTCTAACGGGTCATATTGTTGACTTGCGAATACATGTCATCGGCGGCCTTGATGACCTTGGAATTGGATTCATAGGCCCGCTGCGCCAAGACCATCTGCACGAACTCGGTGACCACGTCCACGTTGGAGTTCTCGAGATATCCCTCTTGCAGGCTGCCCAGTCCTTCGGTCCCCCCTGGATTGCCCAGCACCGGATCGCCCGAGCTCAACGTGGCCTGCAGCAGATTCGATCCCATGCTTTCCAGGCCCCCGGGATTGGGAAATGTGGCCAGTTGCAACTGGCCCAGTTGCGAAGGGTTCTGCTGTCCGGGCAAGGTGGCATTCACGACACCATACTGGGTAATGGTCACCGATGTGGCGTTAGGCGGAATCGTGATGGTGGGAATCAGTGGATCGCCGTCGGTAGTCACGATGGTTCCCTGGTTGTTGAGGTGGAACTGTCCGGCGCGCGTATAGGCAATTGTCCCGTCCGGCCGCTGCACCTGGAAGAAACCGCTTCCTTCGATCGCCACATCCAGAGGGTTCGAGGTCTGGTTCAGCGAGCCCTGGGTCATGATGACCTCGGTGGCCGCCGACTTTGTGCCCAGGCCGATCTGCAGCCCTGCACCTACCGTCGACTGGCTCTGCGCCGCCCCGGGCGTCACCAGATTCTGATAGACCATGTCCTGGAACTGCAGCCGCAGTTGCCGGAACCCGGTGGTCGATGAGTTCGCCAGGTTGTTGGCGATGGTGTCCAGGTTCATCTGCTGCGCGCTCATCCCGCTTGCCGCCGTATACAACGCCCTGATCATTTTTTCCCTTTCTCTTGGTTTCGGACCAGAGAAGTGGCTACACCCGCGGTAAATCCTCGGTCGCAAACTTGTTGAACTCGGTGTGGAACACGGTCAGCGCCTTCTGCATCATCTCCGCCTGGCGCTCAATCACAATCATGTTGAGGGTCCCCTGAATCGCATCCTCGTTGGCTGCCTCGAGCGCTCCCTCACGCACGGTCGAGTCGGTAGCAATCGTGGCGGTCACGCCGTTCGGGGCCACGTAGCGATTGGCTCCCTCCGGTGCAAGCTGAGTCGAGACAGGGAAAGTGAACACACCTACCGTGGCCACCGCGCCTCCAGCCACCGAAAGCACTCCGTTGGCTCCCACCGAAACTTCGCCAGGCGGAATCGGGATGGCCTGGCCTGCGGTCGACACAACCGGTTCATTTGCCTCGGTCACCAGCAGTCCGGCTTGTGAACGATGAAAGCTCCCGTCACGGGTATAGCGCAAACCGTGAGCGGTCTGCACCGCAAAAAAACCCTGTCCTTCAATGGCGAGATCGAGCGGATTGCCGGTCGGCTCCAGCGCTCCCTGGCCAAGGTTCAGCCGGTCGCCGCCCAGTAATCCGTAGTTGTTTACCGTACGGCCAAGTTGCGAATCGAATGCGTCGGGACCAAGCAGCACGGAACGGAAGTACTCCCGCTCGGCCCGGTACCCCGGCGTCTGCGCATTGGCTAGATTGGCAGCCGCCGTGTCCAGCGCCTGGGTTCGAGCCATGAGGCCCGTCATCGCTGCGTAATAGCCGCTGTCCATGTCCGGAAACGATGCAAGAGAGGGACCGAAGGGAAATGGAAGAGATTAGAGAATTCTGGGGTTGCGATGTTTGGAAAATAGATACGCGCGCGAGTGAACGCGCCCCAGAGGCAATTGGGTCTATTTCAAGCCGTCACAGACGATGGTCACCCCGAAACGCCGTTCCCCGAATCGAAAAATGTGGTGAAGCTGAAACTCCGGCGCCTGCACGTGCACCCGGTAATCCCGGCCGGTGATTACCGCGGGAACGGACAGACCGCAGTTGGCCGCCAGTTCGGGCACCCTGCCCTTCCAGGCGCCGGCCAGCATGTTGCAGATTTCTCCGATTCCGTCCTTAACCGTGTCGTCGACCTCGTCAAACACCATGCCCGTCATGCGTGCGGCCATTTCCATGGCGGTGGTCCCGCCGGTGCGGAAGACGCACGCGCCGCTCAACGCACCGCCAAATCCCACTACCGCCGTTACCGTTTCGGCCTCCACAACGCCCGCCGGGTCCAGATCGCGAACGCATTTCACATCCAGCATCAGGTGAAAGACCTCTTCCACGCTCAGGTCCAGGTTGCGGGGATCGGCCACCTTGTCTACGGATGCACGTAAGGACACCATCTCTTCTCCAATCTATTTCCGGCGCAAGCCCGGTACAGCCGCGTGCTTAAACTTTGCTACTTGCTTCTATGCTGGCTGCAGCAGCGGAAGCACCCGCTCTTTCACTTGTTCCGCGGTAAACGGTTTGCGGATGTATCCGCGCGCCCCCGCCAGAATCGCCTGCTTCACGTGCTCCTCGCTCGATTCGGTGGTGATCATGACCACGGGCACACCGGGAGCCAGGTTCTGAGCCCGGATCTGCCGGACAAACTCCAGGCCGTCCATCGATGGCATGTTGATGTCGGTCAAAATGAGGTCCACCGCTTCAGCCCGCAGGATTTCGAGCCCATCGACCCCGTTGCCCGCCTCCCGGACCAGCAGCGGATCCAGCCCCGCCTGGCGCAGCGAACGCTCCACAATCTTGCGCATCACCGAGGAATCATCCACGATCAAGGCTCGTACTTCGTTCATCCCAAACTCCTCTTGGCCCCTTATCGGCAATGGCGGGAGGCTCTTGAGGCGCGAATGCCGGGCGGGGTTGGCCGTAGCGGCGTCATACGCCCACCGAGCCGATGACGTCCTGCACCGAGCCCACCTCCGGGACGGGCTCCCGCGGAACCGCGTTCCACATCCTCAGCCAGAGGCAATCATGGACGCGCACCAAGCGCGATTCGACCGGACGCGCGCGTTCCACTGCCCGGGCCAAGGCATGGACGAGGCCCGGCCCCGAAGCCGCTTCCAGCAATTCCACCCGCGGAAAGACGGCGTTCAACATGCGCTCGCGCGCCCCCCGGTATTCGGATTCGCGCACCAGGCCGCTTTCCGCTCGCAGCCCCGTCATGCGCTCCACCGCCAAGGCCAGTGCAGGATCGAGCCGCTCTTCGAATCCCAGGTACACCAGCCGGCCCGCCGCCACGCGCAGAGGCAATACCCCGAACGCGTCCACAAACAGGCGCGGCAAGAGAGACGACAAAGCTCCTGGATCATGAAATTCGAGCGGCAGGACGGGGCAGCTCCACTGCAGACTGAGCGCCCGGGTGACCAGGTATTCGCTCACTCCCTGCTGGCGTACCAGGAACTGGCCCAGCCGCCCGCCTCCGCTTGCCTTCTGCGCCTCCAGAGCCAGCTTCAACTGGCCGGCGGTGATCCAACCCTGCTCCAGCATGAGTAAGCCCAGGGGCAGGCGATGACGGTACGTGATCGCGCCGCTGCCACGCCCGTCCAATTCGCGGCGCACCGCGGCCTGGATCCGCTCCCTGGTGCATTCGGGCGAGCAGTTCCACCCCCCTTCGAAGACCGGTGCCGACCGGCCACGCCACAGGTGAAGCCAGCCCGATCGGCAGCGCGGATTGGCACATGGCTCCAAAATCCCTGTCCGGGTGGCGGGCCGCTGGCGGGCGGTGGCAGCAGCAGGCGCGCCGTCGTTGACTTCGATCTGCAGGCCGCCGAAATCCTCCTCGCCCGGCCCCAGTTGGCCACGCACAGATCCACGATTCAAAAGAGGCATCGTATACTCTCCAGGCGTTTGCGGGGAGCAGCCACCTCCGTCACCCGCAGACCGAAGTTGCCATTGACCAGCACCACCTCGCCACGGGCCACGATCTTGTCTCCTACGATCAGATCCACCGGGTCGGACACGTGCCGATCAAGCTCGACAACATCGCCCGGGCCGAGTTCGAGAATCTCGCCCAGCGGCATCTCCCGGCAGCCGAAGCGAAGGGTGGCTTCGAGTTCGACGTCGAGCAGGAGTTCGAGGCCGGCGGCCGGGGCCTCATGAGCGGATCGTACAGGTGCATCCGTCCGAACCGCAGTTCTGTCGTCCGGCGCCGCCCCGCGTCCTTCTCCTCGGACCGTGCTCCGGACTTCGTCCCGCACCAGGATCGTCCAGGCGCGGTCCCCCGTGCGCAGCTCGAATGCGCGTGAGACCTGGCTCTGGCCCTCGGCCGTCTCGAACTTCACCACCCGGCAGTTCCTACCCGCGCGGGCCAGCAGTTCAGAAGCGGCGCCCTCGCACACCTCACGGAGCAACTCGCTCCAGCCGGCCTTCTGATCGCATCCTTCTCCTAAAAGAGGCGAATCGAGGACGGCCGCATCGAGAGTCACAAAAAAACAGCCCTCCTCCTCTCCTTCGAGGGTGGCCGCGAATCCGAACGAGCCCGACTCGAACGGCCGGGGAAACGATTCAACCAGCTCCGGCTGTCCGGCCAGCGCCTGCGAGAACAGGGTGGCCGCGGTCCGGGTCCAGCAATCCACGAAACTCATCATGGCTTCCCTTCCTCGATTCGGGTTTCAATGCGCGCGGCCCGGTGCTCACCCTGGCGAACGGCCTGCGCCCGGGACAGCGCCTGGCCACCGACGCGCCATTCGGGAAGGCTGGCCGCGGGCACATCGAGGCGCAGGATCGTGCCCGGTTCGAGTTTCTCCACCACCGCCGCCGGCAACCGCACCGAAGGCAGCTGCAGCGAGGCGCCAAACCGGAGACGGCGGGCCGCCGCCTCCATACGGGTGCGGACCTCGGGCGCGTGACGCCGCCTTCGACCCCAATCGGAAGTCAGGCGGCGCAGTATGGTGTTGGCAACCACGGCCGGAAATGCAAGGTTGAGCAGTCCGGAGGTGTGCGGCATGCGGATCTCGAAGCTCAGGCACAGCGTCTTCTCGTTCACCGACATGACGCGTGCCACCTGGGTCTGCATCTGGCGGCGCTCAAAATTGAAGCTCAGGCTCACCGGCTGCCAGGCCGCCGTCAGTTCCCGACAGATGATCTCGACCACCGAGCCCAGGATGGCTTCTTCGATATCCGTCAATTCCCGCAGAGGAGCTCCCCGGCCGTCGCCGCCCAGAACCAGGTCGATGATGGGAGGGGCCAGCGCCAGGTCCAGCTGCAGCACCGAGAGAGCCCCCAGCGGTTCCAGCCGCACCGAGGCGACATAACTGATCTCCGGGATGCGGAGCAGGAACTCGTTGAACGGTATTTGCTCGGCCGACACAAGGTTGACCTGAAAACGGGTGCGCAGCCAGGCGGCCAGGTTGTGCGTCAGGTTGCGCGCGAACAGGTCGTTCAACATGCTGATGGCCCGCAACTGGTCGGTCGAAATCTGCCCCGCCGACGAAAAGTTATAGGACGCCACGCGAGCCCTCGACCCGGAAGGCGGTACGGCGGGCGTGGAGGCACGCGCGGCCTCGAACAAAGCGTCGATTTCATCTTGCTGCAGTGTTTTTTCCATGCATGCTTCTCTGGCGAATCACGAGTGGTTTACTCGAAACACCGACCCCCGAAATTGATAAATGAAACGAAGTCGGTCGGCTTCGGTGGTATCCCAGGTCTCAAAATCGAGACCTGGGGCAGATAGCGTTCCGAGCTCGGGTCCCCCTCAAGCTCGTTCAGGTCCACTCGTTCAGGTTCGGCGACCTACAAGGGATGGGCCCGCACGTGTCCCGGCCTTATGCTTTCCGTTGCGCTCAAATGCGCCCCGCACTGCCAGATCCTTCAGCGCCGCGCGCAGGTGCACGACCGCCGAAGCATGCACTTGCGAGACCCGCGACTCCACCACCCCCAGCGCCAGGCCGATCTCGCGCATGGTCATCTCCTCGTAGTAGTAAAGCGTCATCACCAGGCGCTCGCGGTCCGGCAGGTTGTTGATCGCATCGGTCAACCGCTCTTCGAGTTCCCCACGCAGGCAGTGAAACAAAGGATCATCTTCCGGCCGGCCGGGAATGTACGCCAGTTCCTCTTCGCCCGAATCCTCGTTGTGCTCCAGATGCAGGGTACCGATTTCCAGGCCCTTGAGATCGCCCAGCAACTGCTGGTAATCGGCCAGGCTCAGTCCCATTTCCGCCGCCACTTCGCCCTCGCCCGGCGGCCTTCCGAGGCGCGCCGTGAGGACCCGGATCGCTTCCTCAACCGCCCGGCCCTTGCGGCGCAATTCGCGCGGGCTCCAATCAAGGGTGCGCAGGCTGTCGATAATCGCTCCCCGAATGCGGAACTGCGCATAGCTGCGGAACTGGACCTTCTTCTCCGGATCGAACTTGGCGAAAGCGTCCATGAGACCCACCACGCCGGCTGACACCAGGTCTTCCATTTCCACGTGCTGAGGAAGGCGGTCATGGATGCGGCGGGCGAGAAAACGCACCACCGGAAGATGCTCGAGGAGAAGGGTCTCCTGTTCAGCGCTCAGGACGAAAAGCCCATCCGGGACCGGCGGATATCCTCTGCCCCTTCCGGAGCCCGCCCCAGCTGCCCCGCCATTTCCGGCCCTGCGCCGTTCCGGGCCTGCTACTGCCAAAGCCGCATCCATCATCCCGTCCCCCGTTTCTGGCCTCACAACCCCTTGCCCCCACTCACCCTGGTTCGCGTTCGCTCTTCGTCGCCGGCAACTGCCGTCCCGGCCTGGCATTTTTATTCGGCCCCATCACCGAACCGTGCCCACCGGGCGCAGCCGGATTTCAGGCGGGATCTCGCTCGCTGCCAATACCGCCAGCCGGGGCAGGATCGGTTCCAGCCAACGCTTGACGTGATAACGAGCCGGACTAGGGACAAGAAGCACGGGCGGCACCGCGGGGGAAGTGGAGCCGATAAGACGATTCACAGAGTCGATAAGGCGCCGCAGCAGCGGTGTCCCCGGAGCAGCCGTTGCGGTCAACAGCCGCTGGCTGGTTTCCGGCGAAACGGTGGCGACGATCTCCTCTTCGAGCGCCGAGTCGAGGAGGAGCACCGGCAACTGGCCCTCGTTGTCCAGCAGCGGCTGGACGAGGCGCCGTCCGATCGCCTGGCGGGCGGCTTCCACGAGGCCCTCGGTGCTCTTGTCGCGCGCCGCGGTTTCGAGCAGGGCCTCCAGAATCGCTCCCAGGTCGCGGATCGACACCCGCTCCCGCAGCAACTGCTCCAGTACCCGCGCCACTTCGCCCAGGGTCAGCAGCTTGGGCACCAGTTCTTCCAGAAGCTTCGGATGGGATTCGTTGAGGGAGTCCATCAGGCGCTTGATTTCGGCCCGGCCCAGCAGTTCCCAGCCATGGCGGCGGATAAGTTCTCCCAGGTGCGTGGTCATCACCGTCACCGCATCCACCACCGAGTAGCCGGCGGCGATGGCCTGTTCTTCGAGGTTGGGCGCGATCCAGACCGCCGGCACGCCGAAGGCGGGCTCACGCGTCTCCTTGCCCGCCAGCGGACGCCGGCCCGGATCGCCCGAGACCGCCAGCAGTTGCGGTCCTTCGGTTTGCCAACGTCCGATCTCAATTCCGCGCAGGGAGAACAGGTACTCCCGCGGCTTGAGCCGCAGGTTATCGGAGATATGCACCGGCGGAACTAAAAAACCGAGCTCGGCGGAAAGGTGGCGCCGCAGGGACCGCACCCGGTTCAGGAGCTGTCCGCCCTGCTTTTCATCGACCAGCGGAATGAGCTGGAAGCCAATCTCGAGCGTGAGATCCTCGAGCCGCAGCAACTGCGCGAGGTCCGACCCCTGCGCCTGCTCGGTCTTCTTCTTGTCTGTCGGCAAGGTTTCGGCGGCCGGGCCTGCCTGGGCCTGGGTAGCAACGTGCCGCCCTCCCCAGAACAACATGGCCGAGACCAGCACGAATGCGATTTTCGGCAGCCCCGGGATCAGGCACATGGCCCCGGTCACCAGGCTGGCCAGGTAGAGCGTGGCCGGCCGCGCCAGCAGTTGCTGGCGGATCTCGCCTCCCAGCATTCCCGCCGAGTTGGCCCGGGTGAGCGTGATCCCGCCCGCCACCGACACAAGCAGCGACGGAATCATGGTCACCAGTCCGTCACCGACGGTCAGGATGGTGTAGGTGCGCACCGCTTCGCCCAGGTCGATTCCCTGCTGCAGCGTGCCGATCAGCAGCCCGGCGACGATATTGATGGCGGTAATCAGAATAGTGGCCAGGGAGTCGCGCTGGTTGAAGCGCGCCGCTCCGTCCATGGCGCCGTAGAATTCGGCTTCTCGGGCGATGGCCTGACGGCGGCGGCGCGCCTCGGCTTCGTCGATGAGCCCGGCATTCATGTCGGCATCGATCGCCATCTGCTTGCCCGGCAGGGCATCGAGGGTGAACCGCGCGGTTACCTCAGCGGTGCGCACCGCGCCGTGCGATACCACCAGGAACTGGATGGCGATCAGGGCCAGGAACAGCACAAACCCCACCACATAATTGCCGCCCACTACGAACTGCCCGAAGGCCTCGATCACCTTGCCGGCGGCGGAGGTGCCTTCGGATCCGTGGAGGAGGATTCGCCGGCTGGACGCGATATTCAGCGAGAGCCGGAAGAGCGTGAGCAGGAGCAACAGCGTGGGAAAAACCGACAGTTCGACCGCCCGCCGGATCTGCACGGCGGACAGGAAGACGATGATCGATGCGGCCATGGAGAGAGCCAGCAAAAAGTCGAGCGCCGCGGCCGGCAGCGGCACCATCATCACGAAGATCACGCTGATGGCGGCCAGCGGAAGGGCGTATTCCCGGAACCGCTCGAAAAAGGAGAAGGCGGGCAGGGTGTTGGGTGCCATGGCAGTGGTACTCATCGCGTGCCTCCGCGGCCATTCAACGGAGCGTTCGCGGGTCCAAAGCGCGCGGCGCTGCGCATGCGGGCGCCCGCTTCCCGGGTGCGGCGTTCGCGCAATTCCGCCTCAACCCTCTGCCGGTAGAGGTAGGCGAGAATGGCCGCCACCGCGGCATACAAATCCACCGGAATGGCGTGCCCGGCCTCGACCGACCGATACAGTGAGCGCGCCAGTGGCGGGTTCTCGATGATGGGGACCCCGGCCCAGCGGGCCTCGGCCTTGATTTCCTCGGCCAGCAGGTTGCGTCCCTTGGCCAGCACTTTGGGAGCGTCCATGGTGGCGAAGTCGAAACCCAGCGCCACCGCGTAATGGGTGGGATTGGTCAGCACCACCGCGGCTTTCGATACGTCGGCCTTCACCTTGCGGCGCCGCATCTGGCGCTGCAGCCCGCGGATGCGGCTGCGAATCTGCGGCGAGCCCTCGGTCTCCTTCATCTCCTCGCGGAGGTCGTCTTTGCTCATCTTCAGGCGCGACTCGCGGCTCCGCCATTCGACCAGGTAGTCGATGGCCGCCCAGCCGAACAGCAGCCACGCCGCTGCCTGCAGCAGGCCGAAGACGTCGGACCCCAGCATTTCCAGGCGCGCCATTGAGAAGGGAGGAATCTGGAACTGGCGGGCGATGCGCTGCACGGCGAAAATAGAAAGCAGCGCCACCGGCAGCATGGATTTGCCCAGGCGGGCTGCCGTGCGCAACGAAAACAGGTTCTTCGCGTTAGATAGCGGATTGACGCGCTCCAGCTTGAACCCCACCGAACCGGGGTGCAGGCTGAGGCCGCCGGTCTGCGCCACGCCGGCGGCCAGTGCCCCGGCGGCTACGGCAGCCATCACGATCCCTACCGGCGTGAGTACCTCCAGCGTCAGACTGCGCATGGCGCTGAGGGTAGGACCCAGTTTTCGCGCCTCCCAGCGTTCGCTCGCGCCCAGCGCCAGAAATCCGCCAAACGCGCTCCGCCACGATTCGAGGGAGCGGTTGCCCAGCAGTCCCAGCGCCAGCACCCCGGCGAGGGTTCCCGCCGCCGCCGTCAGTTCGCGGCTGTGGAGGAGATCGCCATCCTTGCGCGCCTTGTCACGGCGATGCGCAGTGGCCTGTTCGGTACGCTCTCCAGGCATGGGCTATCTCCCCATCCCGGCGGCGGGCGCGCCCAGGAGCCGGTCCGCCATGTCGAGCAGCCCCGCAAACCGCGCTTCAATGAAGCGCGGCCACAGGGCCAGCGATCCCGCCAGGATGGCGAACCCGGTGAGCGTCTTGATGGGCACCGTCAAAGACATCACCGGTAATTGCGGGCTGAGACGGCCCACCAGGGATACGGCAATCTCCACCAGCATGGTGGCGGCGAGCACCGGGGCGGCCAGTTCCACTCCGGCCAGGAAGATCCCGCTCGCGGCGCGCACAATCGCCAGCCCTGTCACCGGCACAAGAGCGTAGCTGCCCAGCGGCACGGCGCGGAAACTGCGTACGAGTGAAGCCAGGAGGATGCGGTCCAGGCCGGCCGCGATGATCACCAGCGTTCCCATGAGCTGAAAAAGGTCCCCAAGCAAAGGGGTTTCAATATGGGTGGAAGGATCGAGGAGGTTGACCAGCGAGAAGCTGAACTGTACGCCCGCGATCTGACCGGCGAAGAGCAGCATCTCGTTTAACAGCGCCAGCGAGAGCCCGTATACCAGCCCCACCGCCAGTTCGCCCAGCAACGGAGCAAATCCAATTTCGGTGTGCGCGTTGGGAAGGGACGCGACCAGGGGCGCGAGGAGAAAAGCAATCGCCAGCACCAGTACGGCCTTGGTGCGCATAGGGAGCGCGCTCGAGGAAAAGAACGGAGCAAAGACCACCATCCCGCTCACACGGACCAGGGCCAGGGTCATCGCGCTCAGAAATGTGGTCCAGTCCGTCAAAATAGCTCCTAGCTCCTAGCTTCTAGCCACTAGCTTTTTGTGCCCTCGTCTTCCGCTCATTTCGCCGTCCATCGAGCTAGAAGCTTGGAGCTAGAAGCTGTTCTTCTCATCCCAGGTAATGGCACAAATCCACCAGCAGCATCCGGGTGTAATCGGCCATGCGTCCCAGGAACCAAGGCATGCCCGCAAGCAGAATCAGGGCCACCGCCAGCAGGCGCGGCACCGAGGTCAGCGACTGATCCTGCAGGCTGGTCAGCGTCTGCACCAGGCTGAGGAGAAAACTCAGCAGGGCCGCCGCGATCAGCAGGGGCGCGGCCAGCAGCATCGATTCCTTCATGAGCTGGCGCAACAGTTCGGCCACCATATCGGGGTTCATCTTTCTCGTCCCCTGGTTGTCATCGTTTGCCTCACCAGGCGCCTACATCACGCCCCTTTCAAAAACTCTTCAATAACGAGCCGGCCAGCAGGTTCCACCCGTCGACCATCACGAACAGCAGGATCTTCAGCGGGGTCGACACCACCACCGGGGGCAGTTGGAACATGCCGATGGAGGTGGTGATCGAAGCCGTCACTAAATCAATCAATAGAAACGGAAGAAACAACACCGCCCCAATGGCGAACCCGGCCTTGAGTTCAGACAGGATGTACGCCGGGACCACCACGCACATGGGCAGGTCGTCCGCCGTATTGGGCCGCGGGATCTGGCCTGCTGCCGTAAACAGGGCCAGGTCCTTCTCCCGGGCATAGCGCAGCATGAAATGCTTCACCGGCTGCGAGCCTTTGTCGATCGCGTCCATCCCCGTGATCTGCCCGGCGCGGTAGGGCTCGACCGCCTGCTGATCCACTTGGGTCAGGACCGGCGTCATGAGAAACCAGGTCATCATCAGCGCCAGTCCCAGCAAGGTTGGATTGGACGGCGCGGTCTGGGTTCCCAGCGCCTGGCGGAGAAAGTGAAACACCACCAGCAGCCGCACCAGCGGCGTCATGGCCATGAGGATCGCGGGCAGCAGAGTGATCAGGGTGAGGACAAACAAAATGGTCCAGGGCGTCGAATTGGAAGGCAGCAATTTTGAATTGAGGTCGGGCAGCAGCGGCACAGAAGCCGTCGAGGCCGTGCGCGCCGCCATCATCATCATCATGAGACCCTCGCTTGGGCCGGGGCCCGCCGAGGGAGACCGTGCGTGTTGTCGAGCGCGTAGAAAACCGGCGGGCCCTCGGGCGAAGTGGCAATCAGAAACCTGCGCCCCTCCGCTTCCACCAGGGCCAGAGATTGACGGGGCGCCAGCGTAATACGTTCCAGCAGCGCAAGGCTGGGCTGTGGCCGTGGATCGCGGCGAATCCTGCTCAAGAGCCAGCCCGCCAGGCTGCCAGGCCTTGCGAGTGGTAACGCGGCGCGCTGGCTGTTCATCTCTCTCATGTGCATACCCTTGAAAGCCCTCGCGTTCAGACCAGCCGAGTCAGCCGGACCGCCAATTTTGTATCCACCACTTCAAATTCGCTCCAGGCCAGTTGCACGTCGCCGGAGCCGAGAGGAACGTCCTCACCCTGAATCCACTGCGACGCGACCACCGTGCCGGTATCGAGAGCGAGCAGGTTGCGAACCCTGAAGCCCCGCAACGGAATGGCGACATCCACTTCCACCGGCAGCCGCGCCGCCAGCGTGTGAGGAGAAATGAGCAGCTCGGGTTCGAGCGATTGGGGAGACGCCACCAGCGCGTCTCCAGGCGCGTCGCTGGCTGCGCCCGCCTGGGACGGCTCAACCTGCGGTAAGGCTGTGGTCGACATGCGGGTGAATCCTGCAGAAGAGTGACCAGGAATGGGACAGGCTGGATTGGAACGGATTAAGAAATGCATTGCGGCGTGGGCACAAATCTTCGTTCGCTCGGCGTCCGCGCCAGGCTCACTTTCCTTCCAGATCGCTGCTACACTGGTATTTACCGGCACACTGCTGTGATGAGCACCGTCACCCGGGGAGTCGAGGTCCAAGCATATGTCAGAACTTAATGGGAACAATGGCTTTAGTGGTACGAGCCTGCGCCTGAAGGTAGGCTTGGCCGAGATGCTCAAGGGCGGCGTCATCATGGACGTGATGAACGTGGAGCAGGCGCGCATCGCCGAAGAGGCGGGGGCGGTCTCGGTGATGGCGCTGGAGCGCGTGCCGGCCATGATCCGCGCCGAGGGCGGCGTGGCGCGCATGGCCAGCCCCAAGCTGATCCAGGGGATCATCGATGCCGTCTCCATCCCGGTGATGGCCAAGGCGCGCATCGGGCACTTTGCGGAGGCGCAGATCCTGCAGGAACTTGGCGTGGACTTCATCGACGAGAGCGAGGTCCTGACCCCGGCCGACGAGGCCCACCACATCGACAAGCATGCGTTTACGACTCCTTTCGTGTGCGGCGCGCGCAACCTGGGCGAGGCGCTGCGCCGGATCGCCGAAGGCGCGGCCATGATCCGCACCAAGGGCGAAGCGGGCACCGGCGACGTGGTGCACGCGGTGCAGCACATGCGCCAGATCGTGAAAGAGATGAAGGCCCTCACCGTGCTGAGCGATCAGGAACTCTACGCGGCTGCCAAGGAACACCAGGCTCCCTATGAACTGATCCGCATGGTGGCGCAAGCCGGCAAGCTGCCAGTACCGAATTTCTCCGCCGGCGGCATCGCCACTCCGGCTGATGCCGCGCTCATGATGCAACTCGGCGCGGAGGCGATCTTCGTCGGGTCCGGAATATTCATGAAGGAACGCGCGACGCCGCTGGATGTCGAGAATAATCCCAAGGAACGGGCCGAAGCCGTCTCCCGCGCCAAGGCCATCGTGATTGCCACCACGCACTACAACGAACCCAAGGTCTTGGCCGAGGTCAGCGCGCAGGTGACCGGCACCATGAAAGGCCTGGCTGCTGCGGCCCTCGAGGAGTCGCAACTGCTGCAGACGCGGGGTTGGTAGGTGGAACCAGGAAAACCCGAAGCCACGGCACAACCGATGCGTCCCCGCATCGGTGTGCTCGCCCTGCAAGGCGATTACGCCGCGCATGCGGAAGCGCTTCGCGACGCCGGGGCCATTCCCTCTCTGGTGAAGAACCCGGAGGATCTGCGCCTGGACGGCGAGGCCCTCGATGGACTCATTCTCCCCGGCGGCGAATCCACTACGATGCTGAAATTTCTGGAACGCCGGGGCCTATTTGAGTCGCTCCAGGAATTCATTGCGGCCCGTCCCGTCTTCGGCACCTGTGCGGGTGCGATTCTGCTGGCACGCGAAGTTCGTTATCCAGCGCAGCGCAGCCTGGGACGGCTCGATGCCGCGGTAGAGCGCAATGCCTACGGACGCCAGATAGACTCCACGATTCTGACCGAACCAACGGCGCTACCGGGCGGGCCATTGGAGATGGTGTTCATCCGCGCGCCGCGGATCGCCGAGACGGGCGCCGGGGTCGAAGTCCTCGCCCGCCGCGAAGGATTCCCGGTGCTGGTGCGGCAGGGAAATCTGCTGGCGGCCACATTTCATCCCGAACTGTCGCAGGATCGGCGCGTGCACAAGCTATTCGTTGATACAGTAATTGCATCACGCGCCGCGCCGGTGAATCGGACGGGATGAACTGGACCGGGAATGCGTGCGGACGCAGCCTTTTTGCGCCATATCAACTGCCCTGTGCATAAATCGACCATCTTTGACGAATCCTCGTGCGTCCAAACAAGGGTGAGAGTAATCTCTCCCTACAGCATTACCGAGGCCTCGAATGCCCGTTACCTTTACGCGCGCCCCAGCGGAAATTGAACGGAAAGAACCAGGCATTGGCGGAAAACCGCCCGTTGACAGGCGCCCCACGGGCGGCGGAGGCGGCGGAGGCGATGACGACTGGCAAAGCCAGCATCGCGGCCCGCGCGAGCGCTTGCACCGGATTCGTTTTTTCGTGTTCTTCGGGCTGGCCGGCGACATGATGTTCTTCGCGGCGCTGGTGGTGCTGTTTTTCGCCCGCCAGGCCGGCATGCATATGGATCCTCGCAGTCATGAAATGATAGGCGACTGGCATCCGATCATGCTCCCGCCCATCGTCTATTTGAATACCGCCGTACTTCTCCTGAGCAGCCTGGCCATGGAGTTTGGCCGGCGCAATATTTTCCGCGAGATCGATGTGCTGGAAGAATGGCTCGGTCTCGGGCGGCCGGCGCTGCGCCGGACGCTGCCGTGGGTGGCTACGACGCTGGGATTGGGAGTGATGTTTCTTACCGGGCAGGCGATTGCATGGAAGCAGTTGACGGCCCAGGGATTCGCATTTGATCACTGGTCGACGCCGGCGAGCTACTTCTTTTACCTGGTGACGGGCTTGCATGCCGCTCACCTGGTTCTGGGAGTGCTTGCACTTGCGACCTGTCTTTGCGCGCTGGGCTGGCTCAGGAAAGTCGAGTTCCGGCAGATCGCGGTGGATGCGACGGCGTGGTATTGGCACACGCTTGGCGTGGCGTGGATTCTTCTCCTGGCGGTTCTGGCGGTCGGACAGTAGCGCTCAGAGCCGGACACGGCAGTTCGGAACCTTGCCATTGGTAAATAGCTGAAAAACCAAGACATACGTGCGACAGTTTTCCACTTTCCAGGGTGGGTTTGTCGGCGTACTCGTATGATTCCACTGGGTTTATCTCTCACCACCTAGGCCCAAATCGGGATGGGGAGGGGGGTGGCCCGGTAGGGACCGAAAGCGCCGTCCCTACAGGACTGGTGGATTCTCGTCACGCACTTCCCAGCGCTGAAGCGGCTGGGCTAACTCACCCTGCGCCTCGGGCGCGGTAGGACCGGCCACTCCGTCCCATTTCCCCGCTGCGTTCCATCTTTCCCGGCTGTCGGGAGCAGCAAAAGCAACGATCTCATAGCTACTTACTTTTATTGTGCGCCAAAAGAAGCATAAATTATGCAAACTATTTTCAAAAAAGATGCGGTTTCATCCACATGAATACACGCGGGTTAAGTTCGACTCTGCGGGTTAGCGGGGTGGGGCGGCTCTTGACAGCGTCGCCGCATTGACCACGAACTCGTCCTTTTTCTCCACTGAGAGCGTTGCGGCGTCGGGGTCTTTGACCTTCCACATGACAGCATGCAACTGGTGATCGGCGATGTCGAGGGTGACGTAGTTGTATACGGGAAAGGCGATGTCGCGATAGAGATCGGCCCGTCCACGGAACAAGAGCGGATAGGGTTCGGCGCCGCCGCCGCCGGAAACGACATATTCGACTCCCCGGCGTTCAAAGCGCTCGTAATTATGGATGTGACCGTTGATCACCAACACTTTGGCGTGCATCCGGTCGAGGCGCGATTCCAGGAGGTTGCGCAAGGCAAGCGACTGGGGGCTCGGGATGCCGACCAGGAGCTGCGATTGGCGATCGGCCATCCAGGGCATGTGGTACAGGACTAGGAGAAACTCGATTTGGGGGGGCACGTGGTTGAGCTGGGCGGCGAACCAACGGCCCTGCGGGGATGATGGCGTGCTGGAAAGAGTGCAATCCAGCGAGATGACCTCCACGCTGCCGAGGAGCGCAGAGTAGTAACGGTGCCTGGCAATGGAGGGGAAATTCGCAAGGTATTGACTGATTCCGGCGACACGATCCCCCCTGATCTCGTGATTTCCAGTGGTGGGCAGGGCGAGGATCTTCTCATCGCGCCATGATTTCGTCTCGTTTTGAAAGACCTGCCAGTCGGCGGGATCGGCACCGGTGAAGGGCGTGTCTCCGGTGAGGAGCACCGCCCGGGGATGCTCCCCGGCGACTCTCTCTGCCAACCATTTCCGCACGCGCGGGTTGGTGCCGGAGGTCACGGCCGGATTGGTAAACCGGGTATCGCCGTAGGCTACGAGGCGTAATGGAGCCCCGGGGGGGAACTGTTTGAAGACGAGGGTAGGTTTTGTATCTGGAGCGGAGGGACCTGGGGCAGCGGCAAAGTTTGGAACCGGCAAAAGAAGGGTAGTTAGGAGAGTCAGGCGAATTGGCAGCGATCGCGTTTGAAGGCGCGGGCGGGAAGCTCTCACAGCGACAGACTACCATTGGAAAAACAGGGAATAAGGGACCAAAGGAACGAGGGAACGGTCGAACGCCGGAATTGCCGAGGCGCGATGGTTGGAATGAGTTTCGGCTTTGAAGGTTCTTGGCGAGTTAGCGTCGCTTCGCGACATAGCGAGTTAGCAGGTTCGCGGGTTCCGTGATTCCGATAATCACCGCAGTTCTGTTATTCCCCACCGAAGATATTCGACGCTCATCGATAAAACCCACCCAAGCAGAGCTTGGATGGGGCACCCCAGTTTTGTTCTGGTTGAGGAACGAGGCCGTCACTCGTTAGTGGCGGATGGGCTTTGCTGGGCGGTGAAAAAAAGCGCGCCAACGCTCTGCGAACGTGGGAATCTCGGGGCAGGCGAAATAGATTTCGCGATTCCGCGCCATCAGCAGTTGGATGGCTTGCAGGCATGGATTGCGGGCGGAACAGGAGCCGCCCTCGTGGACGAATTCATCCGCCAGGTACTCGATCGCGTGGCCGAGAATCTCCAGCGCGTGTCCAGCCTGCAGGTCGATATGACGTTTGCGCTCTACGCGAGCTTCCGTTGCCGAAAGATCCGGCGAAAGAATTGAACCACCTGTGATCGAAGCAGCCATCTGTTCATCCTTATCCAACTGATCGAGCACGCAGCACCATTTCTTCAGATGACGAAGGTATCAATTTCGTTGTGAGACTCTAGTGTGACCGGTTCCGTTCCGGGAAACGCGTGATGTCGATCACGACTCAACGTTCGCAGCATCGTCTGCGATACCCGGCACTTTGTCCCCCTTCACCTTGACGGGACGAGGTCGAAAACCTAAGCTCAAACCAGCGGTGCAGCCGCAGGGGTCTGCTTCCCCGGACGGTCCGCCACAATCTCGTTTGAAATCAAGTCAGGACAGCCATGCAATCCATTCCGTACCACTGGCAATACTTGCCCCTGCTGCTGCAGGTCCTGGTCGCGTTCGGCCTAGGCGCGGCAATGGTGCTGATGTCGTGGTTCGTGGGGCGGCACAAAAATACCGCGGTCAAGCTATCAGCCTACGAGTGCGGCATCGTACCGGTGGGCGATGCCCGGGGACGATTCAGCGTCCGCTTTTACATGGTGGCGATGCTGTTCATCCTGTTTGACGTGGAAGCGGTCTTCATGATGCCGTGGGCGGTCATCTACCGCAAGCTGTACCACATCACGGGCCAGCGGCTGTTCGGGTTCTGGGAGATGGTGGTCTATCTCGGTTTTGTGGCGGTGGGACTGTACTATATCGTGCGCAAAGGCATCCTTGACTGGAGTATGGACAAGGCGGACCTGTAGAACGAAGGGACTAAGGGACTAGGGACTGAGGGCTTTTCAAGAGGGTGCATGGCGGAAACGCAGACAAAGACATTGGCGGGGAAGGCTGCTGTGGTGGAGCAGATGGGTGGCCATCCCGCGGTGAAGTCTCTGCTGGCCTGGAAGGCGGATGGGCTGGTGGATGCGAAGTTCGATCATGGTGAACTGACCCTGGCGGTGGACAAGGAAGACATTTGCCCTGCTCTGCGGGCCCTGCAGGGGGCTGGGTACAACTTCTTTGAAGACATGACGGCGGTGGACTGGTATCCCTCGGCTCCGCGATTTCAATTGAGCTACCACATCCTGTCGCACTCATATAAGGAGCGGATCCGGCTGCGCGCCATGGTGGACAAAGCCGACCCGTCAGTGGAGACGATTACCGGGATCTGGCCGGGAGCCAACTACTATGAACGCGAAGTGTTCGACCTGTTCGGTATCCGGTTCGAGGGCCATCCGAACCTGCGCCGCATCATGATGCCCGACGAGTGGAAGGGCCATCCGCTGCGCAAGGATTATCCCGTGGAGGGCTACCGCTGATGCCCGACATTGTGGGGACGCCCATTCTCGAAGTTCCGGTCGCGGAAGGCGCGAAAGACCAGCACATGGTCCTGAACATGGGGCCGCAACACCCGTCGACGCATGGCGTTCTGCGGCTGGTTCTGGAGATCGATGGCGAGATTGTGGTGCGCCTCTATCCCGAGATCGGGTATCTGCATACCGGGATCGAAAAGACCTGCGAAGCGAAGTTTTATCAGCAGGTGGTTCCGCTGACGGATCGCGTCGACTACCTGGGGCCGATGGCCAACAACCTGTGCTATTGCCTGGCGGTGGAGAAGCTGCTGGAGCTGGAGATTCCCGAGCGCGCCGTGTGGCTGAGGGTGCTGCTGACGGAGGTGACACGGCTGAATTCGCACCTGATCTGGCTGGGCACGCATGCCATGGATATCGGGGCGCTGACCGTCTTTCTGTATACCTTCCGTGAGCGCGAAGAGATCCTGCGCATCTTCGAGATGGTTTCGGGGCAACGGATGATGACCAGCTACTTCCGCATCGGCGGGCTGGCCATGGAGCCGCCTCTGGGAATGCTGGAGCGCATCCAGGCGTTCATCAAGACATTTCCGGAGAAGATCGATGAGTACTCCAACCTGCTGACCGGCAACCCGATCTTCGTGCGCCGCCTCAAGGGTGTGGGACATTTGTCGAAGGAAGACGCGATTGCGCTGGGGGTGACGGGGCCGGTGGCGCGCGCATCGGGCATCGATTATGACGTGCGGCGCGACAATCCCTACTCGAGCTACGAGAAATTTCAGTTCAAGGTACCGGTCTCAAGCGATTGCGATGTGTGGGCGCGCTACGTGCTGCGGCTGGAAGAGATGCGGCAGAGCGTGGGTATCATCCAGCAGGTGCTGGACGGGATGCCGGGGGGCCCCATCAAGGCCAATGCGCCGAAGATCGTGCTGCCCGATCGCGAAGCGATGAAGACGCAGATGGAATCGCTGATCCATCACTTCAAGATCGTGACGGAAGGATTCGCGGTGCCCGCCGGCGAGGTGTATCAGTGCATCGAGTCAGGACACGGGACGATGGGATATTACGTGGTGTCGGACGGCACCGCGAAACCGTGGCGGGTGCACATGCGGTATCCGGGATTTGCAACGCTGCAGGCGGTGGAAACGATGTGCAAGGGACGGCTGCTGGCGGATGTGGTGGCGGTGATTGGGTCGATTGATATTGTGCTGGGGGAGATTGACCGGTAGAGCGGGGCTAATAAAGCTGGTTGAACGGACATGGTCGATTACGGAAAATTGCTGGATGAGGAAAAGGCCCGGCGGGAATCCGCAATCGCCAACGCCGAGGCGCAACGCAGAAGAGAAATAGAACTGGTGGCGTTTTTCCGTAGCGTGGAGATTGCGGTGGGCGAGGAGATGGCCAAGGCCAACCGGGAATTGAAGCGGCGCGGCGGCCCGATGATTGAAGGACCGTTCCGGCCCGGCAAGGCGGGGAATGCGCGCGACGAGCAGATTGAATTGGCATTCGGAGGGCGGCGACCGGCGTGCCGGTTGACGCTGGAAAGTATCGCCCGACAGATGGGGCTTTCGCGGATGAAGGTGGAGTTGCTGGACGATGCGCACCAGGTGAGCGGCAGAATGCATTATCTTCTCGAAGGGGAAGCGGCGGATGTGAAGGCCTACAAGCCGCTGGTGGAAGGGTTCCCGGATCGTGGCTCGGTCTTAAGTCCGGAGGAGATTGCGCAGGAGATTGTGCCGGGGATCATTCGGGGACGGTTCGCTTGAGTGCTGACTCTGCATCCCAGCCAAGCAAAGCTTGGATGGGGCACCCGGATGGTGAGCAGGTGTTCATCGAGCTATGGGTTTCGCTGGCTTCGCTGCTGAGAAGCTACACTGCGGCACACGGGTTGAACGGGAATCGCCAGGCGACGGTGGAATTGGGAGAAGAAAAGATTACGGTGCGGCATGGAAATGCGCGGCTGGAATTGGAGCGGCACGGAGCGCGGATTGATTGGCGTCGTGAGGATGGGCGGGGCGGAGTGCTGGAGTTGACTGAGGCGGGACGGCTGCGCACGGGCGGACACGAGGAAGAAATGGATATGACGGCGGAGGCGTGGGCGCGGGAGTTGATGCATGAATCCTGACAGCGAGACGATGTCGATTTTTTCGCCGCAGCTGGCGGAGCGCTTCGACATACTGGTGGAGAAGTATCCCGCGAAACGATCGGCGCTGATTCCCATGCTGCTGTACGCGCAGGACGAAGTGGGGTACCTGTCCGATGCGGTCATTGATGAAATCGCCGGCCGCCTTTCTATCACGCCGCTGGAAGTGCGCAACGTGGCGACGTATTACTCCATGCTGCGGTTCAAGCCCGCGGGACAGTTCAACATTCAGGTGTGCACGAATATCAGTTGCATGCTGCGGGGCGCGTACGAGCTGTATGAGCGGTTTCAGCAGGAGCTGGGCATCGGGCACAAAGGGGTGACGCCTGATGGCGTGTTTTCGCTGGAAGAAGTGGAGTGCATCGGCGTGTGCTGCTGGGCGCCGGCCATCCAGGTGAACTACGCGTTTCATGATGAATTGAGTGCGGATGATGTGCCGGATATCCTGGCCGAGTACCGGGCCAAGGCGGAGGGGAAATAGTGCCGAGGCTGGTATCGCATCCCGACGAAGTGAAGATCGTGACCAAACGATTTGGCATGGGCGCGGCCGAGATCGACAAGTACATCGAGCTGGGCGGCTACGAGGCCGTGAAGAAGTGCCTGGCGCAAGGGCCCGAGTGGATCATCAACGAGATGAAGGCTTCGAACCTGCGCGGGCGCGGCGGCGCGGGGTTTCCGACGGGGCTGAAGTGGTCGTTTGTGCCCAAGCAGTCGGCTAAGCCGAAGTACGTTCTGATCAACGGCGACGAGAGTGAGCCGGGCACGTGCAAGGATCACCTCATTTTCCTGCACGATCCGCATGCCGTGATTGAAGGGACGATTATTGCGGGGCTGGCGATCGGGTCGAAGCTGGGCTTCATTTATCTGCGCGGGGAGTACCGCTACCTGTTGGAGATTATGGAGAAGGCGGTTGCGGATGCGTATGCTCGCGGGTTCCTCGGTAAGAATATTTTCGGGTCGGATACGGAGTTCCAGGTAATTACGCAGACCGGCGCGGGTGCGTACGAGGTGGGCGAAGAGTCGGCGCTGATGGAGTCGCTGGAAGGCAAGCGAGGCGTGCCACGGATCAAGCCTCCCTTCCCTGCCGTGGTGGGTTTGTATGGCGGGCCGACGGTGATCAACAACGCGGAGACGATCGCGTCGGTGCCGCACGTGATCACGATGGGCGGCCCGGCGTATGCGGCGGTGGGCACGGAACGCAACGGCGGGACGCGGTTATTCGGATTGAGCGGGCATGTTGAGAGGCCGGGCGTGTATGAGCTGCCCATGGGCTACAACCTGAAGAAGATGATCTACGAGGTGGGCGGAGGGGTTCGCGGCGGGAGGCAATTGAAGGCTGTGGTGCCGGGCGGGTCGTCGACGCCGGTGCTGCTGCCGGAGGAGATCGAGAACCTGGGGATGGATTTCGACCAGGTGGGCAAGGCGGGATCGATGCTGGGGTCGGGCGGTGTGGTGGTAATCGATGACCAGACGTGCATGGTGGAGTTTGCGCTGCGGACGATCAGTTTCTATCAGCATGAGAGCTGCGGGTGGTGCATTCCCTGCCGCGAAGGGACGGACTGGCTGAAGAAATCGCTGACGCGGTTCCATGCGGGATTTGGGGTGGCGAAGGACATTGATAACATCCGCTATCTCGCCGAGAACATGATGGGGCGCACGTTCTGCCCGCTGGGCGATGCGGCGGCTATGCCTACGCTGGGTTTCGTGAAGAAGTTTCGGAAAGAGTTTGAGGATCATTTGGATGGGAAGCCGTGCCCGTTTGCGAAGCATGTTGAGATGGCAGTTGTGTAAGCAAGCTGAGGGCACGTGAGACCACAAGAGCTGGTACGAATACTCGAAGCAGACGGTTGGAACAGCACGGGACAAACGGGCAGTCACAGGCACTTCCGGCACCCGGTAAAACCTGGACTCATCATCGTTCCGATGCACGCGGGAAAGGAAATTGGCAAGGGGCTGCTTCACAGTATCCTGAAGAAGGCGGGACTGAAATGACGCGCAACTATCTAGTCGTGTTCGAGCAAAGCTCAACCAATTGGAGCGCCTTTTCTCCCGATGTGGAGGGTTGCGGGTCCCTCGGAGATACGCTCGAAGACACGCGCGACAACATGCGCGAAGCGATGGAACTCTATCTGCGTGAAACCGCGGCCGCTGGTGAGCCAATCCCTGCCGCTCATCCCGCGATCGTCAACTTCGACGAGTTTGATCCAAAGCGCGAAGCGAAACAATATGTCGTCGAGTGGCTGATGATATCGCTGCCTGAATCAGCTACTCAAGCCGCCTAAGGAAAAAATGCCAGACGTAACTTTTACAGTCGATGGAAAGAAGCTGACCGCGCCGGCGGGGACGCTGCTAATTGAGGCTTGCCGCAAGGCGGGGATCGAGATTCCGGCGTTCTGCTATTACCCGGGGCTGTCGCTGCAGGCGGCGTGCCGGATGTGCGTGGTGCGGCAGGAAAAGGTGCCCAAACTGCAGACGGCCTGCACGACCACGGTTGCGGAAGGACAGGTCTTTATCACCGAGTCGCCCGAGATTGCGCAGGCGCGCAAGGCGACCATTGAACTGCTGCTCGGGAATCATCCGCTGGACTGCCCGGTGTGCGATGCGGGCGGCGAGTGCGAACTGCAGGACATGACGTTCAAGTACGGCGCCGGCGAGAGCCTGATGATCGACGCGAAGCGGCACCGCGATGAGCAGCAGTGGTCGCCGCAGGTGTTCTTCGACCGGCCGCGCTGCATCCTTTGCTATCGATGTGTGCGTATGTGCGGCGAAGGCATGGATGTATGGGCGCTGGGGATTCAGAATCGGGGCGTGAGCTCGGTGATCGCGCCGAACCTGGAGGACCACCTCGACTGCGAAGAGTGCGGCATGTGCATCGACGCGTGCCCGGTGGGGGCGCTGACCAGCGGCAGCTATCGTTACAAGACGCGGCCGTGGGAGATGAAGCACGTCTCCACCATCTGCACGCATTGTGGAGACGGGTGCAAGGTTACGCTGGGGATTCGGCAGGCGAATGAAGGCTCGGAGATTGTGCGCGCCGATAATCGCGACAAGAGCGGCATCAACGGCGATTTTCTCTGCGCGAAGGGACGGTTCGCATTCGATTTTGTCGAGAACCCGGAGCGGCTGATCAAGCCGCTGGTGCGCAACGCTGCGGGCGAACTCGAGCCCACCACCTGGGAGAACGCGTTTCGCCTGGCGGGAGCGAAGCTGAAGGAGGTGCGTGACAGCAAGGGTGGGGCGGCGATTGGCGTGATCGGCTCCAACCGCACCACCAACGAGGAAAACTACCTGCTGCAGAAGTTCGCGCGCACGGTGCTGGGGACCAACAACATCGACCACCGGCGCACCGCGGACTATGCTGCGTTTGCACGCACCATGGCCGGGCACGAGGGAAAGGCCGCCAGCCTGCGGGACGCGGGCACTGCGCCGGCCATTCTTCTTGTCGGCGGCGATCCGACGAACGAGCATCCGCTCCTGGCCTGGCAGATTCGCAATAACGTTCGGCTGAACAAGGCGCGGCTCTACATCGCTAATCACCGCTCCATCAAGCTGGAGCGGCAGGCCAAGGTGGTGCAGGGCCTGCCACCCGCCGGCTATCGCGACCTGACCACGATCCTCGATCGCAAGGATTCGGATTTTGCCAAGGCAGTGATGGCGGAGGAATCGCTGCTGATCATCTTCGGGCAGGATTTCCAGGGCAAGCAGGGTGAGGATCAGATTGGGGCGCTGGTGGCCTGGGGACTGGGTCGCGGCAACGTGCGCTTCGCATTTCTGGGCGACTACGCCAATTCGCGCGGGGCCGCCGACATGGGCCTTCTGCCCGATTTGCTGCCGGGTTACGTTCCTGTCGGTGCGCCTGGCGCGTTCGGCCAGGAATATCCCGGGCTGCCGACGAAGCCCGGCCTCACTCAACAGCAGATGTTCGATGCTGCGCGGGCCGGCGGCCTAGGTGCTCTCCTGGTTGTCGGAGCCGATCCTGTGGAGAGTATGGGAATTGATCTCGCCACGCTCAAAAATACCTTTCTTATCGTGCAGGACCTGTTTCTGAGCGCGACGGCCAAGCTTGCCGACGTGGTGTTTCCCGCGGCCAGTCTTTATGAGAAGAGCGGCACGGTGACCAACACATTCGGCGACCTGCAGCTGGTGCAGAAAGGCGCCGATAAGGCAGGAGTCAAGCCTGATTTCGAAATCCTGGTGCGGCTCGCGGCAGCCGTGGACGCGGATGTGAAGGCGCTAGTGCCCTTCGGCAAGGCTGGTGTGCGCGGCGACCTGGGCCAGTCGCGCGGTGCGCAATCGGGCGAGGCTGACCGGCATGGAGTGTGGCTAGCGGCACATGGGCTGGAGCCGAGGTTGAGTCTCTTCGATCCGCTGACGGTGCTGGACGAGATCGAGCGCCTGGTGCCGGCGTACAAGCTGGATCGCATGAATCTTTTCAGCGGCAACGATGTGGCGACGGAGCCGGGGTTTGTTCCGGTGTCGGCGCTGATCGAACCGCATTCCGATCTGATCGTTCCGGCGCACGATAACTTGTTTACCTCGGGAACACTGGGGCGGTATAGTCCTTCGCTGCAGGATTTGAACGCTCATCAGTCACAACAGGAGTTGGCGGAGACGGCGGCGGATTAGTGGGGAGCGGAAGAACATCCGCAGATCCTTCGACCGGCTCCGCTCAGGATGACAAGATTTGTGGGCATAGTTCAGGATGACAGTTTTCTGGAAGTAGAGAGGCTGACGTTCAGTGACGATTTTCTGGTTTTTTCTCTGGAGCTTGTTGAAGATCATCTTGGTGGTGGTGATCTTTCTCCTGGGCGTTGCTTATACGGTGCTGCTGGAGCGCAAGCTGGTGGCCCGCATTCAAAATCGCTGGGGGCCCAGCCGCGTGGGGCCGTTCGGGCTGCTGCAGCCGCTGGTGGATGGAGCGAAATCGTTTCTCAAAGAAGACCTGATTCCAACTTCGGTCTACAAGCCGCTCTACCTGCTGGCGCCGCTTATTTCTCTGGGTTCCGCGCTGATCCTGATCGGGGTGGTGCCGTTCGGCAATCCCGATATCAACTACAAGGGTTTCCGCTTCTTCGAGATCGCCGATATCAACGTGGGACTGCTGGTGCTCCTGGCCGTCACCTCGATCGGGGTGTACGGGATTGCGCTGTCGGGGTGGTCGTCAAATAACAAGTATTCGCTGCTGGGCTCGCTGCGGTCGTCGGCACAGATGGTCAGTTATGAGTTGGCGCTGGGCTTGTCCCTGGTGGGGGCGGTGCTGCGGACGGGCTCGCTGAACCTGCGCGAAATCGTGGAGGCCCAGTCAAGCGGCTACGGACTGCTGAGCTGGAACATCTTCGGAGGGTGGCAGTTCATCGCCTTCTTTGTTTACCTGATGGCCGCCTTCGCGGAAACCAATCGTGCCCCGTTCGACTTGCCCGAGGCGGAAAGCGAACTGACCGGCGGCTACCACACCGAGTACAGTTCGATGAAGTTCGCCATGTTTTTCATGGCGGAGTACGGCAACATGATCAACGTGGGCTGCGTGGCGACGTTGTTGTTTCTGGGCGGATGGACAAGTCCGTTCGGGAATCTGTTTCCGACCCCGCAGAACGCCTTTCTGCTGGCCATCCTGCCGCTGTTCTGGTTCCTATTCAAAGTCTTTTCATTTCTTTTTCTGTATGTGTGGGTGCGCGGCACGCTGCCCCGCTTCCGCTATGACCAACTGATGAATTACGGCTGGCGATTTTTGCTGCCGCTCGCCATTTTGAATATCGTGGGCACCAGCCTGTGGCTGGCTTACAAGCAGTAGCGGGCAATTTGGCGAGAGTCGCTCAGTTACAATCGGAGAGGATTTCCTGAAGAACCTCTCCTCAATCGGCAGGCATTCCGCTGCCGCACGCAGCAAACGTTGGAACGATGCACTTAATCCTCTTTATCGTGTTTGCCGGACTCTGCCTGGCGGGAGCCATCAACCTCCTGCTCCAGAGCCACCCCATCAACAGCGCGCTCTCGCTGGTGGTGGTGATGAGTTCGCTGGCCGTGCTGTACCTGCTGCTGGGCGCGGAGTTTCTGGCCATCGCGCAGATCATTGTGTATGCGGGCGCGATTATGGTGTTGTTCACGTTCGTGGTGATGCTGCTGAACGCTGGCCGCGAAGAACGCACGCTGGGCAGCCGCGCGGGCAAGATCATCGGCTTCCCGGCCGTGGCGGTGTTTCTGGGTGTTATGGCCACCGTGATCCTGAAGGCGCACGGACTGGGGTCGGCGAGCTTGAGCGATCCCATCACCCGCACCGACGATCTGAGCCAGGTTCTGTTCACCGAGCTACTGCTTCCGTTTGAAGTCACGTCGGTGCTCATCCTCATCGCGATTCTCGGCGCCGTGGCGCTGGCCCGCGCCGGCAGCGGTGACCACCCCACGAACAAAGACCCGTTCGCGGGGACCCCGGGTGGAGAAAGCAGGGTCAGCAAATGATTCCCATTTCCTGGTACCTGCTGCTGAGCGCTGCCCTGTTTTGTCTGGGCGTGGTCGGGTTCCTGATCAAGCGCAACCTGATTACGGTGTTCATGTCCATCGAACTGATGCTCAATGGCGTGAATCTTTCGTTTGTCGCATTCGCTCACCAGTGGCACCTGGTGAAGGGACAGATTTTTGTTTTCTTCGTGATGGTGGTGGCGGCGGCTGAAGCGGCCGTGGGCCTGGCCATCATTATTGCCGTGTTTCGCGCGCGCTCTACGCTGGCTGTCGACCGGATCGACCTAATGAAGCTATGAACGGATCTCTCCATCTATGGCTGATTCCGCTGCTGCCGTTTGCGGGATTCCTGATCAACGGAATCCTGGGGCGGCGGCTGCCGAAAGCGCTGGTGACGACAGTGGCGCTGCTGGCACCGCTGGGGTCGTTTGCCCTCGTGTTGATCGCGGCGGTATCAACTTATGGGTCCGGTGCATCCGGTCCGTCTTCGGTGCTGCCGTACGTAGAAACGTTTCGCCACAGTTGGATTCACGCCGGCGCCCTCCAAATAAACTACAGCGCCGTACTCGACCAGCTTTCGCTGGTGATGCTGCTGGTCGTGACGGGTGTGGGATTCCTGATCCATATCTACTCCGTCGGCTACATGTCCGACGATCCCGGCTATGCGCGCTATTTCAGCTACCTGAATCTCTTTCTCTTCTTCATGACGACGCTCGTTCTGGCGGGCAATGTGCTGCTGATGTTTGTGGGCTGGGAAGGTGTGGGCCTGGCATCGTACCTGCTGATCGGGTTCTGGTTCCGGAAGACTTCGGCGGCGAGCGCCGGCATGAAGGCTTTCGTCGTCAACCGCATCGGCGACTTCGGGTTTCTGATCGGGATTTTCCTGCTGCTGGGGCAGTTCGGGACGTTGACGTTCGGCGATATTGCGGCGCAGTTGAATGCGAATCCCGCCCTGCAGGGCGGGATCATCAGCGCAATTGCGCTCTGTCTGCTGATCGGGGCTACGGGCAAGAGCGCGCAGTTGCCGCTGTACGTGTGGCTGCCGGATGCGATGGAAGGCCCCACGCCGGTTTCGGCGCTGATCCACGCGGCCACCATGGTCACGGCGGGCGTGTACATGATCGCACGGACGCACTTCATTTTCGACCGCTCTCCGTTTGCGCTGACGGTGGTAGCGATCGTGGGTGCGGCTACGGCGTTATTCGCGGCGACGATCGGCCTGGTTCAGACAGATATCAAGCGTGTGCTGGCCTACTCGACCGTGTCGCAGTTGGGATACATGTTTCTGGGCTGCGGGGTGGCGGCGTATTCGGCGGCGATTTTCCACTTGATGACGCATGCGTTCTTCAAGGCGCTTCTCTTCCTGGCGGCGGGGTCGGTGATCCACGGCCTGGGGGGCGAACAGGATATGCGCAAGATGGGCGGGCTGAAACGCCATATGCCGGTGACGTTCTGGACCATGACGGCAGCGGTGTTCGCGATCGCAGGATTCCCTCCCCTGGCAGCTTTCTTTTCGAAGGACGCGATTCTGAATGCGGCATTCATGCATGGCACGGGTGGAAAGGTGTTCTGGTTCGTGGGGCTGGTGACGGCGCTGCTGACTTCGTTCTACATGTTCCGGTTGTGGTACCTGACGTTTCATGGGGAAAGGCGCGGCGGCGAACACGCGTTGGAACATCATGGCGCGGCCGTGCATGCGCGTGCTGACACCAGGCTCGTGATGGAAGCTGAGCATGCGCACGAGCCGCACGAGAGCCCGTGGTCGATGCTGGGGCCCCTCGTAATTCTGGCGGTGCTCTCCGTGATTGGCGGGTGGATCGGCGCGGGACGTTTCGGAGCGTTTCTAGCTCCCTCAGTGGGCGCGCGCACGGCCGAAGCCGCCAGCAGCACGCTGGAGTGGACGTTGACGGGGCTTGCAGTGCTGGTGGCGGCGCTGGGGTGGTTCATCGCCGACCGCATGTATCGCACGCGGCCTGGATCGGCCGATCAACTTGCGGCGTCGATGTCGGGGCCGTACAAACTGCTTCTGCACAAGTACTGGGTGGACGAACTGTATAACGCGGCGATCGTGAAGCCAATCCTTGCGATTTCGCGCTTCCTTCTCGAGTGGGTGGTGGATGTGGCGATCCTGGGCGGAGCGGCGTGGCTGCTGGGCGGCCTGGCATCGCTGGGCGGAGCGATTCTGCAGCGCTGGCAGTCCGGCAACCTGCGATCGTATGCGGCATGGCTGGCTGCTGCCGCCGCGGCGGTGCTGATTTACGTGCTGTGGATGTACTCGCCTAACAGTCTAGCGATTCTCTTCAGCCACGGAGCGGGGCATTGAGCATGAACGATCTGAACCAATCCATCCTCACGCTCATCCTGCTGGTTCCGATTGCGGGCGCGGTGGTGATCGCGGTGCTGCCGGATCGCGGCAAACTTCCGGCGTGGATCGCGCTGCTTACGTCGCTGGTCAGCCTGGGGCTTACGCTGCATTTGCCGGCGCACTTCCTGGTGGGCCAGCCGGGTTTTCAATTTGAGAGCAACAAGCCGTGGATTGAACGGCCCGCGATTTTTTATCACGTGGGCGTGGACGGGCTGAGCCTTTGGCTGGTGGTGCTGACGGGAGTGCTGGCGCCTGTGGGCGTGCTGGCGAGCTGGAATGCGATCAAAGAGCGCAGGAAGGTTTTCTACTCGCTGTTCATGGTGCAGCAGACGGCGATGTTCGGCGTGTTCGTTTCGCTGGACCTGATGGTGTACTACGGTTTCTGGGAGCTGTCGCTGGTTCCCATGGCCGTCCTGATCGCGATGTATGGGCGCAAGGATGGACCGCGCGCGGCGGGGCGCTTCTTCCTGTTCACGTTTATTCCGTCGGCGCCGTTGCTGGTGGCGATCATTTATTTGTACACGCGCACGGGCACGTTCAACTTCGAGCAGTTGCAGTATTACGTGGGATCGGGCGTGGTTCCGGCGACCGCGCTCTACTGGTGCGCGCTGGCATTTCTGTTCGCGTTCGCGGTGAAGGTGCCGGTGTTCCCGCTGCACGGGTGGCTGGCGGAGACATTCAGCGAGGCGCCGGTGGCGCTGGCGATGGTGGTGGCGGGCAAACTGGGGCTCTATTCGATGTTGCGCTTCCACGCGGCGCTGTTCCCCGTGCAGGCGCGGGCGATCGCGCCGCTGATGATTGCGCTGGCGGTGATCGGGATTCTGTACGGGGCCTGCCTGGCGCTGGTGCAGCGCGATTTCTGGCGGCTGATTGCGTTCGCTACGCTTGGCCACTTCGGCGTGACGACGCTGGGGATCTACGGGCTGAACCTGATCGGGCGTGACGGCGCGGTGTTTCTGATGGTGAGCCAGGGAGTGATCGAGGGCGCGCTGTTCGTGCTGCTGGGGGTGCTGGAGACGCGCTACGCGACCAGCCAGATTGGCAGCTACGGAGGAGTGGCGGCGAAACTGCCGCGCACGGCGACATTCTTTGTGATTACGTCGCTGGCCATGGTCGGTCTGCCGCTCCTGAATGGATTTGTGGGCGAGTTCCTGGTGCTGTCGAGCACGTTTACTTCGGTGAGCCGGGGATGGGCGATTGCCGCCACGGTGACGGTGATTCTGGGCGCCAGCTACATGCTGTGGCTGGTGCAGCGGCTGTTTTATGGACCCGAGAGCGCGATGGCGGCGGAGCGGCCGGTGAACGACCTGGGGTTCCGCGAAATCGCGGTGCTGGCGCCGTTGGCGGTGCTGATGCTGGCGATGGGCGTGGTTCCGAATTATTGGCTGCGGGCGATTGAAAAAAGCTCCAGCCCGGCGGGATTTGTTCACCAGGTGCAGTCAAGCCGTCCTGCCGACATGATTGTGGAGGCGCAGAAGTGAACGCTCACGACACCCTCCGCATCCTTCCCGAGATCATTCTCACCAGTACCGGCGTGGTGGTGATGCTGATTGATGCCTCGTTGCCCGAGGGCTGGCAGCGGCGACCGTTGGGCTGGGTGGCTGCGGTCGGCACAACGCTGGCGCTTTGGTCCAGTGTGCTGCAGTTGAGCATTCCTACCGGAACGGCGTTCTACGGAACGGTAGAGACCAGCCCGTTCACGGTTTTCTTCCATGTGCTGATCTGCGGGATTGTGCTGGTGGGCCTGCTGATCTCCATCGATACTCTGCCTGAAGACAGCCATCACCAGGGCGAGTACTACGCGTTGATGGCGTTTGGCGCGGTGGGTATGTGCCTGCTTACCGGCGCCGTGGAACTGCTGGTGGTGTTTATCGCGCTGGAGATTTCGTCTATCGCGACATACATTCTTGCGGGGTATCGCAAGCACACCGGGCAGGGTCCCGAAGCGGCCATCAAGTACTTCCTGCTGGGCTCGTTCGCTACCGGGTTTCTGCTCTATGGGATTGCGCTCATCTTCGGCGCGACCGGGACGACACAGGTGTACGAAATCGCCGGCAAGGTACCCGGCTCGCAAAACCATGGGCTGATCGTTGCCGGGCTGGCGCTGATGCTGGTGGGAATGTTGTTCAAGGTGTCGGCGGCGCCGTTTCACGTGTGGACACCGGATGTGTACGAGGGCGCGCCCTCGCCGGTGGTGGCACTGCTCTCCACCGCGCCCAAGGCGGCGGTGTTTGCGCTGCTGTTGCGCGTGCTGTACGAAATGCTGCCCAGTCTCAGGGACGTATGGACGCCGCTGCTGTGGGGAGTTGCGGTGGTCTCGATGACGGTGGGCAACCTGGCCGCTCTGCGCCAGGAAAACGTCAAGCGCATGCTGGCTTATTCGTCCATCGCGCATGCCGGGTACCTGCTGGCTGCGTTTGCGGGCTTCGGGCCGAGCGGCATCGCGGCCGCGGCGTTCTACACCGCTGCGTATGCGGCCATGAACGTGGGCATTTTTGCGGTGGTCACGCTGGCTAGCGGATACGACGACCGCCTGCCCATGGTTCGCGACTTCCGCGGCCTGATCTATCGCTCGCCATTGCTGGGCAGCCTTCTGATCTTCTTCCTTATTTCACTGATTGGGATTCCGTTTACCGGCGGGTTTTTCGGGAAGTTCTATTCCTTCTCGGCAGCGGTGAATGGAGGAGCGGTGTGGCTGGCGATCATCGGCCTGCTCAACTCCGGTGTGGCTTCGGCGTATTATCTGCGGTTGGCCTTTGCGGCCGCGCAGCAGCCTGACGAACAGAACGGCACGACTCGATTCGCGTTCCCGCAAATCGGGATTGCGGTGGGCGCGGCGCTGTTGTTTACGGTGGGAACGACGCTATGGCTGGGAATCGTGCCGGGGTGGGCGCTGGACGCTGCGGAAACCGCGGCGCATACGCTTCAGGTTCCGCACAGCCAGCCGAGCGTGCCGGAAATCAGTCTCCAACCGCCGCCGGATCGCTAGCGAATCCGGTCACGTTTTCGGCGTCGGCGGTGGCCAGCAAGTTTTGATAGAAGGCCACGGTCAGGCGCAGGACCCGCTCGTTCACGAATCGCTGCATGACCCACGTACGGGCCGCGCTGCCCATGCGTGCGCGTTCCCCGGGATTGCGGATCAGGCGAAGCACGGCTTCGGTGATGGCTTCCGGGTACCCGGGCGGAATCAGGAGCCCGGTGAACTCGGGAACCACAGCATCGCGCGAACCCGTGGAAATGGTCGTGACTACGGGAATGGCGGTGGCAGCGGCCTCCAGCACGACATTGGGAAATCCCTCGCGCCACGTGGGCAAGACCATGACGTCCATGGCGCGGTACCAGGGGGCGGTGTCGGCCACGTAGCCGGTGCAGATGATGGACGGATGGGCCTGGATCCTGCGCTGCAGGATCTCGCCGAGGGCGTCGTCGGACTGGTCGAACCAACCTACCAGCAAGAGGCGCGCCGACGGAACTGTCTTCAGAATCTGGTCGAATGCAGTAATCAATTCGGGGATGCCCTTGTCGCGCGTCAGCCTCCCCACGAATCCAATCACAGGCACATCGCGTGGAATTCCAATCGCGGCTCGGATCTCGTCGGGGCCAGGCGAGAACTGCTCGGTATCAACGCCATGGCTGCTCCCGGATCCAATCAGGTGAAGCTTTCGGGAAGGAGCCACCTGCAGCGCCAGGGCCCTCGAACGGAGGCTTCGACTGTTGCACACCACCTGCTGCGCGCACGCGGATGCCATGCGTTCCGCCGCCAGCATCACAAGCCGCTTGAAACCGGTGAGCGTTTCGAGCCGCAGGCCGCGGAGGATGTATATGCGGGACGGAACCCGGCACAATTTTGCGGCCAGATTTCCCAGCAGGCCGGCCTTGGGAGTACTGAATTCGGTGACGTCCGGTTGAAGTCGATGAAGCACCCGGCAGAGGCGGATAAGCGAAATCACATCGGAGAGGGGCGCCATGCCTCTCCGAATCGAAATCGGCAAAGCATCAACGCCCTCCGCTGTCGCCAGCCGGTCGAGCAACTCTCCGGGACTGGAAATGAGCACCACCCGAAATCCGGCGGCTTTCAGTGCGCGCAGCCGGCCAGTCAAAACCAGGCAGGTTTGGGCATGGGTAATGCCGACTACGATTAAAGGACGGCGGTCGCAATCCCCGACAGATACCGGCAGCGCGGTGGACAATTTCCGAGCTTTCATCATTCTCCGCAGCGCTCCGTGACGAGCACCCCAGGGCGGATCATTAGTGGAAACTCAAAAACTGTACCAGTTCTGCACAGGTAAACGTGTGCCGGGCATCACGTGTTAACGGGAATCGGACCCTTTACCCTCAGATTTCTCACATGAGTCAACGTCCCAGAGTCCTGCTGCTGATTCCGCACCTTGGCGGGGGCGGAGCGGAGCGGGTGACGGCGCTTCTGGCGCGGGGACTCTCGGCTCGGAAGTATGAACTGCACCTTGGTCTGATCACGGGGCTAATCACGCTGACAGCGTCGGACCTGGTACCGGCTGGGGTGAAGATTCATTCTCTAGGCGTCCGACGAGTACGTTCCGCGGCGCTTCCGTTGATGCGGCTGGTTCGGGAGTTGCGGCCGGATCTGATCCTGTCGGGAATGGCTCATCTCAACTTCCTGGTGCTGCTGCTGCGGCCGCTGTTTCCGAGCAAAACGCGAGTCGTTGTCCGCCAGAACGCCATGGTTTCCGCGGATTTGCGCAGCAGTCGGCTGCCGGTGTACACGCGCTATCTGTACCGCCTGCTCTACCCACAGGCCGACCGGATTGTGTGCCAGACGAGGGCGATGGCCGCCGATCTCGTTTCCCGGTCCGGTGTAAGGGACGGGCAGGTGGAGGTGTTGCCCAACCCGGTGGACGCGGAAGCGATGCGCGCGGTAAGCCAGCCAGACCTGGTGCCGGACCGCCTGGGCTGTTGGCAGGGGCCCGGTCCGCATCTGCTCGCGATGGGCCGGCTCAGCCATGAAAAAGGATTCGATCTCCTGCTGCAGGCGTTTTCATCGGTGCGCATCCAGTACCCGGCAGCCGATCTGAAGATTCTAGGCACGGGGCCCGAACTGAGCTTGCTGCGGGAGATATGCGCGACGCTTCAGTTGGAGAGATCGGTTCGGTTCGGCGGCTATGTGTCGCGGCCTGAGACGTTCTTCGCCGGCGCGACGCTGTTCGTGCTGCCTTCGCGACAGGAAGGTCTTCCCAACGCGCTGCTTGAAGGGGCAGCAGGTGGACTTCCCATCGTGGCGCTGCCGGCGTCAGAGGGAGTAGCGGACCTGCTCCGGGGCAAGCGCGGCGTGTGGCTCGGTGCAGAGGTATCGGCGCGCGCACTGACGATTTCGCTGATGACTGCGCTCGAGTCGATTGGACCCGGAGAGCGGTTCCCTCACCCGTGGCTCGAGGCTTTCCAGATGGAATCCGCGATCCGGAGCTACGAGCGCCTGATCGACCAGGTTCTGCAAGAGCGGGCGCAATGAAGGGCGAAATGAAACATGTGGCGCTGTTATTGCCGACGCTGGACCGCCTCGCCGGGGCCGAGCGCCAGGTGCTTCTTCTCGCCCATGGTTTCGGCGTCGGGCGTGGCGCGTGTCGGTGGTGGCGCCTTCCGGGAACAGAAATGCAAGGGGCTCGCCGATCCGCGATGGATCAAACAAAAGGAGGTCGTTCGGCTTCGATCCGTCTCAAAATCGAGACCGGGAGCACCCTAGTCTGGTTCTTTCTAGTCGAACACCGGGTATTCCGACCCGCGATGGATGAAACGACTCAGCTGGTTCATGCTCTTTGGCGAGTTGGCGTCGCTTCGCGACATAGCGAGTTAGCAAGTTAGCGACTCCGTTTCTATTTAGTCGAACACCGGCGTTGCCGACCCGAGATCGGCAGGCGCTACCGTTTGCGTTTTGCTGCCCTGCGCTGGCGGTAACGCCTCTGAACTCTCCAGAGCGCAATCTGCTCGTGGATTCTCTCTCCGAAGCTCAGAGGCAGGACGTCGAACTCTTTGACTACGCGATCAAAGGAGGTGCATTGGGCGCCATGGTCCTGGAGGAACCATCGCAGACTTTCGATTTCCCTGGATGTGGCCGCCCAGGGATGGATACAGATGGTCCAGAGTCCGCCCGGTTTCACTACGGGCGCCCATAGCTGCTGCGGTATCCACGTGATTCCGTAACGGCGATGCGGGATGCGTGCAAAGCCGTCGGAGATGAATTCCATTTCGGCTTCGGCCAGGGCGCGCAGCGTGTTGCGGTCGAAGCCATGGCGAGGAGCAACCCACAAGCGCGGATTCAGTTCCTGATCGCGCAAGATTTTCAGGCCGG
>Ga0070717_10000239_pt1 | contig 37821 bp, 58 predicted proteins | sample LARL113metaG_FD_71366 | JGI IMG/M metagenome (GOLD analysis project Ga0070717, IMG submission 71366) | Corn, switchgrass and miscanthus rhizosphere microbial communities from Kellogg Biological Station, Michigan, USA - LAR L11-3 metaG | ecosystem: Host-associated > Plants > Roots > Rhizosphere ...
GTCACCCCCTCGCGCGCGCGGGCGCGTATCAAATGGCAACCGCGTCACCAATCTCGTTGCCATTGTCGATTTCGGTTGCGCTAGGCGCCTAGCGGGGTTATCTTCAACTGCATGACGACGACGCAAACCAGCAAGCCCTCCGACAGCGCCATCACCTACACGAACAACGCCTCAATCGTTGCCTTTCAGCCGAGTGGCGATTCCTGCCGGGTCATCATCAACGAGCGCATCGAGACGATGAACATGGCCGCCGCGCTCGACTTCGAGGATGCACTCAAAGAGGCTGGTTACTGGGTCGCAGGCTGAGCGGCTCGCCTTCCGCTCCCGGCCCCGAGCATATCGGAGCTGGTGGCGGGCGTCGGAGCCCGAACCAACGAGGAGAGAATCGGCATCATGGCAAATACCTACTGGAACATTGATAGCGGCGACGGCAACGAGCTGACGGCGGGCATCCAGCTCGAGTCTGAGGCTCGTAAAATTGCGCAGCGTATGGCCAACGAGCGCGGCGAGAGCGTGTATCTGTACGAGGTCGGCGCAGGCGACGGGGAATCCGAGGCGGACTCGGAAGAAATCGAGCCTGAATAATGTGGATAAATCTGGAAACCCACGCCGATGAGCGTGACCACTGGACCCCGAGCTACCGAGCCAGCATTGACGCGCGGTGGCCGCTGGACGGTGACGAGCAGCGCGTGCGGCTAGCTGATGGCAGCGAGGTCACCGCAACGGTCGAGCATCACCGCGGGTACCGCTGGCTCGACGCGGACGGGCAGGAGCTCGATGTCATGGCGGTGGAGCTGCCGTGAAGGGCGCACGCTCCGGCACGCAGTGGACGGAAGCCGACTACGCCGCGCACGGCTACGGGCGGATTACGCTGAGACTGCCGCGAGCCGTGCTCGAGCTGCTGGCCGCCAAGGCGAAGGAGTCGGGTAAGTCGCGGGCTGAGCTCGTCGAGGTCGCCGTGAGGCTCTACGAGGGCTCAGGAGAGCCCGTGGCAGATCGGAGCACCGAGACGCCACGGGGACGCAAACGCGCTCAGCGTGGCAGCCAGGGGCCATAACAGGCCTACTGCGCTGGTACGCACACTGGGTACCCGCCACCGCTCGCCGAACAGACGCCGCCGAGGTCACCACAGCGAGCAATCAGCGCAGCGTCCGGCGCCATGGCCGACACGTGATTCGGGCCCATCTGCAGCGACCAGCAGCCGAACGAGCAGAGCCACGCCTGTGGCTGCCCGGCCACCGGTGCCCACGGGCCGCAAGACCACTCGGCGTCACACATGCGCTGCTTCGCGCTCGGCTCGGGGTCGCACGGGGCGAACAGGCTACCGGGCTCCGGCTGCTGCCCAGCGCCCGCGGCGCCCGCCGTCGAGTCTGGCGAGCCGGCCGCACCCGCCTCCGCCGCAACGCTGCCTCCCTTCCCAGCTGCTCCGCCCGCATGATGCGCGCCGCCCGCGCCGCCGCCACCCGAGCCGAGTCGGCCTGAGGCTCCGCCGCTTGTAGCGCCGCCGCCGCCGTCACCCGCGCCCGCCGCGCCGCCAACTGGAGCGCCCGCCGCCGCGTCATCGCCGACTGAGGCCGCCCCGCTCGAGCACGAGCACACAGCCAGAAGCGCGAGCACGGCAATAGCCCCAATGGTTCCCATCAGGCCAGCATACGCAGTCGCCGGCCCGGTGCAACCGACTCAGCGCGCCGGCCGGTATGCCCCGAGCTTCCGGGCCCGCTGTTCGGCCCGCTTCTTGATTGCCGCCCGCGTCGCCTTGGCCTCGGCCGCGTACCAGTCAGGCGAGCCTGGCTTCGGCGCCTCAAGCTCCGGCGTGTACCATGTGCGCGCGGCTCGCACCCCGTAGAGCAGCGAGTCGCAGCAGTGATTCTCGAAGCGCGGGTCCTCGGCGACGCGCCCCGGCCCCCACTGCAGCAGGCACATCTCGTCGAGCAGCTGGCCGCAGTCGCGCGCCACGATTTTGACCGTGCCGCTGCGGAGCTCGCCCTGGACGATTTCCTGGAACGCGCGCTTCTTCGTCTTCTCGGCCGCGACGATGCCGATGCCATAGCGCTGGCGCATCTCCTCGGCGTAACCCTTGCCGAGCCCGCCCTCGTCGCCGATGATCTGCAGCCCGGCTCCGAACTCGGCCCGCAGGCGCTCCGTGTGCGCAGCGACCGCGGACGGGATGAGCCCGGTCATACTCCAGCTCCGAAGCACATACACCTCGGGCATACCGGTCTTCGTGCCGAGCACCGTGAACGCCGTCGCGTCAGTGAACCCGAAGTCAATGCTCAGTATGTGGCGCAGCCCGTCGGGGACTTGGTCCGGAGTGACCGCGTTGAGCGCCGCCGAATACGGGTACACGAGCGCGCCCTCGTCGCGCACCCATTCGCCGAGGTACTCACGGCGGAACGTGGCCGAGCTCTGGTCGAGCCCGTACGTCTCGCAGAACAGCGCGATCTCGTGCTTCGCGTCCGGGATGTGCGGGTTGTCGAGAATGGTCCAGTGGTGCGTCGGCCACGGGGGCGAGCCGTCACCGGTGCTCACCTCGTAGAACAGGCCGGCCGGGATGGGGCTCGGTGTGCCCGCGAGTAGCAGGTGCCCCGCCTTGTCGATGAGGGCTGGCTCAATACTGTCCGTGATGAGCTCGCGCAGCCAGACGCCGTACTCCTGCGCCTCATCGATTGCCGCGCGCTTGTACTTGCTGCCGCGGAACTTGCCGACCTCGGACTTGTCTTTGCAGCCAGCGAGCCAAATGGTGTGCCGCGTCAGGCCGACCATGAGCAGCAGCTGCCCGTCGACCTCGCGGAGCCGCAGCTGCAGCTCGGGGTAGCGCTGCGCGAAGTAGTCGATGGCCGGCTGCAGGATGCGGCGCGCGTCACCCTTCGAGCGCGCGATGTACACGCTGAGCCCGGCCGGGTCGGAGAGCGCGCCGTCGATGAGCCACGCGAGGATGCCGTGCGACTTGCCGGCGCGGCGCGAGCAAACGGCGACCTTGCGGCGCGACGGGTCGCAGACGAACGCGCGCTGTTTTGGATGCAAATCGCCCAGGAACCGGCGGGCCTTGCGGACATCGTTCGCCGTGTTGATTCGGCGCTCGAGCTCCCCGCGAAGCTCCGGCGGCAGCTGGGCGATTTGCGCGGGGGTCACTTCGGCTTGCGCTGAGGACGCAGCGTGAGCTGGAGCCTTCTAATATCGTCGTTCAGAAACCGACGGTAGCTGATTAGGTAATCGAGCTTCGCTTTGCGCTCTCGCTTTGTGCCCGGTGCCCATAAGACACATGTGCCACAGGCTTCGCACGTCTTTTTCATTCGGTCACGATTTTGACGGCTGCGCGCGTCACCGCGGCGTCGGGTACCCAATAGGTCTCGCCCGTGTTCGGGCTGTGGTACGCGAACCCACCCGAGTAGCGCTCGATGGGGCACCCGTCGGTGGCAACGATGACAGGCTCACCGTCGAGGTTGTGCTGCAGCGACAAGGCGAGAAAGATCACCTTCGTTTTCGGCGCCGCTGGCGCTTGCGTGCCCGCCGCCAGATTCGATTTCCTCGCCGCTTGTTTCGTAGCTTCGTCCATTGCTGCTCTCTCCGCTGAGTTGGGCCAGGAAGCGGGATGCCTCCCGCGCTAGGTCTGAGTCGCTCATCTGCTGATATCGAATCACCACTTCGCTATTCGCCCCGCTCAGGCCGAGAATGTCGGCCAGATGCTTGGCGGCAGTGAGCGCGGTGCGGTGGTCGGGCTTGCGGATTTCGACGACGTTGCCCTGCGCGTCGACCGTCTCCTCGGTGCGCGTCTCGGCGGCACGGCCAATCTGCGCGATGCGCTCGATCACCGCCATCTTCGCCTCTTCGCCGCCCCACGACAGGCGCAGGAGTCGCCCGGCCTCGGCGCAATACTTCTGCGCATTCTCGAGCGAGAGCCCGTGCGTCACCGCGAGCTGGCGGACCGAGCGGTAAGGGAACCACTCGCCCTTGCTCATCGTGTGCGCGATCTCCTCCACGATCTTGTCCTTGGCCAGCGTCGAGCCCTCGGCGCCGCCGCTGCCCGGTTTGAGCGAGCGCCGCCCCATCAGAGCCCCCGCTTCTCGCAAGCCATCGCGAAGCAGACCCACAGGAAGACGAAGGTCAGAACGTAGCTCATCCCTTCGCGCCCTCCGCCGCCGCAGCACGTCGCGCCAGCTCCTCGACCTCGAACCTCTTGATCTCGTCGACCAGGTCCATGAGCTGGCTCGGCCCGTCGACTTCGGGGTCATAGCCCCGGCGCATGCGCTTCAGATACTCGAGGAAGTGCAGCGGGTCGGCCGCATTGTTCTGCCGCGCCGCGCGCTCGAGACGCCGCGAAAGCAACACGCCCTCGGATACGGGCAGCGCCTTCTTCGGGGCAACCCACGTGAGGTGCCGCGCAATCCGTCGAGAGAGGCTACCCACGGCGGACGCCCATCAGCAGCGCGTCGTAATCGCCATCCACGTCTCCGATGGGAGGAGGCGCCGGATTGGTTTCCGGCTGCTCATCCTCGAGCACCGCGAGCACCTCTTCCTCCCGCACCACACGGAAATTCCCGTTCTTGTCGGCCCAATCCGCCGCCTTGTTCTGTCGCGGCACGTTCACGTCGAGGCAGTAATCCTGCCCCGCCTGCCGGTCGACCAGCACGATTTCCCCGGCCTTGAGCGTCGTCGGCACGAAATGCCCGTGCCCATTGTCGCGGTAATGCCCCGGGCCGACCGCGATCACCTCGGCCTTCAGCGTCTTCTCGGGCTTCGCCGTGTCCGGCAAGAAGATGCATCCGCCGTCAGACACCTTTTTCGGTGGCAAAAATCGGATCACCACATTGTCCTGAATCGCGCGGATATGTGCCATGTTTCGATAGGGCTATCACGAATGGCACACTCTGTCACGCGAAATTGCGTGGCATTTTTGAACCAATTGCGCCACTGTGTGTCACGCAAGAATGGCACAGACCGGCCAGCTGAAATGGCATCAGCTTGACAAGGGAGCCGAAATGGCTCGCGAACTTGTCGCGCTGTGCATTGCGCTGCAGGTCGAGCAGAAGGCCCGCAAGACGCGCTGCCGCGACGCCGCGAGCCGGTACGAGATGCGCCGCCTGGGCGGGCTATCGCCGGGCGCGTACTACCGTGCGGGGGCCTACTCGGGCTCCGATGGCGGGGCGTCGCTGGTTTGGCCCGAGGAACGCAGTATCGCGAACGCTGCGCAGGCCAAGCTCGCGGGGCAGCAAAAGCCGAAGGTCCAATTCGTCACCAGCGATTCGGACTGGCAGACCAAGCGCAAGTCGAAGAAGCTCGACCGGTTCGTCGAGGGGCAGTTCATGCAGGCGATCGGCAGCTACGCCGACGTGTGGCAGCTCATGCTTCGCGTGTTCCTGGACGCCTGCGTGTTCCCGACTGGTGGCGCCGTCAAGGTGTTCGCCGACGAGGAAGACGGGCGCGTTAGCTACGAGCGCGTGTTCACCTGGGAGCTCTTCGTTGACCCGCTCGAAGCGCGCTATGGCCAGCCGCGTAACAAGTTTCACGTCTACCCGTACGACCGTGACGAGCTGATCGAGAAGTTTCCCGAGCAGAGAGACGCGCTCGAGCGCGCGCCCGAATACGTCGAGGAAGGCGAAGCTGAGTGGACCGGCACGAAGCGCATCTCGAATCAGATCCGCGTGTGCGAGGCGTGGCGGCTGCCGTTCAGCAAGAACAAGCCCGGGCGTCACGTGATTGCGGTCAACGATGCTGTGCTGGTCGATGAGGATTGGACGCGCAACGAGTTCCCGTTCATCGAGATCCACTGGTCGAAGCATCTCGTTGGCTCCGACGGCACCTCGCTCGTCGAGGAGGTCGCGAGCATCGCCGACGTGGTGAACGACACCGTGCAGCGCATGTCGGACTCGCACAAGCGCACGAGCATGGGCGTGCTCTGCTACGAGGACGGCTCGATGCGCGAGGAGGATCTGCGCACGAATGAGGACGGCATCAATCTGCGGAGCGCGCCGGGCAAGGCGCCGCCCACGTACATTCAGCCGCTGCCGTTCGGCCCGGCCAACGTGCAATTCCTGCAGATGAATCAGGCCGAGCTCCACGACATTTCCGGCGTGTCCGAGATGCTGACGAGCGGCGACAAGCCGACCGGGCTCACGGCCGCCGTTGCAATCCGAGCAACCGAGGATGTCCAGAGCAAACGCTTCAGCGTCATTTATCGCGCGTACGAAGAGAGCTTCGTGTCGCTGGCTCGTCACACTGTGGCTTGCACTCGCGAGCTGTACGCGCAAAACAAAGACTTCGAGTCACGCTGGACCGGAAAGGGTTTTCTCAAGACCCTGAAGTGGTCGGACGTGGATCTCGAGGATGACCGCTACGTCATCCAAATCTACCCGGTCGGCGAGGTGAAGAACACGCCAGCCGATCGCCTGCAGCTCATCCAAGAGATGAACGCCGCCGGCAAGGTCAGCGACGAGAGCCTCATCGAGGTCATCAAGTACCTCGACTCCTCGAAGGAGCTCGAATCGGTCAGCCGTCAGCGCGAGCTCGTCGAGAGTTACGTCGACCAATGGCTCGATGCGACGCCCGAGGCCGAGCAAGAGGGCACGTTCCGCTACCGCCCGCCGATTCCGTGGATGCCCTCGTTGCCCGATGCGCTCGTTCAGGTCGCACAGGCGTACCTCGAGGCCGAGATGGATGACGTGCCCGATTTCAACAAGGACTTCTTCTTGCGCTTCATGCAAGAGGTCGACCTCGAGATTCAGAAGAAGGAAGCGCGAGCCGCCGCGAACGCCGCCGGCAAACCGATGGCACCGCAAGCCGACATGGGCGCGCCCGGCATGATGGCGCCGCCGCCCGCGCCCGGACCGACGCTGCCGCCGGGACCGCCGGCGCCGGGCGCCTCGCCACCCCTCCAATTGGTGCAGTGATGCCAGGCGAAGAAGCAGCAGAATCCACAGTCGCAAGCTCAACCGCTGCCCCTGTTGCCGCTCCCTCCGGAGGCGGCATCAAGACCGCAGCCGAGGTGATCGCGAAGGTCACGGCGCCCGAGACTCCCGCAAAGGACGCGAAGGGCAAGTTCGTCGCCGCCGCGAAGCCGACTGAGCCCGCGCGCCGCGTCGAAAAGCTCGAAGCCGCCGCGAAGCCCGCCGAGGCTACCGCGGGCGCGCCGGAGCCCGAGGACGACGCGAGCATCATCGCGAAAGCTCGCTTCCACCTGCAGCACGGCAACGTCGCCAAGTTCATCGACACCGTCGTCGGCGACATGAACGCGGAGGGTCTACCTGACGCTGTGCGAGAGGCGCTTGGGCGAAAGCTCGGCGTGAGCTCGAAGCAATGGGAAGAAATCCGCAAGTACGAGCAGGGCGCCAAGCGCAAGCTCGCTGCGCGTGAACAAGAACTCTCCGGCGTCGTCGAGCGGCTAAAAGCCGAGTATGCCCCGTTCCATCAGGCGCGCGCGGCTTACGAGGCCGGAGATTACGATGCGGCGTTCAAGGCTGCGTTCGGCGAGGACGCGGCCGACTACCAGCGCAAGATCATCTCGCAGCGGGTCGGCAAGAACCCCGAGATCGAAAAGCTGCGGGCCGAGCTCGAGGAACGCGACAAGCGCATCGCGGCGAAGGAGCGCGAGCAGGCCGAAGCGCGCGCCGCGGCCGAGCAAGCAGAGGCGCAGCGTGCCTACATGTCCGAGATGCAAGGGCAGCTCGTCAAATCTGACGACCCTGAGATCGCTGCCTACGCGACCAAGCCCCAGTTCATTCAACGCTGCTTCGCCGTGATGCAGCGCGTGTACCAAACGCAAGGCGTAGAAGCCGACTTGGCCGACGTGGTCGAGTATGTGCGCGCCAATCAAGTTTCTGTCGCGGAGGCTCGTTCGTGGGCTCCCGCTGCTACTGCCGGGGTTACTCCCGCGAATGCTGTCCGGGCCAGCGCACCGCCCGAGAAACCGCCCGCTGCGAAAGCACCGGCGCGCGCTCTCAAGCAATCGCAAGCCGCAGAGGCGACCGGCAAGCCGCGGAAAGAGACATCGGCAGAGGTGCGGGAACGCTACCGACGCATGATGGAACAGTCCGACGAAGCAGCCGAATAGCACGCCTTCACGCGGCCAGGGACAATCCCAATGGCCTCAACTCTGGCGCAATTCGACGCATTTCTCAAAGACTACTACACCAAAGACAAAATCGACGACCTGACCAAGAAGGATCGACCCTTCTTCGGCATGGTCACGCGCGAGGAAGACCTCGGCGGCGATCAATACGTTCATCCGTTCATCTTCCAGAATCCGCAAGGCTTCGGCGCGACGCTCGCCAAGGCGCAGCAAGGCTCTCAGCAAGGCTCCGGCAACGGCAACTTGCAGGGCCGCAAGTGGAAGGTCGCGTACGGCGACTACAGCGCGTCGGTCGAAATCGGCGACAAGGTCATCAAGGCCTCGCGCTCCAACGTCGGCGCGTTCCTCCGCGACCAAGAGACGGAAATCAACGGCCTGTACAACGGGTTCGGCGACACCTTCTCGACGTACCTGTACGGCAATGGCGGCCAGGCGCTCGGCTCGTTCACCATCTCGAGCGGCGTGTGCACGCTCGTCAATGCCGACGACGTGGTCAACTTCGAGGTTGGGCAGATCCTCGTGGTGTCGGCCAACGATGGCTCCGACTCCTCGCACGTCCTGATTGCCAGCTCGGCTCAGGGCTTCGTGGTCAGCGTCGATCGCAACGCGGGCACGTTCAGCGTTTCGGCGACTTCGGGCGGTTCGGTGGCGACGCCGACCAACTGGACCGGCACGATGTACGCCTTCCGCGACGGCGACTTCGGCGGCTCCGGCGCGACGCGCATCCTGCTCGGTCTCGGCGCGTGGATCCCCGCGGCGGCTCCGACCTCGACGACGTTCGAGAACATCAATCGCACGGTCGACTCGGCGCGCATGTCCGGCATTCGCCTGACGAGCGCGGAAATCGCGAGCGTGACGCTCGAGCAGCGCCTCAAGCGCTTGGTGACGCGCATGCGCGGCCGCAACTTCGGGCCCGGCCCGGACGCCGTGTTCCTGAACCCCGAGAAGTGGCAGAACGTCGCTGACTCGCTCGAGTCGCGTGGCTACCGCGAGATCGGCGCGAATGCCGAATTCGGCTACGAGAACATCACGTTCAAGGCCGGCGGCAAGACGGTGAAGCTCTACGCGGATCCGTTCTGCCCGATCGGCACCGCTTTCGCGCTGAAGATGGACACCGTGAAGCTCGGTGGCCTCAGCAAAATCCCCGAGGTCGTCAATGGTGACGGGCTCGAAATGCTCCGCAAGGTTGCGAGCAACGACTACGAATACCGTCTGGTGGCTTACCCGGCTTTCGTGGTTGCTGCTCCGGGCTTCTGCGGTCGCGTTGCTACGACCTGAGGTGCAACCATGAGTGCAAGCGCTGGCGATGTTCCTGCTTACGACCTCAAGTCGGGCAGGTTCGATCGCGTACACATGAGGATGCGAGCGACGATCGGCGCGGCTGGCGCCGTGCCCTCGCCGCTCACTTCGCAGGACGACCAAAACATGAGCGTCACGCACGGCACGGCCGGCGTGTACACGCTCACGTTCCCGCCTGCAGCAGACGCGGACGCCGAGTTGGACGTGACGTTCGTTTCCGCTGCAGGGACAATCAAGACAGCGTGGGTCACGGCGTTCTCACCAACGGCGGGAACCGCGTCCGTCACTTTCGGCAACGGCGGCGGAACGGCCACCGATCCCGCAAACGGCGACACCGTCACGTTCGCCTTCGTGCTGAACCGGACGAAACAATTCTGATGGCCGGCATGCCAGGCATGGAGCCCGACGGCGACGAGCCAAAGAGCAAGAGCAAAGGCAAGGGCTTGGACATCGCCGTCATCATGGGCGGCGGCAAACCCAAGCCCGGCTCGGACGATGAGGACAAGGGCGGCGGCGATCTGCCGCCCGGGTTCGAGACGGCCGCGACCGAAGCCTTTCCGGAGATGGCCGGCGACACGGAGCGCGTGACCGCGCTCTGGCGCGCAATCAAGGCCTGCGACGAATACTAACCCACCGGAGTGATGCAACGTGGCAAGAACCCGAACCCTGACCCAGATGCTGGCGGACGTGCGCTGGCAGGCGGACCAGGTCGGGGCCACGTTGCGCCACACGGACGCCGACCTCACGCGCGCGATCAATCAATCGATTCAGCGTTGGCGTGAGTGGGTGAGCGAGCAGGGCTGGCCTCTGTATCTCACCCCATTTTCCAGCACTCTCACGGTCGGCCCCACGGCGCCCTACGCCTTCGGTACGCTCGACATGTCCGGTTGGACGGGCGGACCGGTGCTGCACGTCTACCAGCTCGAGTGCACGGTCAACGGCCAGGTGCTCGACATTCCGCAGATCCCATTCGAGCAGCGCAATCAATACCAGGGCATCTTCGGCCCGGTACCGACCGGCGCGACGCAGAGCATCCCGGTCGGCTTCTTTCGCTACGGCAACAAGCTCGGTATCGTGCCGCCGCCGCAGTCCGCGTATCCGTACACGGGCTGGTTTATGGGACTTTTCCCGGACCTCGTCGCGGGCAGCGACACCTTCGACGGCATCGCCGGGTGGGAGGAATGGCTCAACTGGGACGTGCTCGTGAAAATCCTCGTGCGTGACCGCGAGGGCGGCATTTACGCGCTGGCCACTTCGGAGCGCGACCGGCTTAAGGCCGAGTTCGAACAGCGACTGCGACAGGACCGCCCGAGCGTCACGCGGCGCATCGACATGCGCAACATGCGCAACCGAAGGACGATGCTGTGACGCTGAAGCAGGTCAATCAGTTCGCGACGGGAGACGCAGAAAAGCTCGGCCGTCAGCTGTCCGCGTTCGAGGACAATGTGCACGCCGAGTGCTCCGATATCCGCTTGAACTTCGCGCCAGTGCTCGACGATGTGTCGCGCGTCGCGCTCCCTGCGCCAGCGCCGACTGCATTCGCGTTGCTCCCTGATCAGCAAGCGACATTCGACACCACCCGGGGCAACCTCACCGCGATCTTGCCACCACTTTCGCCAAAGAACTTCGGGCGACGTTTCGTGGTCATCAAGCGCAAGCCCGGTAACACATTGAACGTGATTTGCCAGGACTCAGCGGTGCTGCTCAATTACGGAGCATTCCCGTTGGCGATCACAGCGACCGGAGTCACAGTTTTCTACTGCGACGCCGCGGGGTACTACAAGTGAGCGACCTGCTCCCGATCCTGTTTACCCGCGGGCAGAACGAGGGAATCGACCCGCGCGTCGCGCCGCCCGACGTGCATGTCGTCGCACAGAACGTGCGCTGGCGCAAAGACGGTCGACCAGCGAAGCGCTATGGCTTGCGATCAATCAGCCTGAGCGGACTGAACTCAGTGAGCGGCGGCCCGCAGTACACGTCCTCACCGGTCAACGCCATCACGCAATGGAGCGGGGCTCCGCTGCTGTTGCTCGGCTCCGGCGCGCGTCAGCTGAATGGCGCGACCTGGACCGACGCGGACATCGCGTCCCGCAACGAGATCTCGCATTGGGGCCCAGGCGAACGTTCGCCCGTTGCCATCTCCGATCAGAAGACGTTCGCGAATGCGTCGGTCGGTTACTCGAGTGGGCTACTGCTCTACGCCTGGGACGACGGAACGGTAACGTACACCTGCGCGCGCACTCCGAGCGGGTCGGTGGTCATTTCGACCACGGCATTCGCGACGGCCACCTACCCGCGCGTGGTGAGCACGAGCTCTTTTCTCTACCTGTTGACCAGGAACGGGACGACGCTCAACTGTACTACGTTCGACCCGACAACGGGTCTCCCAGGAGCGACAGTCGCAATCGGGACACTGAACAACGCGGGGGACTATTTCGACGCGGTCGGCCGTGGCAGCGATTTCGTGGTCGTGTACCAGAGCGCCGTCAACACACTGACGGTCAAGCTGCTCACTGCCGTATCTTCGCCGGCTGTGACGCAGACGCAGACGATCGCGTCGGCCGATGTTGGTGTCCAGCATACGAAGATGACGATCGCCGGCACAAGCTCGAGCTCCGTGTTTGTTGCGTGGCTCGAAACGACGCTCGGCACAGTCTGCTACGCGGCGCTGGCGAACGCGGTCACCTCCGTTTCGCTCACGCGCACCACGGTCGGCGCAGCGACGGTAAACAACGCTGACCAGCCCGGCGTGGTCATCGACGACGCGAACAATGCCGGCCTGTACTACGGCGGGCTGTCGGGCGGCGGCGCGAATCTGAGCTTCGTCTCGGTCGTCAACATTAGCGACTCGGGCAGCGTCGGGACGATCGCTGTTCACCAGTTTTGCCGGCTCGCCAGCAAGCCATTCAATGGGCCAGCGCAGGGCACGCTCGGCAGCCAAGACGGGCGCTACGTGTGGGTGCACACGCACAATAGCGACGCGACGAACTCAGGAACGCTGTGGGACACGCAGCGCACCTTCTACTTGATGCGCATGAGCCGCGGCGCAACGGACGTGACGTTTCGTCGCCAGCTGCACACGCCAAACATGGTCGGCTCGACGGGCTCATTCACGTCGCATTTGGTCGACGTAGTGAACACGTCCACAGGATTCGGCACGAATACCGGGTTCTTCACGGTGCTGCTGAACACGGTGCGCTTCGGAAATGCGGCAGCCGAGTGTTACAGCGTCGAGAGCCTCTCATTTTTCTCGCTGTTCGTGACGCAGCGCTTTGCCGCGCGCTCGACCGTGCAAGCAGGGCGGGCGCTCCAAATCTCAGGCGGCGCGCTCGCGGAGTTCAATGGACTTTGCGAGGAGACCGGGTTCAGTAACTTCCCCGTCATCTTCAGCGTCGTTGGCGGCGGCGGCGGCGCCCTCTCGAGCGGCACTTACCTCTACGTCGCGGTGTTCGAATACCTCGATGCGCAGGGACGCAGACACCGGTCGGCTCCGAGCGATCCGTTTACGTTCGCGAGCGGTGCCAATACCTCGGCCACGCTCCAAATCGAAACGCTCATCGCGCAAAGCAAGGCGGCAAACGTATCGGTGCACGTGTACCGCACGCTGGTCGGCGGCACGACCTACCATCGCGTGACGCCGAACGTCGGCGCCCCGAACGCCTTCTCTGGCACCTTCGTCACGTACGTCGACTTGATGGGCGACACCGCCGCGGCCGCAAACGAGTTCATCTACACGGACGGCGGCGTCATCCCCAATCAGCTCCCCCCGCCCTGCACGTTCATGTGTCTCTGCAATGGGCGGCTGTGGCTCGGTGGGCAAGCCGATCGGTGCGTACTCACGTCGAGCAAACTGCTCGTCGATGGCGAGCCGACGCAGTTCGGCGACCCGAGCGATTTCGAGTTCGAAGTGTTCCTGCCCGAGAGCAACACCGGGCTAGCATCGCTCGATGGCACGCTCGTCGCGTTCGCTCGCGAAGCCATCTACTTGGTGACCGGAGACGGGCCAGACGACCAGGGCGTCGGCGGCTACAATCCGCCGCAGAAGCTACCGTGTGACGTGGGGTGCATCGACTGGCGCTCGGTCGTCGAGACATCGATCGGCGTGTTCTTCCAGTCGAAGCGAGGGATCTACCTGCTGCCGCGCGGGTTCAACACACCGGTATTCATTGGCGCCGAGGTAGAGGACACGCTCGCGTCATTCCCGATCTGCAAGTCGGCGACACTTGTCTCGGCTCCGGCAAATGCTTCCGGACAGGGGGAAATCACCGTTCGCTTCGTGATGACCGACACGGAGAACGGCGTGAATACCACCTGCCTGGTGTACGACCTGAAGACTCAAGGGTGGAGCGTCGATACCAATATCGGTGTCGGCTCGCAGGGCCCGGGCGGCACGTGGCTCGATACGTTCGTTCAGTCGGGCGCCAACACCGGCTCGCTCAACCTGCTTTTTGCAGAAGACCGCACGACGTACGCGATCAGCTCGACGTTCATTCCGACGAAGCTCGGGACGGGTGACATCCGACCGTTCGGCGTTGCCGGCTACGGCGGATTCGAGCGCGTGGTGCTCGTCGGAGAATTCCGCGGCGCAGCGAACGTGAATGTGTCCGTGTCCGTCGATGGCGCGACGACCGACGTTTACCCGTTCCAAGTCACCGCGGCGGACGCGCCGGACGGCTCCGTGTATCTCGACGTGACACCGAAGGTCCGGCTCGGGTCGTCCATCCGCGTGACGGTGGTCGACGCGACGAGTTCCGGACCGACCGAGGGCTTCATCGCGCAGGCGCTGTTCATCGAGAGCGAGACGATCGGAAAGACGAAGCGGCTTGCCGCAGCGAGGAAAGCCTGATGCCGAACCCTGACGGAACGATGACACCCGAAGAGCGGCAGCGCGCGCTGCTGAGCGCGCAGCAAACGCCGGTCAATCCTGGGTATACGCATCTCGGCGAGGCCGGCGGCCGGCACGAGACGCAGCTCGGGGTAGACCAGGCTGTGGCGCGTGGCTCCGAATTGGGCGGGAGTCACCAATACGATTACGGCCTCGGCGTTCAGAGCTCGCTCTTCGGTAACCTCAGCGACGCCGAAGCGCTCGCAAAGCGGCAGGGCGATTTCGGGCTCGGCACGAACAACAACGCTCCGACCGCTGCCATGCTCGGCAACGCGCAGGCGACGGGGGACAAGTACAGCGGACAGTTCGGCACCGACGCCAGCCGAGCGGGCGACTTGTCGGCAGCCGCGGGCGCGCGCGGGCTCGGCAGGTTCCAGGGCGACACTGGCGCATACGACGCGGCGACCGCAAACGCGGCGAACGACCGTGCGCTACAGACCGGCGCCTACGGCGCGCTGATGAATTTCGCGAGCCAGGGACCGGGGCCGAGCGCAGCTCAGGCGCAGCTGCAGCAGGCGACGAACGCCAATACGGCGAACGCACTCGCGATGGCCCGCTCCGGCCGCGGCATGGGTGGCAGCGCAGCGGCGCTTCGGGGAGCGGTCGCGCAAAATGCCCTCACGCAGCAAGGCGCGAACGCGCAAGCGGCCGAGCTCCGCGCGAACGAGAATACGGCATTTCAAGCGCAGCGCCTCAGCGCCATGGGCCAAGCAGGGAACGTCGCCGGCCAGGTCGTCACGGGCGACCAGGGGACAGGGCAACTCGGGCTCGCGGGGGCGCAGTACGCGACGAACACCGCTCTGCAGGGAACGCAGCTCAACGACGCCACCTCGCAGGCATGGGCGCAGCAGCAGATGGCCGGGCAGCAAGCGGGACTGGGCGCGGAGATGGGCGCTCAGACGCAGCAACTGAACCTCAACGCGACGGCGCTCGCGGGCCGCGAGTCCGAGTGGGCATCGGCGAACCAGACGCATGGCATCGACACCGGCAACGCGACGCAAGCCGGCATCGCTGACGCGAACCGTCAGCAGGCATACACAGGCGCGGCCCTCTCCGGGGCGGCGGGCGTCATCGCCGCGACCTCCGACGAGCGCTACAAAACGAACATCCAGCCGCTGAGCAATCAGGGTCCGGCCCCGCTTCCTAACCAAGCTCCGGCGCAGTCGACCGACTCGCTCGGACCGTCGAAGGCAAGTCAGGATTCGGCGGCGCACGCGGCGGAAGGCAGCGCGATCGGCGGCACGGCGGGCAGCGTCGCTGGAGGCGTGATCGGTTCAGCAGTTGGCGGTCCCGTTGGCGGAGCGCTCGGGAGCATGGCCGGTAACTTCGCCGGCAAGGCGCTCGGCAAACTCGCGTCCGACATTCGTGCGAAGGACAACATTCAGCCGCTGAGCTACACGCGCGGGGCGCCGCTTGTCGACAGTGACGGCGAGGACCCGCTGATGCACTATGCGCGGCTGCGCGGCATCCCGGTGGACTACGACGACGCCGACGAGCCTCAGCAGCCGGCGGCGACGCAGCGGGATCCGCACAACCCGAGCCGCCTCATCTCCTCGTATCAGCCAATCTCGGACGCCTCGCGCGGCGCGGGCGGCTCGAAGAGCGCCTACCACGCGCTGCTCTCGATCGCTGACCAGCATGGGCTTTCGACCGCGGCTGACCAGAAGGACGTAGCGAAGTACGCGGCAATCCCGGCGGACAAGATACCGAAGGCGGACGACGGGACCAATTCGATGACGGGCACCGGGCCTGACGCCAGCAAGGCGTTCGGCGCCGGTCTGTCGGCGGCCGGACAATCGCTCACGTCGGGGCCGCTGAGTGCGCGCGCATATCAGCGCTTCGCTCGCGACAACTCTCACCCGATTTTGAGCGAAGGGGACGCGCTGCTGGCCGACTCGGCGCGCAATGCCCCGGGCAGCATCTACCAGTACAAAGACCCGAAGGACGGCGCGGGCACCTACGTCGGGCCGATGGCGCAGGACCTCGCTGCGCACCCGGTCACGCGCGGCGCGGTCACAGCGGAGCCCGGTACCGGGAAGCTGCAGGTCAACGGCGCGCGACTCGCCACGGTGAACACCGCGCAAAATCACGCACAGCAGAACCAGCTCGACGCGCTTGACGCAAAGCTCGCTGAACTAGAAGGCCTGCTCAAAGGCTCGAGCAAGTACCCCGAGCCGCAAGAGCCCGGCGCGGAGGCCACATCCGACGAGCGCTACAAGCGCGACACCGTCAAGCTCAGCGCAACCCCGCGCGGCGCGCCGTACCCGGATTACGCGCCCGCCAAACAGTCGCCCTATCAGCCGATCGCTGACGCGAGTCGGTACGCCGGGCGTGTCACGTTTCGGCCTACTGGTTCCGACCCGTACCCGAGCAACCAGCCGTACCAGAGGGCCGCGCGCTGATGGCGAAAGTCATCGACGTGACCGATGTCCCGGAGCTGCCCGGCGCCGGCATGCTCCATTTCGACGACGGGCGACCGCCGCTGATGGCGCTGCCGGAGATCGCTGGCCACTACCGCGAACAGCTGGGGCAGCCGGACGAGCGGCTCGCGGAGAACGACAAGCCGTCGAGCGACACCCGCACGGACGCGGGCGGGGACTGGCGGAACAAGTGGGGCGGCACGCTCTACCCGCGAGTCGTCAACCCGAACCCCGAGCCGCCGCCGACCCCCGCGGCGCCCGCCGCAGCGCCCTCCCAGCCTGCGCCCGCCGCGCCCGGGGGAACTCCATACGGCCCCCCTCCGCCGCCTGCTCCGCCTGCGCAACCAGAGCCGGCTCCGCAAGACACCGTCCAGCAGGCGCGTGACGTGGTCGCGCAGCGTGCCGCAGCCGAGCTCATTCGTGGCACCACGGGCGGCGGCCCAGCTCGCCCGGCCGGCTACGCCCCGGTGTCGCAACGAACGACGGTCGAGGCGGGCCCCGCGTACGATCCGCAAGCCGCGCGCGAACGTCTCGCCGCCGATCAATCCGTACTCGACGCGCAGCTCGGTCAGCAGGCGACGGCGAAACAGATCGCCGACGCACAGGCCGCGAAAGCCGCCGCCGACCATCTCGCGGCGCAGCAGCAGCTTGCCAAGCAACAGGCGGAGATCCTGCGCAAGCAGCAGGCGTATCAGCAGCAGAATCAGCACATGGAGCGCGAGCTCGCTGACTATTCGCAGTCCGCGCAGCCCGACCCGAATCGCTTCTTTTCGCGGCGCGAGCCGATCGCGAACATCATGAGCGTGATCGGCCAGGCGCTCGGCGCGGCCGGCGCGAGCCTCGGGCATTCGCAGAACTTTGCATTCGAGTATGTGCAGCAGCAGATCCGAAACGATATCGCGGCGCAACAGCAGGCGTACGAGGCGGGGCGCGCGGACCGCAATAACGCACTCGCGCGATTCGCCAACTACTACCACGGCGATATCGACATGGCGAAAGCCGGGCTTCAGCAGGCCATGAACAAGGTCGCCGAAACCGAGGTCAGCCAATTCGCCGCGCAGGCGCAGAGTCGCACGATTTCGGCGAATGCCGCCGCACTCGCCGCGCAGTTCCAAAAGGACTCGCTCATGCGCGAGCAGCAAAAGGCGGAGCTCGCTCTCGGTAAGACAACGACCGCCACGGAAGACAAGTTCCACCAGGCGGAGGGCGGCGGCCCGCGCCCGCTCACGCCGGCCGAGCAAGAGGCGAGACTCAAGCTGCTCGGAAAGCCGGGCAAGGACCAGGGTGCGCTCGGCCTCACCCCGCAAGCGCTCGCGCGCCAGAAGGCGACCTACGGCACCAAGAAAGAGCAGATTGCGCGCCTCTATTCAGCTCTCGAAGAGGAAGCGAAGCTGCAGGGTGTCGCCATCGACAAGGCGACCGGGACCGTCATCGACCCGAAAACGGGGCGCCCGGCTACCGAGCTGCCGCAGTCCCCGGGCATCGGTTACGTCGCCGGGCACCTGCCCGACTCTCTTGCCGGCGAAGAAGGGCGCGCGCTGCGGCGCGCTCGAGCGAACAGCGCCCGCCTGCATGCGCAGACGATTTACGACAAATCGATCACCGCCGAGGAGGCCGAACACGAGATCCCGACCGTCATGGGCAAGACGCCCGGCGACGCGCTTCGCAGCCTGAAGCAGCGCCTGCACGAGCTCTCGCAGTACGACTACCAGCTCGACTCAACGGCGGCGACCATCGACCCGCGCATGGTGAACGAGCGCACGCGCGCACAGAAAGACGTGAACGTTTCGCGCGCTACCGGGGAGCCGCTTGAAGGCCCGCGTCCGACGCCATCGGAGAACATCGTCGGAGCGCCCGAGCCCGACACGGACACCGGTGGTGGCCCGTGAGCGGCGCCGCGAAAGCCTACGTCCAGACGCGGGACGGCGACGTAATCGAGGTACCGAAGGACGAGGTCCGCGCGAAGCTCGAGAGTGGCGACTACCTGCCCGCGACCGCGGCCGACAAGGCAGCCGCAGACAAGCTCGCAGCCAACTCGACCCTGAAGGCCAAGGCGAAAACCTTTGGCGAGTCCGCGGCGGCCGGAGCTATCGACACCATCCAGGCCCCGATCGCCTTGCCGCTGCGCGCAAACGCGGCGCTTTGGGGCGACGAGGATCCGCTCAAGAACATCGGCGGCCGGCAGACCGTCGAGAATCTGGCGACCATTTTCGGGGACGCGCGCGAGGGCGCGACCGGCAAGACGGGCGAGGCCTACGGGCGCGAGTACAGCGAGAACGCGCGGGCGCGCGCCGAGGCTAACCCCGGCACGGCCACGGCGGGCAACGTTGCGGGCTCCATAATCGGCGGTGGCGCGCTTTCGAGCGGAGCCGGGGCAATCGGCGGGACCGCGGCCAAGGCGCTTGGTGGCGGCATTGTGGCGCGCGCGGCGGGTGCATTCGCGGGCGGCGCGCTCGAAGGAGCCGCATACGGGCAGGCCCAGGCCGGAGAGGAGGCGTATCTCCACAACATCCCGCTCTCTGGCGAAAAGCTCATTGCCGCCATGGGATGGGGCGCGCTCCTCGGCGGCGGCGTTTCGCTGGCCACGCACGGCGCTGGCGCGCTACTTCGGAGCGGGTCACGCGGGGCAACGCCGCTCGACTCGCCGCGGCTGCCGGACAACGGGCTGAGCGACGTAAACGAGCTCGGCATCGAAAATGCCGAATTCAATCGCGACCCCGCAAGCATGCGGGATCTGACCCTGCACCGTGGCGCCTATGCAGGAGCGACGCCCGAAGAGGTGCAGCAGATCGCTCGCGGCGAAATCCCGACGAAGAACTCCGGCGGGGTTTGGCCTGACGGCTCCCCCATGGAGGGCAAGCCATTCGAGCCGGTATCCGTGAACGTGGAGAGCGACGGGCAGATCCACCTGAACGACGGGCGGCACCGGTTGCAAGCCGCCAAGGAAGCGGGCGCGAAAGAGATCGTCGCGAAGGTCCGCCGCTACGACGCCGAGGGCAACATGGTGTCCGAGCAGGTGTCGCCGGTGAGCATCGGGTCGCTCGACGCTGCGGCGGAAGCGGAACCGGGCGCGCTATCGAGCGCGGTCCGCAGCTTCGCCGACGAGCGCACGGCCAAGGCGCTCGGGGCGCGCGGCTCGACCCTGAAGAAGCTCGGTCGCACTGCGGACGCAGCCGAATCGACCATGCACGACATGGCGCAGACGGTTCGCGGCGTGACGCTCGACGACGGCACCCCTGTTTTTCGCGCTCTCGATTCCCAGTCCGACCTTGCCGAGCGCGTGGCGCAGGCCAAGCAGGAAACCGGCGCCAAACTCGGCGCGTTCCGCGAAGAGGCCGACAAGATTTTCGAGGCTCACCCCGAGATCGCGCCGGACGCTCGAGCGATAGCCGAGCGCATCCAAAAGCAAGTGGTCGAGCCGCTCGAGACGCACCCGAGCTCCGTCACGCGCGCGCAGGCCGGCCCGATCCGGCAAGTGGCAAACGACCTCCGTGAGCTCGCCTCGCCAGCGGTAGGCGGCAGCGAGCCGTTCCCGACCAAGGTGTCGGACCTGACGAAGCTGCGGCAATCACTCGACGAGCAGATCTACCAAGCCAAGCGCGGAGTGAACCTCTCGCAGCAGGGCGCGCCGCCGAACCTGAAGGACTTGGAGCAGGCGCGTGGCATCCTCGAAGAGTCGATTGAGGCAGCTCAGGACAAGGCCGCGACGTTTTTCGACAAGAAGGCGGCGCTTTCCTACAAAGAGCTGAAAACCCAGTACCGCCACCTCTCGCTCGCTTCCGACATTGCCGGCGCGGCCGAGCTGCAAAACCTCGGAAACCGCGTCGTGTCACCGAGCGATTACGGCGCGAGCGCGATCGGCGGAATCCTCGGGGGCGGGCCCGTTGGCGCACTCGCCTCGGGCATCGCTCACAAGGCCGTCCGCGAGCACTCGAGCGCGGTGCTCGCGGTCCTCGCCGACAAGCTGGCCAACAACCTCGACGGCAAGCTCGAATCCGGACTCGGCGCATTCTTCCGCGAGTCGACGGCGCGCGCTTCGGTCGGACTGGACCAGGCGGGGAAGCTTTCCGGCGCTGTCCCGATTCGGCGCATCGCGACGCCCGCCGCCGTCGAGGCGTTCAGGGGTCGGTCAAAGGACCTCGCCGCGGCCTACGACAAGCGCGTGGCGGAGCTTTCGAACGCGAACCGGGACATGGGCGCAGGCGTGCGTGCGCACATGCAAACGGCGATGGGGAGCGCCTACGAGTCGATGCCGCGCCTGACGCAGGCGGCGACCGTCACGGCGACGCGCGGCGCGCAGTACCTGCAGACGCAACTGCCGAGCGGGACGAACGCGCCAACCATGTTCCAGCCGACGCGCAAGATTTCGCCGAGTGACTTGCAGATCCGCGAGTTCGCGCAGAAGTGGGCAGCGGTGGCGAACCCGCTGAGCGTGGTCGACGACCTACGCCGCGGCACGGTCACGCACGCGCAGATCGATGCGATAAAAAACGTCTACCCGCAGATGTACGCGGAGATCCAGACCAAGGCGCTCGAGAAGATCCGCGACCTCGACGCCAAGGGCAAGCGCATGCCGTTCAACGACCGGCTGCAGCTCGACTTGTTTCTTGACCTGAACGGCGCGGGTGAGCCGACCCTCGCGGGTGATTTCGTGGATCGCGTGACCGCTGTCCAGGCAGCGAAGCAGCAGCAAGACGCACAGCAAAAGCCGCACGGATCCGGCGCGGCGCTCGGCAAGATTTCGGCATCCCGCCAAGCGGGTTCGGCGACAGTTCTAGGAGAATGAAAGATGCTCAAGGTTACCAATACTGAATCGTCTGATTCGCAGCGGGTCGCATGGACAACGACGCCGGCTGACTACGATATCGGGGCGAACGACCCGATCAAAGGCGCGCAGCCTGGTCTCGCCATGCCGAGCGAGGGGCGCCCATGTAGGCGTATCATTGTCTTCGGCGCTGGCGTTCTACAGTACAACGGACTCGACGGCGTGACGGTTACAACGCCTTCGCTGCCGGCGGGCACGGTACTGGATATCCAAGCCATCAAGCTACTCGCGGGGGGAAGCACGGCAACCAATGTGATGGTGTTCTGGTGATCCACTTGCCGACACCGGAAGAGGTGCGGCGGATCCGGATGCCACACAAGCGCCAACGGTCACCTCGTCCCGAGCATCGCCGCGCGATGTACATCGGCGGCGGCGGGGTGCGCATTCCGGGCGAGGCGTTCCCGGTCGCTGCTGGTTCCGCGTTCTCCGGCAACTTCGCAACGCTATTCCCCGGCGCCTATCAGGTAGTGCAGACAGACCTCGGTCTCACGTACGGCGGGACGATGCGGGCGAGTGGCACGACGCCGCCCGTCATTACGCTCACGGGTGCACTAGTTGGCTCGCCAGTGCCCATTCGAATCACGGTCGGGGTCACCGGGGCGCTCGGAGTCTGGACGTTTCAGGTGTCGTATGATGGGGGCGGTACGATTGCCCAGGTCGGCACGTCTGCCGCTACGGTACCCCTGGTTGGCGCGGGCTTAGGCTTATCGATCAACATCGCTGCCGGCAACGCCGCTGGCGACAACGTCTGGCTCGCCACGTGCTCCGCGCTCGCGGACCAGAGCGGAAACGCATTGGATTATACCCAGGCGACGGCGAACAATCAGCCGGTAGTCGGTGTCGGCCTGAACGGTAAAGCGAGCCTAATCGGCAACGGCGTGTCGATGTTGATGGGCTCATCGTTCAACGCTCCGACACCGGGGATAACGCCATACTACACGTGGGCCGTGTTCCGCGAAGTTTCGTTCACGTTGAATCGGTCCCTGTTCGGGCATGGGGCAGCAGGCAACAACTCCAACGTGTACTTTACCGGCACATCTACGAACATGATCGCATTCAACGGAGCGAGCGTGACGAATGCCGGGGTCACGGTTGGCTCGTGGCTCGAAACGGAGCGCGTAGCGAGCAACAACGCAGCAGACACTTTCAAGGTGGGCCCGACGACTGTTAGCGGGAATGCCGGCAACCTCGGGTGCACAGGAACGCAAATTTTTGCATCCGGTGGGGGAACCATCGGAAATTTTGAGCTGCTGGCGCTGGCATTCACTCCGAACCTCCCGGACTGGGCCGCGGTGCGCGCGGCGATAAACGGCTCTGCTGGCTATGGCGTTGGCAACGTGGGACTTTGCGTATGACCAAGAAAGTCTCGTCCGCGGTACAGGGTGACGCCGACGTGTGCAACGCGCTTTCGTTGCCGACGCAGGGGTGTCACGCGGGGGCAGGAATTCACGTCGTGATCCCGGCAGACTGGCAAGCGCGCATCGCCGCCGGACAAGACGTACCGGGGTGCTCGTACGCGCACATCGAGTCTGACGGCTCACTGTTCGTCGACGCGATTGTGAACACGATGATCGCTGTCCCCGCAAACATCAACGCGCTCAGCGCACCGCTGCAAGCTAAGGCTGCGGCTCTCCAGGCAAAGCTTTCAATAGCGATCATCATTTCATCCTGAAGGGACACAAAACATGCTCGAAACCATCAAGCAAATCGCACAAGACGGCGCGGCTCTGCTCGGCGCTGTGTCGCTGCTAAGCACGGCACTTTCGCATCTGCCGCTACCGGCTCGCGTCGCCGAGTTCTTCGCGCGCGTCGGGCTCGCCACGGCAAAATTCAGCGTCAACAAGAGGGAAACGCCGTGAGGCGCCATGTCCTCCGCGTCGTGGTATTGGCGGGCTACCTTGGCGCTTTGGCTCATTGCGGCGGCGCGGTCCCAACGCGCGCGAGCGTCGAGGCGGACGAGGACAAGTTCTGCCGAGCGGTAGCGCGTGCTCGCGTGCTCGAAAACGAATACGGGCTCAACCCGGTCGCTCCGGCTCCCGACGGCGGCGAAGCGGGCAGCAAATAAGCCAAAGGCGCCCGGACCATCCAGACGCCTTGAGCCGCTATTGTTCAGCGAAAGCGCGAAGAGAGCACCAATGCCCGACAACATCAAGCCCGAACCGCCCGCGCTCTACCTCTGGCAGGATGCCGCGGTGGCGCTGGTCGAATACGCATGCGGCTGGTCTGCCGGGCGCAGCAAGGACGACCCCGTCTATCTCGCCGTCGTCGAGCATCGCGACGTGCCACCGTGGCGCGCGCACTACTCGAGCTGCGGCGACCTCGCACATTGGCTGCTCGAGCGCCTAGGCCTCGACGAGCCCTGGGTGAACCGCGCGGCCCTCGGGCATTACCGAATCGGCGCGAACGTCGCTTCCCTCGCCGGCTGCCCCATTCATTCGCTGCCGGGCGGCGCGGACTGGCAACCGGACCCCGGTGACATCATCGAAATCTGGAACGCGGCCACGGGATCGGACGCGCACGTTTGCGTCGCGCTCGACGGCTCGCTGCCCGGCCGACTGCGCACCGGCAACTACGGCGCGGGCGGCATGTCGGCGGCGGCGGCGCCGGGCGCGAAGGTCGCGGACAGCCCGCTCGTGCACACGCCGACCGGGTGGATGCTCGGCTCGCGGCATGTGCAGCGCGTCGTGCGGCTTGCCGACGCTATACGTCTCACCAAGAAGCCGCCGGACCTGACCGGCGCTGAGGTCACGGGTGAGATCATCGACGCACTGGGCGCGAAATGGAGCGAAGCGTGACCCGCTGGGAAAAGCTCTCGCATGTGCTGCTCCGGCTCGTGGACTCGGCGCGGCAGCACACCGGAGCCATTCAGCACATGACGAGCGAATTCGGCCGGATGTGCGACACGCTCGAACGGATCGAGCACCTGACGGAAGAAATTCATGCCTCCCACCAAAAAGCCAACCGGGAACTCACAGGGCTTGCGACTCGTGTCACGAAGCTCGAACGGAGGAACGATGGCGACGCGGCCGAGTGAGGCGCCGCTGGACGAAGCGGAGCGGCTTGCGCGCGAGCTCGCGGATTACGACGATCGCGACGAGGAAATCACCGCGAACGTGCACGTGCACCTCGACTCCAAGCCTGACTCGGAGCCGCCAGTGAAGAAGCAGATCCGCACGGGGCTGGTCGCGATTGGCAGCGGGATCGGGCTGGCGCTCGTCACCGTCGCGGCGGCGTTGCTTCAGCGGTGCGGGAAGTAGCCGGATTCGTTTTGCACATCGGACAAAGGTCGACCCGCGAGAACGGCTCCTCCGTGCGAATGAGCTTCCAGCCTGGTGGCGCCTTCCGCGCAAGAATCCACGCCTTCGGGCTACCGTCGCGCTTCACTGCTGACTCAACGATGCCGCAGCTATTGCAGGTCACGTGCGGTTCGCGCGGAGCGATGGGCAACCCGACTCGCTCGAATCCGGGGCCTATGCCAGCGTGATAGGTCATGGTGCGTCAGTCATCGGTCGAAATCCTCCGCCGGGTCGCCATCATCCGGCGGGTCAGTGAACGCCGACTCCGCACTCGGCGCCAGCTCCTTCTCGAGCTTCGCGCACTGGCGATTGCAGTGCTGCCAGAGCTTGCTCAGCTCCTTGTGCTGCTCCGGCGTGATGGCGCGCGCTTCCTTCGCGGCCTGCACGTCGCGCGTCAGTTGGCTTTGCTTGCCGGCGCTGCCGAGGATTTCGCGCAGCTGTAGCGCCTTGTCGTAACTGTCGACGACTTGCAGGAACGCCTTCGCTGCTTCCATGCGGCGGAGCAGGTCTGTTGCTACGTCGGGGTCGAGCGAGTCCGACGGCGGATACCCGTCATCGTGTGGGCTGTGCGGGCCGCGCGTGACATTGTCGGCCTGCCCCATCTCGTCCGGCGTGTATAGCCCCCCAAGCTCCTCGGGGAAGCCCTTGCGCAGCGCCAAGCTCTCCGCGCATTTCGCCAGCTGGTTCATGGGCATCTCCGACCAGAACCGCGTCGGGTGCCCCTCCTTGTTGGTCTGCACGAATTCCGCCCAATACGCCGTGCCGACGAACGGGCGCGACACGCCTTTCTTGTAGACCCTGACTTTGGCCCATTGCGGGAAGCCCTTGTCGTTCAGCGGGCCATACTCGGGCTCGTCCTGCCCATCGTAGCGCCCCGTCTTTTCGGCGATGGCGCGGAAGCCGTCGATGCCGACTTGCGCGGCCCACACGTCGCGCCGCTTCTGGCCATCCCAGCGCTTCACGAAATGGATCTGCTTCAGCAGCGGATTCAGTCCGCGCGCCTTCGCAATCTCCATCAAGAACGCGAACTCGCTCTCGCTCGCGCCGTTCGCGCACATGTCGCGGATGATTTGGGACTGCTCGGGAGTGAACGAGAGCAGAGAGGTCGGGCGGTCGGGCACGGCGGCAAGGTGCGCGGTGTCGACTTTGGCTAGGGCGCGGTCGCTCATGGCTTTCCCCCTTCGTACGCCACGAATTCAGGTTCGATCCTGCCGAGACCATGCGCCTCATCTTCGCTCTCCGGGAACGAATACCGGCAGCTAGTCATGCCCCCGTCAGGCGCGGGAATGTAGCCGTGGCAATGCCGAACCATCGGACCCGGGCCAGTGCAGTTTGAGCTTCCGAATTCACGTGACCCGCACTTCGGGCAAACAAAACCGAACGTCATGGCTCATCATCTCCTTCGCGCCAGATATCCGGCGCAGCTCCAAGTAAAAGCGCCTCTAGCTCGCCGTGGACTCGGTCCAGGTCGGACTCGGTCGGCAGCTCGCGCGGCGGGCGAATCAGCAGGCTCGCGGCAAGCTGCTCGGCCAGTGAGCGCGGGCGATCGGGCCACGCGGGGCCGGACTTCGCGGCGGTCATGGCGATGTCACTTCCAGCCACGTGTGCGCGCACGTCTTGCAGATTGCGAATCGCAACCCGTCAACGTCGGCCCACCGATACCAGATATGCTGGCAGACGAACGGGGCTTTCACTTTCCAGCCTCCGGGATTGCGGAGCGAATGCTGAGCAGGTCGCGCTCGATTGCCGCGACGGCGTCCTCACGGGTCGCGTTCAGGGCGATCGTCTTGTTGGCGATGCGTCCCTCACATAGTGGGCGCTCGGGGGCGCCCCCATTCTCCGTGATGCTGACGAAGAGAATGCCAAAGCAGCAGCTCCAGCTTCGACGCGGCCCAGTCATCCGCAATATCGTCTCGACCCCGAGGACGCGCGGCGTAGATTCGGATTCGGTCACTTTCCGGCCTCCTCGAGAATACGCAGCACGTGCCCCAAGCACCCGATGATGTAGGTCATGTCCTCGCCTTCCGTCGTGCCCGCGGCAATCGCGTCATGCGCGCGCTCGCGGGCTGCCGTCGTCCACTGCTTGGCTGACAGCAGCAGCGCGTCGCGCGTCGGCTTTGGCACGGTCGCTGCGCCGCCCGGGAATGCGAGTCTGATTGGTTGATTCACAGGAAAGCTCCTCTCGGCAAAAAGTCACCCGCGTGCTCCGCGTCCCATCGAGCCCGCGCGCGATCTTCCGCATCCTCGGCATCTACGCCGGCCTGCATGTCGAGCTCGAAAGCAGCGAGTGACCGCTGCTCGGCCGCGTAGCAGTCCGGACACATCGACTTCAGCCAGGCGTCGGATTGCTTCGCGCCGTGGTCGAATATCGCGCAGCCGCATTCGCAGCAGACGGGCTCGCGGGCGATGGTCACAGCCCTGCCTCGCGCAGGATTGCGGCGGCTCTTGTGTACGTCTCCCAAGGCGCGCGGTAGCCCGGTGATTCATCGTCCTCCCGGTCGAAGCCATCTTCGTCGTTTTCTTCTTCATCGCTGACTTCAGGAAGGTTTTCTTTGACTAGTCTCTCTGCGGTCAGCAGCGCAGCGGCGACGCGATCATCGGACAATGCAACGTCCAGGATAACCGCCGCATCACAGAAGTCTCCCGTGCGCATTTCATTGATCGCGCGCACACCAGACCAGTCATCTAGATCACTCCAGATAATCTCTTTGTCGTCACCCATGCCAACCGTCTGAGCCAGAACGGCTCCAGCCATGCAGACGGCGCAGACGCCAGAATTTAGCGGCGAATGCCACTTGCCCATGTCGAGCCGAAACCGCTCGGGCTGCGCCTCGCACTTCTGCGCATCGCGCACGGCAAGCTCAAGCAGGTCGCTCAGCTTGCTCGGTAGCGCGGTGCTCACCGCGCACCGACCTTCCGGAACGGCACGACGTTGCTGCTACTGGCGCGGGTCGACGCGAGCGGGCGCGGGCGGAACGCCGCCAGCACGTCGCGGGTGAACGCGTTCGCCTGCTCGGTCTCGGCGGCGGAACGGGGGGAGTCGGGTACCTCGAGCACCGCGCGAATCGCGAGCACTTCGAGCGTCAGCTGTTTCATACCCCCGAAGCTATGTCACCTAGCATCCCATGTCAACTAGCATACTGACGATTGCGAAAAATACCTAGCCGATCGGCCCGATTTCAGCCGGTTTTCGACGGTGGCGGCTTGCTCGAAAGCAGGCGCGGCGTAGATGCCGGAGCGGCCTCGGCGACGCGCGCCACGGGTGCGACAAGTGCATCCAGGGAGACGCCCGCGCCCTGTGCCAGGCGCGCAATCACGTAGAACGACGCCTCGGGGCTCTTTCCGCCCAGGAGCTTGCTGACGTGCCCCTGCGTCAGGCCGGCGGCATCCGCGAGCGCGGGCTGGCTAATCCCCTCTTCGCTCATGTGCTGGCGCAGGCGCTCGATCGCGCGCGCGAGCAGCGGGTCGAGCTGGCGGTTCTTTTTCCCCCGCTTCTGCTGAGAGGCGGTCATTCGTCGAGGCTCACGCTTTTTATGCCGACCGGCAACCGATGCTAGTTGACATGGGATGCTAGGTGACATAGCTTTACCACCCAGAATGACGGACAACCGCGGAGCCGCAGCGCTCAGGCAGTTCCTCGAGTCGACGAAACAAGTTGACCTCGCGGACAAAACGGGCATCTCGCAGTCCCACATCAGCCGCCTGGCCGCTGGTGAGAAGACTCCGAAGATGCTGGCGGACGCTCGCGCGCTGCTCGAGCACGCGGGCATCGAACTCGATTGGTGGGACCAGCCAGTCGAATCCAGCAAAGGGGCGGCCGAGTGACAACAGCGAGACCAGCGAGGAGGCTTTGTCATGGCCGCAAAGCGTAGCGCAAAATCGCCACGGGTAGCGGGTCAGGGAATGTCCCGCCGGTCGAAAGAGCGGCAGATTATTGCTGTTGCACTTTTGCGTGCCGTGTCTGCCGCGAAGGCGACGAACGCTGAGGCGGCGCGATGGCTCGGCATTTCCGAGCGGACGATGCACGCCTGGTCGCGCCTGCGCACGCCGGTGAATGTCGAAATCGTGCTGGCGTGCCCGCAGTTGCGCGAGCGGTTCCGCGAGGAACTTTGCGTTCATGACCATGGGGGGGCTGCGAAATGACGGATCGCATCGAGAGGTTTCTGGTGCAATCAGAGACCGTCGTAGGCGAATGGCGCGACGCATATTTGGCAGACGGTACCGTCGCTCTATTTGCCAATGAGCGCGATGCTGAAGGTTTCGTGAACAGGAACGACGACTTCTGTCTGCGCATCGTCGAGCTTTCGGGGGAGCCATGAACCCGAAGCTACGCATCGTGCCGCCCTGCAACAGGTCGCTACCTGCCTGGTCGGTCGCAATCCGCGCGCGTCGACTCGAGCTCGGGCTGACGCAGGACGAGGCCGCGCTGCGTTGGAGCGTGGCGCCGCGCACGATTCGCCACTGGGAGGCGGGCACGGGAGACGGACGAATGTTGGCGGCGTTTTTGGGGCTGAAGGCGGCTTGAAAGGAAATGACGATGGCGAAGAAGAAGATCGAAAAGCTGACACCGGAGCAGGAACGCCGACTGCCGCAATTTCGCGCGGAATGGCTCGCGCACGGTTGCTCGACGGAAATCGCTGATCGTCTACGCGCGCAAAGCACGATCACGAAGATGTACGAGATCATCGGTGAGCCAGCGCCGGCTTTCCTCTGGTTCGATTCGCCGATGGCGGCGTGTCTCGCAATTGGGCTGCTGAAAACCATCAAAAACCAGCCTACTTTGCGCGGCCAGCTCGGCAGCCAGCTCGGCAGCCAGCTCGGCAGCCAGCTCGACAGCCAGCTCGACAGCCAGCTCTACAGCCAGCTCGGCAGCCAGCTCGGCAGCCAGCTCGACAGCCAGCTCGACAGCCAGCTCGGCAGCCAGCTCGGCAGCCAGCTCGACAGCCAGCTCGTCAGCCAGCTCGGCAGCCAGCTCGGCAGCCAGCTCGGCAGCCAGCTCGACAGCCAGCTCGACAGCCAGCTCTACAGCCAGCTCGACAGAGATCTTCGAGGCAAAGCGCGTGAATCGGTGGGTGAGGCATTTCGCATGGGTTGGCAGACCGCGTGGGCGGCCTACTACAAGTTCGGTGCCGAGATAGGGGTGAAATACTCACCGGAGACCGCAGAGCGTCTCGAGCTGTGGGCGGACCTCGCTCAGTCGTGCTCTTGGTGGTGGCCCTACAAAGGCATCTGCGTCCTGAGCGAGCGCCCGAAGCTGGTGAGTTGGGATGAGCGCGCTCGCCTGCACTCGCCGTCTGGACCGGCGCTCGAGTATCGCGATGGCTACCGCCTGCACATGTGGCACGGCACCGCCGTCCCTGAGAGCTGGATTACCGCGTCCGACAAGCTCGACCCTCAAACCGCCTTGACGTGGCAGAACGTCGAGCAGCGTCGGGCGGCCGCCGAAATCATCGGCTGGCGCCGTGTACTCGAGCGGCTTTCGCCGAAGGTGATCGACGCCGACGCCGACCCAGAGATTGGTGAGCTCCTGGAGGTCGAGCTTCCTGACGCTGGAATGGCTCGCTTCCTGAAAATCCAATGCGGGACTGGACGGACATTCGTCCTTTCTGTCCCACGCGAAATGCGCACCGCCTTGCAAGCAAACTCCTGGACCTACGATCTGAAGCCCAAGGAATACAAGCTAGAGGTGCGCACGTGACCGGGCGGCCTCGTCGGTTCGGCACAGCCGGCTACATTCAGACGCGATGCCAGGTGATGCCGTCCGGGTGCGTTGAGTGGACGGGTACGGTTGCGCGTGATGGGTATGGCTCGGCCGTGGTCGGCATCAAAGCAAACGGTCAGGCCATTCTTCGCGTCGCACACGTCGTGGTTTGGCAGATGTGGCGAGGCCCCGTCCCAGACGGGCTGGAGCTCGATCACTTGTGCCGCAATCGTCGGTGCGTGAACCCGGTTCACCTGGAGCCCGTTACCCCGATTGTTAATATGCGACGAGGCGTCTCGCCGTTCGCGCTCAACGCACGCAAAACCCATTGCAAGCGCGGCCACGAATTCACCGCGGAATCGACCTATCTCACACCGGATGGACGCGGTCGTCAGTGCCGCGTTTGCTGCAAAGAAAAGATGCGCGCAATCCGCGCGAAGAAGGAGACGATGATGAAAATCCACACCGTAAACCGCATGGCAGCTCAAGGTGATGTGCTGTTCCGCCGAATCGAGGCGCTACCCGACGGAGTCATCGAGCAGAAGAGCGACGGACAGATCGTGGTTGCTCACTCCGAGACTGGGCATCACCATGCGCTCGAGCCCGGCGAGGCGAAGTTGTTTGAAAAGATCGAGCGCGACCCGATGGTTTGCTACCTGCAAATCGCGGGCGAGTACGCTGACGTGGTGCACCATCGTCCGCACGATACGCACGAGACGATCCGCCTGCTTGGAGGCACGCTCGGCAGCTTTTGGGAGGTGCGTCGGCAGCGCGAGTGGACGCCCGAGGGGTTGCGTCGCGTCGAGGACTGAATCGCCATGACCCAGCAGCAAATCGCAATATCGCTCGCGGCGCTGGCGTTGGCGATCGCGGTATTCGGCATGGCGCTGATGGCGCTGGGGGAAGAGTGACGAAGTCGAAGCGGGTCCGGAAACTCCAGGATCAGTACCGCAGTCAGCTGCGGAAGCGATGTGACGCGCTGAGCGGCAGCAAGCACATGTCGCACTCGCTGAGCGCCGAGGCGATAGCAATCGCTGACCTGCTCGGCGAACTGATGGCATCGCTTCTCGACGAGAAAGGCACCCCTAAGTGACCGAACTTACTCCCGACGAGAAGGCGGAGCTGCGTAAGGCGGCGGAGGCGGCGACGTGCTGCGACCAGGATAGCAACTATCGGTACCTGCTCGGGCGCAACAGCTTCGCCCCTTTGAGCTTGGCAAAATATGTCGACGCGGCACGGCCGAGAATCATGCTCGCGCTACTCGACGAAAACGCCCGCCTCGAAGCTGAGCTCGATAGGATCAAGGCGCGCACGCCAAAGTACAACGAGACAAGCACCGTGCCCTGCCCGGATTGTGGCAAGTTCTCGAGCATCTTCACCGCTGGCTGTGGCCATTGCGATTACGAGGACAAATGACCAACGAGAAGCTTTGTCCGGACTGCGGAAGGCCATTCGCAAAGGGACGCCAAAGTTCGCTGACCAGCGAAGTTTGCGATAACTGGACGCATCAGGGGAGACAGGGGTGCCAGCGCAGAGCCATCATCCGGCTTCGCGCCGAAAACGCCCGCCTGTCCGAAGAGGTGCGGAGACTGAAGGCGGAGCGGCAGTGGATTCGATGCGACGAGCGCATGCCAGAGATGGGTGAGCGAGTGGTGGTTCGCTATTTTTATGGGCGAGCGATTGCCGAGCTTACCCCGGTTGGCTTCCACGACGCAGACGGAGCTCTTCGCGACGTGACGCATTGGGTACGGCTACCGGAGTCGCCGAAGTGACCCTGCTCACCCCCGAGGATATCGCGGCGCGCGATCTCGATGCGAAGGCCATCGCGCGTGAGCTCGGCTGCTCGCGCTCGTACGCCTACTCGGTCATGGGTGAGATTGGCTCTTTCCGTTTCGGCCGCCTCCGCCGCGTCTCGCGCTCTGATTTCGACGACTGGAAAGCTGCGCACAAATGCCCAAGCACAAGCTCTGGAAACGCAAAGGGATCTATTACACATGGATCCTCGGCAAGCGCGTCTCTACGGGATGCCGCGACGAGAAGGCTGCGCAGCGCGAGGCGTCCGAGCTCGAGCGAGCAGCAGTGGACCCAAAGTATAAAGCCGCGCACGAAACCAGTTTCGGCACGGCCTGCCAGCTCTTCAAAGAGGAGCTCCAATTGCGGGTGACGATGGGCAAGCGCTCGGAGGCCACCGTCGACTTCTACTCGTACAAGCTCGCTCATCTGGTGCGCTTGCTGGGAGCTGACCGCCCGATGTTCGAGGTCAACTCGGCGGCGGTGAGCGGTTACCTGAAGAAGCGCGCGGGCGAGGGTGCGCACGCGAGCTCGATGAACAAGGAGCTCATCGCGCTACGGCAGGTGCTCAAGTACGCGAGGCAGCGCGGGGACTTCGTCGGTGACATCGACGCCGTGATGCCGATCGGGTTCGATCACGAGTACGAGCCGCGAAAAACCTTTCTCAGCCCGGATCAGGCGTGGGCGTTGCTCGGCCTGTTCGTGCAGAAGCGCAAGGGGGCTTCGTTGGCGGACGGCATCCTGCTCGCCGCGCGCACCGCGTTCTTTCTTGCCACGGCCTGCCGGGACGGCGAGCTCGCCCGGGCCCGCCGCGAGGACATCGACCTGTCCAATTGGCTGGTGACGATCCGAGGCACCAAGACGCGCCTGTCCAAGCGCGTAGCCCCGGTGGTGCTCCCGGACTGCCGCCGGTTCCTGATTGGCGCCCTGATGGCCCCTGAGCGCCGCGACGGACTGCTCTTCGGCCGGTGGCACAATCCGACCCGTGACCTGGCCCTGGCCTGCAAGCTAGCCGGCGTGCCGCGCGTCACCCCGAACGACCTCCGCCGAACGCACGCGCATTGGCTTCGGGCCAGCGGCGCCCCGCCGTCACTCATCGGCCCGGTGCTCGGCCACGCCGATAGCCGCATGACCGAGCGCGTCTACGGACGCTTGGAACCAAGCGAATTGCGAGACGAATTGGCGAAAAGGACAGGCCAAATTCAGTCCAGCGGCGGCTCTTTAAGCGCAAAACCAGGTAAAAACAGCCATGAATAAGCGAGAAGCACTGGATTGTGGCTCCGGTTGTCGCGGGTTCGATCCCCGTCACTCACCCCTAAATACGGCAGAAATACCCGGCGTCGACCATCCACAGGTCGCGCCGGGTGCGGCTAATCGCGCTGGTTACAGTTCAGATTCAGTTCAGCGCATGCCGCGACTGGCTGAGGCTGAGTCTCTTTTGGTGCCGCGCGGTCGGTGGGCCGAACAGGACCATCGCGTCTACTTTATCGAGTGCAACTTCGAGCTCGTGAAGATCGGATGGTCGAGCGACCCGCACGCTCGACTCGAGGGGCTCCGGACATCGAACCCCTACCCTCTGGAGCTGCTGGCACTGGTCGACGCGGGGCGCGATCTAGAACAGGCGCTCCATGTTGAGCTCGCCGATTACCGAGTAACTGGAGAGTGGTTTCGGAAAAGGGGAGCGCTCCGATCTTTCTTGACGGGGGACGCGGTTCGTGTCGCGTACTGGACACCGGGGCGGCACAAGGCGAAACGCCATAAGCTGTTTGCGCACATCCAGGCCGAGGGCGAGCGCAATCGGTTGGGCGATTTCGACCCGCCGCGGAGGGCGTCGTGACCCTCCCCTTTTTTTGCCCACCCCAAGACAAATGTTCACGTCGCGGGAATGCCGCCACGGTAGCCAGACGCGAGCGCCACGAGCTCGCCTGCCGCCTCGTGGTCGCGTCATCGCCGCGGCTGCGACGGATGCGCGGGCGGTGGCAATCGCTGCGCGCTGACGGCGTGTGGAGGGACGTGTGAGCGCGCCGTGCGGCCGGAGTTTTTCGATAAACCATAGGAGTGACTAATCATGACCAGAGTTGATGTTCAGGAAATCGTAGTTGACGGCGAAACTTACGTGAAGCGCAGCTCAATCGCGACCGTGCCGAAGGGGCCGCGCGCTGTCGTGGTGGTGGACCGAGGCTGGATTTTCGCCGGTGACGTGACCGAGGAAAACGGGCGCATCTACCTCGATAATGCGGTTTGGCTGTTCCGCTGGGAATCGATCGGTTTCGCGTCCGTCGTCGAGAACCCGAAGCAGAAAGGCGTCGACATTCGCAAGCTGTCAACGCGCGTCGACATTCCGCGCGAGTCGGAGGTGTTCCGCTTGCCGGTAGCGGCTGATTGGGGGAAGTGATGCTCCCGATCGGCTACGGCTCAGGCGACGGCGACGGCGACGGCTACGGCGACGGCGACGGCGACGGCGACGGCTCCGGCTCCGGCTACGGCGACGGCGACGGCTACGGCTCAGGCGACGGCTACGGCGACGGCTACGGCTCAGGCGACGGCTACGGCGACGGCGACGGCGGCTCGATCTCGGGCGAGAAAAGGAAGAAGGCGTGAGCGAATCGGCGTGCAACTGCGACGACTCGCTCGAGCTGCGCGCCGAGGTCGAGAGGCTCAAAGCGGATATGCGCCGCATGCAGCAACGTGCGCCGGTGATCACCGACGATCCGTACTTCTACGAGGTGGCGAACGCGATTGACGACCATCTCGGGTGGGCGACGCAAGAAGACGAGGACAACGGCCTCTATGCGAACCGCATCCGAGAGGTTGCTGACGAGCTGAAGCGGCTGCGAGCGGAGCGCGATTACCTCGCGGGCATGGCTTCGGCGGAGGACCTGCGCGTCATGCGCAAGGAACTGGCAACAGGCTGGGAACCTGACGCCGCCACACCGGAGCTTGACGATGCCTAAAACGATACACGGCGTAAGCCGGAGCCATCGCAGCGAATACAAGATTTTGAAGTCGGCAATCAGGCGCTGCACTGTGCAAAGTGACAAGAACTACAAGGAGTACGGCGCGAGAGGCATAACCGTCGACGCGTCATGGTTGGGGCCCGCCGGTTGCCAACGATTCATTGCCGATATGGGTCCTAAGCCGAGTCGGTTTCATACGCTTGACAGGATTGATAACGACCGTGGCTACGGTCCAGCGAACTGCCGATGGGCCACACGCAAAGTGCAGTCCAACAACAGCCGAAGGACTAAACTTTTCACTATCGGAGGCGAGACGCTGTGCTTATCTGATTGGGCGCAGCGTTTTGGCCTTCTGGTTAGCACGCTATCGGCGCGCTTGCGCAGAGGGATACCTTTTGACGTCGCGTTGAAGATGCCGGTTGGGTCACGCGGGTGGCTTCCGGAGTCCGAACAGACCAACTTTGACGAGGTGTTGCCGTGACCCGCGCGCCGAAAAAACCCGCGGAAAAGCCGCGAATTCTCATCGACCAACGTGAGCAGGCCCCGCTCACCTTTTGCGACACCTTCACGGTCGAGCGCGTGCTGCTCCCCGTCGGCGACTACTCGCTTGCCGGCGCGACCGATACCGTGGCCATCGAGCGTAAGCGCAACGGTGAGCTGCAATCGTGCTGCGGCACGGACCGCGATCGGTTCATCGCGCAGATCGAGCGCATGCGCGAGTATCCGGTCAGGTGGCTAGTCATCGAGTGCACGATGGATGATGTCGTCCTCGGGCTCAACCGCAGCGCCATCAACCCGATGAGTGTGCTCGGGACCATCATCAAGTTTGGCAGCGATTGGAACATCCCGACGATGCTGTGCGGTGACGCGCGGAATGCGTCGCTGTTCGTCGAGCGGATCATGCTGCGCGAGTGGAAGAGGCTGCAGGAAAAGGCGAAGGCCGAAGTGAAGGAGAGCGCGTGATGGCGAAAGAGACGTGCGAGTGCTGCGGTGAACGTGCTGCCGATCGGATTGCGGGTAAAGAGGCATGGCCACCTGAGTACCAAGGCGCGCTGTACAGCGGCGAGTGTCTGTTCGATCACGGCTGCGCAGGCATAGAGGACCGCATCCTCGCCCGCCGCCGCGCCAATCCGGAGCAGCCGAGCGACACCATCCCAGCGCCGCCGTACTTCCTTGCTGAGCCGACGGGTCCGCGTGAATTCAAGCTAGCTCCACCGCCGCCACCCGCCGCGCCCGAGTGCCGCGAGTGCAGTCGACCCGAGCGCCCGATTGCCGCGACGCATGGCGAGCTGTGTGTGTACTGCGAGCACAAGCGGGACGACGGCATCTTCACCGATGGCGTCACTGAGCAGCGCAACGCCGACGCCCGCGTTCGCATGGCCGCCGCCGACCGCAAAGCCCAGCCGCGGCCCACGGCCGAGAGCCGCATGCTGGCGTTGCCTCACCCTTGGGAGTGCAGCGGGGAGGACGAGCCGTGAGCCCGTGCTCGCTGCCGACTTGCCGCGACTGCGGTGAGCTTCTGGCTGACAAAGCGACAGGCAATGGCCTGTGTCCCGATTGCGCCGAAGAGTCGGAATACCAGAAGATGTGGGACTCGACCGAAGACGATGAGGCGGACGACAACGAGTGAACGCCCCCATCGTCAACCGCGACCCGCTGCTCGCCGGGTACCGCGCGTGTCGCTTCTACGCGATGCGCCGCGCGTGCCTCGCGCTCGCGGAGCTGCTTCGCGCCACCGCGTACGACGGCGCCCAGATGCAAGAATTGCTGCTCGTATGGCTGAAGCTGTACGACGCCGCGATCGTCGTCGCGTACGGCCACGCGCTCGCCTGCTGCAATGACCCGCGCCGGGCGTATCGCGTGTTTTGCGAGCGCGCCGTGCAGGAGCAGCTGCGGGAAAACGTGCAGCGCATGGCGGTGGACATTGTCGGGGAGCCGCGGAACGAGCCGCGCGGGTCGACGTTCGAGGAGCGTGTGTTGGATGAAATTGAGTTTGCGAAAGTGAGGGTTGCGTGAACGCAGCGAAGAAGTGCCGACGTGAATTAGTGCGGATTGCCGGCTCACACAACAGGCGCGGGCAGGCATTGCGCTGCTGCATTGTCGCTGAGACTGAGGCTATGTACCTCGCGTACGCCGGGTTGATGAACATGCGCTTTTTCGGCGAGGATCCGGAAGCTGTCGCCACGGTAGATGTCCGTGTTCCGCGCAGCCTGCGTAGGTTCCTGCCGAATGGCCTTCGGGTGCTGGCATGACCGCTGACATGCGCACGCCGCGCGCCGCGCAACAGGTCGCAGATTGCCGCCCGCGCAAGGCGGCGCCGTGACCGCGCCGAAGCCCCGCGCCGAACTGCTCCGCCGCCGGCACGACGACGCGACCGAAAAACAGTGCCGCGTGTGCCGCAAATGGAAGCCACGCAAGACCGGATTCTACGCGCGCAGTTGCGCCCCCGATGGGCTGCAAACCATCTGCAAGGTCTGCGACAACGCACGCTCGAGCAAGCGCGCCGAGTACCCCGAGGGCGACCGGCCGAGCGCGTGCAAGCGGGGAAAATTCTGCAACGAGTGCGGCGGGCTCCCCCATCG
>Ga0070717_10000240_pt1 | contig 37664 bp, 31 predicted proteins | sample LARL113metaG_FD_71366 | JGI IMG/M metagenome (GOLD analysis project Ga0070717, IMG submission 71366) | Corn, switchgrass and miscanthus rhizosphere microbial communities from Kellogg Biological Station, Michigan, USA - LAR L11-3 metaG | ecosystem: Host-associated > Plants > Roots > Rhizosphere ...
ACCCCTGCTGCAGGTCCAAACGATCGACATCAGTGGGCGGGGACGTGCTCGGCGCGGTTGCCAGATGATTGCCGAATTGTATGAATGTCCGGAAAGTATCGCCGATATGGAGATCGCCCTCGAATAGGAGGCGATGCAAGTCATAAGTCGTGTTTCCACGCGGCGTGAGGTCAAAGAACGGGTTGCTGAAGTGCTCCACCCGCTCCCGGTCCCCGCCGCCGAAGTTAATATAGCTTCCCGGCAAGATATCGAGCGGAATGAATTTGATCGGTGCCCAGAAGTCATTCGACCATGCAGGGTTTTGCTGGTCCTCCGGGGTATCGTCGTAGCGCAGGAAGTGATAGGGCGTCTCAGGGTTCCGCAGCACCTGTGCACCGACGCGGCTCGGGGCGGAAAGAACCGCCGACAACACCATTACGATCGCGATGGTGTACATCGCGCCGGCAGCCGTTGGCGGTTTTGTCGTGCCGCTCCCTAGGTATCCTGTGCGGGAGATGGCAGCTAAGGTCATAGGACGCCCCCTTCCGCCCGATAAGCTTATAAGGTAGAAGATTTCCACGTGCATTGGCGCGACTAGGGCGTCAGGCCGAGCCGGCCTCTCGCTTCTCCGCAGGCCTCCTGCGCATAGGCGGAACATCCGTCGGAGAGGGGGATCACGCGATCGATAACGGGGGCTTGGAAGACACTGCCCTCAAAGAACCGCGTGAGGGCTTCGAGCACGGCGGCTGGTGCCGCTGCATCGCGCTTGCGCGTGGCGACCCCGAACAGCGGCTTTCATTGTGACAGAAGTCGAGAAGAGCGAAAGTCACGCGGCGGTCGTCGGCCGACGTGATCTCGAGCTGCCTGCCGCAATGCGCGAGGCACCTCAACCCGGCGACTGCCTTGACGAGGGAATGACCGCAATGGGGCACAACCGGCCGGTTTGTCCGCAGGCGCGTAATGACCCTTCAGGGTCGAGAGCAAGATTGCAAAACTGAGACAGTGCCGTTCCGATATATATATCGCGCCCGCGAAGAGCGGAGAGGTGTTAGGCGCTGTGATTGACAAAAACAATGCTATAAATACACTGATAAATTAAGTGGTCTGAGCCTATGTTATGAAAAAATTAACGTTGCAATCGAGATCACCTGGATCCTTTCAGACAAGGCGCTCGCCTGATCTGCACCTGATAAAACAGGTGGAACAGGTGGCGATAGCATCGCCAAGGCTAGTGGATAAAAATCAGACAGATGGTACCGCATCAGCTCGCCGCCTTGTCATACCGGCGAAGGCCGGTATCCACGGCAGCCGTGGGTCCCGGCCTGCCCCACGGAAAAGTCCGTGGGCTGAAGGCCCACGGGACGACAAAGTGGAGGTGCAATATTGTTGGCTACTCGATTGAAACGGCGCTCCGGTCCTTCGGCGAACTCTGTGCAGCCGGATTTGCGGTACCAAATTTTGAATCGCACCACTAGTGCGGCATTTGCGCCGTCTCCCGCGAGAGGCCGCTCGAATTGTTTTCCGAATGCGAGGCGTGATCGAGGCAGCTGCCTCGGTTCTACCCGCGGGCGGTGAAACCCAGCACGATCGCCCCGATGATGCCCGAAAGCGCCGAGCCGAGGAGAACGCCGAGCCGCATCGTGGCTTCATACCCCGACTCGCCAAAGGCGAGGGTGCCGATGAACAGGCTCATCGTGAAGCCGATCCCGGTGAGAATGCTCGTGCCGTAAAGCGCCACCCAGCTGGCACCGCTCGGCAAGTCGGCCCAACCGGCGCGGATCACCAGAGCCGCCGAACCAAAGACCCCGATCTGCTTGCCGAGAAATAGGCCTGCGGCGATGCCGAGCGGCACCGGCGCGAATATGGAAGAGGGAGGCAGCTCGGCGAAGGACAGGCCGGCATTGGCGAACCCGAACAACGGCAGGATGCCGAACCCCACCCACGGTGCCAGCTCGTGCTCGATGCGGGTGAGTGGGGAGCCTCCCGCCGACCCTCCTTTGTACGGGATGGCGAGTGCTAACGCGACGCCAGCCAATGTCGCATGGACCCCCGATTTGAGCACGAAGACCCATAACACAAGGCCGACGAGCACATACCAGATGACACGTTGCACCCCAGCAAGGTTCAGGAACAGCAGCACCGCCAATGCTGCCAATGCGACGTCGATCGACACCCAGGAAAGTTCCTCGGTGTAGAAGGCGGCGATGATGACGATCGCACCGAGATCATCGATGATCGCGAGCGCGGTCAGAAATAGCTTGAGGGATGCCGGCACCCGACTGCCGAGCAATGCCATCACGCCGAGGGAAAACGCAATGTCGGTTGCCGAAGGGATGGCCCAGCCGGATGCTGCGCCCGGGGTATTCCATGTGAACCCGAGATAGATCAGAGCTGGAATGATCATCCCGCCGATGGCAGCGGCAGCGGGCAGGATGGCCCGCTTTCGGTCGGAGAGTTCGCCCTCGATCACCTCGCGTTTGATTTCGAGTCCGACGAGAAGAAAGAAGATCGCCATCAGGCCATCGTTGATCCACAGCAGCAGCGGCTTATCGATGCCGAAATCGCCGATGCGCACGGAGCCTTGGACGCTCAGCAGCAAATCGTACGAGGCCGCGAACGGCGAGTTGGCGAGGATGAGGGCGAGCGCCGCGGCCAGCATCAGAACGATGCCGCCGGCCGCATCGTGCCGGAACAGCCGCCGCAATACGGCGAACCGCATCCGGTTTTCGCTCATTGGCCTTCTGGTCCGCGCGTCGGCGGGCGATTAAGCTTAGGGGCGACCGCGCCAAAGGAAGCGAGCATGCGTAATGGCATAGCGGGTATCGACCACGTCATCGTCGGGGTTCGCGATCTCGAGCGCGCGCGCATCGGGTGGAGCCGGCTCGGCTTCACTCTGTCGCCGCGCGGGCGGCATCTCGGTCAAGGTACGGCCAATTACTGCATCATGTTTCCCTCGGATTATGTCGAACTCCTCGGCATCGTCGATCCGAACGATTTTGTTCAACGTCTAGACTCTTTTTTGGCCCGGCGCGAAGGCCTGATGGCGACTGCGTTTGCACCCGCGGGTCCACTGGAAGAGGTGCGGGCGGCCCTGCTGGGGCTGCAGCTCCATCCATCCGAGCCCCGCGCCCTCGGCCGCCAGCTGGAGCTGCCGGAGGGTACCGTGGTGCCGCGCTTTAGCCTGATGTCACTCCCGCCGGATGAGACACCGGGGCTCGACAGCTTTATCTGCGCTCATCTGACACCGGAACTGATGCGCCGTGCCGAGTGGCTGAACCATCCTAACGGCGTACACGGGCTGAAGGGCGTTCACGTTCTCGTTCAGGACACGACTGCCCTATTGGAGCCCTATGATCGGCTGTTTGGCATTCCACAGGTGACGACAACCGACGCCGTCGCCTGCGTTCATGTCGGGCGACACCGGGTCGTGTTCAGCACACCGGACGACTTCTTGGCGATGCACCCGACGCTCGATCTCGATCCCGATTTTCCGCTCCCCGGGATCATTTCGCTCGAACTCGCGATCGGCGAACGAGATCCCACCGCCGACTATCTGACGCAATCGCAGATCGACTTCGATGAAATGCCGGACAGCAGCCTCGTCGTGCCACCGAGTGAGGCAAACGGCGCAATCCTCTTCTTTTCCGAGGGATAGCCGTCCGTCATCCGGCGGTGCCGGTCTTCCTCAGGGGCGTTGTTGTAGGGTTTCTTGCGGCTCCATCCGGCGGAGGACCGTTTTACACGTTGAACCGGTAGTGCATGATATCGCCGTCCTGGACGACATAATCCGCACCTTCTAGCCGCATTCGACCGGCATCCTTCGCGCCCTGCTCGCCGCCATATTGGACGAAATCGTCATAGGCGATCGTCTCCGCCCGGATAAAGCCCTTCTCGAAATCGGTATGAATTCGCCCGGCAGCTTGCGACGCCTTGGTTCCCCGCTCGACTGTCCAGGCATGCGCTTCCTTTGGCCCGACGGTAAAGAAGGTAACGAGGTCGAGAAGGGTGTAGCCGGCGCCAATAACGCGCGCGAGGCCGGGCTCGTGGAGGCCGAGGGTTGCGAGATACTCGCCCTTCTCGTCGACATCGGCAAGTTGCGCGAGCTCGGCTTCGATCGCCGCCGAGATCACGACCGAGCGGGCGCCGCGCCGTGCGGCATAGTCGGCAATGCGCCCGCTCTCGGCATTCCCCGAGGCGGCGCTCGCCTCGTCGACATTGGCGATGTAGAGGATCGGCTTGGCGCTCAAGAGCTGCAGCGCCGCCAGGTCCTTCTGCTGCTCCCGTCCGACGACAACGCCACGCGCCGGCTTGCCCTCGCGCAGTGCTGCCAGCACCGATTCACCGATTTCGAGTTGCGACCTGGCCTCCCGGTCACCGCCTCGTGCCCGCTTCGTCATCTGCAAAACCCGGCGCTCGAGGCTTTCGAGGTCGGCCAGCATCAGCTCCGTCTCAACCGCCTCGGCGTCGCGGATCGGATCGACCGAGCCTTCGACGTGGACAACATTTCCATCGGAAAAGCAGCGAAGCACGTGTGCGATCGCATCGACCTCGCGAATGTGCCCGAGGAACTGGTTGCCGAGCCCCTCGCCACGGGCGGCGCCGCGGACCAGTCCGGCGATGTCGACGAATTCGAGCTGGGTCGGAACTATCTTTGCCGATTTTGCAAGGCGCGCAGAAACTTCAAGCCGCTCGTCCGGTACGGCGACGCGCCCGATATTGGGTTCGATCGTGCAGAACGGGTAATTCGCCGCTTCTGCCGCGGCGGTCGCGGTCAGCGCGTTGAACAGGGTGGACTTGCCGACATTCGGCAGTCCGACAATGCCACAACTGAAACCCATATGCTTAGACCATTCATCTGAGACTCAAGACTGGGCCATGCCCGCCGCGTCGTCGTCGTCTGGCGGCGCAGAGCGCCGTGCTACTTCGCTCATGAAGGCATCGGGGGCGCCGGTCAAAAGGAGCGGGATCATCTCCGCCACGGCGCCGAGCAGCGGCTCGACCCAGCCGGTGAATTCCTCGCTGGAAAAATTCTGCAAGACGTAGGGCTGAACGAGCTCCTTTACGCCCGGGTGTCCGACCCCGATCCGTATCCGCCAATAATCCGCTCCTACAATGGTGTCGATCGAGCGCAGGCCATTATGGCCGGCACTGCCGCCGCCATGCTTTACCCTGAGCTTACCGGGGCGCAAATCTATCTCGTCATGTATGACGACGATCTCCGAAGGCGAGATCTTGTAAAACCGTACCGCCTCGCCGACCGCCTCGCCCGAGGCGTTCATAAACGTCTGCGGTTTCAATAGAAGGCGCCGCTCGCCCCCGATAGACGCTTCCGCAATTTCGCCCTTGAAGCGATTGCGAAATGCCGAGGCGCCGTGCCGCCGGGCGATCGCGTCGACCGCCATGAAGCCGATATTATGTCGGTTTCGGACGTAGCGGGAACCAGGATTGCCGAGGCCGACAACGAGGCGCATCACCAACCAATTGGTGTCGCGCGAAAGGCTGCTGCCGGTGTGCTCAGCTCGCGGTCGCGGCTTGTTCGGGGGCGGGAACTGCAGTCGCCGCAGCGGCCGCTTCCTCGCGCACCGCAGAGGACGCCGCGATGCTGGCGATCGTGAAATCGCGATCGGTGATCGTCGGGCGGCATCCCTCCGGGATGATTATCCGGCTGATATGAATGCTCTCGCCGATCTCCAGTCCGTCGAGCTCGACCACCAGCTGGTCCGGAATTTTCTCGACCGGACAGTTCAGCTCGATGCCGTGACGCACGATGTTCAAAATGCCGCCGCGGCGGATCCCAGGCGACATCTCAGGGTTGGTGAAAGCGACCGGCACGGTGACGGTTACCTGAGTGTTGCCGGCCACACGCATGAAATCGACGTGCAGGGGCGCGTCGGTCGCCGGATGGTGCTGCACCTCGCGCGGCAGCGTGCGATGGACGGTGCCGTCGATCTTGATGTCGACGAGGGTCGCGAAGAAGCTGCGATTGGCAAGCGCGCGCGACAATTCGCGCGGCTCGAGGCTGATCAGCACGGAATCCTTGTTGTCGCCATAGATGATGCCTGGAACACGTCCGGAACGTCGTGTGGCCCGCGCGGCCCCCTTTCCGGCGTCGGCGCGCGGCTCGGCGCTCAAGGTGGTGATCTCGGGCATGGGTTGTCGTTCCTCGCAAAGGCGGCAATGAGCCAGTTTAGATATGACAGGGTTGGGCGAATGCCAGTGGTACGATGATTCAATCGAACAGGCTAGAGACCGATCGTTCCTCGCTTATCCGTTGGATGGCCTCAGCCATCAGCGGGGCAATCGTCAACTGCCGGATGTTATGCGCGGCGCGCACCGCTTCGGTCGCGACGATGCTGTCCGTGGTGACCAGCATCTCGATCGGCGAAGCGATCACGCGCAGCACCGCGCCGCCCGACAACACCCCGTGAGTGACATAGGCATAGACACCGGACGCCCCGGCGTCCATCAAAGCCGCCGCAGCGTTGCACAACGTCCCCGCCGTGTCGATGATGTCGTCGATCAAGATGCAGCGACAACCAGAGACGTCGCCGATGATGTTCATGACCTCGGAAACTCCGGCGCGTTCGCGGCGCTTGTCGATTATCGCGAGATCGGCGTCGAGCCGGCGCGCGATGTCGCGAGCGCGCACGACCCCGCCGACATCGGGCGAGACAATCACGAGGTCGTCGCCGGAATGATGTTCGCGGATGTCTTTAACCAGGACCGGCGCCGCGATCAGGTTGTCGGTCGGTATGTCGAAAAAGCCTTGGATCTGGCCGGCATGGAGGTCGAGGGTGAGCACACGATCGGCGCCCGCCGCAGTGACGATATTGGCGACGAGCTTTGCCGAGATCGGCGTGCGCGGAGCGGATTTTCGGTCTTGCCGGGCATAACCGTAGTAGGGGATGACTGCCGTCACCCGCCGTGCCGAGCTGCGCTTCAGCGCGTCCAGGCTGACGAGCAGCTCCATGAGATTGTCGTTCGCCGGATAGGACGTCGACTGGATCACGAACACGTCCTCACCCCGGACGTTTTCGTGGATCTCGACAAACACCTCCATATCCGAAAAGCGGCGGACGCTCGCTTTGGTCAGCGCCAGGTCGAGATAGTTGGAAATGGCTTCGGCGAGCGGCCGATTACCGTTGCACGCGAGTATCTTCATGTTAGCTAAGCAAGCGTCGGTGGTGTCAGGTTCCGCCCCGCGGCTTCCTCCGATAGGTATTAACAGCCCGCGAATGGTATGGCAATCAGGCCACTCAAGATTTGCCCACCGGTTGCGGCGCGCCGCGAGTGACGAGCTCCATGATCCCGTCTTGCGCCGAGACGGCGACCATATAGGCGACATCCCCCCAAGCGCCGTCGAGCAGACCCGTCGGGACATCGTTCTCCTGCCCGACCGTGCCAATTTCGGTGCCCTCTTTGCGGCGCACATGCCAGACGATTTTGACGTTCTGCTTCCCGGCCCTGGGCTGGGCGACGGTCACCGTGGCGTCGAGAACGAGATCGGCCTTGGCCTGCGGATCGGTGACGATGACGAGATCCTGCTTCTTTAGGAGCTCGGTGACCGCTCTGGCCAAAGCCTCTCCGCCGTCGCCAGGGGCGCCCGCAACACTGCTGATCTGGAGTCGTGTACGTCCGCCGATCTCGGCCTCTGTCGGGGCGTCGTCCTGCAGCAGCGCCACAAGCTGAGCGGCACTGGCCGCCGCCAATCGGGCAACCGCATCGTCGCTCCCCTGCTGCCAATCGGTCGCGGCTGCTTCGGCCCGCTCGGCCCGCTCGCCGAGCCGCTCACCCGAAGGGTCGCGCAGTTCCCAAACCGCGACCAGCGCGGCCTTACCGGCAGAGGCTGGCATTTCTTGAATTTTGCCGAGAAGCTCATAACTGCCAATGCTGGTAGTCTTGTCGCTTGCCGCGATCTCGCGCTCCTGAAGCGCATTCGCTAGTGCCGGTCCGAGTTTCTCGGCCGTTGCCCGCGGCATACCTTCGATCGGAGCGATCGCGACACTGGCGCTGTCTCGCAAGTCCAAGATGGGCGACCCGCGCCGTGGCACATCGTCGGCAAACGGATGCGGCAGCGGCTGGCAGGCTGCGACCAGCAGGACCACGGCCGTTCTCCCGAGCGCATACTGGCGCAGAGCACCAGTCATCAGAGCAAAAGCGCGCAGGTGACCAGCAGACCGAGAAAACAGAAAGCGATGAACAGGATGAGGTAAGGCACTTACCGCCGGAGGCGCTGAATCCGTTGCTGAAGGAGGCACCCTTACGGTTTGATTACAACAGCGGAGAGCCCGCGCCCATAAGCGCGCTCGCCGCGTAAGCAGCTGCGCCGATAGCTGAAGAAAAGCTCTCTTTCGGCAACTGTGTCGTGAGCGGCGCATTGCACCATCCCGACCCCGGCGCGAAGGAGCCGGTGTTCGATATAGCCTGGCAGATCGAACATAAAATGACCGGCACGCGAGGCCGGGGCGAAGTAAGAAACGCTCTCAGCATCCGCCGCGTCAAATTGCTGGGCGAATTCGGGACCGACCTCGTAAGAGTTTCGGCCGATGCAAGGCCCGATCACCGCGCGGATGCGGTCTCGCTTTGCGCCGATTGCCTCCATCTTTAATACGGTCTCTTCGGCAATTCCGCAGAGAGCACCGCGCCAGCCACCATGCGCCGCCCCAATAACCTGGGCAACGGGATCCTGGAACAGGATAGGGGCGCAGTCGGCCGTAAGTATGCCGAGCGCCATGCCAGGGACCCGGGTAACCATTCCATCGGCATGCGGCGCTTCCTCCCGGGGCCAGGGTCTCTCCACGATGACGACTTCGGCGCTATGGATCTGATAGCACGTCACCAACCGATCGGGTGCAAGGCCCATCAGGTCCATTGCGATCCGGCGGTTCTGCACCACGCTTTCCATCGCGTCGCCGGAGCCAAACCCGCAATTCAGCGACTCGTACAGCCCCGCACTGACACCACCTCGGCGCGTAAAGAAAGCGTGCCCAACACCTGCGGCGGGGTCGAGAACATCAAGGGTGATCATCATAGTGTTACGGAGCAGTCAAAGCCGACCGGCGGCGGCAATCCCGGCGAAACCAGGGCCATGACCTTGAACAGATCGCCCATCTCGCCGGGATCGAGCAATCGCCCGACGCCGCTTTCGAGCGATTGTCGCTGGCTTAGCGTGGCCTGCACGCTCAGCGCCGCCAGCCGCAACCGGGCGCCGAGCGCCATGAGAAACCGGCGTTGCGGCACGGGTCCATAGGTTTCGGCACCGCTAGCCCGTGCCGCCTCTGTCAATGCGGCGAAATCGACATGCGCGCTCAGATCGGCAGTTCCCGGTGCTGTAAGCACAGAGACGGGGTGATGTCGCCGGACTGCCTGCAATGTTGGCCCGAGCGTGCTCGGGAAGTACCCATAATCGATAAAAAGCGCCGCACCTGGATGCCGCGCCAATCGGGCGCCGATTGTGCTGACCAAAGCGAGAGCAGTCGGGCAAATTTCGGCTACGGTGCCCGGCTTGCTATGGCGCAGTATCTGGGGAACAAGCATCGTCGCAGAGGGGCTCTCCGGACCGTCGACAAAGACCAGTCGATCCTCGGAATCGAGTGCGACCATCCGCTCCGACCAATGCTGAGCACCATGGACAAACTGCCGGATCGGCATCGCGTCGAGGAACTCGTTGGCGACGAGCAGCATCGGGCCAATCGGCAGATCCTCAGCCCGCGTCACCCAGACGGGTTGGGCCCGGCCCAACCGCTTTTCCTGCTCGCCGCGCAGCGCCCGGCTCGTTTCGACGAGATGGAGGCGTAGCGCGCGGCGAAAATCGGGCAGGCTCGCCGCGGCGCGCAGAAAATCGCTCATCAATGCCCCGCGGCCGGGCCCCAGCTCTACCAGGATGACCGGATCGGGCCGACCCATCTCCTGCCACAGCGCGGCGCACCACAGCCCCATCAGCTCACCAAAGATTTGGCTGATTTCGGGCGCGGTCGTGAAGTCGCCGTCCGCTCCGATCGGGTCGCGCCTCGTATAGTACCCGGCAACCGGATCGTGCAGCGCTATCGCCATATAGGCGGCAAGCGTCAGCGGACCCTCGGCGCGAATACGCTTCGCAATCTTTTGGGTGAGTTCCTCGCTCACGATAGAGCAGGGACCGGCTTTCGCACCGCCCAGCGCATAATAAGGGCGCCAATGATCAGCATAGGGATGGATAAAAGCTGACCCATCGTCGTTCCGAAAATCAGAAAACCGAGCTGCGGGTCCGGCTCCCGGAACAGTTCGCCCGACATGCGGGCGGCCGCGTAACCGGCGAGAAACAGCCCGGTGATGATCCCGGGGTGCCGCCGGGCATTCAGCCGTTCGGCAGCAAAGAGCAAAAGGAACAGCAGGACGCCCTCGCAGAAAGCCTCATAGAGCTGGCTCGGATGGCGCGGCACTGGGCCGCCATTGGGGAAGATCATTGCCCAAGCAACATCACTCGGCCTCCCGAACAGCTCGCCATTGATGAAATTTGCGATGCGGCCAAAGAACAAACCAATCGGGATTGCTTCGGTGATAATGTCGGAAAAGGCAAAGAGCGGTATTCGACGCGCATGCGTGAACAATATAATCGCGATCGTCACGCCGATAGCGCCACCATGGAACGACATCCCGCCATGCCAAACGTAAAGCGCCTCGATCGGGTGATAGACATAGTATCCCGGCTTGTAGAAGAGAACGTATCCGATGCGTCCACCGAGTACGACCCCCAGTGTCGCCCACACCAGAAAGTCGTCGACATCTTGACGGGCGGCGAGATGTGGCGGCCGTCCAGCGAGCCCGAGGCAATAACGCCAGCCGATCAACAGCCCGACGATATAGGCGAGCGCATACCAGCGAATCGCAAAGGGGCCGAACGAGAGCGCGACCGGATCGATCGCAGGGAACGGGATCGCAAGGAGCGGCATCAGTTGTAAGGCGCAAGGAAGACAATGGCGCGGACCCGCCGCCCGCTCGGCCTCTTATAAGGGGCGAGCGGCCCACCGCCAAGAAAACCCGGCCCAGCGAGCATGTCGCTCGACCAAACGACCGCTCCCGCGCTGGGGGTCTCAGGGCGAGGTCGGATAGGCGAGGTATCGCGAGATCTTCCAGCTTCCGCCGGCCTGATGACGGAAGATATCGACTCCGGACTCTTCAATGATCTCTTTCGGTTTCCCGACCTTGTCGATCTCAAGGGTCCATATGAGCCGAACAATCGCAGCGTCACCAAAGACCAGGATCTCGTTTATTCCGAGCAAATATCGATAGGTAGTTTGCGTGTCTTGCAGCGATGTCTGCAAGAGTTGGCAGAGTGAGGTATAATCGCGCTCAGGTTGACCTTGATAGTTGGCAATCAGATCGGGCGCGAAGAGGTCGCACACCCGTTGCTGGTCGCGTTCGTTAAACGCTGTCCGCCATTTTTCAAGCGCTGTCCTGATCTCATTTTGAGCCATTTCTGAGGAATCGGCCCGACTGGGCCGCTGGGACGGTAGCAGCAGCGCTGCCGCCGCAATCATCAATGTTGCGGCTAATCGCCGGAAGCACGCACGATTTCCTCGTGCGAAACCTCGCCCGACCGGTCGCACGCGACTTCCTCCTTGATTGCGAGATTGTTTTTGATTTGTCCGAGGACCTCAATCAGCGTGTCGCCCGTTTCGGGTGGGAGATGGCTGAAGGCCTCGTGGCGAATCCCCTCATTGATGGCCAGAATCCGCTCGACGACCTGACCAGCGGCGGGTGTCAGCCATAATGTCCGCACGCGCCGATCGGTTGGGTGGGCCCGACGCTCGACCAGCCCTTCCTCGTGAAGCTTGTCGAGCATCCGCACCAGGGCGATCGGCTCGATCCCCAGCCATGTCGCGACCTCCGCCTGGCTGACACCTTCATTCCCAGCGATGTTGAGCACCACTGCGGCCTGTTGCCGGGTGATCGGCAGACCCATCTGCCGCGCCCGGCGCTCGAACCGCCGCTTGATCAAGCGTGAGACGTCGTGGACGAGAAAGCCAAAGGCGCGGCTGACGTCCGAATTCGCCGAGGTCCGCTCGTGCACAGCCCGCGCTTCCGGTTCTCGCGGTCTCTCGGGACGCTGTCCGTCATTCGGCGCCATGACGACTCTCCGCGAGAGCAGGTCTCGGAGTGCCCGAGAGCGCTTCCTGTACCCGCGACGGCCGGTATGGACGGCCGAGCCCGCGGGCGAGGCGTTCAAGGTAGAGATAAATAACCGGTGTCGTATAGAGCGTCAGCCATTGCGAGATCAACAGGCCGCCGACGATGGCCACACCCAATGGCTGCCGCAATTCGGAACCCGCACCTTGGCCGAAGGCAATCGGCATCGCGCCGAACAGCGCTGCAAAGGTCGTCATCATAATCGGCCGGAAGCGCAACAGGCAGGCCTGGTGGATCGCCTCGCGCGGGCTCTTGCCCTCCAGCCGCTCGGCCTGTAGGGCGAAGTCGATCATCATGATCGCGTTCTTTTTCACGATGCCAATCAATAGGATCACGCCGACAATCGCGATCACGCTCAGGTCGTAATGCAGCAGCATCAACGCAAGCAGCGCGCCGACGCCGGCCGAGGGCAGGGCCGAGAGGATCGTGATGGGGTGGATGTAACTCTCGTAGAGGACACCGAGCACGATGTAGACGACGAGGATTGCCGCGGCGACGAGCAGCGGCATCGATGACAGCGAGGCCTGGAACGCCTGCGCGGTGCCCTGAAATGACCCGTTCAAGGTCGGCGGTGCGTGCAGACGGTCGGCGGCCGCCCGAATCGCCTCGACAGCCTGGCCGAGCGCGACCCCCGGGGCGAGGTTGAACGACAAGGTCACCGCCGGAAACACGCCTTGATGGCTGACCGACAGGGGTGTCACCTTCGAGACCAGATGGGCAACGGCGGAAAGGGGCACCTGCGCCCCGTTCGGTACCGAAACATAAAGCTTTGACAAGGCTGTCGTCGTGTCGCTCTGAAACTGCGGCTGGACTTCGAGAACCACCTTGTACTGATTGGTCGCGGTATAGATCGTCGCGACCTGGCGCTGGCCGAACGCGTCATAAAGAGTCTGGTCGATTAGCGAGGCCGATAAACCGAGCCGGTAGGCCGCATCGCGGTCGACATCGATGGTCATGGTCGGCGCCGCGTTTTGCTGGTCCGAGGCGACGTCCTGCAATTGCGGCAATTTGCGCATCTCGCCTTCGAGGATCGGCGCCCAGTGATTGAGCTCGGCGTCGTCGGTGTCGGTCAGCGTGTATTGGTATTGGGTCCGGCTGAGGCGCCCGCCGACCGTGATGTTCTGCGGCACCTGCATGTAGAAAACCGCACCTTCTACCGGCCGCACCTTCTGGCGCAGGCGCTGCACGACCTGATCGGCCGTATCATTACGCTCCTCGAACGGCTTCAACGCGAAAAAGACGCGGGCCGCGTTCTCGGTCGGGTTGTAGGCATAGGCGCCGGCGAGCATGAAAACGCCGCCCACACTCGGATCATTGCGGACGATATCGATGATCTCGTGGGCTACTTTGACGGTTTTTTGAAACGACGCGTCCTGCCGAGTATCGATTTCGCCAAAAACGGTGCCTGTGTCCTGTTGGGGGAAGAACCCTTTGGGAATTTTCACATATAGGTAACCGGTCGCCACCATCAGCAGCAGGGTCGATACCAGCACTGCGAACTGATGGCGGAAGACGAAATTGAGACCTCGATCGTAAGCCCCGATCATCCGCTCGAAGAACCGCTCCGCCGCGCGATTGAAGCGGCCCTGGGGATGCAGTCCCTGCTCCTTCAAAAACAGCGAGCACATGACCGGCGTCAGGGTCAATGAAACAACCGCCGAGGCCATCACCGCGACCGACACAGTGATCGCAAATTCGCGGAACAGACGGCCGATGACGCCGCCCATGGCGAATAGTGGGATAAAGACCGCGATCAATGAGAAGGTGATCGAGATGATTGTAAAGCCGATCTGGCCGGCGCCCTTGAGCGCGGCTTCAAACGGAGCCATCCCCTGCTCGATATAGCGGACGATGTTTTCGATCATCACGATCGCGTCGTCGACGATAAAGCCGACCGAGATGGTCAGCGCCATCAGCGAGATGTTGTCGAGGCTGAAACCGGCGACGTACATGACCGCAAACGTCGCGAGCAGCGACAGCGGCACCGCCAAGCTCGGGATCACCGTCGCCCAAAGGGTGCGCAGGAACAGAAAGATGACGATGACGATGACGACGATCGTCAACATCATCGTCAATTGCACGTCGCGCACCGCCGCGCGGGTTACCAGAGTGCGGTCGAGCATCAGATCGACATGAACCGCGGGCGGAATCGACGCTTCTAGTTTCGGCATCAACGCCTTGATCGTGTCGACCAACGCGACGGTATTGGCGCCGGGTGCCTTCTGGATCGCGATGCCCTCGGCCGCTTTATTGTTGAACCAGGCGCCGACGCGCGCGTTCTGCACCGAGTCGAGGGCATTGCCGACATCCTTGATACGCACCGGCGCGCCGTTGCGATAGGCGACAATGATATTCCCGTAGGCCTCCGCATTAAAAAGCTGATCGTTGGTCTCGAGCGCGACCATCTGGTTGGCGTCCTCGATCGAGCCTTTGGGCTCGTTGACCGTGGCGTTGACAAGCGCGTTGCGCACGTCCTCGAGACCGATGCCGTGAGCGGCGAGCGCCGCCGGGTTGACCTGCACACGCGCGGCATACAATTTCTGGCCGAAGATCGACACCTGCCCGACGCCCGGCACGGTCGACAGCCGCTCCCCCAGCACCGTGTTGGCGTAGTCGTCGAGCCGATACTCCGGTACCGCGTCCGAATGGACGGCGTAGATCATTATCGGAAAATCGGCCGGATTGACTTTTCGGTAGGTCGGCGGGCTCGGCAAATCCTTCGGCAAGAGTCCGGTCGCGGCGTTGATCGCGGTCACCACATCCACCGCCGCGCCGTCGATGTTGCGCGACAAGTCGAACTGCAATGTGATCGTCGTCGTCCCGATGCCGGAGAGCGACGTCATCTGGTCGAGAGCCGGGATCTGGGTGAATTGCTGCTCCAGCGGCGTGGCGATCGCCGACGCCATCGTCTGCGGGCTGGCGCCCGGATAACTGGCGGTCACCGTAATCGTCGGGAAATCGACATTCGGCAACGGCGCAACCGGCAATAGCCCATAGGCGCCGATGCCGAATACCAGGACGCCCAGCATCAGCAGCGAGGTCCCAATCGGCCGCCGGATGAAGGGTTCCGAGATGCTCATCGGCGCTTGTCCGCTCTCTTGTTCAAGGTTCGGGGCTCAGCTGGGTGCGACCGCAAGCTTCCCAATCGGCTAATCACCACCATCAGGCCCCGCGGGAGGAGCGGCCGGCCTGTCCTCTGCTTCCTCACGGAGGACGAGGTTGCCTTTGATCGCGTCGAGGATGTCGATCACGCCGTCGCGCGTATGCGCCGCCATGCCGGCAAAAGCTTCCTCGCGAATTGCTTCGTTGATGGCGAGAATTTGCGTGACCACCGGCCGGGCGGTCGGTGTCAGCCATAAGGTCCGCACGCGCCGATCCGTCGGGTGAGCGCGGCGCTCGACCAACCCCTCTTCATGAAGCTTGTCGAGCATCCGTACGAGGGCGATCGGCTCGATGCCGAGCCAGGTAGCGACCTCAGCTTGGCTGACGCCTTCATTTCCCGCGATGTTGAGGACGACGGCTGCCTGCTGCCGCGTGATCAGCAGCCCCATCTGCCGCGCCCGACGCTCAAAGCGACGCTTGATCAGGCGTGACACGTCATGGACGAGAAACCCAAAGGCGCGGCCGACCTCGGTTCGGCTCTGCTCGAGCCTGCCGTCAGGCGTCTGACCTCGCAGCACCGGCGTATGGACCATGTCACTCGGCGCCATGGCGGCCCTCAGCGAGAGCCGGTCTCCGAGCATCCGAAAGTGCTTCCTGGACGCGCGACGGGCGGTACGGACGGCCGACCCAGCGGGCGAGGCGTTCGAGATACAGATAGATGACCGGGGTGGTGTAGAGCGTCAGCCATTGCGAGACGAGCAGCCCGCCGACCATCGCGATGCCGAGCGGCCGGCGTAGCTCGGAGCCGGCCCCTTGGCCAAGTGCGATCGGCATAGCTCCGAACAGTGCTGCAAAGGTCGTCATCATGATCGGCCGGAATCGCAATAGACAGGCCTGATGTATCGCCTCCTGCGGGCTCTTGCCTTCGAGCCGCTCCGCCTGGAGTGCGAAGTCGATCATCATGATCGCGTTCTTCTTGACGATGCCGATCAACAGAATGACGCCGATCATCGCAATCACGCTCAGATCGTAGTGAAGCACCACCAACGCCAAGAGCGCGCCGACGCCGGCCGACGGTAAAGCAGAGAGAATCGTGATTGGGTGGATGTAGCTCTCATAGAGCATACCGAGCACGATGTAGACGACGAGGATCGCGGCGGCAACGAGAAGCGGGGTCGATGACAACGAGGCCTGGAACGCCTGAGCCGTGCCTTGGAACGAGCCGTCCACCGTAGGCGGCAGACGAAGCTCCCGTTGCAGCACTTGAATTCTGTCGACCGCCTGCCCGAGGGAAACGCCGGGCGCCAGATTGAACGACAGCGTTACCGCCGGGAATTGTCCCTGATGGTTCAACGACAGCGGTTCGACCTTCGAGGTGAAATGGGCAAACGTGCTCAGCGGTACCTGCGCGCCGGTTGGCGAGACGACATAGATTTTTGACAGCGCGTTCGGATCACTCTGAAACTCGGGCTTAACCTCAAGGATGAGCTTGTATTGGTTGGTCGCCGTGTAAATGGTCGCGATCTGGCGCTGACCGAACGCGTCGTAAAGCGTCTCGTCGATCAGCGAGGCCGAAATGCCGAGGCGTGAAGCTGCGTCGCGGTCAACCTCGATCGTGACATGCGGAGCGGCGATCTGCTGGTCGGAGGCGACGTCCTGCAGATTGGGCAATTTTGCCATCGCCTGTTCAACGATCGGTGCCCAGTGATTGAGCTCTTCGGCGTTGGTGTCTGTCAGCGTATACTGATACTGGGTGCGCCCCAATCGGCCGCCGATGCTGACATCCTGACCTGACTGCATGTAAAATTTCGCGCCCTCGACTTGCGCCACCTTCGGCCGCAAGCGCTGGATGATCTGGTCGGAGGTCAGGTCGCGTTGGTCATGGGGCTTCAGTTGGATGAACATCCGCCCGGTGTTCTCGCTCGGATTGGAGGAGGACGCACCGGCGAAGGCGACCACCCCGGACGCCGCCGGATCCGCTCGTGCGATGTCGGCAATCTTTTCCATGATGCCGGCCATCTTCGCAAACGACGAGTCCTGGCGGGTTTCCGCGGTACCGAATATGAAACCGGTATCCTGTTGCGGGAAAAATCCTTTGGGAATCGTCACATAAAGATAGCCGGTCAATACCATCAGCAGCAGCGTGACCAAGAGGGCCCAGAACTGATGGCGGAAGACAAACCGGAGACCGCGGTCATAACCATTGAGCATCGCCGTAAAGCCGTGCTCGCACACGCGATTGAACCACCCATGGGTCGCAGCGTCGTGGCCCTTCAAAAACAACGAGCACATGACCGGCGTCAAAGTCAGCGAGACGAACGCCGAGGCAATAACTGCCACCGACACGGTAACCGCGAACTCACGGAACAGACGGCCGACGATACCGCCCATGAAGAGCAGGGGAATGAACACGGCGATCAATGAAAAGGTGATTGAAATGATCGTGAACCCGATCTGGCCAGCGCCTTTGAGGGCGGCCTCGAAAGGCCGATCACCCTGTTCGAGATAGCGCACGATGTTCTCAATCATGACGATCGCGTCGTCGACGACAAAGCCGACCGAGATGGTGAGCGCCATCAGCGAAATGTTGTCGAGGCTGTAGCCGACGACATACATCACCGCAAATGTGGCGAGGAGCGAAAGCGGCACCGCCACGCTCGGGATCACCGTTGCCCATAACGTGCGCAAGAACAGGAAGATGACGAGGACGACGAGAGCGATAGTCAGCATCATCGTAAACTTCACGTCGCGCACTGCGGCGCGCACGACGAGCGAGCGGTCGGAAACCAGGTCGACATGCACCGATGGAGGGATCGACTCGCGCAAATGCGGCAGCAGCGCCTTGATTGTGTCGACTACTTGGACCGTGTTCGCCCCCGCCTCGCGCTGAATCGCCAGTAGCTCGGTATCCCTGTGCTCGAACCAGGCGCCGGTGCGCGCGTTCTGGTTTCCATCGAAAACATGCGCGACATCCTCGACCCGCACGGGGGCCCCGTTGCGATAGGCGACGATAAGCTTGCGGTAACCTGCTGCGTTGAAAACCTGGTCGTTCGTGTCGAGCGTGACGACTTGGTTCGCACCTTCGAGATTGCCCTTCGGGCGATTGACGGTGGCCGCCGTCAACGCATTGCGCACATCCTCCAAACCGATGCCGCGCGCCGCCAGCGCGCTCGGATCAACCTGTACATGAGCCGCGTACGACCTCTGTCCGTAGACAGAGACGAGGGAGACACCTTTCACTGTCGACAATTTCTGGGCCAGGATCGTGTAGGCGTAATCGTCGACCTTGTAGATCGGCATTGCATCGGAATAGACGACATAAATCAGGACCGGGCGGTCCGCCGGGTTAGTCTTCTTGTATGTCGGCGGGGTTGGCAGATCCTTTGGCAATACTCCGCTCGCCGCGTTGATTGCGGTCAGCACATCCTGCGCGGCACCATCGATGTTGCGCTCGAGATCGAACTGCAAGGTGATCTGCGTCGAGCCGATCCCGCTCGTCGAAGTCATCTCGGCCAGACCCGGAATGGCCGCAAATTGCTGCTCGAGCGGCTCCGCGACCGAAGATGCCATCGTATCCGGGCTTGCCCCGGGATAGTTGGTGGTCACGACAATGGTCGGGAAATCTACCTTTGGCAGCGCCGCCACCGGTAATAGGCTATAGGCGGCGATGCCGAATACGAGCACACCCAGCATCATCAGCGAGGTTGCGATCGGCCGTCGAATAAAAGGTTCCGAAATGCTCATCGGCGGTCGCCTTCGGACGGGGATGGTTCGAGCGTGTGTGTGGGAGAACGCGCCGCGGCTTAGCCCGTCGGGCCTGTCTGTATTACGGTGGGCGTTACGCGGACGCCTTCGGTCAACCGGTACTGCCCATCGACCACGACCCTTTCGTCCGCGGCCAGCCCCCTTGTGATTACAGCGATTCCGTCCTGGATCGAGGCAACTTCGACGGCGCGCCGCTCGACGGTGTTGTCGGGCTTGATCACATAGGCGTAATAGCCGTTCGGTCCGGCCTGGACGGTCTGCTGGGGCACTGTAGTAACGCTGCGGCGGGTCGACAAAATCACCCGTAAGCTGACGAACTCGCCCGGCCACAAGCGCTCGTCTTCATTATCGAAGCGGGCCTTCAGGTGGATCGTGCCGGTCGATTGGTCGATCGCGTTGTCGATCAGGGTCAGCTTGCCTTCTGCCAGTTGTGTCTTGCCGTCGCCACTAAAGGCCTGCACCGCCAGCGACCCCTTATTTTGATTTTCACGCACCGCGTCGAGCGTCTCCTGCGGCAAGGTAAAGCTGACAAAGATCGGCTTAACCTCCGTGATCGTGACGAGCGGGGTGTTGTCGTTTGCGTGCACGAGATTGCCCTTGTCGACGAGTTTCGCGCCGAGGCGCCCGTCGATTGGAGAGCGGATATCGCTATAGCTGAGATTGAGCTTGGCGGTATTGATCTGCGCCTCATCGCCTTTGATCGCAGCCTGCAGTTGCCCGACCAGCGCCGTCTGGTTGTCGTAGCTCTGCCGGGTCTGATAACCGGTTCCGATAAGTTTTTCATATCGCTGGAGATCGAGTTTGGCGCCAGCCAGTTGGGCCTCATCCTTCTGTTTCGCCGCTTGTGCTTGCTCAAGCGCCGCCTGAAAAGGGCGCGGGTCGATTTGCAAGAGGGGCTCCCCCTCCTTGACGTCTTGGCCCTCTTTGAAATCGACCCTGACGATCTGTCCGTCGACCCGGCTCTTGATCGCGACCATGTTGTAAGCCTGGACCGTGCCGATGCCGTTGAGGAAGACTGGGACATCTTGGTTGGCGACCGTTCCGGCGGTGACCGGGACGCCTGGTGCCGGCGTCTGCGCCGCTGCTGGCGGCACCTCGGTGCCCCAGCTCAGTAGCCAGACCACTACTATTGCGGCAAACCCAAATATTATTGTTACGCTGATCGCTCGCCTTACCATTCCGAGCGCCTCCTAACCCAAGCATCTATCAATGTGCAGAGATTTATCATAGACAACCTATACAAGTCACCCGTGGCGGCGATCCCCGGATCTTTTGCCGCAGTCGGGCGGCATCGAGGCGGGACTATCAGCGCAGAGGCACCTCAATCGGCGCGCAATTTGTACGCCCCGACATCAGGCAATCCTCGATGCGGGACTTCTCCCTTAGCTCTTTGACGAGAACCACCCCGGCGATGGCCAGCGCCAGGATGATGATCAACCCGATCAACGCCGCCGACCTCCGCTGGTCGGCCCCGTCATCGCCGTCCCCGGATTGGTTATTCATTCGTTGATCACGGCGCTGCCTCGGAAGGCTCAGAACAATAATCTTCCCCATCATCGCCCACAACCAGCGATGCGAGCATCGCGAGCTCGGTTGCAGGGTTGCTCCGCTCTACGCTATTCACGGGCTCGCGTCGCATAAAGGATGACGAACCATGACACAGCCCGGGCCGCTTTCCGGCGTTACGATCATCGACCTCTCCCGCATCCTAGCCGGCCCCTACTGCACGCTGCTGCTCGCCGAGCTCGGAGCGCGCGTGATCAAGGTCGAGCCACCGGTGCAAGGCGACGACGCCCGCCAATACGGCCCTTTCAAGAACGGCAAATCGACCTATTTCGCTTCGGTCAACCGCGGCAAGGAGTCAATTGCGCTCGACCTCAAATCGCCCGCGGGCCGCGAAATCTTCGAGCGGCTGCTCGATAAGGCGGATGCGCTGGTCGAGAACTTCCGCCCGGGTACAATGGAAAAGCTGGGCTATGGCTGGGAGAGCCTGCACCCGCGCTATCCTCGTCTCGTCTATGCCGCGGCTTCAGGGTTCGGGCACAGCGGTCCCTATTCACATTATCCGGCCTATGACATGGTCGTGCAGGGGCTAGGCGGTATCATGAGCATCACCGGCCATCCCGGCATGCCGCTGACCCGGATCGGCACCTCGATCGGCGATCTCGCGGGTGGGCTCTACACCGCGGTCGCGCTCAATGCCGCGCTCCTGCATCGCGAGCGTACCGGCGAAGCGACAAAGGTCGATGTCGCGCTGTTCGACTGTCAGCTTGCGTTGCTCGAGAATGCGATCATGCGCTACACCACGACCGGCGAGATCCCAGGGCCCATGGGGGCGCGGCATCCCTCGATCACTCCCTTCGAGGCCTTTCACACGGCCGACGGCAATTTGATCATCGCAGCCGGCAATGACGGGCTCTTTATCAAGCTGGCCCATGCCCTCGACCGCGCCGATCTCGCGTCGAACCCGCTGTTCAAGACCAATGCGCTGCGCAACCAGCATCAGGAAGCGCTCCGCGCCGAGATCGAGGGCGTGCTTCGTCAAGAGAGCACAGATTACTGGATCACAGTGCTCGAAGGCGCCGGCGTGCCGTGCGGTTCTGTCAACAATGTCGCGCAGGCCCTCGCCCATCCACAGACTACCGCGCGCAACATGCTGATCTCGGTCGATGACCCCGTCACCGGTCCGCTAGAGCTCGCCGGCAATCCGATGAAAATGTCCGGTTTTGTTGATCCGCCGACGCGTCCCCCCTCTCCCGACCTCGACGCCGACCGCGAGAAGATCCTACGCGAACTCGGCGTGTAACGCCGGAGCCCCGCCCGCGTTGCGGGCAAGAGATCTGTGGTCCTAGACATTTCTAGACATTTATGGTCCGTCGCATTTGTGCTGGCGTGCTGGCGTTGCTCATCGCCCTCGGGGTCGGGTTCTTCCTGTACCTCCGCTCGGCGCTGCCGCAGACCGATGGACAGATCGCGCTGGCGGGACCAAAGGCCGAAATCCGGATTGCTCGGGACGCCGACGGTGTGCCGCTGATTACTGCGCAGGATGATGAGGACCTCGCCTTCGGTATTGGCTTTGTCCACGCGCAGGAGCGCCTCTTCCAAATGGAGCTCGAGCGGCGGTACGGCGCCGGGCGGCTTGCGGAGATTTTTGGGCCGCAGGCGGTCACATTCGACCGGCAAATGCGGGTGCTCGGTCTTTATCGCGCTGCCGAGGCTGAAATTCCGTTCCTGTCACCAGAGATGAACCGCGCGCTTCAATCTTATGCCGCGGGCGTCAACGCCTTTTTGAAATCGCGCCGCGGTGCGCTCCCGCCTGAGTTTTTGCTGCTCGGTTTTGCACCTGAATCCTGGAGGCCCGCCGACAGCCTCGTCTGGGGCAAGCTGATGGCGGTTCAGCTCGGCGGCAACTACCGCGGCGAGCTATTGCGCGCCCGTATGGCGCGGACGATCTCAGCAGAGGATCTTGCCTTTCTTTACCCCGGGTACCCGAAAAACGCGCCGACCACATTGGCCGACATGCCGCCGATCTACGATCGGCTGGCGCTCGACCGCCTTTACCAGGCACTTCCGGACGTTGTCGGTCCCAATTACGCTTCCAACAACTGGTCGGTCGATGGAAAACACAGCGCGAGCGGAAAGCCGATCCTTGCGAATGACCCGCATCTGGCCTTTAGCGCGCCGGGTTTCTGGTATCTCGCGCGGCTGAAGACCCCCCAGCATGAGATCGCCGGCGGAACGGCCGCCGGAGTTCCAGTGGTAGTGATCGGTCACAACGAGCGGATTGCTTGGGGTTTCACGACAACAACGGCCGATGTTGAGGACATTTTTGTTGAGAAAATCGATCCGGCTGATCCCGGACGTTATCTGACGCCGCAAGGAAGCGCGCCGTTCAAGTCGCACGAAGAGAGGATCCTCGTGCGTGGTGCGGATCCGGTCGATATCACGATCCGGGAGACCCGGCATGGCCCGGTGCTGTCCGATGCGCTGGCGCCCGGCGCGGCTGAACCCGGTTTTGTGCTGGCCTTGGCCGCGACATTTACGATTCCCGAAGATCGTAGCGCCGAGGCGCTGTGGGACGTCAACCGCGCCACCGATTGGCCGAGTTTCCGAGCGGCGTTGCAGAAATTTGTCGGCCCGATGCAGAACATCGTCTACGCCGACGCAGACGGCACGATCGGCTTTATCGCGCCGGGACTGGTCCCGGTCCGCCATAAGGGAGACGGCTGGCTCCCGGAACCGGGTTGGACCGGCGAATATGACTGGGTGGGGTTCATCCCGTTCACGGCGCTGCCGAACGCGATCAACCCGCCTTCGGGTCGTTTTATTAGCGCCAACAACAAGATCGTGCCGGATAGTTACCCTTATTTTTTGAGCCGCGACTGGGATCTGCCAAACCGCGCAGAACGAATTGAAGCACTGCTCAACGCCACGCCCGTCCAGACGGCTGCATCAAGCGCTGCGATCCAAGCCGATACATTGTCCCCGATGGCTCAGCACCTGGTCCCATTGATGACGCGCATCGTCGAGGAAAACGAGGATATCCGTCAGGCCATCGAGCGGCTGCGGCGCTGGGACTTTCATATGGATATGGACAAGGTCGAGCCGTTGCTGTTCACCGCCTGGCTGCGGGAGTTCAGCCGCGCGATCCTCTTCGGCCGGTTTGGCGATGCCGTGGCGGATTATTGGGACTTGAAGCCCCGGGTGATGGAGATCGTGTTGACCGAGCGGCCGGATTGGTGCGACGACCCGAAGCGACCGGGCGAAGAGACCTGCGGCACCCGGCTCGCAGAGGCTTTTGGGAGGGCGCTTACCCGGCTGCGCGGCGATCTCGGGCCCGACATGACGCAGTGGCAATGGAGGCGGGCGCATGTCGCGCGGTTTGAAAACCCGGTCTTCAGCCGGATCCCCGTGCTTCGGGACTGGCTGGAGGCCGCGATCCCGACCCCGGGAGCCTACGACACGCTCGATCGTGGGCCGAGCACGATCCGCGATGACGCGCGACCGTTCGAGCAGCGGTTCGGGGCCGGGCTGCGAATGATCACCGATCTGGCGTCACCGAACGATGCAAGGATGATCACGGCACCTGGTCAATCGGCCGAACCGCTCTCGGTTCATTTCGCCGATCTGCTGCAGCGCTGGCGCGACTTCGAGTGGCTCATTCCCGACCGATCCACCTCGGCGTCCACTCTCGTGTTAGTTCCACAGCTATGACCGAGCTTCCAGTGGACCTTCAGGCGGTTCGTAATGCCGCGGCGGCAATAGCGGGTGCGATTGCCCATAGCCCTGTCATTCCAGCACCCGGATTGTCCGAGCTCGCCGGTGCTGAGGTCCATTTGAAGCTTGAGACACTGCACCACACCGGATCGTTCAAGGAGCGCGGCGCTCTCTCCAAATTGCTGACACTCGATGCACGCGGGCGGCGCGCTGGGGTCGTTGCGATGTCCGCCGGCAACCATGCTCAGGGAGTCGCCTACCATGCCCAGCGGCTTGGGATCCCGGCGACGATCGTGATGCCCGAGGGCACGCCTTTCATCAAGATCGACCGGACCGAAGCGTTTGGCGCCCGGGTTGTTCTGAAGGGCGACAGCCTCAGCGCCGCGCGCCAAACGGCGGATGCGCTCGCCCGCGAGCAGGGGCTCGTGCTCGTCCACCCCTATGACGATCCTACGGTGATCGCCGGGCAAGGAACCATCGCCCTCGAGCTCCTCGCCGATCGCCCGGATCTCGACACCATCGTCGTGCCGGTCGGCGGAGGCGGGCTGATTTCCGGCATCGCCGTCGCCGTCAAGGCGCTCAACCCGCGGATCGAGATCATTGGCGTCCAGTCCACCTTGTACCCGTCGATGTATCGACTGATGCGCGGTGAGGACCCGGGCCCTCCAGCTGCAGCCGCAACGCTCGCCGAGGGGATTGCGGTTAAGGAACCGGGCCGTTTGACGCAGCGCATCGTTAAAGCGCTCGTTTCTGACATCCTGCTCGTCGATGATGTTATGATCGAAGGGGCGATCGAGATCCTGCTCGATCGCCAGAAGCTCGTCGTCGAGGGTGCCGGAGCCGCGGGTCTCGCCGCCGTGCTCGCCACGCCGGAGCGGTTTCACGGCCGGCGGATTGGGATCGTGATCTGCGGCGGCAATATCGATGCGCGGCTCTTGGCCTCGATCCTGATGCGGGGCCTCGTGCACGAGGGCCGGCTGGTCCGATTGCGTTCCGAATTGCCCGATGTGCCGGGCGCCCTATCCCGCCTCTCAGGCGTCATCGGCAAGCACGCCGGCAACATTGTCGAAGTCCATCACCAGCGTCTGTTCCACGACACTTCTGTCAAACGCGCCGAACTCGACGTGGTGGTCGAGACGCAAAACCGCCGACATGTCGAAGTGCTGATCGCAGCACTGGCGGCAGCCGGTTTCCCGACGCAGCTGCTGCCAAACACTGGCGAGGTCGGCCGTGAGGCCAAGGGTTAGCTGATGCCCTCGGCCAGAAGCACGCGGCCGCGGGAGGCGGCCTGACGGATCTTTAGCGCGACCTGGTACTCCTCCGAGCGATACCAGCGACGAGCGGTTTCTACATCCGGGAATTCAATAACAACGATCCGTTCCGGCTGCGGCTCGCCTTCGAGCAGATTGACCGTGCCGCCGCGCACCATAAATCGACCGCCAAATCGCGCTATGCTTGCCGCTGCAAGTGGCCGGTAGTCATCATATGCGACTGGATCGGTGACTTGGATTTCGGCGATGATGTAAGCGGGCATGGTATTCTCCTTAGTGAACTTGACTTCCTCGGTTTATCCCGCCTTGCGGCAGTCGCGGTAATCCCTACATGCTGCGCGTCCATGCGCAACGCAGGTTTATCGACAATGGCCAGCTTTGGCTACAGCTCAACTGCTCATCGCGATGCCGGAATGCCCGACCCGGCGGCGGTACCGGAGGCCTATGAGGGCGTACTGTGGCGGCGAACGTTGGCGTATTTCGTCGACCTCTGCTGCATCGGCGTGCTCGCGGCGTTCGTTTGGATTGCCTTTGTCGTACTTTGGGTCCTCAGTTTCGGCCTGCTGGGTCCGGTGCTGTGGTTTCTCTTCGGACTGATCCCGCTTGCCTATCACACTCTGCTTCTGAGCGGCCCCTGGTCGGCGACCCTGGGAATGCGGCTCTTTGATGTCGAGCTCCGCTCAGTGACCGGGGAACGTCCGGGGTTTCTCCAGGCGCTGGCGCAGACCGCATTGTTCTACCTCACTGTCGGCGCGACCGGCTCGCTGATTCTTTTGTTCGCACTGTTGAACCGGCACAAGCGCACTTTGCACGACGTTCTCGCCGGCACCGTGATGGTCAGGCGTTTCCCGGTTGGCTGGGCATCGAACCCGAATCCTTGGGGCCGATAAAGCTGGCACTGTTCGTTAGCCATCCAATTCCCCCCGTCGACTGCCCTCTGAAGAAGACCACTTCCGCCCGGCGGAAAAGCGCGTTGTTCTCCCAGCCAAGCGACGCCACAGAGCGATCAAGCGAGCGCTCAACGAAGCGGCAATTCTGGTCTCCAGTGCGGCGGCACGGTTCTCCACCTCGATAGTCCGAGCCCGTTCGGCGGCGAGTGACTGCTGCAGTTGGCTTAGCTCTTCGATCAGCGGCGCAATGTAGTGGGTAACCTCGATTGCATGCTCTTGCGCCGTGCTCGCCTCAGCTTCTGACAGCCCCTTGCGCCGGCGGCTCTCTTCGAGTTGCATCGCCAACCTGCGGGTTTCGCTTTCGAGCGCCGCGATTGTGGTTCGCTGTACGTCGAACTGCCGCCTCGTATCCTCGATCTCTGCCCGCAGCTGCGCAATTTGGCTGTCTCGCTGGGTCCCCAAATCATTGGCTGCGGAAAGCCGCTGACGCGTCTCAGCAAGCTCGCCTTCGAGAGCGCTCGCGTGTGCTTGCAGCGCGACCTTTTGCTGCAACCAGGACACGCGTTCCGCTGCAAACGACTGGTTCGCCTCACCGCGGCTAGTGGCCAATTGCGCGGCCCTCGAATTCGCCTCGGCTAGCTCCGCCTCGAGACGCGCCACCGTTGCGATCATCTTGGCGCTGTTCGCGCGCTCGGCCTCGAGATCCCGCTCTGCCACGCGCAGTTCCGCGACCGGTGATCGCAATTCCCGACCGCCAACCAGCGGCAAATTGGAGCGATCGCGGTGTTCGCGCTCTCCGTCGAAGACGGCCACCGGGTGCAGCATCAAGAATTGCAGATCGCCGGTGTACCCGCGGGCTGCTAAATCGCGAGATACCGCAGGCACGCCAGGGTGGGTGGCCGCGAAAGCCTCAGGGTTCCAAAGCAGTTCAAACCGGCGCAGGCCATCGACCGGCGCTAATTCGTCATCGGCATGGCATTCGAGCCAGCGGATCGTCTGATCGGCTTCGTGGTCCGGATCCATGATGTAGATCTTGCGGTCTCTGGTCTCCCGCTCGCCCGTGACCACATTTCCATTCCGCAAGGCATCCAATATGCCGTCAAGGCCAAGCGGGTAGTTCAAATTGAAGAACGCGTCGTGGACTTGGAGATGCCCGCCGACTTCGACGATGGTCACCGTGTGCGTCAGGCTTTGCGGGAAGCCGAACTCATAGCACCAGGCGCGAAGGCCTCGCTCGTAACAGGCTCGCCACAGCGCCAGTGCGGCGCCTCCCGACAGGACCCCGAGACGGCTCTGCGCCAAAGCCGCCGTCATCTCCGCATAGGACATCCGGTGGTCGAGTTCGGCGATGCGGTCGTAGCTGGCGACCGGCGTCTGGCGATAGGTCTTTCGCCGCGCCTTGTTGACGACTCGGGAAAGGTCCTTCAATTCGCGCGTCTCCAGCGCAATCCCTGTTAGCCGCGGTGGCGGACCATAAATCGGAACCGGGTCGAACCGGTTTGAAATTCGCTCCGCTGCCGAGCAGTATCGGCGGCATGCGATGCTTTCGACAAGGGGTGGCCGCCGGCATACTTATCTCCCTCTGCTGTGCTGCGGCGACTTGCGGAATTCCTCACGACGTCGGGCTTGGTGACCGCTGCGCTGACATTATGCGACGCGCCTATCCGAGCGCGGCGATCGACATCGCCAAGAGTGAGGCATCGGCACCCGGCCTGACCACGATCATTGCCAAGGTCGAGGGGGTCAGGACGGATACCCCTCCTGATAGTCCGCTACCACGGGATCTCGCAGCCGAATGCCACTTCGACGAGAACATACTCACCGGCTTCCATTGGACGGCGGGACCGACGCGCTGATCCGGGCTGGCTGAGGGCTGGCGTCCGCGGCGTACTCTCGGCCATAATAGCCCGGACAGCCGTACCGCGACCGGAATTGCGCGCGGAAAGGAGATCATCGGATGGAGCTCAGGCCGGGGGCCGAAAACAGACAAAAACGCGAATGGCTCCGGCGGGACGCGCACTCGGCTCCGTCAGGCAGTCCTGCCGCCGCGGTTGCGCCTTTCCGGCAATTCTTCGCCACTTCTCCGGTTAGCTGCCCCTATGTCGCGGGCCGCGCCGAGCGCAAGCTGATCGTCGAGCTCCGCGGGAGCGGTGCCTCGCTATTTTACGACGATCTGTCGCGCGCCGGGTTCCGGCGGAGCCACCGCTTTGCATACCGCCCGGCGTGCCGGGGCTGTTCTTCCTGCGTGCCGGTGCGCATTGCGGTCGACCGCTTCAACCATACTCGCTCGACGCGTCGCGTCCGCAACACCAATCGCGACATTTCCGGCCGCCTTGTCGGGCCCCGCGCCACACCCGAGCAATTCCGGCTGTTCTCGGCCTATCAGCGCTCGCGGCACCGCGATAGCGACATGGCATCAATGAGCTATGGCGATTACCGGGGAATGGTCGAGGACTCCCCGGTGCGGACAGCGATCGCCGAGTTTCGGGGGGGCGGGGAGCTCGTTGCGGCCTCACTGATCGATCTGCTCGATGACGGGGTGTCCGCCGTCTACAGTTTCTACGATCCGCAACAACCCAAACGCAGCCTTGGGACCTGGAGCGTCCTCTGGCTCGTCGAGCAATGCCAACGTCAGGGAATGCCCTTTGTTTATCTCGGTTATTGGATCGCAGACAGTCCGAAGATGGCGTACAAGGCGCGCTTTCCGGCGCTCGAGCGTTTGACGGCTGGGTTGTGGACCGATTTTTTTTCTGCGGCTGAGGACACCGCATAATCTCGTTTCCGCAGGCTCACGATGGCAATCGGCGCTCTCGATTCAGCGATCTTTGCCGATATGTTCGGTACGGCGGCGATGCGCGATGCATTTGGCGACGACGCGTTTCTCGCGCGCTGTGTTGAAGTCGAGGGAGCGCTTGCGCGCGCGCAAGGAAAGCTCAGGATCATCCCGGCTGAGGCGGCTGACGCGATCACCAATGCGGCAAACTCGCTCGCGGCCGGCCGCGAGGCTCTCGACCTCGCTCGCTTGAAGAAGGAAACCGAGACCGTCGGCTATCCGATCCTGCCGCTTGTCCGCCAGCTGGCAGAATTCGCCGGTGCGGCGGGCCGCTACCTGCATTGGGGCGCGACGACGCAGGACATCATGGATACCGCCGCGGTGTTGCAGATCCGCGCCGGGCTCGCCTTGATCGAGCAGGATCTGACCGCGACGCGCAGCCACTTGGCCGAGCTGGCGCGCAAATATCGCGACACGCCGATGGCCGGGCGTACGCATTTGCAGCACGCGCTGCCGGTGACCTTCGGTTACAAAGCCGCGATCTGGCTCTATGCTCTCGATCGCCACGCCGACCGGCTGTGCGAGCTCCGCCCGCGTGTGCTGTTGGCTCAGTTCGGCGGCGCGGCCGGCACCTTGGCCTCTCTCGGCAACGGTGAAGAAGCCCTCGAGACTCGCGCAGAGCTCGCCCGAGAGCTAGGGCTCGGCGACCCGGCGATCACTTGGCATGTCGTCCGCGATGGCATCGCCGAAACAGTGCAGGTTCTGGCATTGCTCACCGGTAGCCTCGGCAAGATCGCCTATGACGTGATGCTGATGTCGGCGACCGAGTTCGGCGAGGCGGCCGAGCCCTTCATACAGGGCCGCGGTTCGAGTTCGACGATGCCGCAGAAGCGCAACCCGATCTCATGCGAGCTTATCCTCGCTGCGGCAAAGGTGCTGCGCCAGCAGGCCGGGCTGGTCCTCGACGCGGTGGTGACCGATTTCGAGCGCGCGACCGGCCCCTGGCATGTCGAGTGGGTATCATTGCCCGAGGCGTTTGGCTATGCCGCCGGTGCGCTTCACCAGGCGCGCTTCATGCTCGGCGGCCTCATTGTCGATCCTGAGCGGATGGCTAAGAACCTGGCAATGACGCACGGGCTTATTGTCGCGGAAGCGGTGATGATGGGCTTGGCGCCACATACCGGCCGCAACGAGGCGCACGATCTCGTCTACGACGCCTGCCGGGCGGCGATCGAGACCGACCGGCCGCTGTTTGATGTGCTGCTGGAGACCCCGGCCGTCGCAGATCCCCTCGGCGCGGACAAGCTGCGGGAGTTGACGGACCCCGCCAATTACCTCGGCGCCGCTCCGGCGATGGTCGACCGAATGCTGGCCCGGCGCTGAGGCTCGCCGCGCCGGCTTGCTCGCCACGAACGGTACCGATAGAAAGCGGGTGAGGTCGGGTTTCCGTACCCGGCAGACCGGAGTGACAGCATGGGTGCGACATCACGCCGCGGATTTCTGAAGCTCGCTGGCCTCGGGGCCGTAAGTGCGGCGATCGGTCCGCGACCGGCGTCAGCCCAAGCGAAGGCGCTCACCTTTCTGCACGAGAGCTCTTTTATCAAGACCTTCGACGAATATTTCCAAAAAATGCTGGCGCCGGCATACGAGAAAGAGACGGGCGTCAAGGTCAATTACGAGCTTACGAGCGTCGGCAGTCTGCCAACCCGAATAAGTACGATCACGGAGACCGGGTCGGGAGCAGACGTTACGATGATCTTTCAGCTCTACCCGTTCCTGTTCGACGAGAAACTGTTCGATGTCAGTGATATCGCCGAGGAGGCCGGCAAAAAGCAGGGCGGCTGGTACGACGTCGCCAAAGAAGCAGGGATCGTCAATGGCAAATGGAAGACGGTGCCGTTCAGCAATATCGGCCAGCTGATGAACTGGCGCACCGACTGGTTTGCCGAGGTTGGCGTCAAGAAGTTTCCGGACACGTGGGAAGAACTGTACGACGTCGGCAAGAAACTGAAGGCCAATGAACATCCGTTTGGCTTCGAGCTCGGCCATGGTTTTGGCGACAATCACGGCTGGCTCTACCCGCTCTTATGGTCTTTCGGCGCGCATGAGGTGGAGCCCGATGGCAAGACCGTAGTGATCGACTCCGACGAAACGGCGCGCGCCATCGATTTTGCCCATAAATTCTTCCGCGACACGATGCTCGACGATGTGCTCGGCTGGACCGATGTGAGCAACAACAAGGCCTGGTACGCCGAGCAGATCTCGTGCACCAATAATGCCGAAAGTATTCTCTGGCTGGCGAAGCGCGACTTCCCGGAAATCGCCAAGGTCACTGATCAGGCGCAGAACCCGGCGGGACCAAAAGGCCGGTTCCACTTGATGAGCGCCATCAGCCATTCGATCTTCAGCTTTACTCCCGACCAGGAGGCCGCGCGCGCCTTTCTGCGCTGGCTGATGGACGAGAAGCAGCTCGGCGGCTGGTACGCCTCGGCCGACACCTACTATCAGCCGCTGTTGCACGCCTACGACAATGCGCCGATGTGGCAGGTGGAGCCTCGGAATATTCCCTACCGGGATGCGCTGGCGACCGCCCATCTTCCCGGTTGGCCGGCGCCGCCAAACCGGCAATTGGCGGAGAGCGTCGCGAAATACGTGATCGTCGACATGTTCGCCAAGGCCTGCGCCGGCGCCGCGACCAAGGATGTGATCAAGAACGCCGAGGCGCAGCTCAAAGAAATCTACCGACCCGCGTGAACGTGCTGCCCGCCCGCGTCGCACGGCCCAAAGGATGACGATCCGCTCCGAGTCAATCGCAAGACTCGCCCGGCCCACCCGCCGGGCAGCGCCATTGGGTGCGTGGCTCGACCGCGAGAGCGTGTTCAGCTGGCTGATGATGGCGCCGCCGCTTCTGTTCTTGGCGGCTTTTGTCGGATACCCGTTCTTTTATGGAATTCTACTCAGCCTGCAGGACCGCCCGGTGGCCCATCCGGGAACCTTTGTCGGGTTGAAGAATTTTGCGACCAACTTCAGGGACGCGCTGTTCTGGCGGGTCGCCTTCAACACATTCCTTTATACCGCCATCGCCACTTTGCTGAAGATGGTCGGCGGTCTCGCGTTGGCGCTGGCGATGAACCAGCAGTTCCCGCTCAAGAACCTGGTACGCGCACTGCTGCTGTTGCCGTTTATCGTGCCGACGGTGCTGAGCACGGTCGCTTGGATGTGGATCCTCGACCCGGCGTTCAGTGTACTGAACTGGTTTCTGATCGCCCTTGGCGTGCCAAAGCCTGGCCCCTCCTGGCTCGGCAATCCGATCCTCGCTATGGCTTCGATCATCGTAATCAATACCTGGCGCGGTCTTCCGTTTTACGGGATCACCCTGCTTGCCGGTCTGCAGACAGTGCCGCCGGAGCTTTACGAAGCCGCAACGATCGACGGCGCCAGCGGCTGGCAGCGGTTCCGCTATGTCACCTTGCCGCTGCTCAAGCCGATCATTCTGATCGTCACCTTGTTCTCGGTTATCTTCACCTTTGCCGACTTCCAGCTCGTCTATGTGTTGACCCATGGCGGCCCACAAAACGCGACGCAGCTGTTTGCGACCTATGCCTTCGACGTCGCGATGGGCGCAGGTCAACTGGGCCTCGGTGCGTCCATCGCGTTGGCCATGTTCCCGGCGCTGGCGCTCTTGATCGTCGTGCTCACCCTCTATCTGCGGAGAGGGTGATGGTTACCGGATATGGTCCGATCGAGCGGGTGGTGCGCTTATCGCTGCCGGTCGGCCTCTTTCTGGTGCTGGCGCTGTTCCCGTTCTACTGGATGGCGGTCACCTCGTTGAAACCCAATGCCGAGCTCTACAACCGGCGTGTCATGCCGCTCGTCGTGTACCATCCGACACTCAAGCACTATGTAGACCTTCTGACCCAGACGAGCTTTCTGACCTGGACCTGGAACACGATGCTGGTCGCCGTCGTGTCGACCGCAATCTCGCTCGTCTTTGGCGTCATGCTTGCTTATCCGCTCGCGCGAATGCGGTTTGCCGGCGCAGGCCTCATCGCAATGACGGTGGCGGCGGTCTATCTGGTGCCGCAGCCGTTGCTCTTCATCCCGCTCGCCGATGTGATCAACCGGCTCGATCTCGGCAATACCCTGACCGCGGTGATCCTGACCTATCCTACAATGCTTGTGCCGTTCTGCGCTTGGTTGCTGCTGGGCTATTTCAAGACCGTTCCCAAGGAGCTCGAAGAGGCCGCACGCATCGACGGCGCCAGCCGGCTGCAGACAATGCGGCGGATTTTTCTGCCGTTGTGCACGCCGGGCTTCATCTCCGCCGGCATCTTCGCCTTTACCTTGTCACAGAACGAGTTCCTCTATGCCCTGATCTTTCTGACCAAGAGCTCGGTCCGGACGGTCCCGGTCGGGGTCATCGCCGAGCTGATCCGCGGCGATGTGTTCTATTGGGGTCAACTGATGGCTGGCGCGCTCTTGGGTTCGATCCCGGTTGCCATCATTTACTCATTCTTCGTCGAGCATTATGTCGCGGGCCTGACCTCCGGCTCGGTCAAGGGATGAGAGGTGTCGGGGTTGGACATTGCGCGGACCATCGCGGAACTGAGGCAGCAGATCGGACTCTGGCGAAAGTCGGAGGAAAGCGTGGGCTTGGCGCCGACCATGGGCGCGCTGCATCAAGGTCATATGGCGCTTGTCCGGGCGGCCCGCTCCGAATGTCGCCGGGTTGTCGCGTCAATTTTTGTCAACCCGAAGCAATTTGCTCCGGGCGAGGATCTCGGCTCCTATCCGCGCCGCGAGGCGGCCGACCTCGAAATGCTCTCGGCCGGCGGTGTCGATCTCGTGTTCATACCCCCCGTCGACGAGATTTATCCGGCGCAATTTGCGACCGTCGTCCGCGTCACTGGGCTGACGGATGCCTTGTGCGGTGCGCATCGCCCCGGTCATTTCGATGGGGTGGCAACGGTGGTGACAAAGCTGCTGATCCAGTCTCTGCCCGATGCCGCTTATTTCGGCGAAAAGGATTACCAGCAGCTGACCGTGGTTCGGCGCCTCGCCAGCGACCTCGACATTCCGGCGCGCATTGTGGGGGTGCCGACCGTGCGCGAGCCGGATGGTCTGGCCCTGTCGTCCCGCAACGCCTATTTCTCACCCGAGGAACGCCGGATAGCCCCCAATATCGCTCGGGTATTGCGGCGCCTCGCCGGGGCGCTGGCGCAGCGACCAACTGCAGTCGCATTCGAGCTCGCCCGCGGGATTGGCGAATTGCAAAATGCTGGGCTCGCCGTCGAATATCTCGAAATTCGCGACGCCGAGACTTTGATGCCGGTCACCGATGTAGTGACCGCCCCCTCCCGGGTTTTCGTTGCTACTCGGCTGGGCCGGACGCGGTTGATCGACAATATGCCGATTGTGCCAGCGCCCTGAACTGCTCAGCGCCACAGTCGAGAGCTGGCGATCTGTGCGCCTTCAGCCAGTGCAGCAAGCTTTGCCCAGACGATCGACGGTGCGACGGCGTTATTGACAAAGGCGAAGGTTGCAAAGCCGCAATCCGCACCGGCAATCACGCGCTCGCGCCCGACGATGTCCGCGTAATGGCAAATCCGCTGCGCAATGAGACGGGGGTGCTCGACGAAATTGGTCGTCGAATCGACGACGCCAGGAATAAGAATTTTGTCGTCAGGGATTTTCGCGGTGCGCAGATCTTCCCATTCATGCGCGTGGCGCGGATTGGCTGCCTCGAATGACAGGCCGGACGGTCGCGCCCGCATTGAAACGTCGAGGATCTTGGCAAGCGGGATGTCGTGCGTGTGCGGGCCTTCGTAATTCCCCCAGCATAGATGCATGCGCATTGCTTCGGGCGGGATGTTGGCAGTCGCGTGGTTGAGCGCCGCGATATTCCGCTCGGCAATGCGCAGAAACTCTTCGTCGGACAGATGCTGATACTGGTTGTGCCGCGCCGAACCCAAGTCCGGCGCATCGATCTGCAGAATGAAACCCGCCTTGGCGATCGCCTCGTATTCCTCCTTCAATGCATTGGCCAAAGCCTCGACATAGGCGTCTTCGTCGTCGTAGTAGCGATCCGGCACGAACTTTGTCAGCACACCCGGTGAGGCGGCATTCATGAACGCTTCGATCGGCTTCGCCGCGGCACACGCAGCGGCGAGGTTCTTCAGATCGGTCTCCAGCGGGCGCCGATCGCGATACTCCACCGGGCCAGTGCAGCACGGCACCGCTTGACGGCTGAACCATGAGGTGCCGCCGCGCGCCTCATTGAGGCGCTGCATGTAATCGGGATGGTCGAGCAGGTCGCGATGCGCCGCAGTCTGCGGCGGCTTGTCATTGACGCCGCCGCGGAACGCCGTAACGCCCGACAAGCGATGACGGACATAGAACGTATAGGAAATCTTCCCAAGCTCGCCGTCACAGACGGTGTCGATCCCAGCCGCAACCTGTTTTCGGACGGTTTCGTCGACAGATACAGCCAGACATTGGTCGAAAGCGGTTTGATCCAGATCCCGACCGGTTTCCCGTGCCTCGAGGAATTCCAACAGACCCGGCGGACGTGGCAGGCTGCCGACATGGGTCGTCAGGATGCGGTCGGTGCTGTACTTCATTGGCTGGGATCTCCCGATCGGCGGCGGCGCCATTGCGGCACGGTGCGAAGCTCTCGCCGTGCCGGTCGCACGATAGCATTTCCCGATGGGGCGGCGGAGGATCGATTAGGATGCAAGCGCCGAGGTCCGGTCCGTTTCATCTTCCTTCCGCGGCATCGGGCCGGGTACAACGCCGGAGACGGAAGCTATCGGCGCAGGGTGACCGGCTGCACCGCAATTGGCTCGCGACCGCCGAGCGGGCACCACAACATCGGAAGCAGCAGCTCCACCGGACCGAAACAACGGAGGCAGAACCATGCAGGGGTTAAGCGGGCGCGACCCATTACAAACATCGATGACCGACGCAACGGCGCGGCTTGCCAAGACATTCACCGGGCAACTGCTCCAACCGAATGATCCGGGCTATGAGGAGGTGCGGAAGGTCCACAACGGCCTGGTGGACAAACGGCCCGCCCTGATCACGCGGTGCCGAGGCGCGGCCGACATCGCCGAGGCTGTAGGGCTGGCGCGGACGCTGAACCTCGAAGCCGCGGTGCGCGGTGGTGGTCACAACGTAGCGGGACGCGCGACGGTCGACGGCGGCTTGATGATCGACCTGTCGCTGATGAGGGGTATTTCTGTCGATCCGAAGACGCGGACTGCCCGGGCACAAGGCGGCGTCACCTGGGGCGAGTTCAACCGAGAGACCCAGCTGTACGAGCTTGCCACCACAGGAGGCGTCGTCTCTACCACCGGGATCGCGGGCCTCACGCTTGGCGGCGGCATCGGCTGGCTGATGGGGGAGCACGGGCTCGCGCTCGACAACCTCAAATCGGTGGAGCTGGTCACTGCAGACGGTCGTGTTCTGCACGCGAGCGCGGAGGAGAACGCCGATCTGTTCTGGGCCGTTCGGGGCGGAGGCGGAAATTTCGGGATCGCCGCGTCTTTCGAGTATCGACTCCATGCAGTAGGACCGACGATCACGGGTGGTCTTGTCTGCCACGAGTTCGGTGCTGCGCGTGATGTGCTGAGACTATTCCGCGAAGTGACCGCGGCAGCACCCGACAATATGATGCTGGTCGCCGCTCTGCTCGGCGCACCCGACGGGTCGGGAGCAAAGCTGGCAGCGATCGCGGCCTGTCACAGCGGTCCACTCGCCGTTGGCGAAGCTGCAATGCGCAGCCTCAAGGGTTTTGGCCGTCCCGTCATGGACACGATCGGCCCGATGAGCTATTGCGGCCTCAACGCAATGCTCGATGCCGGCTACCCCAAAGGAGCACTCAATTACTGGAAGTCGCATTTTCTTCGGGACCTGAGCGACGAGGCGATCGAGGCGATGATCGGCGCGTTCGAGAAGTGTCCGTCGCCGATGAGCGGGATCCTCGTTGAACATTTTCATGGCGCCGCATCACGGGTCGGTGTCAGCGAGACGGCCTTTCCTCTGAGATCGCCGGGGTACAATTTGCTCGTGCTATCTCAATGGCTGCGCCCAGCGGACAACGAGCAGTGCATCAACTGGGCACGCGAGAGCTACGCGGAGATGCAGCCCTTTGTCGGCGTGGGCCGCTATGTCAATTACTTGGACGAGGATGAGCAGGGCGATCCGGTGGCGGTCGCGTATGGCCCCAATTACAGAAGACTTCAGGAACTAAAGGCCAAATACGACCCCACCAACTTCTTCCATATAAACCAGAACATCCGCCCCCCTTCCTAAAATGCTGAAGCGAAAGGGGAGGCCCGCTCGCGCTCCAGCCGGCCAGCTGCGTCGAGAGCACACGGCTCACGCGGAAACTCGGGGCCGATGTCGTGGCCCCGATTTCGCGAGCCTGCAATCCGATGAAAGCCTCAGACGCGTTCGAGTACCGCCGCGATGCCCTGGCCAACCCCGACGCACATCGTC
>Ga0070717_10000241_pt1 | contig 37544 bp, 39 predicted proteins | sample LARL113metaG_FD_71366 | JGI IMG/M metagenome (GOLD analysis project Ga0070717, IMG submission 71366) | Corn, switchgrass and miscanthus rhizosphere microbial communities from Kellogg Biological Station, Michigan, USA - LAR L11-3 metaG | ecosystem: Host-associated > Plants > Roots > Rhizosphere ...
TCGATCAACGTCGTGCTGAATTGGCGGAAGGCGCTTCAGGAGCGGTAGGCCGCAAACGCCTCGACGGCCGGAAGTCGGGCCCCATCTTGCAGGGTGATGGTCATGGTCCTCCAACGACGGCTGTTCCTCATTGGCTGCGCATTGGTGCAGCTTCTCGTCATTTCCTCTCCGGCGCATGCGGCACGGCATGCCTTGAGCGCCGCCGAGGCGAATCGGGCGGACGCTCGTCCACTCATTCACTCGTCCGCGCAACACGGAGCCGCCGTTCTGCGCGTGCAGATCCTGCTGGACCGTGCGCATTTCTCGCCGGGCGAGATCGACGGCCGCTATGGCGGCACGACGCGCGGTGCTGCCGCTGCTTTCAATCTGGCGAAAAAAATCAACGCTCGAGCGGACGTCAACGCCGCGACGTGGCAGGCGCTGAACCTCGATACCGCGCCCGTCATCGTCCCGTACACCCTCACCGCGGCCGATCTTGCCGGTCCCTTCGCTCCGATCCCGGAGGCGATGGCGGACAAGGCGAAGTTGCCGGCGATGGGATACGAGAATGCCGCGGAAGGGCTCGGCGAGAAGTTCCACGTCAGCCCCAAGCTCCTTGCCGCGCTCAATCCCGGCATCGCATTCGATCGTGCCGGTACGGTCATCCAGGTGCCGAACGTCGCGCGGCCGCCTCTCGAGAAAATCGCCGGCATGACCGTTCGCGTCAGCAGGCGTGAAGGCGCGGTCGAGGCAGTCGATGGCAACGGCGTCGTGCTGGCCCGCTATCCGGCCACGACCGGAAGCGTGCACGACCCGCTTCCCCTCGGCAACTGGAAGATCAACGGCGTGGCGTGGAACCCGCCGTACAACTACAACCCCGTCTTGTTTTGGGATGCCGAGGCGAGCGACAAGAAGGCCACGCTGGCGCCCGGTCCGAACAGTCCGGTCGGCCCGGTCTGGATCGATCTCTCGAAGCCGCACTACGGAATCCACGGCACTCCCTCGCCGTCGACGATCGGCAAGAGCAGCTCCCACGGCTGCATCCGCCTGACGAATTGGGACGCCATCGAGCTCGCGAAGATGGTGAAGCCGGGAATGCCGGCGGTTCTGGAAAAGTGAAGATCGTCGCGGTGCTCTTCGGCATCGGTCTCATCGCCGTGGTGGCATGGGTGGCGGCGGGACCGAACCAGCCCGCGCGAATCGCCGCGGCAGCCGCACAATGGCCGGCCGCAACGAGCGGGGCCGTGCCCGCGATGCGCGATGCCGGCGCGCCCCGTCCGCTGATCGTTCCTGTCGCCGGCGTCGCCCGCAGCGCCATGCGCGACTCCTTCGATGAAGCTCGCGGTACTCGCCGCCACGAAGCGATCGACATCCTGGCGCCGCGCGGAACGCCGGTCATCGCGGCAGACGACGGTGTCGTGCAGAAGCTCTTCACCAGCGCGGCGGGAGGACTGACCGTCTACGAGTTCGATCCCGACCAGCGTTTCTGCTACTACTACGCGCACCTCGACCGCTACGCCGACGGTCTCCACGAAGGACAGCCGTTGCGCCGCGGCGAGATCCTCGGCTACGTCGGAACGTCGGGCAATGCGCCAAAGGACACTCCGCATCTCCACTTCGCGCTGATCCGCCTCGACCCCGACAGACGGTGGTGGAAAGGGACGTACCTCAACCCCTATCCGTTCCTCGTCTCGGAGACGGTCACCACCGGCGATCAGCGGCATCACGCCGGCGATTGACGCAGCGCTGCTGCGCGGTCTAGCCTTGGCGGCTCACGTCGATGGCCTCGCATGGGTCTATCCGAAGGCGTCGCATGAGCGATGCCGGCAAACGCGTGACGTTCGTGCCGACGCTCGGCGCGGCACGCGCATCGCCTGGGCAGACTTGACGCTGCTGCACGCCGTGATCGTGATGACTCGGTTTCTATTGCACGATCACCGCGGTCTATTCGAGGTCCGGCGCTGTCTATTCAGGATGACTCGCTCTCTGTTTCGCATTGAACGCTGACACTTTGTCATGCGGCGCCGTCACGTCGCCATTTGCCAGCTTCTATTCGAGATGACACGGCTGTCATGCGGGGAAGAAACGCGCTCTTCCTAGGATGACGCGCGATCTCATCGAGAAGACGCGCTGCATCGATGCGATAAGGTTCCGGTCTCAGCGTGACACTCTGCTGTCTCGCTGAATAGACACGTCTTATCATCGCCGCAACCAGCTCGTCTCACCGCGTGCGGCCGTCTTTTCCTGAGTCGACGCGCTGCTTCGCCGGTCACACGCCTATCATGACCCCGTGCGACGCTTCCACGGCGCGCTCGCCGCCGGGCTTCTGGCCGGAACGATTGACGCACTCCTCGTGCACCGGCCGGTCGGGCTGCGGCTCGCGGCCGTGCTCTTTTTCCTCCCGCTAGTCTGGATCGGGTGGTGTCTGCTGGTTCGGGCGCTCTTCCTCGTCCGGCCGCTCGAGCGGTGGGCGGACGCCGCCGTCGTCGCCGCGGGACCGGGACTCCTGTTGACCAGCCGCGTTTATCCGGTTCTGCGCAATAGCGCGGTTCCATCGGTTGCGAGCGGCGCCGTCTGCGTTGCGGCCATCGCCATCCTGATCGCGCTGACGCGCTTCGTTCCCGCGCGAGCCATGGCGGGCGGCGCGATGCTCGCCGTGGCGTGGCTGGCCGGAATCGCGTTCTTCGCGCTGCGCAGCGGAGACGAGCGCGCGGCGCCGGCTGCCGTTTCCGCGCCCGCCGGCGCGCCCAACGTCCTGCTCATCTTTCTCGACACCGTCCGCTACGACGACGCGCAGCAGATGCCGAATCTCATGAAGCTCGCGTCGACCGGCGTCGCATACGACCGCGCCTGGGCTCCCGCGCCGTGGACCCTGCCGTCGCACCTCGGCGTCCTCACCGGCATGCCGCCGTGGAAGGTGCCGTACGACGCCGCGGCGCTCCGCTTTCTCTACGACGGTCCGACGCTGGCCGAGCAGTTCGCCGCACGCGGCTACACCACGGCGGCGATCTTCGCCAATCCCTTGCTCGAGCCCGACCCTCTCTTTCACCGCGGCTTCCAGCAGTTTCACGTCTCGTCGCGCTGCGTGCCGTGTCTCTCCGGCCTGGCCACGCTCGTGTCTCGAGCACTGGAGCGTGCAGGGCGCGACCCGACGTTCTTCGCGCCGCCCGATTGGATGAGCGCATCCGACGTCACGGCGAAGTCGTTGCGCACCGTCGAACGCGCGAACGGACCGTATTTCCTGGCCCTGAATTACATGGATGCGCACTCGCCCTACTACGTCGAGCGGGCCTGCCGCGGCCGCGGCTTCGTGCAAGCGACCGATGCCGACTGGAAGGCGTGGGGGAGGACCTACAACTCGAGAGTGCCGCTCGCCCCTGGGACGGCCGCGCGTCTCCGCGCGCAATACCGCGCCGCGATCCAGTGCATGGACCTCTCGCTCGGCAGGCTGCTCGACGAAGTCCGGCGAATGCCGAATGGACGGCGGACCGTCATCGCCGTCGTCGGCGATCACGGCGAAGAATTCGGCAGCCACGACATCGTCGGACACGGTCTCTCGCTCTACCGGCAAGCACTGCAGGTTCCGTTGATCGTCAGCGCGCCCGGCCAGGCACCGCAACGCGTCGCCGGCGAAGTCTCGACGCTCGATCTCTACGATGAGCTTCTCCGCTATCTGCCTGAGTCGCGTCAGCCGCTCCATCCACGTCCGCAGCCGGTGATCGCGTCGTACAAAGTGATCGGGCCGGCGAAATCGACCGCAGCGTTCAGCGCGGTTCAGGGGAGATACCACCTCATTCAATGGCGTGATGGGAGCGAAGAGCTCTACGACCTCGCGTCCGACGTCGAGGAGACCAGGCCGCTGCCGATCCGCGCGGACGATCGGGCGCTCGCCGAATTGAGCGCGGAGCTTCGCCGCAATACGGAAGAACAGAACGCCGCCGTCATCAGCCTGCGCGGCGTCGGGTACCTGCAATAGGAGAGCATGCACATGAACGGCAGCCGCCCCGTCATTCTCAGCGATCGCCAGGGATTCGACCGCCGCTGGTTCGCGGCGAATCTCGACGCCGTCTACGTTCCGACGCATCGGGAGGACGTGGCCGGCTGTGTCACGTCCGCCATCACCCGCTACGGCAGAGACGTCAAGATCGCCTCGGGGCGTCACTGCTACGAGAACTTCGTCTACAACGGAGCGACGCGATGCGTGATCGACATGTCGGCATTGAACCAGGTGGGCTTCGATCCCGCGCGCAATGCCTTCTTCGTCGATGCCGGCTGTGAGAACTGGACCGTCTACCGCACGCTGCTCAATGGATTCGGCAAGACCCTTCCGGCCGGGAGCTGCTATTCGGTCGGCGCGGGCGGCCACATCACCGGCGGCGGGTACGGCCTGTTGTCGCGGCTGCACGGCCTGACCGTCGATCACCTGAGCGCGGTCGACATCGTCACCTGGGACGCGCGCAGCGGGCGCGCGGAATTGCGTCATGTCTCCGCCGCCAGCGCGAGCAGCGACGAGCGCGATCTCTTCTGGGCATTGTGCGGCGCCGGGTGCGGCAATTTCGGGGTGATCGTGCGCTACTACTTCGCGCAGCTGCCCGACGCGCCGGACTACGCGACGCAATGGACGCTGGCGTGGAACTGGACGGATCTCGATCGGCCGAAGTTCCGTGCGCTGCTGGCCGAGTACGCGGCTCTGGTCGTGGAGATGCCGGAGACCGATTTCACGCTCCTGAAGCTCAACCACGTTTCGGCGAACCAGATCGGGTTGATTCTGCAGATGGTCTCGCCGCCCGGCGCCGGCCGGCAGGAACATCGGAAGCGGACGGAGGCGACCGTGCAGAGCGTGCGGACGCGGTTCGCCGCCGTCGCGCCGAGCGCTCCGCTCGACAGGCCACTCGTCGGGCATCCCGGCTACATGACCAAGCTGCCGGCAAGCGACACGGCGCAGCACCTCACGTATCTCGAGGCGGTCCAAACGCTCAACGGCTCGGGCCCCAATCAATTCGGCAAGTACAAGTCGGCCTACATGAAGAAGCCGTTTCCGGACGAACAGATCGAGGCCATCTACACGTGGCTGCACACGACGCCTGCCGGCGACATGAGCCAGTCGCTGCTACAGGTGGACAGCTACGGCGGGGCGATCAACCGGCGTCCGGCCGACGCCACGGCGGTGCCGCAGCGCTCGTCGATTCTGAAGCTCCAATACCAGACGTACTGGAACAACGACTCGAAGCCGGGCGAGGGCGGCGAGCCGCCATACGAAGCGCAGGCCGCCGCGCACGTGCAGTGGATCAACGACTTCTATCGCGACGTGTATGCCGCATACGGCGGCACGCCCGACCCGGCGGGCGACGCCGGCAGCACGGTGGACGGTTGCTACTACAACTATCCCGACACGGCCCTCGGCAGCCACGAGCACGGCGACGCCGACCGCGCGCTGTGGCTCTATTTCCTCGGCAACTTCCGGAGCAATCCCCGCAACCTCGTCAAGGTCAAGCAGCGATGGGACCCGGACGACTACTTTCATCACGCGCAGTCGATTCCGGTGCGGTGAGCGCCGGCTTCACCGTCAGATCGGATCGCGGCGGCGCCGCAGGCGCACCGCGCCGGCCACGCATGCCGCCGCGATGGCCAGGCCGATCCACAATCCCGGCCTGCTCAGGAATTCGAGGGGGCGGGCGGGCCAAAGCATCATCATGGCATTGCCCTTTGCAGGGTTGCCGTCCATCCCGCCGCTGATGCGGGAGCTCAGCATGGCGGCGAAATGCGCGCTGTTGAAGACCATCTTTTCGAGGACGCCGATCGCGGCCAGTGGCAGGAACGCCCATACGAACGGCGCGCGCCTGGCCCAGGCGGAGACCAGCAGCAGCCAGCCGAAGATCGGCGCGTAGTAGAGCGAGTGCACGGTCACCAGGTGATAGAGGAGTCCCTTCCACATCTGCAGCCACGGCAACGTCCACAACGCCGCCGCGCTGCGGCCGCTCATCGACAGGTAGGCGCTGCTCGTCAGCAGCATCGTCGACTGCGCGGCCACGGTCATCACGAACGTGACCGCCGGCAGCACGATCAGCGGGATCGCCATCTTTGACAGCACGGCCGTCCAATCCGACACCGGCATCGATTTCCAGAACAGAATGCTGCGGTCGCGGCGCTCGCCGTACAGCGCGTCGAGACAATAAAAGACCGTAATGATGAACGTCGTTCCCATCAGGGCGACCGCGGCGAGATCGCAATGGCTGGCCAGCTTCCCGGGCTCCGCGTTGAGCTTCACGGCGACGAGCGAGGCGAACGCGATCACCGCCGCCACGATCGACGGCGCGACGTAGATCGAACGGTTCTCCCACAGCTCGCGCCGCACCGACCAGACCAACGTATCCGCCATCAGCGTTTCTCCTGCCGTTGCGCGAGGAGCTCCTTCGCCGTCAGCCCCAGCCGCTGAATCTTCTCCCGAATCCTCGGCCATTCCTCTTCCAGAAACTTCTGACGCTCGTTGCGCAGGAGCATCTCGCGCGCGCCGGCGTTGACGAACATTCCCCGGCCGCGCCGCATCTCCACCAGCTTCTCGTCGACGAGCTGCTGATAGGCTTTCAACACCGTCAGCGGGTTGAGCCGATAGTCAGCGGCCACGGTACGGACCGACGGCAGCGCATCGCCTTCCGCGAGGACGCCTTCCAGGATCATGGCGATGACACGGTCCCGAAGCTGCCGGTAAATTGGTTGGGTGTCTTCCCATTCGCGGTCCATCCTGACGCGTCATTTCATTGTAAGGGCACGGGTCCGCCGGCGTTGAAAAAAGGCGCGAGGCGGATGCCATGGCGGGCGGCGATCGTCGCGATCTCATCGACAAGCGTCTCGGTGATGGCCCCCCGTCCGCGGGAGAAGGACTCGAACCGTCCCTCGAGCGTGAGGGCGATGCCTTCGAGCAGGCATCCGTGAGCCACGTTGGGGAACGGATGCCGGTTCAGGATTCCATGCAGGTCGGGCTCGAACGTCAATCCGCCGGTGATCTGTCCCAAGCCTCCGAAAAAAATCGTGGCCCGCGAGGTCTCCGCATCGGGCGACAGGTTCTTCGGGTAGCCGGCATCGCAGATGAGGGCATCGGGCGCGATCCTGTCCAGCAGAAGCGACGGAGAAGGGAGGCTGGCCGCGCAGATCACGACGTCGGCCGCCGCGGAGAATCGGGCGACGTCCGTTGCGATCTCCACGTCCGCTCCCGCCGTTTCCAGCTCCGCCGCCAGCCGGCGGAGCCGCTCCACGTTCCGCGCGACGAGTTGCAGCCGCAGCACCTTCGGCGCCAGACATCGGACGCAGCCGGAGCCGACGTCGCCCGACGCCCCGACCACGAGCAGCGTCGACTGCCGGAGGCTGCGCCCCTGCAGCGCGCACATCTTCTCGATGCCCTGCACGATGAACGCGACGGTCAGCGTGTTGCCGGTCGTGAAGACGGTGCGGCGTCCGGGCGGGAGCCGGTCGACGTTGCCCTCGATGAGGATGGAGCTGAATCCGCCGAGGCTGACGATCCGGGCGCCGGCGTTGATGGCGCAGACCGCGGCCGCGCGCACCCGCGTCAGGTTCTCCCGCGCACAGGAGGCGTCGAGGCGGTCGGGAGGAATGAAGGAGTCGACGTAGAGGCCGTGCGCTTCCGCGCCGGCGATCGATTTCACCTCCACGCGGCAGACGGCTCGAGGGGGAATCCAGGGAAGGATGTCTCTGAGCTCGTCGTCCGGCAGAGGCGTGCGCTCCGGTCCGCGCAGCGCCGAGAACACCTCGGCCGCCGCGCTCCAAGTCTCCGGATGCCCGACCAGCGCGAAATCGACTTGCGGCGCTACACCGGCAATTGCGCAATCCATGTGAGTGTGATCTCCCCAGGCAAGCCCAACGCGTCGAGCGTCTTTAAGTACTGTTGCAGCGATGCGCCGCGCAGCTGCGCCGCGCTCAAGCTGACTTCGAAGAGCGACGGCTTCACACAGCTGGACACGCACACTTCGCAGTGCCCGTCCTTGCACTCCTTCGCCAGCATTTTGGCGAGCGTGGTCATCACTTCGCAGTGCAGCCGGTGCAGCTTGTCGTCGAAGCGGGGCGGGTCGGCGTCGCGCTCCGCTTTGAGAATGGCGATGGCGTGGTCGGCGTGTCGGCGTTCGTCGGCCGCGATGGCGCCGAAGACCTTGCCGAGGCTCTCGGGCGCGACGGCCGCCACCCGCGTGTAGCTGGCGAGCGCGAACGACTCGAGCATGATCTCCTGAACGATCAGGCAGCCGATGTAGTCGCGCTCGGCGATGCAGGCCATGAAGCTCTCGCGGAGCCGCTTCCAATGTTTTCCGTCGACGTTGCTGGCCACGTCGACGCCGAGGTGGCGGCCCGCGGCGACGAAGGCGGCGGCGTGACGCCGCTCGATGGCCGCGTGTTCGAGGGCCTCGCCGGCTTCTTCCGGATCGTCGCAGATCTCCGCCAGGGCGTCGTAATTGATGGCGGCGACGAGCTCGCCCGTCACGGCCTGGGCAAGCACATCCTGCCAGATCGGGGCGGTGGGGGAGACACACTTCGGCTGTGGTTGCAGCTCCATCAGGGATTCCATCGGTCCTCCTCGAAGATGTCAGCCCGGCGCCGAGTGTTATAGGTATGTATAACACCGCATCACCGAGTTGTCAAGGGGAGGCGACGGTTTCATCGAAAGGAGGAGGGCGATTGTGTCGGCTTCCGGCGCGGTGAGGACGGCTCAGTCGCCGTGCCGGAAGAGTTTCACGTAGAGCGCGCGATCGACGAAGAGGGCGATCTGATGGCGGGTTTGCCAGCCCGTCGCGGATCCGTCGCGCATGGTCAGCGGGCTCCAGACGAGATGGACGTTGGCTTGGGTCGTGTGATCGTGCCAGAAGGCCTCGAGCGCGGGGTTGACGACGTTGAGCGCCGTCCCCCCTCGGTTCGTGACCCCTCCGACGGTCAGCGTGGCGCGCGCGAGCACGCGCCCTACGGAATAGCCGGGGGGCCGCGCGACGTACGCGAACTCCTGCTGCGTGCGATCGGCGAGCGTTCCGCTCGTGGAGGTGCGCGCATAGAGCAGCGAGCCCCATACGTTGTGGCCGCCGACGACAAAGTGCGTGTCCGCGTCGACGCCGATCGATCGATCGTGCCCGGAGCGCCGCTCGACGATCTCCCCCGTCGTGAAGGAACGGATATTCGTGGTGAGGTTCTCCTGGCTGAACGTCAGCCTGGTGCGCAGCGCGATGGGCGGATCCGCCGCTCCGATCTGCTTCCGGCGATAGAACCCGACGTCCACGGTGTCCCGCGATCCTGGCCGCGGCGCCGGCGGGGTCGCGCCGGGCGGGGGTGGGGTGGGGAAGTAGAGGGGAGGATCGCAGCCGCAGCGGACCGGGTCGGGAGATTTGTTCTCGCCGCGAACCTCGCTGTGCTTGTAGTCGAACTGCCAATGGCTCCAGAACAGGCTATTGGTGAGGTAAAGCACGCCGGCATCCTTGCCGAGGGGACGATAGTCGTCCACGAAATCGCGCACGGCGCCGGCGACAAGGCGGGAGATGAAGATCGGTGCGTCATGCTGGCGTGGGTCGACGAAGTCGTCGGGCTCGAAGATGGGGCGCTGCTGGGCGGCCGCGGCGGCGGCGACGAGGACGATGCAGGCGTAGGGCAACGCGCGCCAATACTTCATTGCGACGACCTCAACGTGACGCTCTCGACGCCCACCTTGCGGCGTTGCGCCTCCGCTAGATTCCGCGTAATGAAGTCAATCTCAGGGCAAGATATGTCCGGCGGTGCTGTGGTAGGCGCGCTCAGATTCTTTCTGACGACGGCATCGACGATTTCGTTATGCCCGAGAACTTTTCCCTTGCCCTTCTTCAACTCCGCATCCATCTGGTGTTGCAGCAGACTGTCAACGATGAAGTCGATCGAGTCCTCGCTCCGTTTTCCCCACATGAGGTACAGGTGGAGCGTCTCCAATGAGAATCTCACGTCACTGGGCTCTTTTTTACCTTTGGAAAAGGGGACCTGCTCCCGACAGGGGATGCTCCCGTGAAAGCGGTCGTCTTTGTCCACATCGCGAACATAACGGACATAGAGCGTCGGGGGCTCGAGCGTAATGACGACGTCTTGTGCACTCTTTGGCTCGTAGTGAAATGCCAGTTCAGCCAAGGGCTCGACCTCGTACCCTCTGTCATAGCGCGCGCTCGCATGGCGGCACTCGCTGCGCGCGCCATTTCTGAAACGTGCGCTGAACGTCGTGTTGGTACTAAACGGACGAGTGTTTCGGCTCCCTGTCCACCGGCAGAGTCTAGGATCGAGACGGTCGACCGGAACGGGATCCGAATCATCGCCATCCACGATGACAAAAAATTTGTTTTTGGCCTTTGCGCACTCGTTCGAATCCAGCGTCACGGCAAGTCTGTGAGTAGAGTCGTCATTACCTGTTTGCGGATATGCGAGAGCACTCGTCAAAGCGATGGCACAGCCGATCGACAGCCGTCTCTTCAGCACAGCGTCACTCCTCTCTACAGACCAGTTTGTTGTTGATCAAGTCGTGAAGGAAGAAGGAGTCAAAGGAAACCTTCCGGGAAATGCGGCCGTTGGACTCGTCTACACCGATGTCCAAGGTGACGTTCTTATTTTTCAACAACGAGTCCACCTCGGTACAGGTGTACCGATCCGATGTGCCGGGGCGGCGGCTGGGAGTGAGTTGCCTCACCAGGAGGACGATGTCGGCTTGGCCGCCTGCTGGGATAACGCTCGGTGTATTGGAGACAGGAACGAGATTGGCGTCATCGATCGGCCCGCCGCCAAAGCGCAACCAGTAGCTGCGCATCGTCGAAGGCGCTCGTCCGGTATTCTGAACATGCGCATAAATAGTGGTGCCGCCGCTGCCTGCCCGGGTGAATGTGACGGACGTGTTCGAGGTTGGATTGAGGAAGCGGATCGCCAGGATGATCAGAATCGAGAGTAGGGCGCCGAGGCAGATGATGGGGAGCAATAATCGGCGATACAAGGGCGGCTTTGGAAGAATCTCCGTGGGGACCTCGGCAGGGATCTCCGCTGGTATCTCCGCAGGGAGCTCTTTAGCGATCTCGCCTCGGGTTCGTAGGAGCTCGGCAAAGCCTTTGTCATGATTAGAAGTGAAGTCAACGTAGCGAACTGTGGTCAGGTTCACTGGAATCCGACATTGACGGTATAGCAGAGGCAAGACCGGCTTTTTCTCATTTAACGCGAACTGCGTTTCATTCTTTACCCAATCCGATTTCCTTGCGTCTGGTGACAGAACTACGAGGAATTCAGAACACGCGAGGATTTCGTTTTCGATCACGTCGTCGACGCGGTCCCCTACGCGAATCCCCTGATAGTCGATCCAGACACTTACTTCATGGAGTTTTAGATTGCTAGCTAGATTAAAAGCGAAGTCTTTGTCTTCATGCGCGTAACTGATGAAGATGCTCCGTTCAGCTGTCGATGCCTCCGCATCTGTGCCTGGCGCCTCCTGCGGCACCAGCGCCTTCGCCGTCTCCGTCATGACGACCTCCTTACGATGGCGATCCCGGTAATCCCCAGCAGCATCGACAGCATCACCATCCCCCACCCGGAAAGCGCGGGGATGTCGACGACCATCGTGATGCTGCAGCCGGTCGTGCCGAGGCAGCCGTTGGCGTCCGTGGCGGCGAGGGTGAGGTGGAACGTGCCGCCGGACGTCGGCGTGCCGGAGACGAGGCCGGTCGCCGGGTTGAGGGCGAGGCCGGGGGGGAGGGCGCCGGAAAGCACGCTGAACGTGTATGGCGGCGTTCCGCCGCTCGCGGTCATCAACTGGGCATACGGCATCCCCGTGGCCGCGAACGGAAGCGCGGGCGGTGAAAGGATGATGGGCGTTCCGGCAGGGCACGTCGCGGCGCTGATGACGATCGTGTAGGCCATGGGGCCGCCGGTGCAGCCGGAGGCGTCGGTGGCGCCGATCGAGAAACAGTAGGGGCCCGTCGCCGTCGGAGCTCCCGACAGTGTGCCGCCGGGCGCGAGAGTCAATCCCGGAGGAAGCGATCCCGAGACGACTCTGAACGTGTAAGGAGCGGTGCCGCCGCCGGCCGCGATCGGCGTGTTGTAGAGCGTTCCCACGCTTCCATTCGGCAGTGTGGAGGGCGCGATCGCGATCGGAGGGCAAGTCACGCGGAGCGCGTACGTCCGCGATCCTTTGCATCCGGTGGTTTTGTCGACGGCGGTCACCGTGAACGTGCAGCCGGGAGTCGGAGGCATCCGCGGCGCGGAGCCGCCGCCGGCCGATGCCGGCGCGGGAATCGACGGCGTCCCGGAGATCACGCCGCTGTTCGGGTCGAGCTTCAGGCCGCAGGGAAGCGTCTCCGGGCCGAACGTATAGTCCGGCCCCGCGCCGCCGCTCGCCGTGAGCGTCGCGGTGTACTTCACCCCGGCGGTGGCAGCCGGAAGCGTCTCCGGCAGGATCGTGATCGGCAGGCAAATGGTGTAGGTCTGTTCGCCGGAGCAGGAGCGCTCGTCGGTGGCTCGCACGGTGAATTTCGCGCTGACCGCGTCTTTCAACGGTGTCCCCGAAACCGTGGCAGTGTGTGAGCGGGTGGGCGGAGAGGGTTGCAGTTGCAGGCCGGCCGGCAACGCTCCGATGACCTCGAACAGATAGTTGTTTTCAGGGACGGCCGTGATCGTCGTTGCCGGATACGGGACATCCGGCGCCGCGTCGGGCAGGATCAGAGGACTCAGAGTGATGGTGGGACACGCGCCGACGCTCAGGATGTAATCACGGGAAACCGAACAGCCGCGAGCATCGGTCGCGATGATGGTGAACGGGAAGCTGCCTGTGGTCGTGAACTTGCCCCAGAGCACCGCGGTGGTCGGCGGGGTCTGCGGTGTCAGCATGAGGCCTGGCGGCACCGGCGGGGAGGGAGCGAAGCTGAACGTATAAGGCGCTGTTCCTCCGCTAGCCATGATGGTTGCGAGCGGCTGGTTCTCCGGGTAGTCCGTGCCGACGATTGCAGTGGGAAGAGCCGGCGGAGAGATCGTGATCGCCGCGCAGATCTTGACCGTGTACTCATGCGTGCCGGCGCAGCCGGAGACCGGGTCGAGCGCCGTCACGATGAACTTGAAGTCGCCGCCCATGCTTGGTGTCCCCGACAGCACGCCGGCGGGAGACATCCACAGCCCGCTGCGCGTGAGGTCGTCGCCGGCGCTGAACGTCACCGGTCCCTTGACGCAGGGTCCGTCGCTGGCCGAGATCAGCGTCGGCGTGTACTCCATACCGACCGTTCCGTCGGGGAGAGTCGCCGGCGAAAACGTGAACGGCAGGTCGCAGGTCACGCCGATGTGGTAGACCTGGCTGCCGACGCATCCGGTCACCTTGTCCCTGGCCGTCACCGTGAAGCTCGACTCGCCGGCTTTCGACGGCGTTCCGGACAGCACGCCGTCGATCGACAGAACGAGTCCGTCCGGAAGCGCGTCGGAAGAGACGCGGAACTCGTACGATCCGGAACCTCCGCTGGCCGTGATCGCCGTCGGGCCGTACGTCGCGCACACCTTTCCATTCGCAAGCGTCGCCGGAGCGACGGTGATCGGCTTGCAGCAGAGCGACACGTCGTTGTCCTTCAAAGTCACCACGCCCGTCTGCGCCAGCGCCCGGCCAGAGAGGCTCGCGCCACTCTCCAACGTGATGTCGTTCCGCGCGAGGATGTTGCCCACGAACGCCGTTCGTGCGCCGAGAGTCGCCGAGTCGCTGACCTGCCAGAACACGTTGCCCGCGAAGCCGCCGTTGACCACGCGGACCGACGAATCGGCCGCGGTGGTGAGAGTGGTTGGGGACTGAAAGATCCAGAAGGCGTCGGGATTGCCTCGGGCGTCGAGGGTGAGCGTTCCGGCCAGCGACGAAAGGCAATAGACGCCTTCCGCGAGTGTGGTGCTCGAGTCCGTGGTACAGGTCCGCGCGGCCAAATCCTTGTAGGCGGCGGCGCTGTCCTTTTGCGCCTGGCGTGCGAGAGCATCGTCGCGAAAGGCCGCGCCGAGCTTCACGATGGGCGAGCCGGTGATGGTGCTGCCGGGGCTCACGCCGAGGTTGCCGGTGATCGTCGAGGTGCCGGCGTTGACTGCCGCGCCACCGAGCACGGCGAAGCTGGCCGCGAAGCCGAGCGACGGCGGAGGGCGCGAGGGATTCGCCGTGCCGCAGAGCAACGCGGCAAGTCCGACGAGCAACGCTCCTGGACAGACCTTCATGGACCTCTCTGTTTCAGGAGTGGCGGAATTCCGCGACTCCCTACCCCTATAGTGCGGTCTGCCGTCGAAACGTTTCAGGGGAGTCGCGAGTTTGCCGGCGCGTCAACGCAATCCGCTCACGACGAAGAGGGATGTCAGCAGCAGCTTGTACCCGAAGACGTAGCTGTCGCCGGCGCTCGCGTACAGGATCGGGAAGACGCCTTCGACGCCGGCGGCGTCGGGCGGACGCATGGTGCGCACGAAGCGGCGCGCGCCGGTGGCGAGATCGATCGCATAGACGTCGCTCTTCTTGCTGTCGCGCTGGCAGACGAGGATCTCGTTCTCCTTCGGCCAGTGCACCGGCAGATCGCCCGCCGCGGCGCCTGGAACGGGCCGCGCCGGCGAGACGCCGTCGACCGCGCAGATGAACGGCACCTGGCTGGTGTCGATCGTGACGACGTGGCGTCCGTCGGGCGAAACGGCCATGTAGAGCCACGATCCGCCGACCGCTTCGCTCAGCAGCCGCGCGTCGCCTCCCTCGGCGCCGACGCGCCAGAGGCGCGCCTCTTCATCGCCGCACGAGCCGAGGATCAGGAGCTCCCGGTCGCCGGGAAGAAACCGGGCCGTTAGAAAATGATCGACGCCGCGCACCGGAATCTCGCGCATCGATCCGGCGCCGGTCGGGACGAGCATCACGCGCTCCGGCTTGTCGTTCGAAAGCGCGAGCACGTGCTGGCCGTCGCTCGACAAGTCGCGGCCGCGCCCTTCGTCGAGGCGCACGGCCGGACCGCCGCGGGTGTCGCGCAGGTAGAACGTGTTCTTCCCGCCGTTCGCGATGCCCTGCTCTTCGAACAGCAAGGTCTCGCCGTCATTCGAGAGGCGCATGGGGAACGACCAGTCGAACCACGACAGATCGCGGTCGATCTCCTCGCCGCCGACGTGGCCGACGATGTAGCGCCGCGGAGTCTGATGGGCCACGAGCAGGGTTCCGTCGGGCGCGATGTCGTGAAGGAGCACGCCGCCGAGCGTGCTGAAGACTTCGCGCGACTCGTGTCCGCGCGACACGGCGTAGACGGAGATGTTGTGTCCCTCTACGCTGTGTCTCGGCACGCCGCTGTACCAGATCTCGGCGGTCGACGGATTCCACGCCAGGCCCCAGCCGATGTAGAGCTCGTCGGTCAGCGATTCGGCGCGGCCGTGAAGATCGATGACTTTGACGGATCCGGCGTTGTCGCCAGCGACGGGGTGCTCGATGAATGCGATCTCGCGGCCGTCGGGCGAGATGCGCATGTCGCTGATCCACCACGGCGACTCGTAGACGCGATGTCCGATCGGATATTCGATCTGAAATCCGTGCTCCGACCGCCGCGCGATGGCGAGCTGCCTGCCGTCCGGCGACCAGTCGGCCTCGTGCACGTCCCTGGCGATGGGGCGGGGCACGCCGCCGGCGAGCGCGACGCGCGCCAGCGTGCCCGACGCCTGGAACGAGATTTCGCTGCTGCGGCCGAGGGACAACGCGAGCTCGCCGTTGCGCGACACGGCGTGAATCGATCCGTTGATGCCGAGGGCGCGCGCTTCCGGCATGCCGCGATGGGAGATGAAGAGCTCGAGCGGCTGGTCGTTCCACGCCGCGCCGTAGACGATGCTGCCGTCCGGCGCGAAGCGCGCTTGCGCGACGTTGCCGCGGCGGAACGTCACCTGCGCGATCGTCGGGCGCTCGGGCGCGGCGGCGGCGACGGCCGCGGTCGGTCCCGACGCGCCGACGTCGATCGTCTCGAGGTGCAGGGCGAGATCGTGCGCGGAGTGAAATCGCGCGTCGCGGTTTTTCTCCAGGCAGTGCAGCAGCGTCGACGCGAGCGCCGCGGGAAACGGCGGCGTGTCGAGCCGCGGCGCGTCGTCCTGCAGAATCGCGCTGATCGTCTCCGCGGTGGTATTGCGCGCGAACGGCGTCCTTCCGGTGAGCATCTCGTACATCACCACGCCGAAGCTGAAGATGTCGCTGCGCGCGTCGGCGCTCTCGCCGCGCAGCTGCTCCGGCGACATGTAGCCGATCGTGCCGAAGACCATGCCGTCCTCGGAGATGCGCGCGGTCGGCGCGTCGTGCGAACTGCCCATGGCGTGCGCGACTTTGGCGAGACCGAAGTCGAGGATCTTCAGCGAGCCGTCCGCCAGAATGAAGATGTTGGCGGGCTTGAGATCGCGATGCACGATGCCCCGGCCGTGCGCCGCGGCGACGCCGCGCAGGATCTGCACCGCCCAGGCCAGCGACCGCCGCAGCGGCACCGGCCTTCGCCCGAGAACGTCGGCGAGCGACTGGCCTTCGAGCAGCTCGGTGACGAGATAGGGAACCGAGTCCGCCGTACCGAAGTCGTGAATCGTGACGATGTTCGGATGATGGAGCGCCGCCGTGGCGCGCGCTTCCTGCTCGAAGCGGAGGAGCCGCGACTCGTCGTTGACGAGCGCCGCGGGAAGGATCTTCAACGCCACGTCGCGGTGCAGCGCGGCGTCGGTGGCGCGGTAGACCTCGCCCATCCCGCCCGAGCCGATGGAGCAGACGATTTCGTAGCGTCCGAGACGGGTTCCGTGAGCGATGGCCACGCCGGAAGAATATCGTCACCGGCGCGACGCGCGGGTGTCATTCCGACGACAACGTGGAGTTCGCGATGGCCGGCCGCGGCGCGCGCTTCAGCAGCTCCGGCGCGCGCGGCGAGCAGCAGACGCGGGCGAGGTCGGCGCGGTCGCGCTGCATGGCGCGGTCGTCGCGGAGCGCGCCCATCACGGCGTCGAACGCGGCGCGCGCGGCGGGGTGTTCGGGCGGCGCGATCGCGTAGTGCGCCCACTTCGCGTCGCGGCGCGCGGAGACGAGGCCGGCGTTGCGGAGGTAGGCGAGGTGGCGCGAGACCTTCGGCTGCGGCTCGCCGAGGACTTCGACGAAGAAGCAGACGCAGACCTCGCCGTCGGCCATGAGATTCAGCAGGCGGAGGCGCGTGCGGTCGCCGAGCGCGAGGAAGAGCGCTTCCAGCGCCTCGGCCGCCGTTTTCGGTTTCGTTGTCATATGCGTCTTGACAGATGTGAATCCCTGGGCTTATCTTCTCGTCACATTCGATGTAGCGAATATGAGGAGACGATCATGCCATCAGACGTTCAGGTTCTCAAGGCTCACGTGTCGATCAACGTCCGCAACCTCGACCGTTCGCTCGACTTCTACCGCAAGATGCTCGGCGTCGAGCCGTCGAAGGTCCGCACCGGCTATGCGAAGTTCGACGTGCAGAATCCGCCGCTGAATCTCGCCCTCAACGAGGTGCCGGACCTCGCCCGGCCCGGCGCGCTCTCGCACCTCGGCCTCCAGGTTTCCTCGACCGAGGACGTGCTGGCGATCCGCGCGCGGTGGGCCGAGGCCGGCCTGGTGACGCGCGACGAGATGCAGACCGATTGCTGCTACGCGACGCAGGACAAGACGTGGGTGCACGATCCGGACGGCAACGAGTGGGAAGCCTTCGTCGTCCTCCAGGACAACCTCCCCGAGCGCGCGGGCTCTGCCGCGTGCTGCTCGGCGAGGAGCGCCTTGGCCCTGTAGCTGCACTGTCCGGTTTCGATGCGTCGCCGCGCGCTGGCCCTCGCGCTCACTCTGCTGCTCTCCGCCACGGCGCGGGCGGACGTGGTGCGCATCCTCGCCGACGACCGCGAGGCCGCGCAGGCGCGCGTCGATCTCATCCGCCAGGCCAAAGACAGCATCGAAGTGCTCTACTTCATCGCCAAGGACGACCGCATCGCCCTGGCCATGCTGCAGCTCCTGCGCGACGCGCGCCGCCACGGCGTCCGCGACGTGCGCGTGGTCATCGACGGCAGCTTCCGCCGCATCCCCAAAGCCGTGCTCGCGCATCTGCGCGACGAAGGCGTGCGCGTCCGCACCTACCATCCGTTCGATCTGCGGCACCCGACCTGGATGCTTCACCGCATGCACGAGAAGATCATCCTCGTCGACGGCAAGCGCTACATCACCGGCGGCCGCAATCTCGCCGAGTCGTACTTCGGCATGGGCCGCGAAACGAAGTACCGCGATCTCGACATCTACGTCGACGGCCCCTCGGCCGCCGACGCGGAGCGGCGTTTCGAGCAGGTCTGGGACAGCCGCGACGTCGCCGATCTGCACGGCCACGTCACCGGCCGCTCCAAGCGCGACGCCGCGCAGCACCTCGGCGACGCGCTCGAGGCCATGACGCGCGGCGGCTTCCTCGACCTCGGCCCGGCGCGCGACTGGAACAAGGGCGCGATCGACGCCGGCCCGGTGCGCTTCCTGGCCGGCCACGACATCGGCGGCGATATGGCCGACCGCATCGCCGCGGCGAAGGAGTCGGTGGTCATCGAGTCGCCGTACTTCATCCCGCCGCGATTCCTGCGCGAGCTACTGCTGAAGAAACTGGCCGAGGGCGTGCGCATCGTCGTCGTGACGAACTCGGTGCGGTCGACGGACGGGCTGCTGCCGCAAGTCGGATACCTCAAATACCGCGGCGAGCTGGCGCGCGCCGGCATCGACTTCCACGAGTACAAGGGGCCGGACTGCCTGCACGGGAAGGTCATCATCGTCGACGGGCGCGTGGCCATGGCCGGCTCGTACAACATCGATCCGCGCTCGCAGTACCTCAACACCGAAGTCATGTGCGTGGCCGAGAACGAAGAGCTCGCGCGCGCGCTGCAAGCGGCCATCGACCGGCACATCGAGAACGCCTGGACCATCGCCGACGCTCCGCACGCCCCGCCGGTGCGCGTGTGGGCCATCCGGCTGCTGCTGCCGATCCTCGAACATCAATTGTGATCGGCGACCCGCGGCGAATCCCTCGTGAGGAAGTAGACGACCACGACGAGCAAGATCAGGAATCCCAACGCGTCCATGCCGAACCTACGTTCGGCGGAGCGAAGCGGTCGTACGTTGGGTCACGGCAGGAAGGCGAGCGCGGCGGCGACCATCTCCATCGCGGCCGGCGTGCCGATCGGGATCTGCGTCGGATTGTCTTTGTGCTGCTTGAATTTCATGATCGCGCCGATCGAGAAGCCGAGGCCGGCCAGATAGGAGCCCGCGGTGATCAGCTTCGAGACATTGGTGAAGCTGCCGACGACGCTTTGGACGACCGTGCCATTGTATGAATCGCTCACGGCTGACTCCTCGATGCCGCGGGAATGACGACATAGACGACGTTGGGCAATGCATCGACGACACGAGCGTTGACGCCCGGCGCCATCGAGATTCCACGCTCGGCGAGAACGGCGTTGGGATTCTGCAGCAGACGCGCTTTGAGCGCCGCGTCGGTCCACGCGCTCGCGACCAAGCGGCCCCACGCGGCGAGCTTCTCCTCGACCGAGCTCGCGCTCCCGGACGGCGCCGCGGCCGCGGCGAGATCGGCGTCGGAAACGGCGGCCGGCCGCGGGGGAAGGATCAGGTGCCTGACGCTGGACGTGTTCTCGAGCACCTGCACGGTCGAGCCGGCAGGGACGGAGACACCCGCGGTTTGCAATGTCGCGGCCGGCGACGAGAGCAACGTCGCGCGGAATGCGGGATCGCTCGCGGCCCGATCGGCGATGCCCGCGGCCTGAGCGATCGTGGTCATGGCGTCATTCATGGTGTCTCCCGATGTGAGCGATTCTCGCACAGTAGCGGCACGTATATGTTCGGGTAGGGATTCGGCCTTTCGCGACCCTCCTTCCTTCCGGAGCGAGAAAAGCATGGACACCACTTTTTTTGGGCTCGGCTACGACTTCGATGCCGGATCGGATCCCGGCGTGGCGATCGACGCGGGCGGCACGGTCGTCGAGGTCCACAAGAACGAGGCGGGGACGAGCCTCTACGCGCGCACCGGCAAGCTCGATCAGGCGCAGATCACCTGGAACGACACCGGAGACAAGCGCACGTCGTACACCGGCGGGCGGCAGCCGGCGGTGGCGATGAACGGCCGCGGCGACATCGTCGAAGTCCACAAGCGCGAGGTCGGCGACAAGCTGTTCGCGATCTACGGAACGATCTCCGGCACGTCGATCCTCTGGAACAACTCCGAGGGGTACTCCGACGGGCATGACCCGGCGGTCGCGGTGAACTTCAACCGCCAGGTCGTCAGCGTGTACGCGAAGGACAGCGACGAGGTCAAGTACCGCCGCGGCACCGTGGATACCGCGAACAAGGAGATCGACTTCAGCGCCGAACAGGACCTCGGCGAGGGGCAGTATCCGAAAGTCGCGATGGACGATGCCGGCAACGTCGTCGCCGTGTGGGAGCGGTCGGTCGACGGCAAGCCGAAGCTGCGCTGCGCCGTCGGAAAGCTGAGCAGCGACACGGCGAAGATCACCTGGGGCACGGTCACCGACCTCGTCGCCGAAGGCGGGTTCCGGCCGTGCGTGGCGCTGACCGGCGACGGCTTCGTCGTCGCGATCTACAGCCAGGCCACGGTCACGAACGAGCTGAGCGTCAATCTCGAGCAGCTGAGCGGGCGGCTCGACGCGGCGAACAAGAGCGTCGAGTGGCAGCCGGCGATGTACTTCGACGACGGCATTCACTCGTCGGTGGCGGCGGCCGGCACGACGGCGGTGCGCATTGCGCAGGGCGAGCTGCTCAACCGGCTCTGGTACTCGACGTCGCTCATCATCGACCGCGCCGGCTGGATGCAGGACCGCCTCGACCAGCTCGGCTCGAAGAAGATCAACCAGCTCTTCATCCCCGGCAGCCACGACGCCGGCATGTACACCGGCGGCTTCTCGACGCTCGGGAAGACGCAGGAGCTCTCGATCTACGGCCAGCTCGCCGCCGGGCAGCGCTACTTCGATCTGCGCGTCGAATGGAACGACCCCGTGTTCCACATCCACCACAACGGCATCAACGGGCCGCTCCTCTCCGACGTGCTGCAGCAGATCGCCGACTTCTGCAACGAACAGAAGGAGCTGGTGATCCTCGACTTCTCGCACTTCTCGCATTTCGGCGAGACGGCGGACTCGACGATCTACGACAAGTTCGTCGCGGAGGTCAGCGGGAAGCTCGATACGTGGATGGTGAAGACGAAGCCGGCGGAGACGCGGCTCGCGGACATGACGCTGTCCGACTACATCAGCGATGGGATGGCGGTCCTGGTCGTGGTCGACGAATCGTGGCCGGTCGATTATCCGGCGGAGGGCTTCTGGGTCTTCCGCAACTCGGAGAGCGACACGGCGGACGAGGGCCAGCTGCGCGTCTTCGATCAGTACGCGAAGGACATGGACTACGACGATGTGAAGAAGGATCAGACGGAGAAATACGAGGCTTACAACGGCTTCTGCGATCCGGACGAGACGGTGCCGTGCGATCTCTTTTTGCTGTCCTGGACGTGCACGTCGCCGATCGGGGCCGGGGTCTGGCAGGTATCAAAGGACGTGAACCGCCACCTCGGCGACTACATGGTCAACCTGCCGATGCCGAACGCGAAGGGCTTCTACCCGAACATCATCTACGTCGATTACTGCGAGTTCGCGCGCGCAACAGACGTCGTGCTATACGCGAACGGCACGCCAGTCGCGACGACGCCGCGCCTCGAGATCAAGAAGGTGGGGGAGTCGCCTGGAGCGGAGCCGCTGCCGGAAAGACCCGCGCGTCCGGTGGTGTAACGGAGCGCCGCCGTCCCGGCGGCCGGCGGGGCGGCGTCTCGCCGCCCCCGCGACAAACGCCCCGAACGTCGCGTAATGCAGCGCAGGCGGGACGCCTGCCCTCCGGCCGGCGAGGACGCCGGCACTACTCCTCCCAGCTGATCGGGAGGTCCTTTGGGACGCGGACGCGGTACTCGGTTCCTTCGAGGTTGAAGCGGACGATCGCGGTCGGCACTTTCTCGCCGTCGACGATCTTCGCTTCGATCACGTGGTACTCGCCGACTTTGCGGTAGAGGTCCTTCTGCTGGCGCCACTTGTCGAAGCCGTTCGAGGCGATCGACAGCTCGGCCAGCGGGAGGATCTTCTTGTCCTTGAACCAGAACGTCACGGCGAACTGCGAGGTCTTCTCCGCGTGCATCTCGCTGAGCACGCGCTCGACGCGCGCGAGCGCGACCTTCTCGTAGCTCGGTCCCTTGGCCATGTACAACAACATCCCGCCGACCACCACGACGATCGCGGCATAGGCGGCCATCGGCAGCCGCTTGAAAAACGAGTCCTGCTGCAGCGCGACCGGCGCGTCGCTTTGCGCGAGGATGGCCAGGCCGGCGTCCGTCGTGCGGCCCGGCGCGGTGAACGTCGCCGAGTGCGTGCTCAGCGCCGGCCCGTCGAAGTCGAGGTCGAACTCATCGGCGCCGCGGCGCCGCACGACGTACGCCGCGCTGCCGATGTTGACCGTCCGCTCCTCGTCCTCCGGCGCCATCGGGCGCGTGGCGATGCGCCCGTCGACGCGCACGACATCCTTGCCGTTTTCGCCGCGCTCGACGCTGACGGCGTAGCTGCGGCCGGCAACCTCGAGTTCCCAGCTGACGAGATGCATGGAAGAGCCCTCTCTTTTTGATTGAGTTCCCGAATTGTAGCTCACGCCATGCGCTTGTTCAGCTCCGCGCCCGGCACCGCGCGGGCGAACGCGGTGAACGTCCCCTGCTCGGCGATCTCGCGCGCCGCGTCGAGGAATCCGGTCCACGCCGTGCGGGCCAGCGCGCCGCCGACGCTGATGCGCCGCACGCCGAGCTCGCGCAGCTGCGCGACGGTCGCGAAGTCGGAGCCGACGCCGGCGTTCACCGGCTTCGGCGCGACGGCGTCGACGACCGCCTTGATCTCGCCGAGGTCGCGCATGCCGGGGGCGTAGAGGCAGTCGGCGCCCGCGGCGGAGAACGCGGTGAGGCGCCGGATGGCCTCGGCGAGATCGGGGCGGCCGACGAGGTACGTCTCGCAGCGCGCCATCAGCACGATGCCGCTGCCGCTCGCGTCGATGGCGGCGCGCGCGGCGCGGATGCGCTCGACGGCGAGCTCGAAGGCGAACAGCGGGCTGGCGGCGTCGCCGGTCGAGTCTTCGATCGACAGCCCGGCGATGCCGGTCGACGCGGCCGCCGCGACGTTCGCGGCGACGCCCGCGGGCTCGACGGCGAAGCCGCCCTCGAAGTCGGCGCTCACCGGGACGGAGACGGCGGCGGACATGGCCCGCAGGTGGGCGAGCTCTTCGTCGAGCGTGACGTGGTTGTCGCGCCGGCCGAGGGACCAGGCGAAGCCGGCGCTCGTCGTCGCCAGCGCCGGGAAGCCGAGCTGCTCGAGAGCGCGCGCGCTGCCGGGGTCCCACGGATTGGGGATCACGAAGCAGCCGGAGGCGTGGAGCTCGTGCAGTCGCTTGGCGGTGTCGCGCATGGCCGGAGAATACCGCCGATAAAAACGAAAAGGACAGGATCGCTCCTGTCCTTCGTCGTTTTGCGCGCGTGTGGCGGTTTACACCGCTACGACGTTCGCCGCCTGCAGGCCTTTCGGGCCCTGCGTGACGTCGAACTCGACGGCGGCGCCTTCAGCCAGGGAGCGGAAACCGCCACCCTGAATCGCCGAGAAGTGGACGAACACGTCGTCGCCGTTCTCGGTGGTGATGAAGCCGAAGCCCTTCGCGTCGTTGAACCACTTGACGTTGCCGGATGTCCTCATGTGTGAATCTCCTTTCCGTGCTGCCTTCGGAGATCAACTGAGTTCATCCTCGATGCGGCAAATCACTGATGTTACGAGGCCCAACCAGGGACGGAGCGATCGAATTCCTGCAATGCCACGATGAATGCTCCGTGACATCGGCGGCCGAACCGCGTATCGTGTCGTCACGCGTCGAGGAACGGTCCTCCGTCTTCAGGCGATCCGAACTGAGTCGGTTCGTCTGGATCCCATGCGATACATCAGGAGAGCTCAAACGTGCCTAAACGACGCGTGACCACGACCAAACGCCAACGGGAACAAGCCAAGCGCGACCGCCAGCAGCGTAAAGCGGAGCGCCGCGCCGAGCGCGCCGCGCAGCCGGCGGACGCGAGCGTGACGACCGACGCCGACGTCTTCGTCGTCGAAGACGCGCAGTGACGCAGGCGCGCCTTTCGCACCCGACTCATCCACGTGACCTATAGCCGCGCGACCGCAGCGGTCTCGCTGACGCTTCTCTTCGCTCCCGCGGCCATGGGCGCCGCGCCGGCGGCGAAGCCCGCCAAGGCATCGCTGAGCTTCTACTGGATCATCGACGAGAGCTCCGCGCAGTACCGCGGCCGCGCTGACGCCGTGCTGCGCGACGTGCGCGGGCGCGTCATCGCGCACACCACACGCAAGTTCCGGAGAGCGCTCGTCCTCGAAGGGACCGGATGGCTGCGCGACGGCCGCGCCGTGATGTACGAGTGCAAGGCCGGCGGCGAGCATCGCTTCCGCGTCGCCAAGGAGAAGTGCGGCTTCGCCGTCACCGGCTGCGCGCTCATCCCGTTCCGCACCGCCGCCGTCGATCCGCATTTCATCAAGCTCGGGTCGAAGATCTACATCCCGCAGCTGAAAGGCGCGCGGCTCCCGGACGGCACGATTCACGACGGCGTGTTCCTCGCCACGGACCGCGGCCACTTCCGCGGGCGGCACGTCGATCTCTTCGTCGGCGCCGGCGCGCGCGGCGCGCGGCCGTTCGTGCAGCGCGGCTACGGCTCGCGGTCGCACGTCACGGTGGTCCCGCTCGGATCCGACGGGAGCCGCTGCGGGCAGTAGCGATCAACGCAGCGACTCGACGCCGCTCCAGAACGCGCGGTGAAAGAGCTCGTCGGCGTCGGCGGGCGGCATCGGCTGGCCGTGCGTGAGCCACCAGTCGAGGAGAGCCAGCATCGCCCCGGCCTGCGCGAAGGCGAGGGCGTCGCGGCGCGCCTTCGTCAGATGCGCGGCGCGGTCGGCGCGCGCGAGGCGCCTGCCGATGGCGCGCGCGAAGTGGAGTTGGCCGAGCTCGAAGACCTCGTGGTGCTTGCCGGCGCTGCGCAGCGCGTCGATGAAGGGCGCCATGCCGGCGGTGTGCTCGAGGAGCTCGCGCAGCGGCGCGATGCGCGGCGGCTGCACCTTCGCGTTCGCCATGGCCGACCAGAATTCGTCGACGTCGCTGGAGAAGAGGTCGTCCTTGCCGCGGTAGTGGACGTAGAACGTGGAGCGGCCGACGCCGGCGCGGTCGAGGACGTCCTGCACGGTGAGCGACTCGAACGGCCGCTCCTGCATCAGCGCCACGAGCGCGTCGCCGAGGGCGTCGCGCGTGCGGCGGATGCGCGGGTCGACGTTCGTGGACACGGCGCCCCTCTTTGTCCCGTTTCGCGTCATCGATTGCCGCTACATTCTGAAGCATGACGGACGGACGCAGCGGCGGACTGGCATTGATTCTCGGAACGGCGGCGCTGGTCGTGGTGATGGCGCTGCATCCGACCGGGCAGCAGATGGCGACGGCGGGCAGTGGCTTTGCCGCGCTGGCGCTGCTGAACGTGCTCGTGCACTCGCTGGCCATCCTCGCGCTGCCGGTCCTCTTCTTCGGCGCGCTGGCCTGGACGCGCATCGCCCAGACGCGACTCTCGACGGTCGCGCTGGTGCTGTACGGCTTCGCGCTCGTGGTCGGGATGGGGGCGGCGCTCATGAGCGGCTTCGTCGCCCCCGACGCCCTCCGGCAGCTCGCGCGCGCGACGACGCCGCAGTCGCAGGAGCTGTGGCGCGCGCTGGCCCGCTACAGCGGCGTCTTGAATCAGGCGTTCGCGCGGGTCCTCGTCGTCGGCGCGGCGGCGGCGATCGTCTGCTGGTCCGTATCGATCAAGGGCTGGCTGCGCTGGTACGGCATCGTCTCCAGCGCGGCGGCGATCGTCCTCGCCGGCTCCGGCATGCTGCGGCTCGACGTGCACGGCTTCGGCGCGGTGATGATCCTGCAAGGGATCTGGTTCGTCGTCGTCGGAATGCGGATGCGCGTGGCATGATGTCGCTGCATGCTTGCCCTTCTCCTCTTCGCTCTCGCCCTCGGCGCGCAGGCTCCCGACTTCACGCTGCCCGATCAGAACGCCAGGCCCGTCGCCCTCTCCGCGGCGCGCGGGCACAAGGCCGTCCTCGTCTTCTATCGCGGCTACTGGTGACCGTATTGCGTCCGGCAGTTGGCCGGACTTCGTGACGTTGCCCGCGCATACCCCGAGGTACGGTTCTACGCGATCAGCCGCGACACGCCGGCGGAGAGCCGCGAGCTGGCGCGGAAGATCGCCCTCGACGGGCGCGGCCCGGTGACGTTTTCTCTGCTGTCCGACGCGAAGTCGCAGGTCGTCGACCGCTACGGCCTGCGCGATCCGGCCTACGCGCACGAAAAGATCGACGGCGTGCCGCGGCCCTCGGTGTTCGTCCTCGACCAGCGCGGACGCATCCGCTGGCAGAAGATCGAGAGCGACTATCGCGAGCGGCCGTCGAACGAAGAGGTCGCGGCGGCGCTGGATGCGTTCGAATGAGGTGACGGGGAACAGGGAACGGGTGACAGGTCGTGCGGCGCGAGGACACCTGTCACCCGTCACCTGTTCCCTGTGCCCTGGAGACCGGCCGTCTCGACGCGGTCGGTGGCGGCGTCGGGCTTCTCGCCGAGGAACTCGACCCACTCCTTCTTGAGCGCGGGGTAGTGCTTCGCCGCTTCGACGAGCTCGACGAAGCAGCCGAGCGTGCCGTCGAGGCGCTTCTGCAGCATGTCGTTGGCGAGGCGGTTGCCGTCCGCGAACGCCGTGTGCGCCTGCGCGAGCGAGAACATGTCGGGGTAGATGCGCGCGCCGAGGTGCTCGAGCGGGACGCGCAGCGCCCAGAGGCCGCGGTTGCCGCCGGCCATCGACGGCGACGCGGAGAGGAGGAAGCCCTGCTTGCCGTTGAACGGCTGCGGGCGGAAGCGCGACGTCCAGTCGATCGTGTTCTTCAGCGCGCCCGGCATCGAGCCGTTGTACTCCGGCGCGGCGATGAGGAACGCGTCGGCGGCGAGGAGCCGCTCGCGAAACCGCCGCGCGCCGGCGGGCAGTCCTTCCCCGTCCTCCGTGTCCTGGTCGTAGGAGGGGCAGTCGAAGTCGCTCATCGCGGCTTCGTCGATCTCCACGCCGCGCTCCTCGAGCACGCGCCGCGCGACGCCGATGAGACGCGCGTTGATCGAGTCCTTCCGAAGCGAGGCGGCAAAGAGAAGAGCGCGGACGCGGATTTCCATGCGCCCGTGCGTGCAGGTGGTGCGCCAGGCTCGCGGCGATCAGCGCAGGAAGCAGTGGAGCTTCCTGACCTCGGCCTCGTGCGCGCTCTTCACGAGCTCGATGGCCGCGACGCAATCGCGCTCCTGGTTGTAGCCCTGCGGGCTCACGGCAACCACTTTGTTGTTGTCCGTCTTCAGGTGCCAACGCCACAGATCGTCGCCCGGGTGCTTGCCGTAGTAGTACGTCACGTCATCCCCTCCCATATAGACACAGTGCATGTCGATTTGTGGCTCCGCGGGCTCTCGGGCCAAAATCGGCCGAATGATCCTACGAAGTCTGAATGTATTGACGGACACGGAAACGGCTTCTGCCACCGTGCACGTGAAGAACGGGCGTATCGAGCGGGTCGGTAGCTATGACGAAACGGACGGCGAAGTCGTTGACTGCGGCGCGCTGACGGTCATGGCCGGCCTGGTCGACTCGCACGTGCACGTGAACGAGCCGGGGCGGACGGAGTGGGAGGGATTCGAGACGGCCACGCGGGCGGCGGCGGCGGGCGGGGTGACGACGATCGTCGACATGCCGCTGAATTCGATCCCGCCGGTGACGACGGTCGGCGCGGTGCGCGCGAAGGTCGCGGCGATGCGGGGGAAGTGCCGCGTCGACGTGGCGCTGTGGGGCGGCGCGGTGCCGGGGAACGCGGGGGAGTTCGCGGCGATGCTCGACGAGGGCGTGGCCGGCTTCAAGTGCTTTCTCGTCGACTCGGGCGTGCCGGAGTTCGGCCATCTCGACGCCCGCGGGCTCGCCGAGGCGATGGACGCGCTGCGGCGCACCGACGCGCCGCTGATCGTGCACGCGGAGCTGCCGGGGCCGATCGACGCCGCGCGCGCGGCGCTCTTCGGCGACGCCGGCTCCTATCGCCGCTACCTCGCCTCGCGGCCGCCCGCGGCGGAGGACGAGGCGATCGCGCTCGTGGCCGAGACGGCGCGGCGCAGCGGCGCGCGCGCGCACATCGTCCACCTCTCCTCGGCGGGCGGACTGGAGATCCTCGAGCGCGCTCGCGACGCGCGAGTCGCGCTCACTGCAGAGACGACGCCGCACTATCTCTACTTCGATGCGGAGCACGTGCCGGACGGCGCGACGGAGTTCAAATGCGCGCCGCCGATCCGCGAGCACGCCAACCGCGAGCGGCTGTGGAAACGACTCGGCGAGCTGATCGCGATCGTCAGCGACCACTCGCCGTGCACGCCGGAGCTGAAGAAGATGGCCGAGGGCGATGTCGAGCACGCCTGGGGCGGCATCGCCTCGCTGCAGTTCGCGCTGCCGATCGTCTGGACCGAGGCGAAGCGGCGCGGCGTGCCGCTCGCGGCGATCGCGCGGCGGATGACGCAAGGCACCGCGGAGCTCGCCGGCCTCGGCGCGCGGAAGGGGAGGCTCGCTTCCGGCTACGACGCCGACATCGTCGTATGGGACCCCAACGCGACGTTCACGGTCACGCCCGACATCGTGCAGCATCGCCACAAAGTCACGCCCTACCTCGGGCGCACGCTCCACGGCGTGGTGAAGACGACGTACGTGCGCGGGCAAAAGGTGTGGGACGATGGCCGCGCCATCGGCGACCCGGTGGGAGAGTGGATTCGACGATGACCGATTTTCGCGACGCGCTCGATCTCGCTTCGGAGCGCCTCGGCGGCTCCGTGCTCTACGCGACGGATGACTATTTCGCGGAGAAGGAGAACCTGCTCCGGCCGCACAAGCCGGTGTGGAAGGAGCACGAGTACACCGACCGCGGCAAGTGGATGGACGGATGGGAGAGCCGCCGCAAGCGGACGCCGGGGCACGACTTCGCGATCGTCCGCCTCGGCGCGCGCGGCGTGGTGCGCGGCGTCGTCGTCGACACGAGCTATTTCCGCGGGAACTATCCGTCGCACTGCTCGATCGACGCGTGCGACGCGCGGCCGGAGAGCGAGGCGGACGCGCTGACGGAGTGGATCGAGATCCTGCCGAAGTCGCCGCTGCAGGGCGACGCCGAGAACGCCTTCGCGATCGAGTCGCCGTACGCGTTCACGCACCTGCGCCTGCACATCTATCCCGACGGCGGCGTGGCCCGGCTGCGCGTGCACGGCCAAGTGGTGCCGGACTGGCGCCGCGCCGGCGGGCTGTCGATCGAGCAGGACCTCGCCGCGGCGGAGAACGGCGGCGACGTGCTGGCGTGCAGCGACATGTTCTTCGGGCCGAAGCACAACCTGATCATGCCCGGCCGCGCGCCGAACATGAGCGACGGCTGGGAGACGCGGCGGCGGCGCGGGCCGGGACACGACTGGGTGATCGTGCAGCTCGCCGCGGAGGCGACGGTGCGGCGGATCGAGATCGACACGAATCACTTCAAGGGGAACTATCCGGACACGGCGTCGATCGAAGGGCTGTTCGGCGACGAGTGGCGCGAGGTGTTGCCGCGGACGAAGCTGCAAGGGCACACGCGGCACATGTTCACCGACCTGAATCGCGGCCCGGTCACGCAGCTGCGGCTGAACGTGTTTCCGGACGGCGGCGTGAGCCGGCTGCGCGTGCACGCGACGGCGACGGAGAGCGGCCGGCAGGCGGCGGTGGTGCGGCATCTGAACACGCTCGCCGACGCCACGGCCGCGCTGCGCAGCACGTGCGCGTCGAGCGAGTGGGTGCGGAAGATGAACGCGGCCCGGCCGTTCGCGTCGTGGGACACGCTGCTGCGCGCCGCGGACGACGCATGGTGGAGCTCCGACGCGGCGCAGTGGCGCGAGGCGTTCGCGGCGCATCCGCGCATCGGCGAGAAGAAGGCGGCCGGCTGGGCGGCCGAGGAGCAGTCGCGCGCGGCGTCGGCCTCGGCGCAGACGCTCATGGCGCTGGAGAAGATCAACCGCGACTACGAGGAGCGCTTCGATCACACGTACATCGTCTGCGCCACCGGCCGCAGCGCCGAAGAGATGCTGGCCCTCGCGGAGCTGCGCATGGCCAACGACGCGGAGACAGAGCTGCGCATCGCCGGCGAAGAGCAACTGAAGATCACGAGATTACGCCTAATGAAGCTGGTGTAACGCCGCCGTCCCGGCGGCTGGCCGCGAGGCGTCCCGCCTCGCCAAAGGACAAAAAATGAGCGGAATCACAACCCACGTCCTAGACACCGCCCGCGGCCGCCCAGCCGCGGGCGTCTCGGTCCGCCTCGAATTCCGCACCGGCCACGAATGGCGAGAGCTTGCCCAAGGCACGACCGACGCCGACGGCCGCGTCCGCACGCTCACCGGCCCATCGATCGATGCCGGCACGTACCGCCTCACGTTCGACACGGCAGCGCGCAGCGACTTCTTCCCCGAGGTGGCAATCGTGTTCGAGGTAAAGGACGCGCAGCAGCACTACCACGTGCCGCTGCTGCTCAGCCCCTTCGGCTATTCGACGTATCGCGGAAGTTGATCAATCACCCAGGCGCTGCACGCCAGGTAGGCCGTCGAAGCCGCCATCGAGGCTCATGATGCGGTCGACGCCGTGTTCCTGCATGACCGCGACGTGGAGTGCATCGCGCGCCGACAGATTCCGATAGCCGAGGACCAACGCTTTTGCCGACTCGCAGACGGAGATACCGATCGGAAAAATCTCATCGACGATGCCGTGCAGAAGGTCGAAGGCCGGCTGAATCGCTGCTCGCCTGTCGATCGCCGCGTGCAGAATCTCCTTCAAAACCTCGGCGTCCGTGACGAGACGCTCGCGCCACAAGCCCGTCGACAAGGATCACTGTTCTAGCTTTTTTTGATAACCGCGCTCGATCTCCTCGTTCATCTGCTCGATGTCGGGAGCTGGAAAGCTGTGACGTGCCGCGGCTTTGACCGCGGCGAGCTTCCGCTCGACGTCCTCGGAAGACGTCTTTCTCCCGGTACGGTGGATGGCGCGCTCAGTCATGAGAGCGGCTTACGTGAATCATCCGCGCCCCGCCGCCCCTTCAGAATCTTCACGAACGACCGGCTGCGCAGCTCCTCCAGCGTCAGCCCGGTGGCGAGGGCCTCCTCCTCCGTGATCGCGCCGCAGTTCAGCGCGCGGAGGAAATAGTTGAGCAGGCCCTGGCCCGTGGCGGCGTCGTCGAACACGTCGCCGACGAGCGTGGCCTGGCCGACCTTCTCCATGAAATTGCGGAGGCGCTCCGTCGCCGCGGCCAAGCCTTCGAGAAAGAAGCTGTAGACCGCGGCGTAGCGCGTCGGGAGCTGCGCGGGATTGAGATCCCATCCTTGATAGTACGCGTTGATCAGCGAATGGCGGATGTGGTCGGCGTGCAGGCGCCAGGCGGCGTGCACCGTGGCGCGGTCGCCGATCGGCATGATGTTCGTCGCGCCGTCGGAGAGCCACAACCCCGTGCCGGCGTACGCGACCTGCATCATGTTTCGCGCGAAGTCGCACGCGGGGTGGTCCATCCGCTGCTGCGACGCGGTGATGTTGCAGCTGGCCGTGTAGTCGTACGTGCCGAAGTGCGCGGCCACGGCGCGGCCGCGCGCGGCATCGGGGAGCTGCGCGAGGATCGGAATGCTCTGCGTCGTCTCGATCATGAACTCGAGCTTCAGCGCGCCGGCGGCCAGTCCGAGCTTCGGCTCGAGCTCGTCGAAGAGATCGGCCAGCGCGGCGACCTGTTCCGTCACCTGGATCTTCGGCAGCGTGACGACGAACCACGGCGGCAGCGCGCCGGCGTCGTCGAGGAGCGTGCGCAGAAAGATCTCCGCCGTCCGGACCGCGCGCGGCATCAGCTCCTGCGAGAACGGCTTGATGCGGATGCCGATGAACGGCGGCAGCGTGCCGTTCGTCATCCCCGCCGCGACTTCGCGCGCGGCGGCGGCGGCGTGGCCGTCCTCCTCGTCGTCGGAGCGGTTGCCGTAGCCGTCCTCGAAGTCGATGCGGAAGTCCTCGACCGGCTCGCGCTGGAGCTTGTCGACGACGCGCGCGTGGATCGTCTCCGCGAGCGCCTCGCCGACGCCGATGGCGCGCGCGAACTCGGCCGGCCCGCCGCCATGCTCCTGCAGCGCCCGCAGCGCGACCGCGCCGAGCTTGACGGTCGTGTCGGACTTGAAGAGCTGCGCGCCGCCGTAGACCGTGTGCACCGGCTGGCGCGCGCCCGATTCGCCGGGATAGCGCCGGGCCAGCGCGTCGAGGGCTTCGGCGAGACTCATCGCGTGCGGATCACTTTCGCCACGCCCCAGCCGACGAGCACGAGCGCGGCGAGGATTTGCCAGTTGTACTGATTCCCGAACGTCGCCACGGGGAAGTGGTTGCTGAGCATGATGAAGACCACCGGCAGAACGATGAAGGTGTTCTGCTTCGAGCGCAGCTTGGCGCGCTCGGCGAGGCGCATGTCGGGCTCGCGGCCGTTCGTGACGGCGTCGATGAGCTGCCGCTGCGCCGGGATGATGCGGATCCAGACGTTGAGCGCCATGTAGCTGCCGAGCATCGCGCCGACCTGCATGTACGCGGCGCGCGCGGCGAAGATGTGCGCCGAGGCGAAGATCGCTGCGACGATGAGCAGGTACGAGACGATCGTGGCCGCCACTTCGTTCTTCGCCAGCGGCGAGATCCAGAGGAGGTCGTAGACGAACCAGCCGGCGACGAACATGGCCACGCTGATGCCCACCGCCTGCGCGACCGTCAGCTTCATCACGCTGTCGTCGACCATCAGGCCGCCGTTGTAGTAGACGAGGATCAGCAGCAGGAAGCCGAAGACGAAGGTGAACATCGCCTCCCACTTGAACCAGTGCAGGGTCTGCTGGCGCAGCTCCGGCCGCTTCTGCTTGTCGACGATGTAGAAGCCGCCGCTGTGGACCATCCACACCTGCGACTCCTTGCTGAAGGCGTGGTCGAGCCAGGTGAAGAAGTAGGTCTGCCCGACCCACATGATCGCGGCGAAGACATGCGTCCAGCGCAGGGCGACGTTCAGCCACTCGAGAGCGAGGTAGTGCATCCGCTGAGGCGGCGAACTCTAGCAGAAAAAGAAGCGGCGGCGGTCGGGCCTTCGCCCCGCTCGCGGGGAGAAGGTGGCGCGCAGCGCCGGATGAAGGGTGCCACGCGCGCTAACTGAAGGCCATCGGGTATAGACGGAGACGCGCCGAGGTGTAACACCGCCGCAACATGAGCGCGCACGTGCGCACCGCCCGTGCGACGGCGCGGCATGGCCGGCGCGCACGTGTGTATCCATGGGGCAGCGTTGCAACACGGCCGGTGCGCACGTGTGCACGGGCCGTGCAACGCTGTTGCGCGTCGAGCGCGCACGTGTGCACGGGGTGCGCAACGCTGCTGCGCGTCGAGCGCGCACGTGTGCACGGGGCGCGCAACGCTGTTGCGCGTCGAGCGCGCACGTGTGCACGGGGTGCGCAACGCTGCTGCGCGTCGAGCGCGCACGTGTGCACAGGGCGCGCAACGCTGTTGCACGTCGAGCGCGCACGTGTGCACGGGGAGCGCAACTGTGTTGCGCGTCGAGTGCGCACGTGTGCACGGGGAGCGCAACACTGTTGCACGGGCCGCGCAACGCTGCTGCGCGTCGAGCGCGCACGTGTGCACAGGGCGCGCAACGCTGTTGCACGTCGAGCGCGCACGTGTGCACGGGGAGCGCAACGCTGCTGCGCGTCGAGCGCGCACGTGTGCGCGGGGAGCGCAACGGTGTTGCACGTCGAGTGCGCACGTGTGCACGGAGGGCGCAACGCTGCGACATGAGACGGTTCAGTGACGGTTTTCTGCTCACAGCTCTGCACAAGTCGCGGTTCTCGTCATGCTGAGAGGCTGTGAAGAAATCGAACGTCATGCTGAGGCGCGAAGACGCCGAAGCATCTCAAAATGCAACGGAATCGCATTCGGAGATCCTTCGCCGCGCGCCGCCGGCTCAGGATGACGATTTCCTAGCCCAAAAAAAGCGGCGGCGCGAGAGTCTCGCGCCGCCGCTCCGAACAGGGGAGAGATCGTTACTGCTTCGGGGGGATCGTCGACGGGTCGTTGGTCTTGTTGTCGATCAGCGAGGCCGACGTGCGGATGTTCGTTCCTTTCAGCACCGTCACCGTGGCGAAGCCCCAGTCGACGTCCGGCGCATTCGCGCGGTTCTTGAACGGCTCGGGGTCTTGCAGCACCAGGCCGGCGGGGATGGTCAGGTTGTACGTCTTCAGCGACGTTCCGTTCGCGTCAAAGAGCGTCACGGCGACCTGCGCGTCGGTCGTGCCGCCGTTCGTCACGCTCAGGTTCGAGCGGAACGAGTCGGAGCGCTGTCGCATGCCGATGAGGCTCACCGTCTGGCCGGCCGTGTAGCCGAGGTCGGCCACGTAGCCGTCGAAGTTCTGGCCGAACGTCCCGGCGGCGGCGGCGTTGAACGTGCGGCCGGCCACGAGCAGCGGCTGGTCGGAGCAGATCTCCAGCGAGCCGACGCTGTTCGCGCCGAGCGTGCCGGCGATGTCCTCGAAGGCCTTCTGGCCCGCGCCGACGATCGTGTTCGTCCCCTCGATGTTGCCGCCCGACTGGTGGAAGACGAACTTGAGGTTCGCGTTCGACGAGCCGAGGTTGCGCGCGACGAGGTCGGTGCGCCACTGGCTTCCGTTGACGCCCGCTACGTGTCCGACCGCCTCGGCCCAGTAGACGAACTGGGAGGTGCACGACACCGCGCCGGCGCCATTGCCCGTCCCGCCGCCGATGGCCGTGCCGCCGTTCGCCGGCGGCGTGGTCAGCGCGGCGTTGACCGACTTCACGGCGAAGATCGAGACGTCGAGCGCCGAGTTCACGAACGCGGGGTTGTGCACGCCCTTGCTCTTGTCGGCTTCGATCATCAGATAGTTCCAGCCGGCCTTGGCGACGTTCGTATCAGTCACGGCGTACAGCTCGACTGCCGCGCCCGCGGGACGCACGACCTTGACCGTCTGCAGCGAGAGATCGGAGACCTTCGAGCCGTCCTTGAGCGTCACGTTGACGCCCTGGCGGCCGTGGCTGGAGATGAACTCGATGCCGGCCACGTCGCCGGCGCTCTTGATCGTCTTCACGCCGTTGAGGTCGATGGCGTTGCCGGCGCGGAGCTGCGCGACCATCGAGTTCTTCACCGCGTTCTGGAGCTCGCTCTTGAGCGTGTCGAGCTTCGACAGCACCGGGCCCTGCACCGACGCCGCGGTGATGTTGCTGTGGCACTTCGAGCAGATGCTCGGATCGGCGTAGAACGTGTGGTTCGTGCCGACGCCGGCGAGCGAGACGCCGGCCGGCGGCGCGGTCTTCTCCATGTGGCAGTTCACGCAGGAGTCTTCGACCATCGAGTGGAAGCTCGGCGTGCCGACCTTGGTGAGGTAGAGATTCTGCCCCATGAGGAGATCGGCCTGCGGCCCTTCGTGCGGCGCGCGCGTGGCGTCGCTGAGCGTGAAGTTGCCGGGGTTGTCGTCGCGGAGGCCGCGGCGGCCGTTGTGGCAGGTCATGCAGATCGCGCCGCGGCCGACGTTGTTCGCGGTGAAGCCGGCCATGAGCAGCGGCGTCTTCCCGCTCACGCGGACGGTGGCGTTCGTATTCGCATCGCTCGACGTCGTTCCCTCGGCGTGCGGATCGTGGCAGGTCTGGCAGGTCTGCGGATGGACGTTCTCGGCCGTCCAGGTGACGTTGAGGTTCGCGGCGTTGAAGCTGCTCTCGCTCCACTGCACGAAGCCCTGCGCGCTATGGCACTTCGCGCACGTCGGATCGGTGCCCTCGGCGACCGCGGTCTCGTAGTTGGAGTGCGCGGAGAGCTGCCACTGCTGGTAGCGGCCGTGCCGCGGCGGCTCGCCGTGGCAGATCGCGCAGACGTCGGAGGAGAGGCTTTCGCGCGAGCCGTCGGCGCGCATGTGCGCGGAGCTGTCGTTCGGGCCGTGGCAGTTCTCGCACTGGATGTTCGTGAAGCGCGCGGTGTTCGGGAACTGCTGGAGGATGCTCGTCCAGTTCAGCGGATCGCCGTGCGACATGAAGTTCGAGGCGAGGAAGCCGGAGAAGTCGGACTGGTCGTCGACGCCGTTGTTCTTGATGGCGGTCGAGTTGTAGCCGACCGTGTGGCAGCCGAGGCAGGACGGGCCGTAGTGGCCGTTCGGCGTGTTCACGTTCTGCGTGAAGATCTCGGCGTGGCCGGACTGCTTCCACGGCGTGAACTGATCGAAGTTCGGCGTGTTCGGGACGTGGCAGGCGGTGCAGGCCGGATCGACGTTCGGGCGGCCCTTCGAGTCCTGCCCCACGAGGATGCCTTTCCACGTGCCGGCGGCGACGGTGAACGTCACGGCCTTGTTCGTGGAGAGGTCGGTGACGCTGACGTCGTAGCGGCCGGCGATGTCGGGCGTGAACTCGGGGTTCTGCGTCGTCGCGTCGACCAGCGTCGCCGTCGAGCCGCTCGGCGGCGTCAGCTTCCAGTCGTACGTCGCCTGCTTCTTGCCGTGCAGGAGGACCGGGATCAGCGCCGGCACGTTGCGGTTGCCGGTCGCGGTCTGCCACGGAAGGCTGGCGGTGACGGTGGCGGTGTTGTGGTACGTGCCCGACGACGTCACCACGGCGACGTCGAACACGATCCCGGCCGCGTCGGAGAGCGCGTGCGGGGTGATGCCGGTGACGATGAAGCGGTCCTGCGTGCCCGAGTCGTACTTGGCCGGGACGGGGACGTACTTGGGATAGGCGCTCACGGCGAGCGGCGACTCTTCGAGGACCTCGAGCACCTGATCCTTGAAGACTTTCCGGTCGGGGAGCGTGAGCGACACGGTGTCGCCGGCCGTGTTCGCGAGCACCGCCGCGACGCCGCCGGTCTGCTTCCAGGTGATGCTCTGCAGAACCGAGCCGTCGGTGATGGCGACGGTGGCCTTCGCCGTGACGGTGGCGCCGGGTGCGGGGATGCCGTTGACCGCGACGGTCACGGTGACCGGTGCGGCGAGCGCTGACGTGGCGAGGCCGGCGGCGAGGACGACCACTGCGATCAGCAGACGATGGTTGAGACGTCTCATGTTTTCTTCTCCTCGTTGCATTGCCCCGCATGGTGTGCGGCGGCTCACGAATGCGCGTGTACGTGGAGTCACGACCGTTCGTGCATCGCGGTACGCCCCGCCGGTTTTTCCAACCTCGGAGGTTGTGTCGGCCGTCACGCCGCGGCTAGACAGGGAAGCTCTGCGCAAGTGTCATCCTGAAGCCGCGTAGACGGCGAAGGATCCCCTGCCCACGTGCGCATCTCTCGCAGAAAGGCGGGGGATTCCTCACCGTCTGCGCGGCTCGGAATGA
>Ga0070717_10000242_pt1 | contig 37487 bp, 48 predicted proteins | sample LARL113metaG_FD_71366 | JGI IMG/M metagenome (GOLD analysis project Ga0070717, IMG submission 71366) | Corn, switchgrass and miscanthus rhizosphere microbial communities from Kellogg Biological Station, Michigan, USA - LAR L11-3 metaG | ecosystem: Host-associated > Plants > Roots > Rhizosphere ...
AGTCGCGGCCTCAGTCGCGGCCAGAGTCGCGGCCAGAGTCGCGTCCCCAGTCGCGGCCCAAGTCGCGGCCCAAGTCGCGGCCCGAGTCGCGGCCTCAGTCGCTGTATTTTTGTGATGGTGCAGAATCCACGAAGACGCGCCGTAAGCGAACGCCATCACCATCGGGCTTGGGACGATAACGATGCGCGGTTCTTTCTTGCCGGCAGCGGCGTACAGGCTTTTAATTGCCGGCACGATTTTGGAAGGATCGATAGGATCTGTGCGCATGGCGCGCTTGATCCACAGTTGGGCATGCGCATCCATCCTAGTTTTTTCTTCAGGTGTAATACCCCCGTCGGCGAAGTCTGGGCGGCGAATAATTTTCGATGTGGCCATTTATTGCTCCTGTAGATGTTCAGTGTTTAAAACCGTTTATGGGTAACGCAGAACAGAATTTAGGCCCTAGAAAACCCTAAGTCAACACATTTATTTTAGCAGTTGCTACTAGTATTTTGCCGTTTTATGTGCTAAGCGATAGCTAAAAAATATCACTTGCGAAAGCTATTGTGCGCACCTATACTCGCGCTAAGAGTTCAAGGAGAAACACATGGTATCGAATCGCTTTAAAAAGTGGATGGAAACAACAACACTACTCCGGAAAAAGGAGGTCGCGCGCCAAGCCAAATCCTCGCATATCCTGTTCTACCATCTCGCTACCGGCTACCGTAACGCGTCCAACGAACTCGCGGCTCGGGTTGAACATGCCGCGAACGGGGAACTGGACCGGGGGGATCTGAACGCGACTTGTGCTTCGTGTAAGTATTACAAGGAGTGCAAGAAATGAGCGACGAAACAAAAGCTTATTCACGTGGTTACTATGCGGGTCGTAGTCGTCTCAAGAGAGACGTTTCGTATGATCGTCTTCAAAAATCAAGAACGGCTTTCAGAGATAGAGCTTTTTTAGCCATATTACCTTTTGCTTTTCAACAAGATAGTTGGACACAAAACGGGAAACCGATAAAGTCCGTAGCTGAACGTGTCAATTTAGCCTGGACTATTGCAAACGAAGCTGTGAAAACTAAATAAATCCAAAGGCCCTGGACCGCCGCCACCGGCATCCAGGGCCTTGTTGCCTCTTGGAGCGCCTTCAATGCGATACTTAAAAGAATACGGCGCGCAGTTAGTCGCGCTCGGTTATTCCATCATCCCACTACCCCCTGGCACGAAAGGCCCCCGCAAGCCCGGTTGGCAGAAAATAACAGCAACCCCTGAACTTGTAGACGCCTGGCTGGCGAATGGCTCAGCCGACGACGGTATCGGTGTTCTCGCCGCCCACACGCCGGCCATCGATGTGGACATCATGGACGCCCAAGTAGCCGAGGAAGTGCGCCGGCTCCTGGAGCGTCACTTCGGACCTGTGCTGCACACCCGTGTCGGCATGGCGCCGAAGTTCCTCGTACCGTTCCGGTGCGCCACGCCTTTCAAGAAGTTGTCTTCCCACTACTACACCGACACCGTCACCGACATCGATCACCACGTCGAGATCCTGGCCGAGGGCCAGCAGTGGGTCGCGTACCACGAGCACCCTGACACCCACCAGCCCTACACCTGGCCACGTGGCAATCTTCTGGACTTGCCCTACGCCGAGCTGCCTCTCTTGTCCGAGTCAGCGGCCGCAGCCTTCGTCGCCGGCTTCGAGGCCATCGCCTCCCGGCTTGTCGACGCCGGCCAATGGGAGAAAAAGGTACGCGTCGCCGACACACCGACAACGCCCAAACCTAGCGACGACCCGCTCCTGACGTGGAAACCTACCATCGACTTCAAGACCTTGAAGTCCGCCTTAGCCAAAATCCCGAACAAAGGAAAAGACGAGCTCGATTACGACGCGTGGCGCAATATCATCTTCGCCATCCACCGCGAAACGCAGGGCGCCGACCACGGCCGCCAGCTGGCACACGCCTGGTCAGCACGCTCCAGCAAGCACGACGCCGCATTCCTGGACGAGCGTGTATGGCCTTACATCCACAGTGATCGCCCCGGCGCCGTCACCGGTCTGACCATCATCAAGCTGGCGCGTGGCTACGGCTGGGAATCCGCGGCCCCCGCAAAAATAGACCGGCTCCCCGCCAAACTGCTGCAGCTGTCCGATTTTGCCCAGCTGAAACCTGTCAGCTGGCTCATCAAGAGCATCCTGCCGGCCGCGGAGGTGGCGATCTGTTACGGGGCTTCCGGCTCAGGCAAATCGTTTTTCGTACTGGACATGGCCGCCGCCGTCGCGCGCGGTATTGAGTGGCGCGGGCACCGCACCAGACAGTGTCCTGTCGTCTATGTCGCCGCTGAGGGCGCCGGCGGCTTCCGCGGCCGTACCGTCGCCTACGGGCGCCATAACCACCTTGACCTGGCCACCGTCCCCTTCTACGTGCTGCCGTCCATAATCGACCTGGCAGACGACTACCCCCAGCTGATCACCAACATCGATGAGATAGGCGGCGCCGGCCTCGTTGTTGTCGATACCCTGGCCGCCACCACGCCGGGCATGGACGAGAACACCGGCAAGGACATGGGGCGCGTTATCGACGCCTGCCGCCAGATCCACGACGCCACGGGCGCTATGGTGTTGCTGATCCACCATAGCGGCAAGGATGCAGCGCAAGGTGCCCGCGGCTGGTCGGGCTTGCGCGCAGCCTGCGACGCCGAGTTCCAGATTACCCAGGAGGGCGATACCCGCGCTGCCCGCGTCACCAAGCAGAAAGACGGAGAGGAGGGTCAGGAGTACGGCTTCAAGCTGCAGGTTGTCGAGATCGGGGAAGACGAGGACGGCGATCCGATCACGTCGTGCGTTGTAACAGCTGCCGATGTCGTTAAAGCAACCCCACGCGTCAAACTCTCCGACGCCCAGCAATTCATACTGGATGTCTTCGACCAGGCGCTCGGCATGGATGATTCCTTAACGGAGGTGGAGCTGATCGACGCCGTAAAAGCGGCGCAGAAAGAGTACGGCGATACGCCATCAAGGGCTTCCAACATCAAGCGTTCCATTGAGAGAATTGTCGAGTATGGTATATTGGACACGTCTACAGGTAAAATTTTACGTGCTTAACGCGTAAAATTTTACGTTTTAAATAGGGACTACCTGCTCCGACCACCCCTGTTTTTTGAGGGGGTCGGAGCAGGTAGTCGGAGCAGGTAGCTGCTCCGAGTAAAAAATTACGTGGAGCAGGTAAAACTTAATAAACATACGGGTTTCGAGAGACCTGCTCCGACCTGCTCCGACCTGCTCCGACCTGTCGGAGTAAGCTGCTCCGGCTGCTCCGACCCCCTATAGGGGGGAGGAGCCGGAGCAACCGGAGTCGAGGAGCTGAGAAAGTGAATATGCGAAAAGATACGACTTTGTGTTTCAGGTGCGGAAAACCGTTTCAGACGGGTTTGATTGAGATGGTCAGACGCAAGCATCAGATTTGTCCGGCTTGCGTTTCACGAGACAGCGCCACCGCCGTAAAGGACTCACAGGCCGCGATTGCGGGGCCAGGTTCAACGATCAATGGTAAGGGAGTACTGGAATAGGGGAGAAGCCCGAAAACGGCTAAAAACGCGTTTTAAACGGTTTCGGGTTTATTGTAGTGTCAAAGCTGCAATAGCGATGCCGGGGTTTGCCAACAGGAGACCGTCGCGGTCGTCAAAGCCCAAGAGCTCGGCCAGCTTGTCGCCCATCATCTCGAAAGTTGGGTACACGTCGCTGACCATGTACCCAACAGGGATTTCGGAGGACGGCACAAAGAGACCGTAGACGAGGAACTGCTTCATTGCAGGGCAATCGCGGCGTACGGCACCGAGCGGGCGTAGAACAGGCGCTCGAATGGATGGTAGGCGTCGGCATACGAGACGTACTCCAGGTAGCCGCAATTGATGTCCAGGGCGGGACATTTGGGCTCTTGGCCCATGAGAATGAGGACGTGGTTCATGATCAGATCACCCCGCAAGTGAGCAGGCAAAAGGCTGCGGTGACGATGATAGCAGCGACGAGCAGACCCATGATGGCGAAGTCCATGAGTTTGTCGAGCGTGTTGTCGTAGTCCGAAGGTTCCATGATGTTTTCTCCGAGTTGGTGAAACTTGAGTATAGCACTTGCTAAAACAAAGGCAAGCGATTCGTGCGTATGGTGACGCTTGCGTCAGGCGCGCGTATAGAGAGCGCATGACGAGGCTAACTATGCAAGAAAAGCATAACGTTAAAAAGTGACAACAAACCGAAACGGTGACTGCGACATTTTCTTAAGGAAGTGGCACGGGTCCGAGACCCCAAAACATGCACCGCGATCCACCGACAGCCGACCAAGTTAGCAAGCACTTACATCAAACCGATGGTGCGGTGCGTCACGACCAAAAGGCCCCGATTCGTTATGCCCGACAAGATACAACGTGTTCTAAGTCATTGATTATAAAGGGTATTGCAGTGCAACATACGCATAATCTATATTATGTAAAATGACCCTTTTGCGCGAAAACCCCCGATTCGTTATCAAAATGCAAACTCTGGGGGCCCTCCCCCGAGGGACGGGTGGGTTATGATTTTTGTAGACCACGTTACCGATCCGCGTACCGAAAAACACGCATCTGCTATACTCGCGAAAAATTACCAACTAATCGGAATCCATGGCCGCCCTCTCCAACGCCGCGATACTGAAAGCCATATCCCAGGACCGGGCACTGGGCAGCGCCATGATCTTCCCCCACAGGCACCCCCAGGCAAGCCCAACCTTTCACGTCGACATCATGGATTTGTGGCGCTCGAGCGACGAGAACGTGCTGGTGGAAGCTTTCCGCGAGGGCGCCAAGTCCACCTTGTCCGAGGAGTTCCTGTTGCTGGAAGCGTGTTTCGGCAACTTCGGCTACTGCATCATTCTCGGGGAAACCTACACCAAGGCTTGCCAGCGTCTGGAAGCGATCAAGCACGAAGCCGTAAAAAACATGAAGCTGTACTCCCTGTTCGGCAAGTTGAGGGCGCCGGGCAACGTCTGGAACGAGAACCAGATCGAATTAATGAACGGCGTCATGATCGAGGCCCACGGCTGGGAAGAGGAGTTGCGTGGCTTCAAATGGCATGACCTGCGCCCGGACCGGGCTTATCTCGACGACATCGAGAACCGGACCTCGGTCAAGGACAAGCTGGCGGTCGACGCCACCATGAAGAAAATCTACCTCGAATTGATGCCGGCCATGGACAAGGAGCGAGGCAAGATTCGTGTCACCGGCACACCGCTGGCGGAAGACTGCATGATCTCCCGGCTGCGGGTCGATGCGGCGTGGACCGCCGGCCGGTATCCGATCTGCAACGGCGACATTGACGACCCAAAGACGGTAGCGACCTGGCCGGACCGGTACCCGATGGAGTGGATCAGGAAGAAACGTGACGCCTACGAGCGCGCCGGGCAGCTGCGGGGCTTCCTGCAGGAGTACATGCTCATGGCAATCGACACCCAGGACAAGCCTTTTGAGGACCGGCACTTCAACGAGGTCATGTTCGACCCGGCGCCGTGGCTGCCGAAAACGTTGATCATCGATCCGGCGCGCACCACGGACGTGAAAAAGTCCGACCGCACCGGGCGCGTAGTGGTCAGCCGGCTGGGGTCGCGGGTGTACGTGCATGCAAGTTCCGGCGAGTACTGGAAGCCGGACCAGGTGATCGACGACTGCTTCGACACGTCCAAGAAGTTCGGCGAGGCAACAGTGGCTATCGAGAAAAACTCGCTGGACGAGTGGCTGCTGCAGCCGATGCGCGCCGCAATGCTAAGCCGGGGGAGGTCGCTGAACCTGCGCCCGCTGCAGGCGCCGCAGAACATGGACAAAACCCAGTTCATCATGGGCCTGCAACCGTTCTTCGAAGCCGGCGACATTGTCCTGGTGGGCGGACGCGGGGCGCATGCGCAGCTGGTGGCGGAGTTGCTTAACTTCCCGAGCGGCAAGCGCGACATCGTCAACGCCCTGGCCTACGTGCTGCGGGTCTATACCGGCACACCTGTCTACGAGGATTTCGGGCCGTGGAACTTCGTCGAAGAGTACGAGCCGCCGCAGGGTACGCAGCTTGCCATCGCGTTCAACGCCAGCGCCAACGAGACGACAGCGGCGCTGGTGGCGGTCGAGGGGGAACGTTTGGTGGTGCTGGCGGACTGGGCTAGTCCCGTGTCTCCTATGGAGGCCGTGCCGGACATCCTGACCGTGGTGCGCGCCGTGTACCCCGGCCGACGCCTGTCGTGCTGGGTCACGGGCGACGTGGCGGACCAGAAAGACAGGCTGCCGCTCATGAACGCGCTGCGGGCGGCTAACTTGCCGGCGCACCGCGGCGGCTACGCGTCGGTGGCGCGGGGGTCGCTCTCGCCTTTGATCCGCACTGAGGCGCGCGGCCGGCGCCTGCTGCTGGTGACACCGGACGCCAAGCACACGGGCAATGCCCTGGCTGGCGGCTATAATTTCCCCCTGGGGCGGGACTTGCGGGTGTCGGGGGAACCGGAGCGCGGACCGCACAGAACGCTGGTGGAGGGGCTTGAAACATTAGCCGCTAGCATTTGTCAAGGAGTTAGTGATATGCTCCCGGATAACGCCCACATGGGTATCAATCCGCAGGGCGCGACCTACATGACCAGTCTACCCAGGAGAAAATGATGGCCGTTACCAAGACAATTCACCCGAAAGCCCCGTCGCAAAAGCCGACGGACTTTTTCAAAGGCAAGCAGCAAGGCGGCGCCCATGGCAAGCCGCAATCGGTCCCGGAGAAGCTGACCGGCGGTCCGATGCGCGAAAAAATGGCGAAGAAGGGGCTGTGATCATGGGCATCATGGAAAACGTTGCGGCTGACCAGGCCGCCGTGGCCGCGGCACAAGCTGCGCTCGACACCGCCAATGCACAACTTGCCAAGGACCAGGCCGCCCTGGACGCGGCGCAGCCCCACGTTTCTCTGTGGGAAGAAGTTGTCGCCGAGGCCGACAAGCTGGGCGCCGACGTTGCCGCACCGTTCGCCGCGCTTGCGGCGCGCGCCAAGACACTGCTGGGGCTGTGATCATGGCGATCAAAAACGACAAGATGCGCGGCCACGCCGGCAAGAACTGGTCAAAATCCGTGGACATGCGCTCAGGCGGCGTCTATGACAAAACGTCCAAGAAACCGGAACCGGACGACAAGCCGGCGAGAACCCCCAAGGAGCGCAACACCGGCACCACGGTTGCCAAGCGCCTGGCGGGTAGGGTCATAGGGTAACGTCATGGCCCACGGCAAGATAAAGCTATCCCCCGCGCAACGAGCTAAGGACGCAGCGGAAATTAAGGACAATTTGCTGTTTCGCAAAGCGGAGCTGGCGGGACACGCAGTGCAGGGCAAAGTTCGCCAGCCGGGGGATAAGTCCCCACCTGACAAGCCCCGTACTACGTTGAAAAGCAAAGGTGGCGGAGGCGCTTCCGCCCGCATGCGAAAACGTCTTGAAGATGTGAAAATCTGATGCCGCGCGCCAAGAAACAGAAAGACACCGATGATATCAAGGTCGGCAAGGTCGGCAAGGTCGGCAAGGTCGACTCCCGTGGGATCGACCCGGAGAAACTCGGCGAAGAGGTAGAGAACTGGGCGGATAAGCCCGACTCGGAAGCCTATCTCGACGCCGAGAAGCTTTACCCCAAGATCGCCAAATGCTACGAGAACAAGCAGGAGCAGATGGACCGTATTGAGGAGTACTGGAACATCTACCAGGCCACGCCTGACGAAAATCAGCAGTATTCCGGCAATTCCCTGTGCTACATCCCTGCGGTGCGTGACTGCATTAACGCCCGTATCAAGCGTACTCTGGCGCAACTTTTTCCCGCCAACTACAAGCACGTCGACGCCGTCGGTCCGACCGGCGAAACGCCATTCGCGCAGATGTCGCTCATGGAGCACTACATCCGCAAATGTGGCTTGAAGGACATCGTGCGCGCGGATCTTCTCGCCGGTGACGTGACCGGGCAATGGAATTTGTACGTGGACTGGACGAAGTCGACCCGGCGCGTGACCGAGGTCATCAAGAAACCGCCGACGCTGGCAAACGCCGACGGCTCGATCACGGCCGAGGACACGACCGCCGAGGACGAATACGAAACCGAAAACCAGGAAGTCATCGACGAAGGTCCGGATATTGTGCCCTTCGCAACGGAAGACATGGCTTTCTATCCACCGACATGCAACAGCGTCGAGGAAGCAACGGCCACCTGTATCCGCCTGCGCATGTCCAAGGAGAAGCTGGAACAGCTGGTCGATGAAGGCGTTTTCGTTGGCGTGACCGCCAAGGAGCTGATCGACAAAGTCGCCAAACCCTCGGGCGGGCGCGAGAAGTACGTGCCCCCCAAGAAGCGCACCGGCGACGCCGGCATCCGCACCGAAGGCACTTACAAGTACGCCCTGATCTACGAGGTGCACACGAACCTGGACTTGGGCAAAGGCTACAAGGAGCCGGCCTACATCTACTACGCCGGGCAAGATGAAATTCTGGGTATTATCCGTAACCCGTTCTGGGGCGGCTGGCGTCCGATCCTATCCGCGCCGAACGAGCGCATCCAGGGTTCGGCTTTTGGTGTCTCCAAGATTGAACCGGTCAAGTATCTGCAGTGGAACTTAAACGACTACTTCAACATGGGACAGGACTCGGCGCAGTACGCGCTGCTGCCTATCGTCATGACAGACCCGCTGGCGCAACCGAACTATCAAAGTATGGTCATGGGCTTGGCCGCCGTGTGGCTGGCAAACCCGCAAACCACGCAATTCGCCACATTTCCTCCTCTGTGGAAAGATTCGATCCAGCTGTGCGGCGCGATCAAGCAGCAGATCCAAGAGTCCATGGACGTGAACGAAGCCATGCTGGGCAAAGTCCCGCAAGGCCGCAAGAACCAGGCGCAACAGGCCGCCGCCTCTCAAACCCAGGAAACCAACATTGTCGACCACGCCAAGCGCTACGAGGAAGTGATCCTCAACCCGCTGCTAGAGCGCATGTTCGAGCTCGACCGCCAGTTCAGGACCAAGGACATCACGATCGCCAATATGGGCGAAGTCGGCACCGAGAAACGCTTGCAGGAAATCCCGCCACAGGCGTTTGGCGAACGTTACTTTTTCCGCTGGGCCGGCACTTCCTTCCAGATGGGCATGCAGCGCATTCAGCAGATGATTTCGTGGATGAACGTCATGCGCGGCATCCCCCCGCAGCAATTGAACGGTCGGCGGCTGGACATTACTCCGATCCTGGAGTACGGCACCGGGCAGATTTTCGGGGTGGAAGTCGCACCCAAGATCCTGATCGACGAGCGCAACCTGTTCCACGTTGAGCCGAGCGAAGAAAACTTGATGATGCACAACGGGCTGGCGGCGCAGATTCACGAAGCCGACGACGATGCGCGCCACATCCAGGAGCACCAGCAAGGCGCGGTGCTGACGGGCGATCCTGTCGGCTTGTTCCGGGCGCACATCCAGGCGCATACCCAGGCCATGCAGATCAAGCAACAGAAAGCCATGGGCCAGCAGCAGGGCGGTCAGCCAGGTGTGCCAGGCGGTGCGGGGCCAGGTGTGGCGGGTACGCCGCGCCCCGGTGCGCAACCGGGGCAGCCACGGCCTCAGCAGCCGGCCGGCGCAATCCATCCCGATCAGATGGCTGATCCACAGGCGCAGCCGCGATGAGAAAATTCTACGCCTACACGACGCCCTGGGGCACGATCCGTACCGGGTCGCTGTTCAAGAAACTGACACCACGGGAGCAATTGGCGGTGTGGGCGCACGAGCGTGGGCACATCGTGCATAAGCATGCGTGGAAGCGTATGCTGTGGGTATTTACCGGTTACGCCCTGTTTCACCGAGAAAAGTATTTCGCCATGTGTCGCGCACAGGAGTTCGAAGCCGATAGCTACGCCGTGAAAACAGGGCATCTTGTCGGTATGATACTGGCGCTATCCCGAATCGCCTCTGTCAAAACGGATACCCATCCGAGCAGAGAAGAACGTTTGGCAAGGTTACGCAATGAGTGATCTTTATCCCCTCACCGCTCCCCGGGTCGATGCACAAGGCGCGGATCTGACGCAGATCAGTGTCCAGTTGGCGTTCAATCAGCTGGCTGGCGCGGTGCGCATTTACCTGAACCAGATCGCCGCCGGAACGATTCCGTCAGGCCCGGCTGGCGGTGACCTCTCCGGAACATACCCGAACCCGACCGTCGCCGCAGTCCATGCGGTAGCCGGCACAATCGATGGCGTTGTCATCGGAGGGGTTGTTCCGGACCCGGGTACGTTCACCACCTTGGCGGCGTCCTCGCTCACCTTGACCACGGCGCTTGCCATTGCACAAGGCGGCACAGGCGCGACCACAGCGGCCGGCGCCCGCACGAACATGGGCTTGGGCACAATAGCTACACAAAACGCGAACGCGGTGGCGATCACCGGTGGCACGGTCGACGGCGCGGTGATCGGTGGCGTGACACCGGCGGCGGGTACGTTCACGGCTTTGAGCAGTACCAGCGGCGCGTTGAACGGGACGATAGGCGCCACAACACCGGCGGCTGGCGCGTTCACCACGGTCACGGCGACGACACCGGTAGGTGTTGCTAGCGGCGGCACTGGCCGTGCAACGTTGACAGCGCATGGCGTTCTGGTGGGCGAGGGCACCGCCGCGATCAACCAGACCGCAGTCGGTACTACCGGACAAATGCTACTTGGAGTTACCGGTGCGGATCCTACCTTCGGAAACAATCCAACGATCACAGGCGGTACGGTCGACGGCGCGGCTATCGGTGCAACAACGCCCAGTACAGGAAAATTCACAACTATTCAGGCAAGCAGCACAATCACACCATCTTCTACCGCGGGTATCGTGGGGACCACGACCAACGATAACGCGAACGCGGGTAGTGTCGGGGAATTTGCCAGTAGTACAACACTTACGACAGCAGTTACTACCAACGTACCTGTGAACGCTGCAAGTGTTTCGCTGACCGCTGGTGACTGGGAAGTGTACGGTGTTCTTCGTACAAATCCCGCTGGCACAACGTTAGTGACAGGAATAGCGGAAGGCATCTCGACTACGTCAGCGACACTAGGAGCTTTCGGCACCTTTACCCAGTACAATTTTACAGCGCCAGCAGGAACAGGAAATGTTGTATCTGGACCGCCAATGCGAATAAGTATTGCAGGTACGACAACCGTATTCCTCGTTGCCCAAATCAGCTTCAGCGTAAGTACATGCACCGTTGACGGTTTTATCCGTGCACGACGTGTGCGTTGACTTTTATAACCAAAAGTAGTAAAACCCTCATTAAATCTTATAGGAGCGCATCATGTTGAAAACCTATCTCGCCGCGCTGATCGGCTCGATCTTTCCGGCGATCATCGGCCCGGGCAATAACCCGAATGTGGCTTTGAATGGTGCGCTGCCGGATATCACGTCGCTCAATGCTTCCATTCTGAACATCAACCCGTTCCAGGAAACCAACGTCAACACCGCCGCGAATACGACAGGCTTTACCGCCTTAGGCCCCCAGGTTTCAGGGGCGGCGCAAAACTTCCTCATTCTGTCGGGTACGCTCGGCGCCGGCGCGGCGCTGACATTGCCCACGGTCGCCGCGCTCTTAGCCAGCCTGCCGGCCAACGTCCAGGCGGCGCCTATCGGAACCAGTTGGCAGTTGCGCGTCGTTGTGCTCAATGCCGCCGCCTTTGCGTGGACGGTTACCACGAACACGGGCTGGACACTGGTCGGTGCACAAACACTGGCCGCGAACACCTGGCGTGACTTCGTTATTCAGATCACTTCTGCAACGACAGCCACAATCACCTCTGTCGGCCTGGGTACCACACCATGAGCGCACTACTTCGCAAACTGCTGGCAAGTCTGTTCCTCGGTATCGATGACGACGATTTGCCAGGACCACCAGGTGACGAGGACGACGATACGCCACCAGGTGACGAGGACGACGATACGCCACCAAGTGACGAGGACGACGATACGCCACCAGGTGACGAGGACGACGATACGCCACCAGCGCGCCAAACCCGGCGCGTATCGCGGGACGATTCCAGTTCACGCGCGGTAGAGGCAGCGCTTGAACGCGCGCGTCGGCTTGAAGAAGACGTTGAAACGCTGAAACGCAGTTCTGCAACGCCTTCCGAAGATCAGCGCCTGCGCGCCGACGAAGACCGTCAGTTGCAGGACCCGCAGACCGATCCTATGGTCAAGTGGCAGATCAATGCCAATCGTACCCTGCGCGAAACGCAGCAAAACGCCAATCGCGCACTGGCTGAGGCCCGGGACATGCAGGATCGGGCAGCGTTCATGTCCAAGGCTGCCGCCGACCCGCGCCGCGCCAAGTACGAGGAACGCATCGAGAAAGAATTGAAAACACTGCGCAACAAGGGCCAGAACGTTGACCGCGAAACACTGTATTTCTACCAGCTCGGCAAGGACATCGCCGAAGGCAAATTGAAGCCGGCACCGAAGAAAGCGTCCAACGCTGCAAACGTACCGCGTGGTAGAACGCCGGCGGCGCGCAGTGACGTACGATCACGAGGAACAAGCAGAAGTTCGTCAGGCGCGCGTGAACGCCTGGCAGACAAACCCATTTAACCACCACCCCAAGGATGACCATGAACACCTTTTACCTTGCCATCCTTGCGATGGCGCACAGCTTGTTCCCAGGCGTGACCAATCAGTCGACCAGCTTTACGGCCGACGTTGAAGCGTACATTCAGGAAGAAGTCGAGCCGCTGGCGCGCCGTCAGCTGGTGGCGTATCAGTTCGGCAAGCCTCTGCACTTGGACACAAACCGGGGCACGACTTATACCGCCTCGCGTTACACTCGCCTGCCACTGCCTTTTGCGCCTTTGCAGGAAGGTGTTGCGCCTCCAGGCGAAGCGATGACGCTGCAGCAAGTCACCGCAACCGCGCAGCAATGGGGCGACCGTGTCATCATCACCGACGTGGCGAATCTGACCATCAAGCATCCACTGTTCCAACAAGCATGTGAATTGGTGGCGCTGCAGATGCCGGAAACGCTGGAGCGCAATACACTCAACACCCTCATGTCGGCGACTCAGGTGAACTTTGCCAACGGCAAGACCAGCCGTGCAAATTTGCTGGCAACCGACGTCATGACCCCCCACGAAAACAATCGTATCGTCGGCTCCATGCTGACCTACGGTGTGCCACGTTTCATGGGTGACGAGCGGGAAGACATGATGATCGAGGCAGGTTCTTACCGCGATCCGTCGAAGTCCCCCGCTGTCATGCAGCACTACGTCGCGCTGATTCACCCATTGTCGGCGCAGGACATGCGCGAGAATACCGTGGTGGTCAACGCCTGGTCGTACAGCGACGTGAACCGTTTGTACAACAACGAACTCGGCCCGTTTGGCGGTTCGCGTTACGTTGAAACCAACTTTATGCCGTACTTTGTCGGCAACGCCGCTATTCAGGGCACTGCGTCGGCCGCTGGCGGTCAGTTGGCGACCAACGCCGGCTACCAGATCATCGTCACCGCATCGCCGTCGCAGACTAGCGTCGAACAGCAAATCTATCAGGTGTCGAACGCGATCAGCGTCACCGGCCCGACAGGTTCGATCTCGGTCACCCTGCCACAGCTGGTAGGCTACACATTCAGTGTGTACATCGGCACCTCGGCAAACCCCGCGAACTTGGGGCTGTCCGCCTCTGGTCCAACAGTCGGTGCACTGGCGGGCCAGGCTACTCAGCTGGCGCCAAACCAAACGGTGGTGATCACCGGCATCGGCGCAGCGCAAGTGCCGCCAGCTGCGCCAGCAACCGGTGTGACCGTGTTCCCAACGATCTTCATCGGGAACCACAGCTACGGCCAGGTGCTTCTGGAAAATCCAGAGTTCCACTACCTGACCGGCGCCGACAAGTCCGATCCGTTGAACCAAACTCGCGTCGTGTCGTGGAAGGTGTTCTACGGCTCGATCATTCTGAACCAGGCATTCCTGGCAAGGGTTGAGGCAGGTTCCGGCTTCTCGGCCGGCTACACTGCGGGCACCGTAACTACACCGTAACGCCAACGGGGGCTTCGGCCCCCGCTTTTTAAACTCGTTGGAGACAGCAATGGCAACTCGCCTACCCGGTAGTGACAAACCCGAAAAAGAAGAACAGTCCGACGATTCGTTGAAACAGCGTATCGCGGAACTGGAAGCAGAACTGGCCGCATCTAAGACATCCGAGCAGAAAGCTATCGAGCTGGCTGCGCATAACGCCGCCGCCGCACAAAGCGTTTTGTTGTTCAACTCCACGACCACTGAAATCCATATGGGCAAGACGGAAGACGGCAAGGACCTGTGGAAATACAAAATCGACCTGCCGCCATCCGGCGGAACCGACATCAAGGTGAACATGGTCCCTTACTACCATGGCGAAACCTACACGTTTGAAACCGACCTGCTGCGCACGATCAAAGAAATTGTGCAGCGTTCCTGGGGGCACGAAGCCAGTATCCAGGGCAGCAACGAGAACTTTTACCGTAAAGAAATGAACCGGACAATCAGCGGACGAGGCGGCCGATAATGAGCGAACAAAATCAAGTCGGATCTGCAGCGATCCTAGGCAATTTCGAAATCACCCTGCCGGCGCCTAACGGTGCGTCGATGCGCATCACCAGCTATCTGTACGAGGGCGAGTCCCAAGAGTCGCTGGACCAGCGCATGGACACCTGCCGCGAGTCGTTGTTGCGTCAACAGCAGTTTCTGGAAAAACCGATTCTGGAAGAAAAGATCAAGATGCTGCGCGATCAGGAAAAACATGTCGAGCAAGCCTACGCCGATCTTCTGGAGAAAAACAAGAAACGCACCCTGCCGAGCGCCGAGGAACAACACCTGCGCAACTATCCTGCGCAGTTGAAACAAATTCGCCAGGAAATCGTCAAAGGCGAGATCAAGCTTGAACAGATCGCGGCGGCGTAAATGGCTCTTACTGCAGCCCAAATTATCACGTATGCCCTTCAAATTGCGAAATGCCCCGGCTTTACGCAACAAGGTGGGCAGTCGCTTAATTTGGTGCTGCAAGACCTAGCGATGCACCGCGATTTGAAAATCAATCGCGTGTCCACCACGATTATCGCGCAGCCGAACAATAACGGGCCTTTCAATCTGGAGCCGGATTATCTGCGCACCTACGACCTGTTTTTCTCGCAGAACAATTTACCGTATTTCCTGCATCCGATCTCGATGGAAGAGTACGACCAAGAGTTTAAAGACCCTTCCATTGCGAACTATCCCTATGAGTTTGCGACTGACTTGTCTCCTCAGGCCACTGGCGGGCTGGGTCTTCTTTATATCTATCCGCAGTCGTCCGGCACGATTCTTCTAACGCATCGTTATATGCTGCAGCGGGCGGATATCGTTACGCCCGAGACTTCGGCAATCGTTCCATGGTTTCCTGATACCGATTATCTGATCCACGCGACCGCGTACCGGATGATGCGGATCACGGACGACGAACGACATGATCGCTTCGTCGCCGAAGCCGACAAGATGCTGCGCATTCACCTGATCATGGAAGGCGATGAGCAGGCTGTTGTAAAATCGGTGCGCCTCGATCCCCGGCGTTTCCATACAAACCGGACGCTCAAACCGACCAAAATTACCGATTAGGAGCCGTATATGACGATTCCTAAAAACTATCCAATTCGCTTTACCCCGAAGGGCTTGAGCGACGCTTTCGACGCTACGGATACGTTTCCCGGCGCCTGCCAAACGCTGCAAAATTTGGTCTTTGATCAGGCAAATCCTGAATTGATCAGTGCCCGGCCGGGTGTCGGCACGGCATTAACTTCCTTTTCAGGGTTCAGCGCGCCAGGCTACGTATCCATCCATGTAACTCTTGGTACGCTTACCTTCGGCATGATCGCCACTTCCCGTTTTGCGGGGCACGACGAACCTTTTTGCTACGATAACGTAGCCGGAGCTTTTATTGGTGTTTTTGGTCCCACAGCAGCCAATACTCCTACGTCGCCGGCGACAACAGGCCCTTGGACTCCACCGACGATGGCGGTTATTGGGGTGAAAATTATCATTACGCATCCGGGTTTTAACGGTGTAGGCGCAAACTTTTTTGGCGTGATCGATATTACGAACCCCGCCGCGCCAACATGGACCTCGGCCAACTTGGCGACCAACCCCCTACCGGCTGTGCCGACCAGTGTAGCGAATTTTAATAATCGTGCGTATTATTCGTTTGGTAATAAACTTTTCTACTCCGATGTCCTGGTCCCGCTGACGGCAACCAACGCCGGTCAATCACTGACAGTGGGGGATAACACGGCGATCACTGCGCAGGCGGGGCTGCCAGTACAGACAACATCGAGCGGTATTGTAGGCGCTTTGGTGATATTTAAGCCCGCGCAAATTTGGCAGATTACAGGCGACGCTGCTATTGCGACCAATCCTCTTGCGCAGAATTACCTAACACTGAACGTGGGATGTATTTCCCCGCGCAGTATTGTGCCTACTAGTTTCGGGCTGGCGTTTGTAGGTATAGCAGGACCGTTTTTCCTGAGCCCATTGGGCGCCGTTTTACCATTGAACAGCAAATTGAGCGACGGCAGCCCTGCCGACTTACAGGCACCCTTCCAAAATACAACCTCGCCCACGCGTATCGCCGCGGGGTTCCAGGGAAATATTTATCGGGTATGTGTGCCGACAACAACAGCGGCCGGGGTGGCGACCAACGATTATTGGTACGACTTATACCGCAGGCGGTGGACAGGGCCCCATACCTTCCCCTATGACTGCGTTTCCATGGTGTCCGGCAGCGCAAGCGGTTCGTACTTCCTACTATCCTCTGCCGCAAATCCGGGTGCTTTGTACCGTGGCTTGGCGCAGACACAAGCGGGAATTACCCCTGAATACGACGATCTAGGCGTCCCTTTGCAGGTGGTGATGCAAAGTTCCTCCTTTCCCAAGACGGGCCATATGGCTGAGAAGCAGGTGGTAGAATCGACAATCGAGCTGTCGTCCATCGGTGTCGGCGTACTTTACAACATAACCGCGATGAACACCTTGGGCAACACCATTGGTACTGCTGCGGTTACCACAAAAAATATTGGCGGTGTTTGGGGCTCAAACGTATGGGGGGACGGCACTTTATGGGCGTCCGTAAAAAATACCCCGAATGTTTATACCGTACCTTGGAGCGCCCCCGTCGTTTTCAAAAAATTCAGTTTGAATATCCAGGCCACAGCCGTAAATAGCTTGTCAATTGGTACTTTTTACGCCCGATATCAGGACTGCGGCTATACTTTGATGGAGTAATTATGTCAATTATCGGAACACTACCCAACAATATACAAAACGGTCAGGCAGAAGACGCCACGCCGGTAATGGCAAATTTCAATTTCATCATCAACCAAGTGAACGCGGCCGCAACCCCTCTTGGTACGTTCACCGCCCCCGCCGGCACGCGTATGTTGTTCAATCAGGCCGCCCCACCCGCCGGATGGACGCAAGAGGTCGGAGCGGCGTTTAACGATACCTCTGTGCGTACCGTCACTAGCGCCGGCGGCGCGACAGCAGGGTCGGTGCTGTGGTCATCCTGGAACTTTAGCGGCACGTTCAACGTGAACTCTTTTGCGTTGAGCGTAGCGCAGTTGCCCGCGCACAGCCACACGGTAACGGATCCTGGGCATCGTCACGGAACGGGCTATTTCAATAACGCCTCAGGCAATCCAGGTACGGGTATTCCGGCGTACTCCGGTGGCGATCAGACTACGTCGGTGACGACGGGTATCACGCTGCAGAATACGGGTTCAGGGGCTTTTATCACGCCTACGTATCAAACACCGCAAGTGAAGTTTTCTGACTACATTATCGGCATCAAGTCATGAAAAACATGTGCCCGCTGCTTAAAAAAGAATGCATCGAGCATCAATGCGCCTGGTACACGCACGTTATCGGAAAAGACCCGCAAACGGGCAAGGATATGGACCATTGGGACTGCGCCGTAAGGTGGCTGCCGTTATTGATCACTGAGGGCGCAAGGCAGACGCACAATGTGGCGGCGTCGGTGGACTCGATGCGCAATGAAGTGATACAGCGGCAGGACGTATTGAACAACGCGGTCAGGGTCGCACAGCCGCAAACACCGCCACGTCTTGAGGACGGAGGGAACGATGGATAAGAACCTAGGGGATGGGCTTTCAATCATGACTATGATCGCGGCGTTTGCAGGGTGGTTGCCCTCTCTCTCGTTACTCGTGACCATCGTTTGGGGGTGCATCCGTATCTACGAGACAGACACCGTGCAACGATGGCTTGGTTACAAAGAAAAGGTGGTGAAGGATGAACACTGATTTGTTAGCCCAGGAGCTGGAGGATGAACACTGATTTGTTAGCCCAGGAGCTGGAGCGTGACGAAGGAAAGAAAAACATGCTCTATCGTGACAGCCTCGGGATTTGGTCTATCGGCATAGGCCGTAATCTGCAAGACCGAGGTTTGAGCGACGACGAGATACTTTACTTGTTGAAAAACGACATGAACATCGTTTTTGCAGCTCTGGATACTTCGCTGCCGTGGTGGCGCGCCATGACGGAAAACAGGCAAAGGGCGCTGGCGAACATGTGTTTCAATTTGGGCATAAATCGCTTGCTCGGGTTCAAAAATACACTGCTGTCGATGTCACAAGGCGATTACGCCGCCGCCGCCGCCGGCATGCTGGCGTCACGGTGGGCTACTCAAGTCGGTGACCGGGCTAAACGTCTGGCCGCCATGATGGAACAAGGTTAAGGAGAAAATAATGGCTCTCGACCCAATCACCGCCGTCATCGGCGTAGTAGGACAAGTTATTGACCGTGTTTGGCCTGACCCGACGCAGGCCGCTGCGGCTAAATTGCAACTCATGACGTTGCAGATGAACGGTGAACTGGCTCAACTCACCGGGCAGATGGACATCAACAAGAATGAGGCGGCGAACGCCAGTGTGTTCGTATCCGGCTGGCGCCCGTTCATTGGATGGGTATGCGGTGCGGCTTGCGCTTGGAACTGGATCGGGCTGCCAGTCGCGGGGTTTGTACTGGCGATGGCGGGGCATCCTATCAGCCTGCACCAGGCCGATATCAGCGAAATGATGCCGGTGCTAATGGGCATGCTCGGTTTGGGCGGCCTGCGTACTTTCGAGAAACTGAACGGGGTAGCGGCTAAGTGAAAAATCTACTCAAAATTGCCCAGGGCATCGATGTGACACCGTTGCTGCTGGCGGTGCAGCGCCAGCCCAAGCTGTGGAACCGCCATACGATCCGCAAGGACGCCGAGGGCAGTCCGCATGCCGCGATGTCGGATATCTGGCTGCGTTATAACGACGTTAAGGACTACGAGCTGACGGGCGATTACACCGGGTTCAACGATCCGCATGACGCGATCTTCTACCCCGAGTGGTACGCCTTGCCTCAAGCCCGGCCAATTGTCATGGGGCTGATGGCGCGCGTGGAAGGCACACGACTGGGCGGCGTCATGATCACCAAGATCCCGCCAGGCGGCAAAATCCTGCCGCATAGCGATGATGGCTGGCATGCCAAGCATTTCAACACCAAGTTGTACGTAGTCCTGCAGTCGAACCCGCAATGCATCAACCGTGTCGAGGATGACGTGGTCAGCATGGCGCCGGGCGAAGTATGGTATTTCGACAACACCAAGGAGCATGAAGTCGTGAACGATGGCCCGGATGACCGGATCACGTTGATCATTTGTATCAGGTGTGAAAAATGAGCTTTCAACCCTTAGGTTTGGTCGAAATGTTGGCGCATACGTCGCCTTCACGGATCGTGCACCATTTCCCTTCGAACGGCGTAACGTCCTCGGGCGTGTATATCCGGGAAGCCACCTTGCGCGCCCAAAGCACCGTGGATACGCATTTGCACACCTATGACCATTGGGGCGTTCTGGTGTCGGGTTCGGCGGCCGTTGATGTCAATGGTGTCGTCGTCGTCTACGACGGTTTGAGCATTATCGACATCAAAGCCAATAAAGAGCATAAAATTACCGCATTGACTGACATCGTCTGGCTTTGCATCCACGCAACCGACGAAACCGATCCCTCAAAGATCGACGAAGTCCTGATCAAAGGGGAATAGCATGCCTTGGGGAGTCGCAGCAGCAGCAGCCGGGTCTTTGGTGTCCTCGGCATTGGCGCCTAGCCCCTCGGGCGGGGGTAGTGGCGGAAGCCCGAATATGTACGTTCCGACAGGCTTGGGCGCGGCTGATCAGAATTGGCAGAATCTGCAGAGTAGTCAGCTCGGACTCTACAACCAAGGCAATCCTTACCAGGACTGGAATCAACAGCAAGCGATAAAGAGCAGCGAACAATACGGTGTTCTTGGGACGCAGGCAGGGCAATACGGTCAGCAGCTCGGACAGCAGGCCCAAGGTAACTACGGCGCGCAGCAGTATCTGCAGGGCGCCGGCCAGCAAGTCTACAATCTGGCGATGGACCCGCAAAGCGCCCTGTATAACAGGACGCAGCAACAGCTCGGGGACCAGGTCAACGCCGGCCAGGCGCAGCGCGGTCTCGGCGGCTCGGCCGTGGGCGGCTCGGAGTATAACCAGGCTATGTCCAATTTCAATATTGACTGGCAGAATCAGCAGCTGCAGCGCGCAACCCAAGGCGCAAGCGCGTTGAGCGGGCTGTACGGACAGGCCGGCAGCTACGGGCAGCTGGGCAACGCTGATCTTGCGGCGTCTATCGGTATGGGCGCGCAGGGCGCGCAGTACACCGGCATGCAGGGCCAGTTACCTTATCAAACAGCCCAAGGCATGACCAACAACCAGCTTCAACAGGCTCAGGGTATCCAGAGCCAGGCCATTCCTTACATGAACTACGGCCAGGGGGCAACTTCCAACGCCTACAACGCCGCCTCGCAAAACGCCGGCGCTACGGGTGCGCTGGTGAACCAGGGTATCAGCGCGCTCGGTAACTCCAGCTGGGGGCAAAACCTGTTCGGTGGAGGCGGGGGCGGTGGTACTATTTACGGGAACACGGATAACTCGCAACTGGCGACAGGTGGCGGCTTCACCTTGGCGTCAGGGTTTTAAAGGAGCACGACATGGCCGGACTCGGCGGGATGCCCTACTACATTCAGGATTTAGGGCAACTCCAACAACAAGCGGCGCAGAAACAGCAGATGCAGTTGCAACAACAGGAAGCGTTGCAACGGCAAGCTATTCTCCAGCAGCAGCAGCAGGACCGTCAGCGTCAAATGGCGGCGGCCAACGCTGCGGGGAACGTGCTGCCGCAAATGTTCTTGCCCCCGCCCCCTTCCAATGCACAACAATCGGGCGCGCCCCCACAGCAGCCCCCAATGCCTGGCCAGCCGTCACAGCCTATGGTGCAGCCAGGTGCGCAACGGCCACAAGGCATGTTGCCACCCCCGCCGCAGGGTATGCCACAAGGTCAGCCGCCGATGCCACAAGGTGGGGGTACGCCGCCTCAAGGCATGCCGCAACAGCCACCCCCTTATCGACCGATGCCGACTTCCCCGCCGGCGCCGCCGTCACAGGGCGGCGCAATTGCGCCCCCACCACAGGCGCAACAAGCACCGCAACAGCAGCCGGGCCCCTTGTCGTTCGAACATGCCGTAAAACTCCTATCGGATCAGGGGCTGAAAGGCGCGGACTTGATGGCCGGTTTGCAGCAGCTGCAGCCATTGCTCGATACTCAGGCCAAGATACAGGCCGCCCAGATCCAGCAGCAGTTCACCAATGAAGTGAAACTGCAACAGCTGCAAAACGCTCGGGACAACCTGGAAGAGAAACGGCGCGAAGCCGACCAGCGGGCAAAAGATCGATCTCTGGATCGTATCGACCGCGAACGTGCACATGCCGATTCCATGGCGATGCGCCAGGAGTCTATCGCCATCCGCAAGCAGATGGTGGGCGCCGGCGCGGGCGACGATGCCAAGTTCACACCGGAAGACTTGAAGTTCCTAGCCGAGCAGGCGCGCGCCGGCGATACGTCGGTGTACCAGAACCTCGGCCGAGGCGCGCAAGGCGCAAAGAACATCATTGCTTTGCGCCGGGAAGTCATGAAACAAACCCGTGAAGCAGGCGGTTCAGGGGCCGATGTAGCGGCCGCCAATGTCGGTTATCAAGGCGAAAAAGCTGGAGCGCGTACCGCGGGCACGAAAGCGACCAATGTGGAACTGGCCGCCGCCGAAGCACAGAAAACTTTCCCCTTGGTCAAACAGGCGTCGGCTGCGCTCCCACGTACAGAATTTGTGCCGGCGAATCGAGCATTACAGGCTGCGCAAACGAATACCGGCGACCCCCGCGTTATTGCGCTCGGGACCGCGATCAATACTTCAATCAACGCCTATGCCCGGGCTATCAGCCCCTCCGGCACACCGACCGTGCACGACAAGGAACACGCCCGGGAGCTGCTGTCCACCGCCAACACACCGGATCAGCTCAACGCAGTGCTGGACATGATGAACAAGGAAATGACCGCCGCACGGCGGGCACCGAAAGAAGTCATGAACGCGCAAAAATCTCGTATCTCGGGCCGCGCACCAGAGGATGAAACGCCGGCTATCCCTTCCGGCTGGTCGGTCAAGGAACACTGACATGCCGAAATTTACCTTCACCTCGCCTGAGGGCAAGACTTATGACGTGGAAGGCCCTGACGGAGCCACCAAAGAACAGGCGTTCGGTATTCTGCAACAGAAACTGAGCGCCGCGCCACCCCCCGGCCCGGCTGAGCAGATTCCGACAACGAACGCCACTGCACCGAAGCCGCGCCTGGCGCCCGCACCAGATACCGGCGCGCCACGCACCGGGGGCGATGTGCTGACAGGCTTGGGCGAGACAGCGCTGACCGTGGGCACTGCCATCCCCGCCGGCATCGCGGGCCAGGTCAAAGGCGTCGCGCAGGGTGTGACAGGCGGTAAGTACGGCACCCAGGCCGGTGTCGCGCAAGCTGCGGATGTGGCGAACAAGTTCACCAAGGAGCACACCTACGAGCCGCGCACCGCAGCCGGGCGGGAGTACACACAGCGCTTGGGTAGCGCGTTCGATGAGAGCAAGCTGGCCGGCCTGTCGCCGGAGGTCGCCATGGGGCAAATTCCCAAAGTACCCCGCGCGGTGAACCTCGGCGCTGAGGCGCTGGAAGCTGGTGCGTCCAAGGCGGGTAAGACCTTGAGCAAGGCGGCGTTGGGTACGCTGCCGGCTATCGATCCAGAAACCCGCGCCTTGGCGCGCGAGGCGCACTCCATGGGCTTCCGGCTGCGTCCGGATCAAGTGTATGGCAGCAAGTACGGCAAGATTGCTGGCGAACTGTCGTCGCATGTGCCGTTCTCGGGGAGCACGATTGACAGCAACCAGGCCGTGTTCAACCGCAACGTGTTGAAGACCATTGGCGGTGAGGGCGACAAGCTGACGCGTCAGGCTTACGCTGATGCTATGGAAAAATCAGGGAAAACTATCGGCGACATCGCCGCACGTACGCCTGTTCCTCTCGATAAAGACGCTATTGCGCAGCTTAGTTCGCATATAACAGAAGCGCGTGAACTTGGTGGTCGACCTGATATAGCTAGTGCTTTGGAGGGTTATTTAAGCACCCTTAGAAAACAGTCTAAGGGTTCATTTGACCCACTCGCGGGGGTTACAGGCAGTAGCAAACAACCTTTGGGGGGTGTTTTGCCTGGAAAAGCTTTCCGTGAAATTAATACCGATTTGAATGATCGTATTCGGAACACTACAGACGGGGATTTAAAACACGCTTTAAGCGAGTTTCAAGATTCGCTACATGATATTAGAGGCAAGTACCTAACCCCCGAAGACGCTAAGCTATATGACACCGCCCGTCGTCAGTACGCCGCCGGTAAAACATTGGAGGGCTTAGTCGCCAAATCACCCACCGGGGATATTCCACCCTCTGCGTTAACTGGTGCGCTTACAGGCACTAAAGCAGGTAAATCAATGGTAGCTAGGGGGACGGCTGGTGATTTGGGTAAGCTCGCCGACATCGGGCAACGATTCCTGAAAGAACCGGCGTCGAGCGGCTCTGCTGAAAGGGGGCTAGTACAGAAAGTGCTGACGGGGGTAGCCGGCGCGGGTGGTGCGTACGCTCTTCCTGCAGCGGCTACTATTCCAGGGATAGCAGGGGTGTACACTGGCGCAAACCTGTACAACCGCTACGGGCCGGGTATTACGCAGCGTCTTCTTGAGCGTCCGCCAACTCAGCCTTAATACGGCGCCGTTTTAAGATATGTTCGTAGATCATCCCGGTGAAGCCCCCGTACCCGCCCCCGATAAGCACCGCGGGAATGAAGTCACCGGTGGTGTATATCTGGATGATTTTGAAGAGAACAAAGAAATACAGCACCCCGAAACAAAGTTCAAAGAATTTGCGCATGGCAACCTCCTGTTAAATGACGCTTTATTATAGCAGACGCTAAATGAAAATACTAATTATCGATGTCGGTTCTAACGCCTTGGACTGGGCGATGCGTTGTCAGTTGTGGGGGCATGAGGTCATGTGGTACGACAAACCCCGTCCCGACGGCACACATCGTCGCGCCGGCGAAGGCATGATCAAGAAGATCACTGATTTCGATTCTTTGCGCAAGAAGTGGATCGGCTGGGCCGACCTTATTTATCTTCCTGACAATACGCACTACGTCGATATGCTGGACCCTTATCAGCGTATAGGTTATCCGATCTTCGGCTGTAACCTAGCGGCCCGCGAATGGGAACTGGACCGCGAAGTCGGGCAGAGGGTTATGAAAGACTGCGGCATGCAGATTATCCCCGGCAAAACGTTCCACGACTACGACAGCGCCATTGCCTATGTCAAGAAACAGGGTAAGGCGTTCGTGTCCAAGCCGTCCGGCGATGGGGAGCGCGCTTTGTCCTACGTCGCCGATAGCGCCGCCGACTTGGTCTACATGCTCGGGCGCTGGAACAAAATCGATAAATATCGGAAATCGGCCAAGGAGGAGGGGTTTATTCTCCAGGAAAAGATTTCCGGTATGGAAATGGCTTGCGGCGGGTGGTTCGGTCCCGACGGCTGGAGCAAGTATTTCGTCGAAAACTTCGAGAACAAGAAACTCATGAACGGTGATCTCGGGGTTAATACAGGGGAGCAAGGAACTTCAATTGCTTTGGTTAAAAAGTCAAAATTAGCCGATCAAGTTTTGATCCCGGCTACAAAACATCTGCAGGATATTGGGTATGTTGGTTACGTCGATGTCAACTGCATGATAACCGAGGAGGGTGTGCCCTTTCCGCTTGAATGGACTATGCGTGACGGCTGGCCTATACGGCACAATTTGACCTCCCTTATTCTCGGGGACCCCGCGCAATGGATGCTGGATAAGTTGAACGGTAAAGACACGATGAAAGTCAAAGAAAATACTGTCAGTGTAAGTGTAGTAATGGCTCTGCCGGATTATCCTTACTCCAAAATAACCAATAAAGAATTGTGCGGAATTCCTATTTATGGTGCTGACGACATGGAACATATTCATCTGTCAGAAGCCATGATTGGTGAAGCCCCGACCAACATTAACGGGAAAGTAGTTGACCTTCCTTCCTTGGTCACGGCGGGGGACTACGTACTAGTAGCGACGGGAGAAGGAGCAACGCTCACCGGCGCGCGGCGCGGAGTGTACGCGGCGTTAAAAAAAGTGAAAATACCCAACAGCCCTTTCTACCGCACTGATATCGGCGCCGGGCGGTTAAAGAAACAACTTCCCATTTTACATGAACTCGGTTATGCTAAAGCCTTCGATTTTTGAAAGTTTTAGCTGTGAAAAAATGTACTAATTGCGGTGAGTTAAAATCTTTAACCCAGTTCGGGAAAAAGACTCGTGCTCCGGATGGTTTGCACTGGGAATGCAAAACATGTAGAGCTACGGAAAGCGCAGCGTATCGTGCAAAAATGCAGAACGTTATTAACGAGAAACAAGCTAAAAAACGCGCTGAAAATCATGAATTAGTCATAGCGCGTCGTAGACAATACACCGCAAAAAACAGAGAACGTTTAACAGAACAAAATAGAAAATATTACGAAAATAATAAGGGGTCAGAGAATGCAAAGGGTGCTAGATACAGAGCTAAAATACTCCAAGCAACACCGCTTTGGGCTGATCATAGTAAAATTTTAGAATATTACGAAAACGCACAAGAATTGAGCGTTCTTATAGGCGAACCGTGTCATGTAGACCACATTGTTCCGTTACAAAGCAAGATAGTTTGTGGATTGCACGTAGAGCACAATTTACAAGTGCTTCCGGGTTTAGAAAATAGAAGTAAAGGAAACCGGCATTGGCCGGATATGCCATGAGACGTTCTATGCGTTCCGGCCTGATTTCCGAGGCATCCATCAAGGCAGTGCTCACCGAGACCAAGGGCGACCTGTTCCTGGCCGCCTGCGCGCTTGATTGCACGGTGCGTGAACTGGATCAGTACATCCGGCGTTCCCCGCTCCTGCAAGCATTTGCCTCGACCGTGGAGCAGGTTAAAACCGATCCTGGTTATGACCGCATGAGCGCGGAGCAGTTCGAGGCGCAAGTGACGATCCTGTCCCGGTCCTATAAGCTGGATGGGCTGAACGAAATCCATACCCTGGCGATGATGCCGATAGGCGAATCGGCTGCCATGGCTAAAGTGAAGTTGGAAGCAGCCGTAGCGCTTCGAGGCGGGGCTTCGCATACAGGGCACGGTGGCGAAGCCGAGGCGGCACTGGCCGAGCTGAACCAACTCTACCAGGCCAATGCGCCACGGATCCGCGAGATACGCACCACTGTGGTCACGTTGACAGATGAGCGGGTAGCGCCTCCACATACCTTTGAACTTCCTGCAGATCGATAAACGCCGTATCGTGCAGTTTCTGGATCTTGTCGAAGTTCGGTTCCTCTACCGGGTACACATGCAGTCGAGTCAGGCTGATATGCCCCTGGCGCGCCATCTCCTTCACCGCCCGACGCCACGGTTGCAAAGGCTGGCCCAGCTTCACGAACTGGCGCACACCGTTCACCGCTTCGACTTGTTCGATCAGGTCCCATGCCTGAGTTAGTGCGGCGTCTTCCGGCCGGATCCGTAGCTTTACCGACCACACCTCATGCGGTCTTAGCGTGTGACGCATGTACATGATGTGTTGCGCCGATAACCCGCTGGCTGTGCACAGTTCACTATCCGTCATTACCCGCAGGCTGTCGGGGTGCTTGGAGATGGCGGCCGCGCTGGCGCGCTCCGGAATATCGCGCAGCACATCCCATATCTTGCGGCAGGATTCGACAGACGGGATTTTCAGTTCCAGCGTTTCGAAATGGGAACGCCAGCTAGGCGGCTTGAACACCACCGTCTGCTGTTCGGTGTGGATACGCGACCAGTCCAGCGTGCGCACAGCCGAGGGGCATTCAACGTGGATCAGCGCATCGTGGTCCCCGATCCCGTACGACGAGCTGGAACGGTCGATCAGGACGCCGCCTTGTTCCCGCCATTTCGCCAGCTGACCGAGCGATGCTTTATCCCAGTCCGCGTAAATGAACACCGGCAAGTGGGCGATCAACCCACTTTTGAAATACACCGGGTTCATGATCTGGTACGAACGGTTCACCACAACGTGCGTGAACTGCTGGTGGGCGTTGATCACGGACATGGCGACGTTGTCGGTAGAGAAAACCTTGGACATGTTACCGCCCCAGTACCTTGCGCGCGGCGTTGCGCACTTCCTCGGTGACGTTCAGCGCGTAACAGTCTAGGTCCAACAACGCCTCGATGAAATTCCTGTATTCCATGATCGTTTTGGCGTTGCTGTCGGGACCGATGACACCGGTCGGTTTAGTGTTGAGAGAACCCCAGGTGTTCATGGCGACGAAGCCGTTATCCTGCTGCGTATTAGCCGCTGATTTCGCTGAATTTATACGTTCAACGAACGATGTTTGGTGTTGCGTGGCCTTAGCGCTTTGCTCGATCACAGTTACCCGCTTATCTAACTCACTGACCCAGTCAGTGAGACGTGTTACCGCCATTTCAGCGTCCACAAAACCGTTAATTTTAGGCATCATTTTCTCCTTTTCATCGCGTTTAACAGCGAATCCTGCACGCTGCGTTTTGTTTCCAAGCGGTCCAGCACGTCATAATCGAGCGTACCGTACGCCAGAATGTAGTGAATAAACACCGGCCTGTCGTGTCCGGCTTGTAACTGCCTTGTCGGACCGATGCGTTCAATGATTTGCTGGTGTTCCTCAAGGTTCCAGTTCACCGAGAAGAACACCAGGGTGTTACCCCCGTCTTGCAAATTTAAGCCGTGCCCCGCAGAAGCCGGATGAGCAAGGAGCATGCGAATTCGCCCATTATTCCAATCAGTAATAGTGGAAGGATCACTGTCCAGAGCACGAGCATAAGGGAAAGCGTGGCGAATGCGCGCAAGGTCGTGCTTAAAATGGTAAGCAACCAGCACAGGAGCACCACCAGACTCTTCCATAATGTCGTCAAGGGCTTGTAGTTTTGCATCGTGTATCTCCTGCCAGTTATATGAGTCATCGGTGTAAATCGCACCGTTTGCCAGTTGCAAACATTTTTGCGTCTTTGCTGCTGCGTTCAGGGCCTCGATCTCGACTTCCGCTTCGAGTTCCAGGAACATCTTTTTTTCCATGTCGCGGTACTGCTGCATCGCTTTCGCCGGTAAATGGACCGGGATCACGTTCTTGATCGGCTCCTTGAGATCGAACCAGTCCTTCGCCTCCAGACTCAACGAACAATCCGCTATCGCCGCTTGTATAGCTTCTTGAGCGCCGGGCAGCGGCTCCACGCCGAAGCCGTCATAACTAGGCTTGAACCAACGTTGCGTAAATGCCGTGTATGAGCGCCCGAGCCGAGAACCCCCATCAACGAACCATTGCTGCCCCCAGAGGTCTTTGAGTCCGTTTGGGGCGGGCGTTCCTGTAAGGTTGACCCAGCGCCGGACTTTACGATGCGCCACCTCAGCGAGGGCTCGACCTCGGATACTTCCACCTGTTTTCTTGATAAACTCAGTGCCTTTTTTACTTGTTTGCGTACTGATCCTCGTACTTTTAAGCTTCGTCGACTCATCGGCGATAACCGAGGCAAACGGCCACGGTTTCGGGTTGTGTTTGAAGTAATCCACAAGCCAAGGTAAGTTTTCATAGTTCGTTGTGAAAACAGAAGCGTTCCGGTTATTCAGCGCCACGGTACGGCGGTCCTTGGGGCCTAGTATCGGTTGCACTTCTATGTTGCGAAGGTGGTCCCACTTCTTCGCTTCATCCGGCCAGGTGGATTGCGCCACGCGTAACGGCGCGATCACCAGGGTCGGTTGCGTTTCCCCGCCTGCCAAATACAGTCGTTCCAGCGCCGTCATGGTCGATACCGTTTTCCCGAGCCCCATCCCTGCAAAAACATTCGTGCGCTGGATTTCGATCTGGAAATCGGTAATCAAGTCCTGGTAGCCGCGGGGCACGTAAATTTTACGGGTCATGCCGCTGGTGTATTTGGGGGAGCCGGAACGATAATCGGATCAAACCCCGCGGCATTTGATCCGCATTTCGCGTTGTCTTGGCGGCTTACAACGGGATTTGTTTCGACCATGACAGGATTCCCGAAAACGGGGTCCAGTACCGTAACAGGGCCCATCCAGTTGCAGCTAGGCCTCGAGTACAGCGGGTCGAACGGGTTGAACCGCGTACAGTCTTTGCAGAAATTCATCGCTTGGCCCCTCCTAAAACAACGTAGTTGATAAAACGGTCCGTTTCCTCGTAGCTGTGGATCACCCACACCTCGCAGCCCATTGCCCTCAACCGTTTATGTTCACGCAGCTGGTCAGGGGCCGGCTCTTTGCCAGGGGCTTTCAACTCGACAAAAAAGACCTTGCCGAAAGGCTCGAAAATCGCCAGCTGGTCAGGTACGCCGCGCCGGCCAGGGCTGACAAACTTACGGGTCATCCCCCGGGTTTCCTTGACGCGGCGCTTGAAGTACGCCTCGACAAGCGATTCACGCATGACTGGCGCGACCCAGCTGGAGGCGCAACAACTGTGTGTGCTTGTCGCGGCACAGGCGTTCGTAGTGCAAAGTGGAGCGTTCAACGTGATCGCGTTCACGATCCAGGGCGTTGAGATGTGCGGCGATGCTGCGGATTTGGCGCCGAAGAACCCAGCGACGGATGAAATTTTTCATGATTTTCTCCTATAGCTACTTAACGAGAATATCGGGCATGATCACCGAGGGTTTGAACACGACTCTGTAGTGGAAGGTACTCACAGCGGTAGGTTCAAGCTGCTCTATAAAATACGTCACATTGTCCGACAGTCCGAGAAAATGTTTCTTGAATGTCGTCGGACCAGTTTTGCAAGTGATTGATATTTTGCGTAGTGTATCAGCGTCCAAGGAGCAAAGCCCTTCGATACTGAGCATGTATTCACCAGTGATGCTGTTATAAAACACAACACGGCGGTTGATTTCAAAGTTGTCTGCTGCCTGGGATAAATTATGGGAAGCGACTTGGGCGTCGTTCGAACAACCTAGAATTGATGCTGTGATGGCGAAAACGGTGATTAAAAGTGGAATACGATTCATGATTTTTCTCCTGTGATTGTTGTGTTACGGCTTAATTATAGCAGTTGCTAAACGTGTGTCAATCTTTTCTGTAGCGATACGCCTCGAAGCCGGCGGCGGCCAGCGGTAGCCCTTTTGTCCAGGACTTGTTTTGCGCCAGTAACCGGGACAGGTCCTCGTGGCTGAATTCCGGTATATCCGGCGCGTCCGTGATCAACTCATCGTGCACCGTCAACCGAATATCGTAGCCGGCCGCCTGGATGTCCGGCATATTGTGCGCCATGACGTTGCGCGCGAACTTTTGGCACAGATTCTCGAAAAACTTACCCCCATAAGTCTTGATCCGCGACCACTGCCGGCTGTACTGGTTCACACCAGCGTAGCTGATACCGCCGCCCTCATCCACGCGCGGCGAGGGGTAGGCCAGGCAATCCCCGCTCGGTAGCATCATGCGAAGCCAGTTGCCGTCGCGCTGGAAATACACCATACCGACGGGGAACGCAACACCGGGTTTGTAGATCGCCTGGCGCGCTGCGTTCTCCAGTTCCCCCCACATGCTGGCGATCCGTGGATTTGCCTCGCGCCACATGCGTTTTAGCGACTCGCAGACGCAGAAAACTTCATCGGCAAGTCCGAAAGTCGGGCGTTTCGTTTCCCTGGCCCACTTCAAAAAGCCTTGCGATTCTTGCCAGATAGCCACGGGTATCGAGTCAATCACGGCGTCGGTCATGTCATCCAGGTCGAGGCCGTAGGTTGCAGCGAACGTCAAGAAAGCGCCTACACCGCCACCGTATGCGAGTCCCAGTTCCTGGACTTTGCCGATCTGGCGCTGAGACTTGTCCACGTCTTCTGGGTCAATGCGCGAGGACCGAGCGTAGGCCAGCTTGTACAGATCGGGACCGGTGCCGGTATCGAAGTCGCGGAACGCCTGTAATTTCCACTTCTCGCCTGCCAGGTAGGCGGCGGCGCGCCCCTCGATGTTGGACAAGTCGGCCACCACCAGTTTCTTGCCGGGCGGCGCGATGATGACGCCCCGCATGCAGTTGGCTGTCAACTCCATAACGTTGTCGACGATCAAGTCGGCGCAACCCAGCTTGATTGCCTCGATGCCGATGTCGATGTCCGTTTGCGGCAGGGTCGGCCGCAAGAAGTTTTGAGGTTGGAGCAGCCGGCCGGCCCAGCGCTGTGTACGGCTGGCGCCGGAGAACTGCAGCAGCCCCCGCATGTAGCCGTCCGGGGATATACCCTTGACGATCCGCTTGTACTTGCTCACTGAGCTGGTGGACGCCTGGAGCCGGATATGGATCAGATTCTTAACCCCGTCCGGGAGGTCAGGGTCGTTCAGCCGGCGCTCCAATGTATCCGCTTTCATGTCGGGCAACGAGATACCGTATTCCGCCAAGATATGCCCGAGCAACTTGTCGCGCTGCGTGGCGGCCTGGATGACGCCGCCTGTGGCTTCTTGCGCCTGGATAGCGAGGCCGGCTTGCGCGATGTCTACCGTTTCAATGGCTTTTTCCGCCAGCTCAAGGTCGATGTAGACGCCGCGTTGATTGATCTCCTGGTCCAGATGCCACAAGTCCAGTTCAAACTTGTTGTTCGGGTAGTTCCACTTCGGGATTTTCGGATGCAAGGCGCGCATCGAGGTAATGTCCGACTTGGCGTATTCGATGAATTCAGCCCACTCGGTAGGATGCGTTTCCCGCGTCGCGCGGCGCATTTTCTGGTTTTTTGGCCGTGGCTTACAGAACAGCTGAATCAGCTGCTTGCCGCGTTTTTGCTTGGCAATGTCTTCGGGCAACTTGAAAATTTCACAGAGCTTGTCGAGACTGCCCGGCAGGCCGTGGCATAGGGCTTGCACCATGAGGTCACGATGTTTGTTTCGGGGCATCATGACGTAAACATCGGGTAACGCATGCCGCAGAATAGTGTTGTCAAACATACCACTATTCTGCCCCCAGTATTCGCCACATTCAGTAAGGGCGGTAGTTAAATCTTGCGGCATGGGGGCGCCGGTGGTGAGATCCCAGAAACGCACTGGGCCATCATCCACAGCCCACACCCACAGCATGACCTCGGCGCCCTCGGCGTAGGCGTGTGTACCGTTGTTGATCGGTACTTCGCTGTAGGTTTCCAGATCCCACCACAGTTTCGTCATGCCTTACCTAACCCCAAAGCGGGCGCACCGGCCCATCCTTCGAACCAGTTCTTTCCAGTCGATTTTTTTTGTTCCTCGGCTGGCTCCGTATCCCACCAGTCTTTTACCTCGGGCTCGACGGCCGGTGCGGCAACGATTTCCGGTTCGCTCCAGGGCAATGCGAGTTTGTGCGGCTGGTGGTATTGCTTGCGCGGTGTAGCGATGACCCGCTGCTCGACGCAATGCTGGATCAGCACACACGTAGCACCCTTCGACAGCCCTAGGGCATTCTCCACGTCTTTCCGTGTGCCGCCGATCTCGGCGATGCGCCGCACGGTCTCGATACGTTCCGGTGTCATGATAAGTTGCATGATTTTCTCCCCGAAAGAAAAGCCCGGTTCCCCGGGCCACAAGTTACGCCAGGTCGTCCTCGGCCGGGGCCTCGATGCTGTCGAATTCGTCTTCGCTGACGGGTACGCCGGCGCCGAACGAATCGCCATCACGGAGAAACTGAATACCGCGCAGCTGCGCCCGAGCAGCTTTGCCGAACTTGTTGTCTTGCGCCCAGATATCCACGGAGGCGTTGACATAGCAGCCGCCGTAAATCATGCCCCGTTCTTTTTCCGACAACGGGCTTTTACGGTCCGGTCCACCGCCCAGGATCAACGGCATGCCGTCTTCCTGCCGTCGCACTGACGACAGTACCATCATACCCTCGTAGCCGTCGTACGTCTTGCTATCGCCCGAATACAGGCAGCACTTTTGCGAGTTATCCTTAGTGTCGGCGATGATGGCTTTCGCTTTGGTTTTGAACTTCTCGGTCATCACCTCATCGATGGCGGCTGTCAGCGTTTTATGCTCGGCGCTGCCCGGGGGGAACAGGAAAGCGGCTTTGTAAGTGAAGGGGCCGGTTCCCTGGAACTGCGTAGCTTCCCAAATTTCAGGAAAGGCCAGGCGAACGTTATTGAGTTTGACGATCATTTTTGTTTCTCCTCAGGTGTAATTTCATAAATAAGAACAACACGTTGCGCGCTATTGACATCGACGTTTGCCAGTATTTGTCTTACTAACACGTCGGCAGCTTGTTGAATAATTTCCGGTTTATTTTCATAACAGGGAATTATTACAGAGTCTCTTTTCATACCAAATCCTCTCCACTTTGAACGGGATCAAATTCATCAACCAGGGGTTTGATTTCAAGAGGCGCGCGCTTGTCCGATACGTGGGCAACGTGCGGCTTGCCCGATTTTTGCGTGATCATGCTCTCAACTTTCTTGGCGCGCCGCGGCTGGTCTTTCAAGAGATCCAGGATCGGTTTCGGCCCCAGGAGTTTGAAGCTGTACATTTCCTCCTGCTTAAGCCGGAAGGATTTGAGCAGCTTCTCAGCCTCCTCGTCCGAGTCCCAGGACCTGTTACCCTTGCGCCCTTCCACAAGCTTCGTGCCAGGCACTTCGCGGCCTTGCAACAGCTCATACTCGATGCGGCCGCGCACGGCTTTGGTCCAGTCCTCGATGAAGTCCAGCGCCGGCCAAATGTCGCCCAGGTCATTGTTAGACAGCATCGTTATCGCCGTATCGATAGGTGGCTGCATGGCGTCAAAGTCCAATCCGATCACCTCTTTCACTTTCTCCGAGCGCGCGGGGCACACGGCTTTGGCGCGGCACCATTCGCACTGTTTGGCGCCGGGGTTGAAATCCTCGGCTTTCAACGCGCGCTGGTCCCGCATATGGTGGATCAGGACCGCTCTGGCAGCGGCTGGCGCTGCGGTGTTGTCGACCCAATCCTGCAGCTCCCCCACACTGAACGACCACTCGGTAGGCGCGCCGATGGCCGGCTGGTCGATCACCGCCGTTACGGTCTGGAACTCGGCAACCAGGCCGAACTTCTCCAGCGCGCCAGCAGCGTACAGCATGAGCTGCGGATTGTTCTCGACTTCCACCTCGCGGTAACCGAACTTGGCGTCGATAGGACATATCTCGGCGCGGCCGTCCGGCCAGGTGGCGATCAGCACCACGTCAGCGCGGCCGGTGGCGTTCACCTCACCGGTAATATGCGAGATCGGCACGTCCTGCTCGATTTCGATCTGCACATCGGCGCCAGCCAGCTTATACGCCTGGACACGATCCGCGATGTTATCGAGCACCTGTTGCACATCATCAGCGAAGGCTTGGTCAACGAAATTGCCTTTCTCCATGACGCTGCCAATCAACCCCTGCGCCGACACCTTGGACGATAGACAGGAGGCCAACAGCTGGTGCTTATCGGTGCCGAGATCCGCAGCCGTGGTATCACGGATGTCTGGCTGATCAGCTTCGGCAGCCAAGGAGTTCGCACAGTTGATCCACTTGGCCGCGCCCGAAGGGCTGAGAAGCGCGTGGTATTCTTCGGTCATTACGCCCCCGCTTCCGGATCGAGATCGCCGGACAGGACCAGGTTTCCTTCATGCACGAACAGGGCGTACTGTTCTTCTTTCAGGTCCGGGCCTTTCTTGGCGCCATAGCGCGCCAGGAGCGCCACGACTTTGTCGCGGCTCTTAGCGGAAATCGCCAGGATCAACTTTTTCACGTCCTCGTAACCCGGTTCTGGCAAAGATGACCCGGTAGTCGGTGCAGACGCTTTCGACGACTCGGGGGTCGTAGGCGCTTCCGCCTTCGACTTTTTTGCAGCAGCTTCCTGGAGGGCTCCTTCCGCTTGTTTCAACGCTTGACCCGCCGTTTTTATGTCCTTGTCTGGCAATGAGACAGAGCTGCTCATCGTCTGTGCTGCCACCAAATTATTGATTGCCTGCGCCAAAAGTTCGATGCTTGATTCGAGTGACATTACTTTTCTCCTTAGAATTTGTATTTCAAAGACAACAAATGCGTATGTTTCCAGATCGTGGAGTAAGGGTCGTTCTTTACCCCGTCGTTGGAAAAATATTGGTACGACAACGTAAAATTATTGCGCCCGACAGATACGCCGTACGTCGAACTCCACACCCATTTATTCATGTTGTGGGCGTAGACCGTTTGCGGCGGGGTATTTGGATTTGGTTGCCAGTTGTAGACTACCTCCGAGAATAAGGGTTTGTGGAGATAGGGGCCGAACTCGGCACCGAACCGCCAGCCATTAACGACATAATACGGTTCCAGCGTGAAAAGGAATCCTTGGTCGTGACCGCTGCCGACGAAATTAGCCAAGGGCAAACATTTCCCGTTACACCCTTTGCTTACAACGTTGTAGTTGGCGTCGTCAGGCACCGCCATCGCTTGAGTGTGCACCGTGCCCAGATAAACCCAATCAGCGTGGTACGCCAAGCCATAGCTTGGCCGACGCCACAAGTTACCTGTTACACCTACCTCTAGAGCAGTGGGTTCCAATTGCAGGCTATTTTGAAACCCTTCCTGATACCAATAGCCGTCTGCCTTTTTATCGTAATGCGAACCGCCAACACCCATCTCGAAATCGACCGCGCCGGCCGATAGGCACGTCCCTGCGATAAGCACGGCAACGGTCAATTTCATGGTGTTCTCCTGTTAGTCGAACGGTTTAGTCTTCCACCCTGCGCCAGCCTTCCGGCGAATACTCGCGCTGCCGGCGGATCTCGTAATTGCCTGGCGTGATCTTGATTGTTTCGTGCGTGTCGTAGTTGCGCAGGTGCTCCAGCAACGTTTCAGTCGCATCCGTAGCTTCGATCACCCGCAGATAGGACACCATCGGATCGCCGGTTGTCAGCAGCTGTACGTTAGGCCGCGCTTCGATGACGTGGTTATGCCCCGTTTCACTGTGAGCAACTACAAACACCCCTTTTTCCGCGTTCATCGCTACGGCTTTCGCCGGAATAGTTTCGATACGACGGATCATGAGATCGCCTTGTGCTGCCATTTTGTTAAAAGTTTTCATTTCAATACTCCTTGGTTAAGTACGCACTTCGGGTGAAAAATCTTTAGGGTCAAGACCGTAAGTCCAGGCGTTTGCCTGTATCGCGGTCTTCATATCTGGCGGAACAGGGAGTGCAAACTGGCGCCCCGTTCCACACTTCACTTGCAGGAAACGTTCCCGGCCGGAATCAGGCAAGTCAACTTCGAGCAGCGTTCCTATTTCCTCGTCGCCGTCTTCATCGATAACACGGGCGTTCAATTCACGAAGAATTTTTGCCCATCCGACAATCTCGCAGGCAGCCCGGCGCTGCTCGATATTCGACCAAGTAAGCGCTTCTTTTGCCGAAGGGGGTTTGCCACTTACCCATTCCCCGGGGATCGAGACGCCGTGCCAATAATACAAGCTCCAGCCATCGCGCCAGCGGTGGGAGGGCCCGTTTTCGCAATGTGGACGGTTTTCGTTATCTACCCTCAAAATCTCGGGGAAATCGCTCACCATACAGAAATCTTCATGCATGACACGGAAACCGCCTTCAATTGCGCATTGTTCCCAGGCCGCATATTTTTCATGAACGGGGAGCTTCAAACCGAGAATATCTCGAGCAGCCGATAAATAACTATCGTAACCCGCCCACATATTGCCTCCTTGATAGCTTGAATACCACCGTTCTGCACATTGCAAACCAGGTACACCTGCTAACTCTTGACATGCTGCAGCGGCCTCAGTCGCGGCCCCAGTCGCGGCCCCAGTCGCGGCCCCAGTCGCGGCCCCAGTCGCGGCCCCAGTCGCGGCCAGAGTCGCGGCCTCAGTCGCGGCCAGAGTCGCGGCCTCAGTCGCGGCCAGAGTCGCGGCCCAAGTCGCGTCCCCAGTCGCGGCCCCAGTCGCGGCCCGAGTCGCGGCCTCAGTCGCGGCCCGAGTCGCGGCCTCAGTCGCGGCCTCAGTCGCGGCCCGAGTCGCGGCCC